>Ga0116170_10004602_pt1 | contig 12554 bp, 10 predicted proteins | sample AD_JPNHW1_MetaG_FD_89797 | JGI IMG/M metagenome (GOLD analysis project Ga0116170, IMG submission 89797) | Active sludge microbial communities of municipal wastewater-treating anaerobic digesters from Japan - AD_JPNHW1_MetaG | ecosystem: Engineered > Bioreactor > Anaerobic > Digestate | place... | reverse complement strand
GGCGGAACCCTTGGCGATGCCGGCGGCTTTCTTGAGCAGCACGGGGGCTGGTGAGGACTTCAGTTCGAACTTGAACGAACCGTCCATGAATACAGTGATTTCCGCCGGTACAATTTCGCCGGTGCGGTTGGACGTGCGTGCGTTGTATTCCTTGCAGAACGCCATGATATTGACGCCGTGCGGGGCCAACGCGGGGCCGATAGGCGGAGCGGGGTTAGCCTTTCCTGCCGTGATCTGGAGCCTGATTACTGCTTTTACCTTTTTTGCCACAACAATTCTCCTCTGTGGTGCTGACGGGCCGGCACGCGGTCCCTCCCACGAAATTCCGGACGGAGTCCGGTTTATGCCTTTTCTACCTGCAGGAAATCCAATTCCACAGGGGTTTCGCGCCCGAAGAAGTTCACCATGACGCGAATCTTCGAGCGTTCCATATTCACTTCCGCCACCGTTCCACGGAAATCGTTGAAGGGCCCATCCACGATGCGCACCCGGTCCCCGGCGTGATAAGTGACCTTATAGGTGGGCGATTCGTCTTCCATGCGGCGCAAAATCTGCGCGACCTCTTCCGGGCGCAAGGGGGTGGGTTCGTCGCCCATGCCCACAAAGCCGGTGACGCCGGGAGTGTTGCGCACCACAAACCAGGATTCTTCTTCCAGGATCATATTCACCAGGACGTACCCGGGGAAGACGTGGCGCTCCACCGTGCGGCGCTTGCCGTCGCGGACTTCGATCTCTTCCTGCGTGGGGATGACCACGTCGAAGATTTTGTCCTTCATGTTCATGGTCTCGATGCGCTGTTCCAGGTTTTTGCGCACCTTATTCTCATAGCCGGAATAGCAGTGGACTACGAACCACTGGCGCGCGTCATCCTGGCCGCTTGCAGCGGGTTTTCCCGCGCCGGAAGCACCCTCAGCGGGACGCGCAGAAGCCCCTTCATCAGGGGTCGCGGTCTGCTCTTCAGCGGGCAAGCCTTCGATTGGCTTCTTGTCTTCCATTTCTGCGTTATCCATATCCACAGCCCTCGTGGGCTTTCCTGCAACGTTTTATCCTGCTACCAGCAGTTTGATGAGCTGACTGAACACAAAATCCATAAAACCCAGCAAGGCAGCCATGATAAGGGTCACAACTAAAACGAGTTTGGTCAGCGCCCAGGCTTCCTGGGGGGTAGGCCAGGTCACCTTCCGCAGCTCGCCGACAGTCTCACGCCAGAAGCGTTTAATCTTCTGAAAGAAATTTGGTTTCGTTTCAATTTGTGCCATAACATCTCTCCTGGTTGAAAACTCAACGCCGCAACTTGTACGGCGTTGAAACCTTCTCAACAGGTCAGGTAGGAATTGAACCCACAACCCCCGCTTTTGGAGAGCGGTGCTCTGCCAATTGAGCTACTGACCTAAGCAAGCGCTGCCCGTCTTACGACAGACGCGCGCTATTTCACCTCACGGTGCACGCGGTGCATGCGGCAGCGCGGGCAGTACTTCTTCAGTTCAAGACGCCCAGGGTCGTTGCGGCGGTTCTTGACGGAAGTGTAATTGCGTTCTTTGCACTCAGTGCATGCCAGGTTGATGACTGGTCTGATATCTTTCTTTTTTGACGCCATATCTATTTAACACGGCTGCCTTTTGGAGGCAGCCATGTTTCCTCCATCAGAATATTCTACTCAATAATCTTCGTGATCTTGCCAGCGCCGACGGTCAGGCCGCCTTCGCGGATAGCGAATTCGGAACCCTGTTCCAGAGCAACCTTGGTGATCAGTTTGACTTTCATGCCGTTCACGTTATCACCGGGCAGAACCATCTCAACGCCTTCAGGCAGGGTCACGTCGCCAGTCACATCCATGGTGCGGATGTAGAACTGCGGGCGGTAGCCGGTGAAGAACGCACTGTGGCGTCCGCCTTCTTCGCGCTTCAGAATGTATGCGGAGCACTCGAAGGTGGTGTGGGGGGTGATGCTGCCGGGTTTGGCAATGACCATGCCGCGTTCCACATCATCACGGTCGATACCGCGCAGGAGCAAACCAGCGTTGTCGCCAGCCATGCCCGTATCCAGCTGCTTGTGGAACATTTCCACGCCGGTGACCACGGAGTTCATGCTCTTCTCGCGCAAACCAACGATTTCAACGGGGTCGTTCAGCTTGACCTGACCGCGTTCGATACGTCCGGTAACCACAGTGCCGCGGCCTTTAATCGAGAAGACGTCTTCCACGGGCATCATGAAGGGCTTGTCCAACTCGCGGACAGGATCCTGGAAGTAGTTGTCGACAGCATCGAGCAGCTCGATGATCGGTTTGTATTCCGGGGCATTCGGGTCGGTGGAAGTGCTTTCCAGAGCCAGTTTGGCGGAGCCGTGAATAATCGGGACTTCGTCGCCAGGGAAGTGGTTCTTGGTCAGCAGTTCACGGACTTCCATCTCAACCAGTTCCAGCAGTTCAGGGTCGTCCATCATGTCAACCTTGTTCAGGAAGACGATGATAGCGGGGACTTCCACCTGGTGCGCCAGCAAAACGTGTTCGTAAGTTTGGGGCATCGGGCCGTCCGGAGCGGAAACAACCAAAATCGCGCCGTCAACCTGGGCAGCGCCGGTAATCATGTTCTTGATATAGTCGCGGTGGCCGGGCATATCGACGTGGGCGTAGTGACGCTTGGGGGTCGAGTATTCAACATGCGCGATGTTGATGGTAATACCGCGGGCCTTTTCTTCCGGGGCGTTGTCGATGGAATCGAACGCGCGGAAATCACCAAAACCGCGCAGGGCGGAAACTTTGGTAATCGCGGCTGTCAGTGTGGTCTTACCATGGTCAATGTGGCCCATGGTGCCCACGTTCATGTGGGGTTTAGACCGGTCGAATTTTTGTTTTGCCATGCTTATCTCCTTAATAAATACATTCCGTTTTCAAATCTCGGCGTAAAGCCCTCAATGGGATTCGAACCCATGACCTCGTTCTTACCAAGAACGCGCTCTACCAACTGAGCTATGAGGGCAGCCGTAAATTCAGGTCACATTCCTGTGATCTGAGATGGACGGTGAAGGATTCGAACCTCCGAAGGCCTCTGCCAACTGATTTACAGTCAGTCCCCGTTGTCCACTTGGGTAACCGTCCTTATTGCTGCCGGGCGCTTAGCTCTTTACCCGCTGGAGATCGAGGTTGATCAGCATCAATCTCAATCGCTAACGGTTAATCTGAGCCGACGATGGGAATCGAACCCATAACCTACCGCTTACAAGGCGGTTGCTCTACCATTGAGCTACGCCGGCGCCCTTCTATTAAATTATTAAATATCGGCTTTTAGCTGAATAAGTATATCAAATGCCTTGTTAAACTGCAAGACCGATTCGGGCGCCTGCCATTCCAGCAAAGCGTGAGTCTATCAGAGATAAACCCTTTCGTCAAGCAGATTCAAACCGACCAGGCCCTGTTTCTACAGCTTTTAGGCCGCGGCGCTGTGGAACCGCCGGAATTTTTCTACTGGACAGGCGTCACCCGCACAAAGCCGGACTGCACATCCTGCACGGTAACATCGAACAAGCGCTGTTTGCCTTCCGTAATTACGTCTGCGTTGATATGCGTGAGCGTGATGCCGGTTTTCAGCGCGCCCACCTGCCCGCCCTGCAGCAGGCGCGCGGCCAGATTCACCGCGTCCGCGCTCAAATCCGAGCCGAGCAAGCCCAGCCACAGCGGGCTTTCGTTATAGCCTGCCTGCCCGCTCACCCCGACCATCTGTACGCCGGCCGCCTGGAGGTAGTTCACCAATTCAGGTGAGCTTACTTCGGGTTGGATGAATACGCCTTTGACGGAATCCGCCAGGAGCAAATCCGCAGCCGCCTGCCAGTCCCCCGGGTTGGCGGGGTCGCTTATCTGGGCGCCCTTGGGATAGAACAGGATGGGTCCAAAGCGCGAATTGCACAGCCCGCAAAAATAACGCGCGCCCACCGCAAAAGAATCGTTGGTTTTCGTACCGTCTTCCGTGCCCGCCTGGCTGATGACGCCCACGCGGTAATCCGGGATAACCATGCCCAACAGGTAGCCGGCCAAAAACGCGCGCTCTTCCAGCGTGGCGGAGGAGCTGCTCAGCGCGTGCAGGTTTGCGCCGGTCTGCACATCCGGCACGCCGACCGCCAGGAACTGCACGGCGGGCGCGGCCGCAGCCAACGCGCTGATTTCAGCTGCCGGGGCAAGCGCGACCACCAGGCGCACAGCGCTTCCCAGCTCTTCTGCGCTGAGCTGCCCGCGCTGTTCGAAGACCAATCCGTTGGCGCCCGCGTAGGCTGCCAGGTCAGATGGCAGCGTCTGCGCCTGCGAGAAATCGGCATTGGCCGGCGCCCAGAGCACCACATTCGCCGTGATTGGCGGCAGGGGCTCGGGCGTAGGTTCCGGCGTGGCAGTATCCGCGATAATCAGCGTCGGGGCAGGGATTACGGTATTGGTAGCTGTCACGGTTGGTTCGGGCGGCGTCGTTCGCACGCAGCCCGCCAACAGCGCCGCGCCAAGCAGCAGGAGCAGCAATGCTCTGGATATTTTGCGGGTGTTCATGCCGCCAATTTCACCGCATGCCGGGCGTTTGTCACATCCAAGTGTTTACGAAATGAATTTTGCATCAGAAAGGAAAGCACGCTCAAAGGCGGTATAATCTTTGTCAGGCAGTATCAGCGGCACAAGCAGCTTCATCTCAAGCGAGGAGACCGGATTCCCATGAATTTGCCAACCAGCCAAACCAGTCCGGACGGGTTTAACAGCCTGCCTCCCAACCAAAAACGCCGCTTGCGCCTGATAATCCGCAGCGCGAGCGCAGCCGAAATCGACAGCTTCTTACACGACGACCTTCAGCCTAAAACCGCTTTGAATCCGCTGTACTTTGTGATGCTGGCGCTCAGCGCGCTGCTTCTGGCTGCCGCGCTTGCTGCCAATTCCCCCTTGCTTTTGCTGGCCGCACTGCTGTGCGCGCCCTTCAACAGCCCGCTGATGGGCCTGACGCTAAGCGCGGTCATCCCTTCGTGGGGGCTGATGCTGCGCTCTTTCGCCGCGCTGCTGTTCACGGCCGCAGTGTATTTTGGCGCCGGCTGGCTCGCCGCGCTGCTGCCTGGCCGGTTAACGGAAGGGGATGGACTGCCCTTCCTGCATCTGCTGCAGCACGGCTGGCTGGAATGGACCGCGCTCGTGGTCGGCAGCGTTCTGCTGGCCGCCATGCTCATCCGCCAGCGCGAAACGCCGCGCCTGGCTTCCGCTCTCATCACAGCCTTGTTGTTTTTCCCGCTGGGGCTGGCGGGTTGGGCGCTGCAGGCGGGTTTTCCATACGCCAGCGCCGGGTTGTCGGTTCTCTCCGGCGCTTACGCGGCAGTCGCCCTCTTGTGCGCCTTGATTACATTCTGGGCTGCCGGTCTTCCACCGCGCCGCGGGGCAGGTTGGGTCCTTTTCGTCCTCGCGATTGGACTTAGCCTGCTGGCTTTGTTTGGCTTCCTTTCCACCAAGCACCACCTGACGCAAACCATTGCCCTCAACAGCACCCCGCCGCCAGGCGGCACCCCCACCCAACCCGGCGTAGCGCTGCCGCCCACCCAAACGCCTTTGCCGCCTACCCCCACAATACCTACCCCCACCTCCGCGGTCCAAAACCCGGTGGTGACAGCTCTGCCCAGCATTACCCCGACCCCGACACTCGTCAGCGCCTTGATCCGCTCGGACACAGGCGTAATCGTGCGCTCCGAACCCGGCAGCACAGCCAGCGTCGTTACTTATCTGAACGACCTGACAGAACTGGTGCTTCTGGGGGAACGAGTAGAAAAGGACGGGATCCTCTGGGAAAAAGTGCGTCTGGAGAACGGAAAAACCGGGTGGGTTTCGGCGCGCTTTGTAATCACAGCCACGCCAGCCAAATAAGGCCTATTCCAAAATCAGTTCCACATTTTCACGCGGGACGCGCACAATCAGCTCGTCCTCGCGCCGCACAACGACCGCGCGCATCACCAGCCCGCTGGCAAACTTTTCGGGTTCTGCGGGGAGTTCCACAATCTCGCCGATGCTGCCGGTATAGGGCTTGCCCAGCAGCCGCACGTGCCTGCCCGGTTCCAGCTGCAGCTCCTCGTGGAATAAACCCGGAGAGACCTGCGCCTTGCCGGGTAAAATCAGGTCCGGCCGGCTTTGCTCGGAGGCATCTGCCTCATTCGCGTTCAGGGAAACCATCTGCCCTTCCATCTGCCGCAGCATGGCTGTGCTGAGCGTGTCAATTTCATACTCCCCGTACCCGACCAGCACCATCACTGGCAGCGGCGCTTCTGCGAGGGCGGGCAGCAGCTCGGGCATCACTGAGCCCAAAACCAGGCCCGCCGGCTTGCGAGCAAGCAGGGCGGTAAAAGCCGCTTCATCCGCGATATGCGGCAGCGCCGCGATTTTGCCTTGCAGGTCGGCAGTGGTCTGTTTTTTACCGGCGGCGGACTCCGTGGGTTCCAGGCGCGTCAGCTCTCCGGAGCTGTTCAGCCCGTTGCCCCACACGCCCTGCAGCAGCAAGCCTTGCACAGCCACCACCGCGCCGCGTTCCGGAATGATTTCGACCACTGTTCCCGGGAAAGTTGCCAGCACTTGCAGCTTCTTTTCGCCCAGGGCCAGGGTAATCCTGCCGTCCCGGATGGCCACAACCATGCCGTCTTGCGAAGCGCGGAAAAGGCGGGAAATCAGCCCGGACTTCTGGGCAATCACATCGCCGGCCTTCACCGGTTCGCCCACGAGCCGTTCGATGTGGCGGTCGATATTCTTCGGATTAATCTTCAGCCCGTTGATGGCATCAAAGACCTGGTAGCGCTCCGGCATCTGAATTTCCGCTACAGGCTGGCCGGCTTCTACTTCCTGGCCGGTGCGCACCAACACGCTCCCCGTAAAAGGCAGGGTGTAGCTGCGCAGAATCTGTTGGTCGCAGGCAATCGCAAGGATTTCAGTGCTCATGCTAGCCGCCTAACTCCCACAGCCAATTGTAGAAAGCCTCGCTACGCCTGGTCATCTCCTCCGGCAGCTCCAGCGGCCTTCCGCGCGCGTCAATTACCGTGCCCACCTCGGAAGGCGGCACCGTCACCCAGCCGCCCAAGCCGGGAAAACCCATGCCTACATCCGTAAGCTCATTCGGGGAAAGGTAAATGCGCGTCGGGCCGGGGGGCGTTGTTTCCACGCGCTTGATTTCGCCCTTGCGGATTTCCAGCGTCTCGCGAGCGCTCTCACCGCGGTCAATTTCCAGGGTTAAAACCCGCCTGGAGGAGCGCTCTGAGGCGTCCGCGCAGATAGCCGTGCCCAGATTGGAAAAAACACCCGAATCGATGACCTGCACAGGCAGCAGCGCTTCTTTCTCCGCCAGGCTGCCCAAACCCGCTAGTAATTGGTCTTTATCCATTGCGAAAGTGGTAATCCCGTGCGGCTGCAAGCCGTCCAGCGCCATCAGCAGCGTCTGCTGAGGGGCAGGTACGCGCACCAGGCTCTCACCGGAAAGCAGGACCGGTTCGTAAGGGTCCAGCAAACCCAGCTCAGGGTCGTATCCAAACCAGGGAAACAGCTCCCGCGTGCGGCGCAAGGCGTAATGCAAACGCACGCGCGTCCAGGCCTGCTCAATCGCCAGGTCTTCCAGCGTCGCGGGCAGGAATGCCTGGTGCAGCTTCTTGTTGAGCATGTAGGCTGCGGCCGTTTGCGCGTCGATGGGCAGCGTGGAATAGCGGCTGGTCTCTTTGCCAACCTGTTCCGAGATGGGCGGATGGCTGATGGAGCCGATAAAGTCTTCTCCGCGCGCCGCGAGCACGATGGTGGAATTACAGCCCACGTCCAGCGCCATGGCGCCTTTGCCCCCGGGGTTCATGCGGTCAATCAAGCGCACGATGCGGCTGGCAGCAAAAGCGCTGGGCAGCGCTTCGCATTCCCAGTCCTGCTCCAGTTCGGCCAGCCCAGGCAGCTGCTGCCGGCGCAGGCGGCGGAACGCGCCCAACATTGCCGGCCAGGCTGCCGCGAGCGATTCTGCGTCCGTGCGAGCCTGGATGTTTCGCGCGCGGTGGAAGTCCTCACCGGCCTCCAGTTCTTCGCGCGCATAATCTGTCAGAGCTTCGTTGCCAGCGTAGACCAACTGCGGCCGGATAAGGCGGGGCAGGCTTTGGTAGACAATGCGCAAATTGTCCAGCGCCGCCCGCACCGGCCGGATTGCGCCCTGGTTGGTGCCTCCGGCGCATACAAACAGGTCGGCATTCGCGGCGATGAGCTTTTCAAGCTGGGCGGTGGCGTTCAAGTCCGACTGCAGGTCGATTTCCAAGACCACGTCCGTGTAGAACAGGCTGACAAGCCGGCGCAGCGCTGCCAGGGAGTAGGTGTCCGATATGCCTGCCAGCACCGTGCGGATGGGTTTGCCTGCCGACAGGCTGAGCCCGCAGGCGCCGACGCCTTCCTCAGCGCGGATTAGCTTTTGATGCAGGTCGAGCAGGCGCAGACCGGATTTTTCCTGCAGCGCTTCGAGCGCGCGATTCACGCCCCCGCGCAAGTCCTGCCCGGAAGCTGCGCTAGTTTCGGCAACAGCGCTGCAAACGAGCGCGTAGCCCTCTTCGCGCTGCTCGAAAAGCCACGCACGCGTATTCTGCGAGCCAATATCCACACTCAGGGTTCTGCGCTTTTCCATAGCCAGCATCCCTCTACCCGGTCAGGAGAGCCAGGATGAACTCTTTCAGCCAGACCATCCTGGCAATTAATGCGGTCAGCGCCGCGCTGTAAAAGCCGACAAAGAGCATGCCAAGGGTGATTCCCAGGAAGAGTTGCCCCACGCTGGAAATGCCTTCCACCAGCGGCGGCCTTTGAGCGCCGGCGCTTTTTCGGCTCAGGCGGTGGTGGAAGTAGAACAGCACGGAAACGACGCCCAGCAGAATGAACAGCGCTTCCAAAATTCCGCCCCAATCCGCGCCGGCATTCTCGCGCAGCAATTCGGGGCTGAAGCGGTTCACGATGGAGAGCAGCTGCGGCGCTAATGTTCCGCGAGGTATGCCGGCAATCGCGACGGCAGCCCCAGCGCCAGCCAAAAACGCCAGGGGAAGCGTGCCGGCTTTGACCAGGCGGGGTATCAGCATCAGCGAGAGCAGCAGGCACAGCACCAGCGGCACCAGCGCCAGCCAGAACGCGTCTGTGCCGCTTTGCTTCAGCGGTTCAATCAGCCGCGGGAGGATAACTTTCGTGAGCAGCACGGCAGCCGCGTAACCGGAGGAAACCCCAACCAGGATATACAGCGCGACGCGGAAGAAGAAATTATCGCCCAGCAGGTAGCTGAAAATCATCACGGAAAGCGCGATGCCAATGATGCCCAGCACAATGTCCATCGCGTTCATGCTTCCGGCTCCTTCGGGCGGCGCGCGCCCGAGTCCGCCTCGACTTTGGAAAGGACGCCCAGCAAAATCACGGCAATCATCACCAACAAGCCCGCCTGGAACGCGCGCGAGGGCGCGCTCGGCAGGTCCGTCCGGTCCAAGGCCTGCGCCAGAACGCGGCCTTCCGTTGTGCCCGCGGCGAAGCCTGCCAGTTGGCCGGCGTCATAATAAGGAAGCAGCAAAGCGGCATTCTGGCTGCTGGCCAACACGCCGATTTTGTCAGCGCTCAGCCAGGGCCCGGCCTGCTCAATCCAATTCTGGATATCCATCTGCGAATCTTCCAAAAGCAGGATGAGCGCGTAATTCTCCAGTTTTTCTACGCCCGCGGGCACCAGAGCGCTCTCACCGTCCGGGTTTAAGGCGGCTGCCAGCACACCCAGCTTTCCGCCAGCCAAAAAACCTGTCTCATGCGCGGGGATATCCGCCTTGCGCATCAGCGCGTCTGCCAGCCACAAACCGTTGGGGTGCGTGGTCAGGAATTGCATTTCCACCCCGCGCGTTTGCAAAGCCTTCAGCACCGGCGCGGTTATCTGTTCCAATTCCGCGCTGTCAGCCGCCTGATATTCCAGCACGACCAGCACTTTATCCCCGCTTGCCAGCCTGCCCAGCGCTTCTTTCAGGGCCGCAGCCGGAGCCGGGTTTTCGACTTGTCCGGGTTTTGCTTCGGGCACAAATACCAGCACAGCCGCCAGCACCAGCAGCAGAAATATGCCCAGGATAAAGCGGTACCAACCCCTGCCGCTGACCCGCTGGGTTTTGGCCGGAGGCAGCCCGCGGCCTTCTTCGCCAATCAGGTTCATCAGAATTTGCGCGTTTTCTTTTTGCCGGCGCAGCAGCAGCAAATCCGCGCCAAGCTCTGCGCTCGAGGCCGGCTTTTCTTCCAGTTCCACCGCCGCGCTTGCGGCAGCCAAGCCCAATTCTTCCAGCACCGGCTCAAGCTCCGGCGTTTTGGGGGCTGGCGCGCTTTCTTCCGCTTCAGGGGTTTCCGCGGGTGTTTGCGCTTCCTCAGCGGCTTCCTCATGCTCCCGAACTGGTTCAGGTTCTGGCTCAGTCTCAAGAGCTTCCTCAGGCGCGGACTCGCTTTCCCCGGTGTCCTCGTCCGGACTGGTTTCTTTATTTGGCTCGCCTTCTTCAGCCCTCACCTGTTCCGCCGCGTCGTTTTGCCCTTCTTTCGGTTCGGCTTCTTCCGGAGCAGGCTCTTCCGCGAGCGGCTCTTCCTCTTCCGCTTCCGGCTGCAGTTCGCGCACTTTGCGCAGCCATTCCGGCACGCCGCCTTCACTTTCAGCGCTGTCTGCCGCGGGTTTCGGCGTCAGCAGGTTTTCCCGGCGGGCATTCTCGCGGATGCGCGCGATCCAGCTGGCGAATTCCTCATCCACGCGTCCCTGATGGTCTTCACTGCGGGCGGTATCCAAAGAGCTGCCTTTGCGGGTAAGCTCGCCGGCCGCGTCTTCTTCCTGTTGGGCGCGTTTGCGGATGCGCGCCAGCCATTCCGGGGTTTGTTCATCCTCGCCGGCAGGGGGTTCTGATTCTGTTTCGCCTCCGCTGTCCGCAGCTTCGTTTTGACCGTTCCGGTCTGCCGCTCCGGTTTTTTCGTCCTTTTGGGAATCTGCCTGCCTGAGAGCTTCTACCAGGTCAGCCGTGCTGATACCCGGTTCATCCTGCAGTGCGGTATTATCTTCCACGCCTTCGATTCGGAACAGCTCTTCCAGGTCTTCACCGCAGTATACGCAGCGCGTGGCCTGGGGCAGGTTTTCTTTCCCGCAGTGCGGACAGAGGATCAGCTCCGCGCTCATCTATTCACCCCAGGGCCTTTCCAGCCCAAGCACCACGCGCAAACCCATCAGCAGCGCGCCCAAGCCGATGCCAATCAGCAAACCGCGCGCTCCGATGAGGGGCAGGCGCTGCAGATAATTAAGAACCGCGGTCAGCAAGGGGATATTCAGCGCCTGCAGCAGCCCGAGAGCAATCACGAGAAAAACAAGCGCGCTGATGCCAAAGGAAATCGTCAGCAGGGACCAGCCGCGGTTGCGGAAGATTTGCAGCGCGGCGGCTGTCATCACCAGCGCCGCCAACCCGAGCAAGCTTGATTCCAATGGCAGCTGGACGGCCGCCACCCAGCGTAAATATTCGCCGTTATCCACACCCAGCACCAGCGCGCCGATAAAGCTGGCCAGGAAGGCGCTGATGAGGATGAGGCTGAAAAGAAAGCCGCGTTTTCCGCCGAGAACATTGCGTAAATGAGTCAGAATGAGAGCAGCAATGGCGACCAGCAGCGCGGCTGAAGCAGTGATGACCGCCCAATTCAGGACAATCCCCAGCCAGCCGGCCAAAGGCTCACCCAGGAAAAGCGCCGCAAGGATGAACAAGGCCGCGGCGGCGGCAACGAGGACTGGAACCGTCTTTTTCACTGCCATACCCCCAGCAGTTTCAGGGCGGCTCCCACCAGCAATCCGAGCACGGCCAATACCCGCAGCCAATCCTGCGCGCGAACGGAAGCAGCCGCGCCGGGGTCAGTTTCCAGCGCCGCGCCAGCGTGCAGCGCGTCCTCCCCCAGGCAGAGGCGCGCGTTGGTGGCAAACAGCGCCGCCTGCGCTGAGAGGTCGTCCGTGCCAGCCACCAGCGGCAAGTCTTTTTGCTCCGCCAGGCTGGCGGCCAGAATAATTTCAGGTCGCTGGCTGCCAAACAGGAAAACGCCCGCGTTGGCGCGGTAATTGACCTCGGGCAGCAGGCCGGCCAGGTAGGCATAGGGGCTTGCGCCGGCCAGCACGGCAAAATCGGGCTTGAAGAGTTCCGTTGCGAACGCGTTCTGATATTTTCCGCGCACGATGAGCTGGGCGAGCGCGGCTAACGCGCCGTCACCCGCCAGCGCCTGCGCGGGTTGGTCGTTAAAGACCGAACGCCTGGACATCAGGCGCAGCACGGGCAGCCCGGCCAGATTGGCAGGCGCGGGCGCGCTTGTCTGCTGGCCGGCGCCCAGGCCAATTGTGAGGCGCAGGCCTTTCTCGGCGGCTTCGTGCATCAGTTTTTCGGCGTCCAGCAGCGCTTCGTTTTTGCGTAAATTGCGGTAGGGGTGCTGGCGTTGGGTAAGGAGGGCTAACCCGAGGCAAAGCAGCGCCAGAATGACGATTGCGAGCGCGAGCAGGTCAAGCGTTATTATCCCGTCCATGCTGAAAGGCCCCTGAGCATTG
>Ga0116170_10004599_pt1 | contig 12566 bp, 4 predicted proteins | sample AD_JPNHW1_MetaG_FD_89797 | JGI IMG/M metagenome (GOLD analysis project Ga0116170, IMG submission 89797) | Active sludge microbial communities of municipal wastewater-treating anaerobic digesters from Japan - AD_JPNHW1_MetaG | ecosystem: Engineered > Bioreactor > Anaerobic > Digestate | place... | reverse complement strand
TCTCGGCGGCCATTCGCTGCTGGCGATTCAGCTGGTTGAACGGATTCTCTCGTCCGGACTGTCTCTGACGGTCGCGCAGCTTTTCCAGTATCCAACCATCGCGCAGATGGCCGAGGTGGCGAGTCTGCGCGGCGATTCCGAATACAAATCGCTGGTCTGTCTCAAGGAAGGTGCTCCGGGCCGCGTACCGTTCTTCCTGCTGCACAGTGCGCCCGGCGACCTGCTGGGTTATTCGAATCTGGTGCATAATCTGCCGTCTGACCAGCCGGTGTACGGTTTTCAGTCGCTTGGTCTGATTGATCCGGAAAAAGTTCATTCCACGATTCCGGAAATGGCGGCCTATTACGTTTCCGTACTGCGCGAGTTTCTGCCTGAGGGACCTTATCTGCTCGGCGGCTGGTGCTATGGCGGTTATGTTGCCATGGAAATGGCGCGTCAGCTGATGGCGCAGGGCTGCAAGGTAAACCTGCTTGCGCTGATTGATGCGTGGGCCTATCCGCCGGCCGAACGGCGGCTGGCCTTTTACTGGCGGCGGATTCAGCTGATGCGCATCATCGGTTTCCGGCCGTGGTTGAAAATCATTCAGGAACGCATCAAAAACATATTTCGTGACGATGCCGCCGATGCGGTCAAAATGCTTGACGGTATGCAGGCGAAAGAAGGTGTGCTGGCCAACCGCGAAGAAGTTTACCGGCGCAACCGCGAAGCTGCGCTACGGTACAATCCGCGGTTTTATCCGGGCCGCGCAGTGCTTTTCCGTTCCGACGAACTGGCTTCCTGGTTCCTGCCCGATATGACGATGGAATGGGCTGCACTCATGGAAGACCAGGATATTTATCTGGTTCCCGGCGGACACCGGGATCTTCTGCGTGAACCGGCCGTTAAGGTGCTTGCCGCGCACCTTAACGCCAGTATCGAAAAAGCAGTTGAAGGCTGATTAAGTTTTTCGGCCGTATTTTGATGCAAGACGGGGAAAGCAGGCTAAGATGTCGCGTGTTTATCGAATTCCGATGAGAAGGAAAGGCTGACCGTATGGCAAAGCTTGTATTGGATCCTGAATCGCCGAATCCGCGTCTTATTCATTTAGATAAGCCGTCAACACTCATAGGAACGGCATCCGATGCGGATGTATCCATCAAGAGCGAGTTGCTGTCGAATCACCATGCGCGGATTGAACACAAGCCGGATGACGGATACTACATCATCAGTCTGGCAAATACGCCCGGCGTTTTTGTCAACGGAAGCCCGATTACGTTCCAGCGGCTGAAGCACGGCGACAAGATTGAAATCGGCGACGTGAAAGCCGTGCTGCTGCTCGACAGCGCGGATGAGTCGGCGCACGACGTCCCGGGTCATGGATCGCCGGTACAGGAGATGATGCTGCCTGCTTCGATGATGTCCGCCGGGCTGACCACCATACCAAGAGGACCGGCCCGATGCCCGCAATGCGGCATGCCGCTGATGCCGGGTCTGCCGTCCTGTCCTCATTGCGGCATGCCGTTCTCCAATCTCCCGGCCATGCCGATGAATTTCATTCCGCCTCTTCCGGCAAGCCAAATCGGGCCGGGCATTCTGCCGCTGATCGCATTTCTGGCGGCACTGACAGTGGTCGGCGCACCGATTGCCCTGGTGCTGGGTCTGATGACGCTGTCGATTATCCGCCGTCGCGGAGGAACCGCGAGAGATCATGCTTTGGCAAAATGGGCCATCGGACTGGGTCTGGTATGGCTTATGGCGGGAGCCGTGGCAGCCGGCGGGCTTTTGCGGCAGGCCCAAAAGCGCAAACAGCTCGAAGTTGCGGCGGTTCACGAAGTCAAAGTGATTCATGCTCTCAAGAATCTGGCGTGCGCAGAAAAGTACGCCCAGACCATCGAGTGTTTTGATGCCGATGCGGACGGGCAGGGCGAATACGGCACGCTGTCTGTTCTCGCGCAAACCAAGTCCCCGTTCTTCGACACGGGTCTGGCTAACGGAGAAGCGTACGGATACCGGTTTACGATCCGCGGCGCGGCGGAAAGTCAGTTTTTAGCCGTAGCCGAACCTGTCAACTATGGCAAAACCGGCATCCGGACGTTTGCAATTGATCAAACCGGACAGATCCGCGGCGGGGATACCGAAGGAAAACCTTTCGGGCAGGGTGCATCGGTGCTTCCGGTATTGCAGGGAGAGCGGAACGCCTACTATGAGATTGATGACGAAATTGCCAAAGATGTGCTGAATTACGTCAAAACTCTCTCCTCAACGCTGGCTGATCAGGAAAAGAAACAGCGGATTCTGAAGCGCTTGCACGACGAATATGCGCTGACATCAGTCGGGCGCGAATTGGGCGGTATGGAAGCGTCGGTAGACCGGTTTGTGTCGGAACAGCAGGCGCAAACCATCTATCTGGACGCCAAGGCCGCTCTGGCGAAGGGCAGCCAGGATGTAGCGCTCGCCAAGCTGACGGAGATTAAAGAAAAACATCCCTCCTTTTCGCAGATTGCCGCCGTGGAACGGGAGCTGGGCGACTTGCGTTCAGTGATCGCACAAAAACGGGAGCAGGAGGCTCAGGCCCTGCTTATCCAGGCGGAGGCGCTCGAGCGCCAAGGGCAGCGTCCGCAAGATGTGCAGGACATGTATCAGCGGATTGCGAAACTCTACCCCGACACCGACGTGGCTGCCCGCGTTTCGTCTCTGAAACCTGAACTGCAGCGGCAGTTGCGCGAGCGCGATGCGGAAAAAATATTTTCCGATCTGATGGAACTCTCGCCGGAGCGGGACTTTGACGAAATTCTGAACCGGGCCAATCAGTTGCGGCGCAATTACAGCGACACGGATCTGCTGAGCAAAGCGAAAACGGAGCTGGCCGAGAAAGAGCGCAAGGCCCGCGCGAATTCATGGCGGGCCAAGACCGAGCAGAATATGGCGGCCGGCCGCATGCGCGGGGCGCTGGGACAATTAGAATCAGCGGCGCGCGAAAATCCGGATCTGCTGTATGATCTGCGGGATCTGTGCATCCAGCTGTACCGCAGTGTTGCGGACTCTCTGGTGAAAGAAGGCGATGAACGCAAGGCGCTGGAATATTACGAGAAGTTGAGCCGGCTGCTTCAAGCGTCGGGCTCGAAGGATCAAGTGAGTCCCGATCTGCTGGCGAAGCTGCATATCGATGTCGGGCAGGCCGATTTTGATCACAAGGATTACAAAGAAGCCCGGTGGCATTTGGCCAGCGCAGCATGGAAGTATCCGGACGACGCGCAGTTTAATATGAGACTTGGTGCAGCAAGTTTGTATACAGGGCTCTATCGGCCGGCGGAGGAATCGCTGACCCGGGCGCTGAGCGTGCAGCCGAATCTGGTATCGGCCCGGTTGTACCGCGCCTATCTCAATATGCGGGTTGAACTCTCGTCCGAGCGTGTCCTGGCGGACCGTTTCAAACAGGAGGCGGCTCCGGCGGAAACCGCAAAGGCCGTGAAGGATGAATCCGCATCAGGCAAACCCCAGCAAACGAGCAGCAGCAGTATCAGTATCTCCGTTGCCGACGAAAGCGGATCGGGCGATGGAGTCGTTGTTAATACCGACGTCGTCGATGGAGATTCCGGTATTGCGGCGCCAAAAAGTCTGGATGTGAAATCCTCAAACGTCGGGGCCGGCTGGTTTTCCCGGTTTGCGGAAAATGGGCAGACTGCGAAGTCGCCTGTGCCGGAACCGACAGACATCGCTCCGTTTCTGAACTTCAATTATCAAAGCAGCAGCAGCATTTTGCCCGGCATCATGCAGGTTTTAGATGACCTGCAGCGGCAGAGAGCTGAAAAAGATCTGGCAGCAAGCACAGGGAGAGCCAAGGCGGCTGCCATGTCGCAACAGTCAGCAAGAGACGACATGCGCCAGGTGGGCAAGATGTCGCTCCGAGTGAGCGAACAGAAAAATATTGTTGCGTATCACACTCAGCTGAGACAGCTGCGCGCGCTCCACCTCAAGGATGCCGACGCTCGAAAAGAATTGTGCGACATGATGAATGAAATGAAACAACGTATCAATAGCGCCCGGTCCGACATACAGACGGCAGGCCGGCAGCAATCGCGCATTCAGTCGCTGACTGAAAGCGTCCTGTCACAGATCGATAAGAAATACAGGCTTTTCGATAAAGCCGAGACGTTGATTTCCAGCTGTATGGAAGATGAAAGCCAAACGCGCAAGCGGATGCTGGAGCTGGCCGAAGAAATGTTGATGAAGTATAATTCCAACAATGCTTCCGACGTTACTTCTTTTGATAAACAGATCGCTGATTTCAGAAGCAAACTCCTTGATGAAGACGGCGTCTTAGAGATTGACCGGGCTTTGCGGGCTCTCCGGGACTCGATGGATGTGCGAGTGGATCTTGATGCCATCCTCCGCGCGGCAGAGGGGAATGCGCCGGTTGCCGCAGGAGAATAGACCTGCAATTATGGCCGGATAAATTGAGCCCGCGAGAACCATGCCGGGGACTTCACTTCGCGTTGTGGATTTTTCCGCTTCCGTTGACGGAGCAGCTGTGTGTCCAAAACGCTTTTTCCTTAGGGAAAGGGCAGGTTCTGGAAGGAAAATTAAAGAATGGTGGTAGGGGAAGGATTCGAACCTTCGAAGGCATAGCCAGCAGATTTACAGTCTGCCCCGTTTGACCGCTTCGGTACCCTACCGTTTTCTCGGTTGAGAGAACGGATACCATAGCCAAAAAAAATCCGATGTCCACCCCGATTTGAAATTTTCCGGCAGAATCGGCACGGGGTGCCGGTTATTTTTGCAAACATTGGAAAAACACGCTTGAAAGTTAGCAGAGCCCGTCAGAGAATCCCGGTCTTTTCGTGGCGGGAGTAATTCAGTGGTAGAATGCAAGCTTCCCAAGCTTGACGTCGCGGGTTCGACTCCCGTCTCCCGCTCCAATTTCCAGCAGTGCATAGTTTGCTTTTATTCAGGAAGTAGCGACATGTTCAAACCGGTGGCCAGTAAAGTTGATTTTGCAGGGATGGAAGAGGGCATACTTGCCTTCTGGCAGGAGCACGGCACGTTTAAAAAGTCGGTCGAAAACCGTTCTAAAAATTCCGAGTTTGTTTTCTATGACGGTCCGCCGTTCGCCACCGGTCTGCCGCACTACGGACATCTGCTTGCCGGCACCATCAAAGATATTGTTCCGCGCTACCAGACCATGCGCGGGCACCGCGTCGAGCGCCGTTTCGGCTGGGACTGCCACGGACTACCGATCGAAGCACTGGCCCAGGACGCTCTCGGCCTGGCCGGTGCGCCCGCCATCGTCGAAGCGGGCGTCGGCGTTTTCAATGAACAGTGCCGCTCAATGGTCACCAAATATGTCGAAGAATGGGAAAAGACCGTCACCCGCATGGGTCGCTGGGTTGATTTCAAGAACGATTACAAGACCATGGATAAAGATTTCATGGAAACCATCTGGTGGGTGTTTTCCGAACTCTGGAAGCAAGGCCGCATTTACCGCGCCCACCGCATCATGCCCTACAGCTGGAAACTCAATACGCCGCTCTCTAACTTTGAAGCCGGCCGCAACTATCAGGATGTTCAGGATCCTGCCATCACCGTCCGCGTGAAACTCAAGGGCTTTGAAATCGCAAACGCCTGCGCGCTGGTCTGGACGACCACTCCGTGGACGCTCCCGTCCAATCTTGCCATTTGCGCCGGAGCCGATATTGACTACGTTGCCGTGCGCGACGCGGAGAGCGGCGAGGTTTATGTGCTGGCCGAAGCGCGCCTCGGCGCTTACTACAAAAAAGAGGCGGAATACGAAATCCTCAGAAAATTCAAAGGTAGACATCTTGAAGGGCTGACCTATGAGCCGCTCTTTGACTTTTTCAAAGACAACCCCCGCTCATTTCGCGTCCTGCTCGATAATTTTGTCAGCACCGAAGACGGAACCGGTATTGTGCATATGGCCCCGGCTTACGGTGAAGATGATTACCGCATCTGCCGCGCTGCCGATATTCCGCTGGTGGAACCGCTCGACGAAGATTGCAAATTCACTGCGCAGGTTCCGGACTATAAAGGGATTTTCTGCAAAGACGCAGACAAGCCGATTATCAAACGGCTCAAGGACGAAGGGAAGCTGGTTCACCAGTCCACTATCCAGCACAGCTATCCGTTCTGTGAGCGCACCGACACGCCGCTTATCTATCGCGCCATTGATGCGTGGTATGTCCGCGTCGAAGATCTGCGCGACGAGATGCTCGCCAATAATGCGCAGGTGCATTGGATGCCTGAATACGTCGGTGAAAAACGCTTCGCCAACTGGCTGGCTGATGCCAAGGACTGGAACATCAGCCGCAACCGTTTCTGGGGTTCCTGTATTCCGGTCTGGGTCAATGTGGCGGATCCGTCCGACACCATCTGTATTTCGTCCGTGGACGAGCTCGAAAAGCTTTCCGGACAGAAAGTCACCGACCTGCATAAACACAATCTCGACGGCATTCTGATCAAAAAGGACGGCAAGACCTACAAGCGTACGCCGGAAGTTCTCGACTGCTGGTTTGAGTCCGGTGCCATGCCGTACGCTCAGCAGCATTATCCCTTTGAAAACAAGGCGCACTTCGAAGCCAATTTCCCGGCTCACTTTATCGCCGAAGGACTCGACCAGACCCGCGGCTGGTTCTACACGCTCATGGTTCTTTCCACCGCGCTGTTTAAAAAGCCGGCCTTCCGCAATGTTGTTGTTAACGGTCTGGTGCTGGCCGAAGACGGACTGAAAATGAGCAAGCGGCTCAAGAACTATCCCGATCCGCTCCACGTTGTTCATGAATACGGCGCCGACGCGCTGCGTCTTTACATGATCAACTCTCCGGTTGTCAAAGCCGAGTCGCTGCGCTTCTCCGAAGAGGGCGTCAAACACGCGCTTCGCCATTTGCTCATTCCGCTTTGGAATTCCTACAGCTTTTTCGTCACCTACGCCAATATCGATAAATGGAAACCCGGAAAATCAAAGCCGGGCCAGAGCGCCAACCTGCTTGACCGCTGGATCGAAAGTTCACTGGCCAATCTCTGTCAGGAAGTGACGGCGGCGATGGATAACTACGACCTGCAGCGCGCGGTCCGCCCGTTTGTGGCGTTCATCGAAGACCTGACGAACTGGTATATCCGCCGCTCGCGCCGCCGCTTCTGGAAGAGCGAAGACGACGGCGACAAGCAGCAGGCTTATGCCACGCTGTATCACGCGTTGATCGAACTGTGCAAAATCGCCGCGCCGTTCACGCCGTTCATTGCGGAAGAGATTTACCGCAACCTGCGCACGGACGAGATGCCGGAGTCGGTGCATCTCTGCGATTTCCCGACCGCTCAAGGTGCCAAGCGCGACGTCGCGCTGGAAACCCAGATGCGTATCGTCATGGATGTTGTCAGCATGGGCCGCCAGCTTCGTAAAGACCGCGACGTAAAAGTCCGTCAGCCGCTGCGCCGTCTTGACGTCGTAAGCCGCGACAGCGGACTGCTCAATCAGGTCGGCGAACTTAAAGAAATTATCGCTGAAGAACTCAATGTCCGTGAAGTGAATTTCGATGACGACGAAACCAGTCTTGCCACGCTCAGCGCGAAAGCGAACTTCAAGACGCTCGGTAAGAAGTTCGGAAAGCAGGTCCAGCAGATCAATAAGGTTCTGTCGACGCTTTCGCTTGAAGAACTGAAGGTCGCTGCAGCCGGCAAAGGTCTGGTGCTTAAGGATGGTGATCAGGCCTTTGATCTCGCCGGAGAAGATATCATCGTCGAGCGCACGCCGAAGGCCGGGCTCGCCGTGCAGGCGCAGGGCGCACTCGTCGCAGCTCTTGATCTTGAACTGGACGACGATCTTGTTCGGGAAGGGCTGGCCCGCGAACTGGTTAATAATGTCCAGCAGATGCGCAAAGCGCACGGCTTTGAAGTGACGGATCGGATTCATCTCACCCTGTCTTCGGACGAAGCCGTACGCGAAGCTGTACTGGTTTTTGACGACTATATCCGCTCGGAGGTTCTTGCTCTGTCGGTTGAAACCATCGAAACGGAAGGCGAAACGGTTGATCTCAACGGTCACGCCTGCACGATTGCCCTTGAAAAAGCATAGGCATCAATTCCTGCTTCCTGTCGCGCTGCTCCTGCTTGGAACAGGTTGCGCTTCCATTCGTCCTCCGCGCGGAGTTCCGCCGCGGACGGTGACGATTGAGGCGACCGGCTACTGTGATTGCGGTCAGTGCTGCAGCTGGGAGCGCGTCTGGTGGGCTCCGTGGCGGACGGTTTATTCTTCCGGTCCGAATAAAGGACAGCCGAAAAAAGTCGGCATCACTGCTTCAGGAACCAAAGTGCATGATGGAACCATTGCTGCCGACCGGCGTTATTATCCGTTCGGCACAATCATGTATATTCCGGGGTACGGCTACGGCCGGGTGGAAGATACCGGCAGTGCCATTCAGGGCCCGGCAAGGATCGATCTTTTTTTCAGCTCGCATCAACAGGCGCTTGAATGGGGTCGCAAACGAAGTTCGGTCAAGGTCTGGCGCTAGGATAACAGGACGTGATCGAGCGTTTTTTCCAATTGCTCAATAACGAGCGGTTTGGAAAGAAATTCATTCATTCCGGCTTCTAGTGCGGCGGTCTGTTCTTCACGCATAACCCCTGCGGACAACGCGATAACCCATGGTTTCTCAGGATCGCCGGTGTGTTTGCGTATCTGGCGGGTGGCATCCAGCCCGTTCATGCGCGGCATCTGAATATCCATCAGAATTACGTCATATGCGGCATCCATGACGGCAGCGACAGCTTCTTCGCCATCCGAAACGATCACAGGTTTTTCACAGCCGATTCGCTGGAGCATCATCTGCGCAATCCGCTGGTTGATGGGATTGTCTTCAGCAACCAAAACGCGCAGATTGCGCAGTTTCTTAGGCTGGATCTGTGTTCCGGCGGTTTCTTCCCCGGCCGATCCGGTCCGCTGTTCCGCCAGCGCCTGAAGCATCTGATCGCAGAGTTTACTGATCTTGACCGGTTTGGAGAGCCGGGCTCTGATGGAGGGGTCGGCCGGAATATGTTCACAGGAACTGCTGAGTATAATTACCGGAATGTGCGGATCGGTTTTGATCCGGTAAATTTGTTTCGCCAGATCACTGCCGTCCATGCACGGCATCTGGAAGTCGATCAAGGCAATGTCATACCTGCCGCCGTTTTTCAGATGCTGAAGTGCTTTTTCAGGTTCTGCAAACGCTTCCGAGAGAACACCCCATTGCGCGAGCTGATCACTGAGGAGCCAGCGGTTGGTTTCATTGTCATCCACAATCAGTGCGCGTTTGCCGCGCAGCGCTTCGACGGGCAGGTGCTCCGCTTTCGGGTCGACATGGTCTGTAATCGGCAGTGTGAGGGTGAAGAAGAATGTGGAGCCTTTACCTTTTTCACTTTCAAACCATATTTTTCCGTCCATCAATTCGGTTAATCTGCGGCTGATGGTCAGTCCAAGTCCGGTTCCGCCGTATTTACGGGTGCTGGAAGCGTCTGCCTGAGTGAAGGCCTCAAACAGGCGTACTTTATGTTCGTCAGCGATGCCGATGCCGGTGTCGTGCACGGCAAACTCAAGCTGGCACTGCCGTTTATTTTCATCGGTGGTCACGTTGTGAACCTTGAGGGTAACCTCTCCGTTTTCTGTGAACTTGATCGCATTGCCGAGCAGGTTGACCAGAATCTGGCGTATGCGGGTTGTGTCGCCGAGCAGAGCCTTGGGGACATCCGGATCAACGTAGTAGAGCAGTTCTACGTTTTTCTTTGCGGCGGCCTGTATGAACAGGTCAAACGCGTCTTCGATGCATTCGCGCAGTTCGAAGGGAGCTTTTTCCAGCTCGATCTTTCCGGCTTCGATTTTTGAATAGTCGAGAATGTCATTGATGATGGTCATGAGGTTTTCACCGCTGACCTGAATCGTGTGAACAAATTCGTCCTGCTGCGCGGTAAGTTCCGTTCCCAGCAAAAGACTGGCCGCGCCGATAACGCCGTTCATCGGAGTGCGGATTTCATGACTCATCATGGCCAGAAACGCGCTTTTGGCTTTATTTGCGGCTTCCGCTTCCTGCTGGGCTTCCACCAAACGTTTTTCATTTTCGACCTGCCGGGTGATGTCGCGGGAAATGCCGGCGAGACCGATCACTTCACCTTTTTCATCCCGCATCGGACATTTGACCGCCTCGACATATCCGATGCTGCCGTCTTTCCGGATATGGCGTTCACGGATGCGTGTGACTTCACCTTCTGCCATCTGCCGCTGTTCATTATCATACAGCTGCTGTCCCAGCGGGGCGGGATGAAGGTCTATATCTGTTTTGCCGATCAGCTCGTCAATTGATTTGGCGCCGCGCGACGTTACCCAGGCCCGGTTGCCGCCCAGTACACGGGATTGCCGGTCTTTATAGTAAAAGCTGTCTTCCAGGTTATCAAAAATGGCTTTGATGAAAGCGGTGCTTTGCTCCGCCGCATGTTTTGCCTGAAGCAGCGCTTCTTCGCGTTCGACCTGCTCCGTGATATCTCTGGAGATACCGGCCAGACCGATAATCCGCCCGGAAGGACTGCGCAGCGGAATCTTTACAGATTCCAGGTGGATAATGCGGCCTTTGTCATCGACATGTTTTTCCCGCTCCCTCAGGGTCTGTGCATCGGTCATCAGCTGCTGCTCTTCATCGTACAGCTTTCTGCCGATACTGTTCGGGTAGAGTTCGATATCGGTTTTACCGATCATTTCCTCGGCTGTTTTCTTGTGATGGTTGCAGCAGGCCGGATTTGCGCCGAGCATCCGGGACTCACGATCCATGTAATAGATATGATCCGGCAGAGTTTCGAAAATCACGTTCAGCAGTGCGGATTTCTGTTTGGCTCCTTCTTCAGCCTCGTACTGTGCGGTGACATTTTGCATGTGGCCGTACCACAGGGTGCTTCCGTCACGCAGCCGCTCCGGCACAGCGCGGTTCCGGATCCATTGCATACGGCCCTGCGGAGAACGGACGCGGAAAGTAATTTCGAATTCTTTGAGATTCTCCGCAGACCTGTTCAGCGTATTCCGCACGAGATCTTTGAATTCCGGACAGACGCGATCCCATGCAATCTCGCCATTTTTTGCGAGCTCGACGGGTGTTGCGAAAAATAGTTCTTCAATATCAAGGGATGAGTAGGGGAACGTGCACCGTCCGTTTTTCCACTGGCGGTAATGATAAACGGTTCCGGGGATACCGTTGATCAGTTTCAGCAGCTGTGTCTTTCTTAGAAATATACGCTTGTGCAAGTTCATTTGTAGTGCGGAGACTACCTTCCGATATCCTTGTGTTCAATCGGTATTTAAAAGAACTTAACCGCCGGAAATAATATCTCCGACGCCGTTCAGAATATAATCCGGCCGGTAGGCAAACCGGCCTATATCAGCAGGTTTGGTAACACCGCTAAGTACCAGCACGGTCGTGATTTCCGCTTCGACGCCCGCGATGATATCGGTATCCATCCGGTCGCCGACGATGGCGGTTTCTTCGCGCTGACAGCCAAGACGCTTCAGCGCATTACGCATCATTAAGGGATTCGGTTTGCCGACGTAATAGGCCTTGGCGCCGGTTGCCAGCTCAATCGGCGCGAGCAGGGCGCCGGTGGCCGGAACAATCTGTCCGCCTTCGATCGGGCCGGTCAGGTCGGGATTGGTTCCGACCAGTTTCGCGCCATTGAGCACCAGTTTGGTGGCGTGGCAGATGCGGGCGTAATCATAGTTCGCGCTTTCACTCACCACCACATAGTCCGGGTTGGAATCATTGATCGAATACCCTTCATCATAAAGTGCATTAATGATGCCTGCATCACCGATCACATACGCGCTGCCGCCGGGCTTCTGGCTGGCAAGAAACGTCGCCGTGGCCCGTGCGCTGGTGTAGAAGTGACTTTCACCCACATTCAGTCCCATGCGGGCCAGCTTCTCGCTCAGCTCGCGGAGTGTGCGTGCGCTGCTGTTGGTCAGAAACAGAAACTTCTTATCCTCATTCTGAAGCCACGCGACAAATTCGAGTACGCCCGGAAGCAGTCTGCTTCCGTGGTAGATCACGCCGTCCATATCGCAGATAAACGCCTTCTTGCTCCGCAACAACTTCATAAACAACTCCTTTTCAACCGCATGGTATTATCTGAACCGGATTTTTCACAGAAGGAAACCAAGGGTTTTTACTGCGATTTTGCGACAGGGGAACCCGTTCCCGGAAATCCGGGGGTGGCTTTTACGGTGAATGTGCCGTTACTGCTGTGAAGAATGAAGAACGCCTGGAATTCCGGATGGGTTTCCAGCCAGCGAAGTCCTTTTTCGGAACCCATTACGCAAAGGGCGGTATCGAGGGCGTCGGCATCGATGCCATGCGCCGCAATGACGGTTACGGAAGCCACGTCCGACTCCGCGGGCTTTCCGGAGTGAGGATCGATAATATGCGAATAACGCGTGCCGTCATCGCGGATTTTAAAATTCCGGTAATCACCGGCTGTTGTCAGTGCTTTCCCTGCGACCTCCATCGTCAGAACAATTTCTTCGCCGGGCGCTTTATCAGGATCCGGCGACTCGATTCCGGCGC
>Ga0116170_10004596_pt1 | contig 12571 bp, 12 predicted proteins | sample AD_JPNHW1_MetaG_FD_89797 | JGI IMG/M metagenome (GOLD analysis project Ga0116170, IMG submission 89797) | Active sludge microbial communities of municipal wastewater-treating anaerobic digesters from Japan - AD_JPNHW1_MetaG | ecosystem: Engineered > Bioreactor > Anaerobic > Digestate | place... | reverse complement strand
TATATCGTCTTTTTCAATTATCATACCTAGCTGAGGATATGCGGTTATTTTTCCGTTTTCAGTGACAAACTTCTCTTTTCCCAATACTGAAACAGAAAGCGGTTTTCCGCTTCTCAAGCGAATTTCCTGAATATCTTCCTTTAGCATGATTTCAGAAACAGCTTTGCGTATTTTTTCATTGAAATATTTTCTGAAGCTGTCCGGATTAAAATTCCCCATACAAATTCTCCTTTTATATTCCCTTTGTTCATATTATGAATATGAGGACAAGAATAGAACAAAAAAATCAGGATACTTTTTTAAGCATCCTGATTTTTATCAGTCAAAGTTTTTTGAATTTATAAAATAAACTTGTTTGGTAAACGGATTATAGTCTATGTCTGAAACATCCTCGTCATAAAGCATATACTCTTTTTTGTAAAATAAAGGTATATATGCATAGTCTGAAATTATCATCGATTCTGTCTGGCTGAAATAATTGACGCTGTCACTTAAATTCTGAGAACGCTCCGACTTATTAAGAAGAGCATCAACTCCAGAATTTGAATAACCGAAAATATTATTTTCATTGCCGGTCATAAAATTTTTTAAAATACTTCTGGGATTATTGAAGTTACCTGTAAGTTCATATAAAGCAATATCATATTTACCCGAATTAATTCTGTCATAATATTCTTTATCAGATACAACTTCAATTCCACAGTAAAAATTCAGTTCATTCTGCCACTGCTGAGTTACATTTTTCAAAAATTCAGAATTAACAAACTTTTCTGAAACTAATATTTTCTGTGCTTCGACTGTTGCAATTTTAAAATCCGAAAGTCCTTTACTCCAACTTTCCTTTGCTTTTATTGGGTCATAAACCGATTTATCAGCTTCGGCGACAAGCTCGCGGTAGCTTTTATTAAGCATTGTAATCCCCTTAGGAACAATGGCATACGCAGAACTAAGTCCTTTCGGGTGTTCGTTTTTATATCCGTCCCTGTTTATGCTTAATGCAAGCGCTTCTCTGAATGCTTTGTTTTTAAATATTTCTGACTGATTGTTAAAAATCAGACCAATGGAAGAAGTTTCGTATTCGTTAAATGAATATTTTCCGTTCAATGCGTTTTTCTGACTTCCGTCAATTACAACACAGTCGGTAACTCCGCTTGTAAAATCGCTGTAAATATTATCATTATCTTTCTGAATAAAGAAGTTCAAGCTTGACGGATATATTTTTTCGGTTTCTGAATAATACTTATTTTTTCTCGTTATCAGATAGTTATTTTTTCCGTAATAATCATATTCCCATTGCTTTACATAAAAGGGACCGTTGCATATAATAAAATCAGAATCAAGCCCGTATTTCCCTTTTGTTCCGCTGAAAAACTCCTCATTGCACGGCGAAGCTGCGGGAATTGTAAGCAGTGACAAAAAATCAGCATTTTCATAATCAAGCTCAAAAATCAATTTAAAATTGCCATCGGCCTTAACCCCGAGCGAAGATGTGTCAAGCTCACCCGAAAGAACCTTATCGGCATTTTTTATACAAATAAAATCTTTAGCATAAGGTGATGAAGTATTTTTATCAAAAATTCTTCTGAATGCGAAAACAAAGTCTTTTGAAGTAACCTGTTCTTTAAAATCCGAATCACTCCCCGACCAATAATTGTCCTCTCTTAAATTAAACGTATAAGTGAGTCCGTCAGACGAAATTTTATAATCTGTTGCCACAGCCTCAGTAAGCTTTCCGTTATCCGCAAATTTAAGCAATCCTGAATAAATATTGCCCATTACTGTCATTGCGGGAGTATCATCCGCAATCTGAGGATCAAGATTTTTAGGGTCAGCACTAAGGCTGTATTTAAAAAGATAGCCTGAACCATCTTTTTCAGAACAGCCTGTGGAAATTATAAAGCTTAATGTAATAAATATACATAAAAGATATCTGAATGAATGATTTTTCACAAATATCCTCCTAAAATCAAATCATTCATTATTTTATCACTATAAGTAATTATTATCAATAACAAATAAGTTACAATTTTGATTCTATTGGTATTTTTTTATTGATACTTTGCTTTAAATCCAATATTCTTTGATTTGAGCTTCCTTTAAAATTAAGAAGATAGCTTTGCTTGTCTTTTTCAAATTTCCCGTCTATAAGATAATCGCCGATTGACAAAAGCTCATAATAATAATTTTCTGACGAAGCATTTTTTAAAAGATATTCAAAAGTATAACCGGTATAAATTATTATTGACAGATTATTTTCTTTTAATTTTTTTCCAAGTTCAAAAAGCGATTTTGCCTGACAGAACGGCTCCCCTCCGCTGAAAGTCACACCGTCAAGCAAAGGATTTTCAAGTATTCTTTTTAAAATCTCATCTGTATCAGCATAATATCCGCCGTCAAAGCTGTGTGTCTGTGGATTATGACAGCCCTCGCAGTGATGAGGACATCCCTGAGTAAATATTGTAAATCGTAATCCAGGTCCGTCAACAATAGAATCATTTACTGTTCCCGATATTCTTATTTTCATAAGCTGACTCCTGTTTCAGATTTTTTTGCATCAATATATGCGGACAGAGTTCATCAAAATAAACGCCGCTGACTTGATTATATCCTGATTTTAAATAAAAATCCTTTACTCTTTCCTGTGCTGATAATTCGACAATTTCAGCATTGTTTTTAACTGCAAGCTTTTCAAGTTCATTAATCAGTAATTTCCCCAAAGCTTTTCCCCTTAATTCTTTGATTACCGCTAATCTGCCGATAATCTGCACATCAGGAGATTCTTTATAATATATTCTTCCCGTGGCGGCAGGAATTTTATCAACATAAATAACAAGATGATATGCTTTTTCATCTATTTCGTCAAATTCATTTACAAATCCTTGTTCTTCAATAAATACTTTTTTACGGATTTCTGCGGCATCGGGATTATCTTGGAGCCCTTTTGTAATTTTCAATTCATATTTCATGAATATCTCCCTAAACTAAAGGACGTACTTTAAATACGCCCTTTGATTTTATATATTATGTTTTACCCTGTCATGTTCTTCCGAACGTTTTGCATCATTAAATCTGTCAAGAGTTCCAACAAGATAACCGGTTATTCTTCTGATACGTTCAAAAGGAATTCCGCCGTCAGTTTCTTTTCTTGCGCACTTAGGGCAAACATCATCAATTATTCCGGTATATCCGCAAACAGGATCGCGGTCTACAGGATGATTAATTGAACCGTAGCCTATACCTGATTCTTTCATATAGCGTACAACTTTTTCAAAAGCTGACAAATTTTTCATAGGGTCGCCGTCAAGTTCAATATAGCTTATATGCCCTGCATTTGTAAGAGCATGATATGGTGCTTCGATCTTGATTTTCTCAAAAGCGTTTATTGGAAAATAAACAGGAACATGGAACGAATTTGTATAATAGTCACGATCTGTTACTCCCTCAATAATTCCGTATTTAACCTTATCCATACGGACAAATCTTCCCGATAGTCCTTCTGCAGGAGTACCAAGCAAAGTAAAATTCATACCTGCTCTTTTGCTTTCTTCATCCATCCTTTGGCGCATATGTGTAATTATTTCTATTCCCAAATCACGGGCTTCCTGAGATTCGCCGTGATGAACGCCCATAAGTGCCTTAAGAGATTCAGCAAGACCGATAAAACCCATAGATAACGTGCCATGCTTTAAAATCTCACCAACTTCATCGTCAGGTTTAAGCTTATCTGAATCAATCCACACACCCTGCCCCATAAGGAAAGGAAAGTTTCTGACTTTTTTCTGAGCCTGTATTCTGTATCTGTGAACAAGCTGTTCAATCACCAGTTCCATCATCTCATCAAGCTTATCAAAGAAAAGCCCGACATTATGATCAGATTCAATAGCAAGCCTCGGAAGATTTATAGAAGTAAAACTTAAATTTCCTCTTCCTGTTACAATTTCTCTTGATTTATCATAATTATTGCCTATAACACGGGTACGGCATCCCATATAAGCAACCTCTGTATTATAATCGCCTTCTTTATAATACTGTTTATTGAAAGGAGCATCAATAAACGAGAAGTTAGGAAACAATCTTTTTGCAGAAACTCTGCATGCAAGCTTAAAGAGATCATAGTTAGGATCCTCGGGATTATAGTTAATCCCCTCTTTGACCTTAAAAATATGTATGGGAAAAATAGGAGTCTCCCCATTCCCCAACCCTGATTCATTAGCTAAAAGAACATTTTTTATAATCAGTCTTCCCTCAGGTGAAGTATCGGTACCATAATTTATTGAACTGAAAGGAACCTGCGCTCCGGCTCTGCTGTGCATAGTGTTAAGGTTATGTATAAGTGCCTCCATAGCCTGATAGGTAGCACGGTCAGTCGCATCAAGAGCTTTATTTAAAATTTTGTCAATTTCTTTTTCAGTTGAAGATGTCAGATACTTTGTTAATACTTTTTTTGTAAACTCAAGTCCCGATTCATCAAGAATATGATTATTTTTATTAAGGTATTCTTTTAGTTCGGATTTTACGGAAGCTATATTTACATCATCCTCAAGAATATCCGTTATACGTACAATTTCACCGATAAAAGTTTTTGAAACTCCCATAGCAAGACCGTAATCAAAATTAGGAATACTTTGTCCGCCGTGCTGGTCGTTCTGGTTGGACTGAATTGCAATACAAGCAAGTGCGCTGTAGCTCTGTATGCTGTTAGGTTCTCTTAAAAATCCGTGTCCAGTAAAAAAGCCGCCTTTAAATAACTTCGCAATATCAATCTGACAGCAAGTTGTTGTTAAAGTAAGAAAATCCAAGTCATGGATATGAATATCGCCATTGTTGTGAGCGGCGGCATGCTTAGGGTCGAGAACATACATTTCATAAAATTGCTTTGCGCCCTCAGAACCGTATTTAAGCATTGTCCCCATTGCGGTATCGCCGTCGATATTTGCATTATCGCGCTTAATATCGCTGTCTTTTGCAGAAGTAAAGGTAAGATCCTCATAAACCTTCATAAGGCGGGTATTCATTTCTCTTGCACGCGTTCTGTTTGAACGATAAAGAATATATGCTTTTGCGGTTTTTGCATGTCCGCCCTCAACAAGAACTTTTTCAACAATATCCTGAATTTGTTCTACTGTAGGAATTTCACCAGAATACTGGTTTTCTGCAACTTTGCATACTTCATAAGCAATCTGTAGAGCCTCGTTATAATTAGTCCCGCCTACAGATTGTGCTGCTTTAAAAATTGCATTTGCAATTTTTTCTATATTAAAGGGAAGTTTTCTTCCGTCTCGCTTAACTATTTGTGTAATCATTTAAAAGCCCTCCATTTTTTTCAGACACTATATATTGTGTTTAATTCGATAACATATTTAAGTATATAGTATGTAACATACGATGTCAAGCTATAATTATAGTCAAAATGCTATAATTATTTTTATATAACTTATACAATAATGTAAATTTAAGTATTAAATATTGGATATATAATCTAAAAAACGAAATGTAATATCAAAACAGCCAACCACTATATATAGTGGTTGGCTGAAATTTATGCAATTAGCTAAATGGAGTAATAAAGATTATAAACAAGTATTGCAGAGAGGATAATATTAAATAATACGAACGAAATTCCGTATGATATTTTAGCTGAACGCGAATTAAGCTTATTAGAAGCAACGCCTATCAAGATTCCGGATATCAGCAAAGCAGTTATGTTAATTAAAAGAAAAACAAAAAAATGGTCAAAAGGGAGTATATAAGAAAGTTTTTCCGAGAAAAAATATGATAGAATATTTGCTCCTGGAATTAATAACAAAGGAGCAGTCAAAACAGCATACTTCTTTTTTGTCCTAAGAAAAATAATCATTATCGCAAAAATAATTCCAAAAATAGCAATACATTCAACCAGCATACAATCACCACACCATTATTTTAAATAATCCTTAAATATTTTTTCAGCTTCCTGAGAATTATCACTTATAACAAAAAGTATATACTTCCCCTGCACTGATATACAATTTTCTTCAATTTTATCAAGTTCCCAAGAATTATAACCGTCAAAATCTTTTTTTCTTTGCGCTATTCTGGACTCAACTGCTTCTTTAGCTGCCGATATATCATCCTCGGACTTCATCTTAAACACCGAAACCTCATCGGCAAATCCGCCTGAACCTTCAATATACGAAGAAAAGCTTTCAATCTTTTCCATGTCAATATCGTAATATTTAGTTATTCTGTCACTATTAAGCTCTGACATAGAAATATCTTCAGAAAAAGTATTTATAATGTCTGACGTAATATCAGAAGGATTAACATTTACATCCTTTTTATTTGCACAGGATGATAATAGAAATATCAGGGATAAAATCACAGCAAAATATGAAAACTTTTTCATCAATATTATTCCTTTACTGTATGTTGTAAAATATAATTAAGCATAATTGTATAGGTATCCTTTTTAAAATGCATTCCGTCTTTACCCGCACTTTCAACCGGAAGCTTTCCGTCGTTGCCCTTAAGAGCAGTGTTAATATCCACAAAATTAATTTTTTTAGCATCTGCAAGCTTTAGTAGCTCAGAATTATAAGAATCAATCGCCGTATTTTGAATAGAGCCTTCCGTTGAAGTTTCCTTATTTACCGAAACAGGCGGGATTGATAAAATATATATAGTCAAGTCCGGATGCTGTGCTTTAATTTTATCAATAAATTCGCCGTATTTTTCAGTCATATGTTCATTTGAAAGCCATGCAATTCCGTTACTCCCAAGCATAATATAAACATTTTTGGGGTTAACGGCTTTAAGTTCATCCAATAAGGCAATTTCACCGGTTTCGGTTTTTATTTTAGCATCATTTATTTTATCAATGTTTAATCCTGTGTTTGCAAGAACATTTTTTTCGGGAATAATTCCGTAAGAGGAAAGCCCGACAGTTAAAGAATCACCTATAAAAACGCAATCATTAAAATAAGAAAAATCTTTAGGGGAATTTTCCGGTACCGGATTTACATTAACCGGAGATGAAACAGTTGTCGTAGCAACAGTAGTGGTGGTAGTTTCGGCAGTAATTTCTTCAGAAACATCCTGAACAGAAGTATCTGAGGATAAAACTGTAAGAGAATTTATCCCATTGTTTTGAGAAGTTATCATATATAATATAAAACAAAGTAAAAATATTACTATAATTAACAAAAAAATTATTGATAAATGAAATTTAGGACGATTGCTTTTATATTTTTTATTAGCTCCGCCCCAGTTATTATTTGGCATGAAATCACCTTTTTAAAATTAATTATTTTAATTATACATTATTTATTTCTCTATTTCAATAGATATTATTTTTTATTTTAAAACTTTTACAATAAATTATAATATTATTTTTTATAATATTCATTATATTTCGCCGTTGACTTTTTTTATCTTTCGTATGTCATTCCCCGTAAATTTGAGATAGTCATACATAGCGATAAGTCTTGAAACAATTCTTTCGTCATAGCGTTTCTGAAGCTCTGACGGGGACAAATTAGAATTAATTATAGTTGGTACGCCCTTATTCAGTCTTGTGTTTATAATATTATAAATTGTAGATACATAAAAACTTGATTCGTATTCTGAACCAAGATCGTCCATAATTAACAAATCCACATTCAGTAAAGTCTGAAGAGTATCCGAATCAGCTTTCCCGAAATGTTCTTTTTCAATCATTCTAAGATAATTCACAATTGAATCATATGCAACATTAAAGCCTTTTTCAATCACTTCTTTTGCAATTGCAAGTGATAAATGTGTTTTCCCAAGCCCTGTCATCCCTAACATAAAAATACTTCTTGAGCTTTTTGAAAAAGTTTTTGCATATTCCCTGCAATATGATAAAGTAGAGGCCATCTGGGTATAAGAGCTGACACCATTTTCGTCTGACTTAGGATAATACTTTAAGTCAAAAGCATCAAAGCTATATAAATTAATCTGAGAGTAGGAATTAAGTTTTTCTACCGAATATTTTTCCAACAAATCATTGAAACATCCACATCTTTTCCCATCGATATAGCCTCTGTCATTGCATATCGGACAAAAATACTTAGGCTTCATATAGTCATAGGGATAGCCGTTTGATATTAAAAGTTCAGCAATAATACGCTGACCTTCAAGATTATTATCTTTTATTCTGCTTAAGTTTTTAGCAAAATCTCCTGTTTTGTTTAAAATAAGTCTTGATAGCTCGATGCTTGTATCTGCAAGCTGATGATTAATTTCAGAAATTTCAGGGATCTTCCTCTCAATCTCTTCCATATGGCGGTTTGAAATACTTTCTGCATGTAATCTTCTTGCTGTTATTTCTCTTTCTGCTTTTGTAAATATTTCACTATCGTAGCTCATTATTATCCCCCATTTGATGATATATTGAGTGCAAGCTTATCGAATTTATCAAGATCATATGACTGTTTATTCTGTTCTTTTGAATAATTTTCAGAATAGTTATCTATCATTTCTGTTGACGTAAGTCCGTTTTCGTACCATCCGCATAAAATTTTATTTATATAAGGAAAAGAAAGCTTATTTATTGCATCAATGGTTTTGTCATAAGCGTATGAAATAATATCAATGTCAAAATTCTTTTCGGACCAATCGTTTATAAATGTCTCCTCTTTTGAAGAAAATTTTCTGCTAAGTCCAAAAGCAGACATTATTTTCGAAGAAAGAGAATGCCTTTTTATATAGCTTTGAATTTCATTTTCCGCTTGCTCATGAGTTAAAATTTCTTTTTCATGCCAATTCATTGCAACTTTTTCTATGTATCTTACATTCATTTTATCAATAGCTTTGCAATATTCAAAAAGCATCTGTATTACGTCAACAGGAAGACCTAAGTAATCCCGCATCCATATTAGAGAGCGCTGTTCGGTATTTGTGAGAATATGATCAAAGCTTTTTTCTGCATATTCAAAAAGGTATCTGATTTCATCTGATTCATCAATTCTCGAAGCTATTTCTCTGGGTGAAAGAGTGATGTTTGATGTTGGCCGTATTATTTCTTTGGGTTTTAATTCTTCTGATACTTTTTTTGATTCATTTTCTTTAATTGTATATTCGCCGCTATGAGAAATTAATCCAACCTGTTCCCAAAATAAAAACGCTTCTTCAACAGTATCTTTAGAAAGTTCAAGATCTTCTGAAATTTTATCAGTGCTTGAATTTTTGGAGCCGTTATGAATAATATATAGCAGCACTTTTAAGTCAGAGCCTCTTGCAAGCTTTATATATTTATCAACAACACAGTCAGGAACGGCAAAGACACTTTCCCATATTCCCATATTAAGTTTATAATCCATAAGCATCATTACCTTTCGTCATTACAAATATTATTATATCATATATCATTTATAAATTCCACTTGTTTTTTATATGTAAAGTTTCACTTGAAAAATTCCTTAATTTGAAATATAATAAATAGATACGCTATTTAAAATAATTTATCGGAGAAATGATGATATGATAAAATTACTTATTAAAAAATTTATACCTGATTATACAAATGTAAAAGATAAAAAAATCCGTGAAAAATATGGAGTTTTAGGAGGTATACTCGGAATAATATGTAATTTGTTCCTTTTTTCAATTAAGCTTATTATAGGCATTTTTATGAACAGTATTGCAATTATATCCGACGCAATCAATAACCTTTCCGATACCGGCTCCTCAATTGTTTCAATTTTCGGAGCAAAAATGAGCAACAGACAGCCGGACAAAGAGCATCCTTTCGGCCATGGAAGAATAGAATATATTGCTTCTTTGATAGTTTCTATGATTATTATGATTGTGGGAGTTGAGTTATTAAAAACTTCTGTGTCAAAAATAATTCATCCGGAGCCTATAAAATTCAGTGCAGCTCTTATTGTTATATTGATTTTATCACTTTCGGTTAAATTATGGATGTTCTCATACAATACTTATATCAGTAAGGCGATTAATTCCAGCATTCAGAAAGCAACGGCAGCAGACAGCATTAACGACGTTTTTGCTACATCGGCAGTTATAATTTCAACAGTTGCCGGGCATTTATTTAAAATTCAAATTGATGGGTATATAGGATTTATAGTTTCAGTTTTGGTTTTATATTCGGGATTTAAAATTTCAAGAGATACTGTCGATATGCTTTTAGGAACTCCTCCCAGCCCTGAGCTTGTGGAAAATATTCAATCCACAGTTTTGTCCGGAAAAGATGTAATAGGTGTCCATGACCTAATAATTCATGATTACGGCCCGGGGAGAGCAATGGCATCTGTACATGCTGAAGTTCCGGATACTGTGAATATTACTAAAATTCATGAGGTTATTGACAGTCTTGAGCAGAAAATACTTGATGAACTGGGAGTGCATCTCGTAATTCATATGGATCCAATTTCTAATAACTGCGGAAAAACAATAGAGCTAAAAGAACAAGTAATGCAGATTTGTGCGGAAATAAATTCTGAATTTACCATTCATGATTTCAGAATAACTGACGGAGAAAATCAGATAAATTTAATTTTTGACCTTGTTGTTCCGTTTGGATTAAATAACAAGGAAAAATCAGAAACTATTGAAGCTATTTCAAAGAAGCTTATAGAAATAGATTCAAAGTACAATTGTGTAATTAAAATCGATAATAAATTTTAAAAAAATTGAACATTAAACTTAAAACACCTCATTGTAATTTACAATGAGGTGTTAAAATATGTTTTGAAAATGATTTATTTAACCATGTTTGCTACTTCATCAGCGAAGTTGTCTTCTCTCTTCTGAATTCCTTCTCCTCTTTCGAAGCGAGCAAATTCAACAACCTTAATTGAACCTCCGAGTTCCTTTGCAACCTTATCAACATATTTCTGAACAGATAAGTCATTGTCCTTAACAAATGTCTGTTCAAGCAAGCAGTTTTCTGAATAATACTTTACAACCTTGCCTTCAACAATCTTAGCGCGAACCTGTTCAGGCTTATTAGCCATTTTAGGATCCTCAGACATCTGTGCCATCATGATTTTCTTTTCTTCTTCAATCACTTCAGCGGGAACTGCTTCTCTATTAAGATACGGAGCGTTCATAGCAGCAATCTGAAGTGCACAGTCCTTACCGCATGCAAAAAGATCAGCATTATCAGCGGCAATATCAGATTCCATTTTCACGAGGACACCAATTTTTCCGTCACCGTGAACATAAGGAACAAGAATTCCCTCCATTCTTACGAAACGGCGGATTTTCATATTTTCACGGATTTTAAGAAATAATTCCTGAAGAGCTTCTTCAACAGAAGAATTTCCCCCGCTTATTGTTTTCTTCAAAAGATCATCAACATCTGCTGGGTTTGTGTCAATAATTGTCTTAGCAACACCATTTACAAAGTTTATAAATTCTTCATTCTTAGCAACGAAGTCTGTTTCAGAATTAACCTCAACAACACAGCCTGCATTTTTAGAAGCATCAACCATAGAAGCAACTATACCTTCAGCAGCAACTCGTCCTGACTTTTTAGCCTGTGTAGCGAGTCCCTTTTCACGAAGAAGAGTTATAGCCTGTTCCATATCACCATCTGCTTCTACGAGAGCTTTTTTACAATCCATCATTCCTACTCCCGTTCTTTCACGAAGAGCAGCAACGTCCTTAGCAGTAATACTAGCCATTTTAAATCCTCCAATTTATCATATTAATTAATTGTACTTGTAAAATGCCCGAGCAAATTATTGTCGGGCATTACTTTTTTATTATTCAGCAGAAGCTTCTTCAGCGGTTTCTGTCTTTTCAGCAGCAGCTGTTTCTTCGCCCTGTCTGCCTTCAATTACTGCGCTGGCTACTGCACCTGCAATAAGCTTAACTGCTCTGATTGCATCATCATTTCCAGGAATAACATAATCAATGTCATCAGGATCACAGTTTGTATCAACAATAGCAACTATCGGAATACCTAATTTCTTAGCTTCAGATACTGCAATCTTTTCTTTTCTTGGGTCAACTACAAATAATGCTCCGGGGAGCTTCTTCATGTCTTTAATGCCGCCGAGGAACTTTTCAAGCTTTTCAATTTCGAGATTAAGCTTGATAACTTCTTTTTTAGGAAGCAAATCAAATGTTCCGTCTTCTTCCATTTTGCGTAACTGTGCAAGACGGTCAATTCTTCTTCTTATTGTCTTAAAGTTTGTCATCATACCACCGAGCCAACGAGCATTTACATAATACCCACCGCATCGCGTAGCTTCTTCTCTAACTGAATCGCCTGCCTGCTTCTTTGTTCCTACAAAAAGAACATTGCCGCCGTTTGCAGCGATTTCACGAACAAACATATAAGCTTCTTCGAGTTTCTTAACTGTCTTCTGAAGGTCGATGATGTAAATTCCGTTTCTTTCGGTAAAGATATAAGGTGCCATTTTAGGGTTCCATCTTCTTGTCTGATGTCCGAAATGAACACCTGCTTCAAGAAGCTGCTTCATTGATACTACTCCCATGGTAGTTACCTCCTGTTTGGTTTTTAAATTTTTCCTCCGCAGAGATTAGCTTAGCGACAACCTGAATAATCAGGAACCAGCCGTTAAAAGCCCTGCGTGTGAAT
>Ga0116170_10004593_pt1 | contig 12581 bp, 10 predicted proteins | sample AD_JPNHW1_MetaG_FD_89797 | JGI IMG/M metagenome (GOLD analysis project Ga0116170, IMG submission 89797) | Active sludge microbial communities of municipal wastewater-treating anaerobic digesters from Japan - AD_JPNHW1_MetaG | ecosystem: Engineered > Bioreactor > Anaerobic > Digestate | place... | reverse complement strand
CGCTATATCGCGCTCCAGGCCCGCCTTGGTCTCGCGGTAATGGCCTATATCCGACCCGGTGCCGGCGATCCTGTTGGAGATCTCCACTTCCTGCGTATAAGCCTCGTTCATCTGGACGGCCAGCGCTTCGGCGGCGGCGTCGGTTGCGCGCATCTGCTCCTCAACCGCGGCCAGCGCGGCGGCGGCGGCGTCGCAGTCGGCCTGCAGCGCCGGCACTCCGCCCTCGGCGCCGCCCAGCTTTTCGTGCAGCTCGGCCAGGCGGGGCTCGGTTCGCGCCAGCTTCTCGGCGTTGAGCCGCTCGGAGGTTTCCAGGGAGGCGCGGGCCTTGGCTATTTCGGCCAGCATGTCCTGGTTGGCGACTATGCGCCCCTCGGCGTTGTTCTTTTCGAATTTTACGGCGGTGGCGGCCTCGCGCAGCAGGCGCTGGTCCTCGTTCTTCTGGGTAAGCGTCAGGTTAAGGGCGGCGGCTTCGCCTTCCAGGCTGGTTATGGCGACCCCGGTCTCCTCCAGCTCTTTCACTACGGGCGCCAGCCGTTGGGCCGCTTCGGCGCCCTTGGCCCTGAAGGCTTCGCGCTCTTTGAGCAGCAGGGAAATTTCGGCGCCGGTCAGCTCCTCGCGGTATTTCTTCTGCAGGCGGGCCTTCTTGGCCTCGTTGTCGAGCTTGGTGATCTGCTCGTTCAAAAGCACCATGGAGTCGGCCAGGCGGGCGAGGTCCGCTTCCACTTTCTCGAGCTTCCGGGCTGCCTCGTCGCGCTTGGCCTTGTATTTAGAGACGCCGGCGGCTTCCTCGAAGAGTTCACGGCGCTGCTCGGGCGTGGCGCTGAGCACGTGTTCCACTTCACCCTGGTCGATAATGGCGTAACCGTCGGTGCCTATGCCGGTGTCAAGGAACATCTCGCGGATATCGCGCAGGCGGCACTGCACTTTATTTATGAAATATTCGCTTTCCTCGGAGCGGTAAATCTTGCGGGTCACGGTCACTTCGCTGAAATCCAGCGGCAGCTTGCGGCTCTCATTGTCGAAGGTCATGGCCACTTCGCCCATGTTCAGGCTCTGGCGCTTGGTGGTACCGGCGAAGATCACATCCATCATGGACGGCATGCGCAGAGATTTCCAGCTCATTTCGCCTATGCACCACTTTATCGAGTCCACCACGTTGGACTTGCCGCAGCCGTTGGGACCTACTATGCAGGTGATGCCGGGCTTGAGCGGCAGCTTTACTTTGTTGGCGAAGGATTTAAAACCGTAGATCTCGAGCGCTTTAAGATACATTTAGGAACCTCGCTGGATAAAATAAATCGGAAGCGGCGCAACCATGGCGCCCGCTATGGCAACAGACCTTAATTATATAAATAAAAAGGCCCGGGTGTCTTTCCCCCGCTGCGCGAGGGTGAACCCGGGCCTTCTTTCAGGCGGTTTAAGTTCAGTAAGACAGCTGGTACGACAGGCCGAGCGTATTGCCGGTATAGTTGCCGGGCATATACTTCTCGAACTTGTTGTTGGAACTGGCCACCGTGAGCCCGTAATAGAGCCGCACCATGGCGGTCTCATTGATGCGCTTGCGGATGCTGCCGGTCATGGTGGTCATCAGGTTCTTCTGCATGCCGTCCACGTAATCGTTGTTGGAATTGCGCTGGTGGCGGCTGGTGTACTTGCGGTTGGTCATGTTTATGGCGCCGCCTATGGCCCACTTGCCGGTGATATTCAGGTCCAGCGGCACGCTGAGCGTCAGCTCTTTATAGTCGTAGTTCTTGCCCACAAAGGTGACGTCGGAAGTTCCGTCGAGGAGCCCGCCGTTGGTGGGAGAAGCGCCCAGGGATTTATAGCGAATGAAGTTCTGGTTGGAGGTGTGGACGGAATAGGACACCATGGGGTACAGTTCGAAGATCCACAGCTTCTGGTGGAAGCCGCCGTCTATCATGGTGGTCTTGTCCTGCTGCTTGGTATTGCCGTAAACGCCGGTATTGTCCACCACTTTCTGGTTCTTGTAATCCTGCTGGGTGTAGGTGAAACCGCCGAACCATTTGCCCCAGACCGGGCGCAGGCTCACCTGCTTTATGCCCTGGTCCTGCAGGCCGCCGCTCAATTCGCTGGCGACGCCGGACCCCTTGAATTCGCGCAGCAGGTCGGTATAGTTGGGGAATTCCACGGCCTTGGCCAGGTAAGTCAGCGACACTACGCCGTTGCGCTCGAAGTCGAAGGTGTAATCCGCGGCCAGCTGCAGCCCGGAGGACTTCATGTTGTACAAGCCGTTCTTCCAGGCTTCGTTGGCGCCGGTGCGGGAATAGTCGCTGGAGAAAGCCACGCCCGGGCGCACGCGCCATTTCTCGCCGATGTTGCGGCGGTACTCGAAGGTGAAGCTGTGCGTCATGCTGCGGTCGGTGAACTGCTTGGAGTCCTGCGGAGCGAAACTGGGGCCGGCGTAGTTGAAATTATACAGGCCGAACAGGTGGTCCTTCTGCGTTATCTTGGTAAGCAGGCCCACCTGCGTGTTTATATTGCCGCCGCTGAACAGGTTGCCCACGCTGGGCACATAGGCCGCCTCGTTGAGGCTCATGTCGAAGTAGGGCGTGAAGATCTTGGAATCTTCGGCCACCGCGGCGCACAGCCGCCCGGCCAGGCCCGCCGCAATCACCGCGCTTAAAATTATTTTTTTCATCTTTTTTATTCCTTAAAAGTTAAGGTGGAAATTCCACACCGGGTGTATTACCAGCACGCCCTCGGGGAAAATATTCAGGCCCAGCTCGAAGAACTTGCCGTACCAGCTTATTTTGCTGGTGATGCTCTGGGTCTTCAGGCCGTAGTTGAGCTGCATGCTCCACAGCTTGCTCACGCCTTTGGGGGTCTCGATGCCGGCTATCACGAAGTCGTCCTTGAAGCCGGTATCGAAGCTGTTGACCGTGGTGCCCATGAAATCCGGCTCTTCACCGGGCTTAAAGGCCAGCTTGGCCGCCATTACCGAGTGCTTATAGCCCCAGAAAGTGCGCACGCGCGGGCTCACCGAAGAGCTGACGATGGCGCCCATGTAGTAGCCGCCGAACTTGGCGCTGTCGATGGTGTCGGAATCCTTGGTGGCCATTTTTACGGCCAGCATGTCCCAGTAGCCGCCGATCAGGTCCACCTGCGGCACGCCGGGGGCTATGCGGCCCTCGCCGTGCAGGCGCAGCTTGCCCGACACGTTGGTATAGGTGAGCGGGATGGTGGTGGGGAACAGGCCCGTCTGTATGCCGAACACTTTGCCCGGGGGCAGCGGGGTGGTGCTTTCCAGGTCCTGTTGGAAGTCGTAGAAGAAGCCGGCCGGATTGGCTATGATCTCGCCGGCTATCTGCATCCCTTTGGATTCCCAGTCGATGGTAGCGAAAGCGGCGCCGTTGAAGCACAGCAGCGCCGTCAGCGTGAATATTATACTTTTCATCAGGTTAAATCCTTTTTTCATTGGAATATCAGGCCTGGCGCCTTAATTGCCCAGCTCCGTAATGGCGGGCAGCATGCGCTGCACCGCGGCCACCATCAGGTCGGGGATGAAGACGATGTCGATGTTCTTGGTGGAGAACCTGTCGCCGCTTGAGCCATTGTCTATCCGGTTGGTGTAGATATCGCCAGCCACGCCAGTGTCCCTCTTCATGGCTATTATCATTTCGCCGCCGCTGTTCTTAAGCAGGGTGAAAGGATCGGAACTGGAGTTGGTGAAATCATCCTTGGACTTTATGCCGCCGCCATTGCCTATGACATAGCTTTCCATGGTGTACCAGACATTGGTGGCGGTATTGGCTACCCCGCCCATATGGTAAAGTTCCGCCGAATAATTCCAGATCTGGTCGCTGCCGGCGTCTTCGGAACTGTAGCTGTAGGAGGTGGGGGACGCCACATTGGCGCGCTGGAACCAACGCACATCTCCGCCCGCACTACCGCCTATCACGGACGTATTGCCGTTGGTATACTTCAGCTGGCCGTCGGAACTGCCGTTATCGGCAAATTCCAGCTTGGAGATCTTGTTCAGGCCCTGCGCCGCCGTTATGCCGGCGTCATCGGTCAGGACGCCGGAGACTATAACGCCGTCTTCCGAAGAACCGAAACCGAAGAGCACGTTGGCATTGTTCTTCATTTCGTCCGTCAGGGCGTCGTACTTGGCGCCGGTGGCCACGAAGAAAATGTTCCCGTCGGTCTTATTCGCCATTATGGTGGACATATAGTCGGCTTTAACGTCGTTGCTGTTGAAGAAGCCGGGCCATTCCTCGATGCGCTGCGGCAGGTCCTTATTGAAACCGACATTCATCTGCATCAGGTCCAGGCGGTTCGTCACGGCGCCGCCATAATAGGCGAAACCGTGCGCGGCCGCCATAGCGTTGGTATTGGTGTAGGCAGCGTAGTCCGGCCTTTTCACCAGGTTGAAGAACTGTATGGTCTTGTTATCCGGGCGCATCATACGCTGGTCCACGCGCACGAGGTTACCGTGGATGTCGTTCATGGTGCGGCCGGCTTCCAGGTCGCTTTCCTTGACCACGTTAAGGAAGCTCTTCACCGTGCTTTCCGCGTTATTGGTGACCTTGGCGAATTCCTTGATCTGCGCCCGGTCGTTCTCCTTCGCCTGCAGCCCCTTCTGGCGCTCTTCGGGGGCCAGGCCCGGGTCCCAGTTCTCCAGGGCGGCCCTTTCGGTGGCCGCGGTGAGCAGGACCGGCTTGGAGGACTTGCCCTTTTCGTCAATAGCAAGGCCCTGGCCCTGGGGAATGTTGAATTCGGATCTGCCTTTCTCCGGGGGAATGGCGTAGGTAAGCTTTACTTCCCCGAAGAGCACCTGCAGGTTCATCTTGCCTTCTTCGGTGGTTTCCAGCGTAAGCTCGGTGCCGCGCACGGCGCAGACGGCCGCGGGGGTGCGCACTTCAAATTTTTCCTTGCGCATCAGGTGCGGCACGCGCAACTTTATCCGGCCGTATACCAGGGCCAGGCGGGAGGCCAGCGTCTGCCGCTGCTCTATCTCCAGCGTGGAACTGTCTTTGACCCAGACCTTGGTCTTATTGGGCATCAGCAGCACGGCCGCCCCGTCCGCATTGGTGCGCACGGCGCCGCCTTCCGCTACTTCCATGTTTTGAGCGGCGGCAACCCATTGGCCGTCACGCGACTGGCGCGCTTCCACGCTGCCGTTCAGCGAAAGGATCTTGACCTCCGCGGCCCCCGCCGCCAGCGGCAGCAGCACAAAAAGAGATAAGGAAATGATTTGTTTTCTCATATGAAGGGAAGTTTAGTAGAAAATTCACCTTGTGTCAACATCATATTTTTGGGATAATAAAAAGCGCGGCGGCGTGTTTTACCTATGAGAAATGCCGCTGTGTAACCCGGAGCACTTGTGATTTCCGTCACTTCCGGCACCGGCAGCGAAACAGCGGCCGCAGCGGGCGCTCCCCCGGGAACTGCCATTCCGGGGAACCAGCGGATTTAAGGTCTTTCCAGGGAGATTCATAATGAAACAAGTAACTTTAGTCATATTTGCGGCTTTACTGGCCGGCTGCGCCACCGGCGCCAGGAAAACGCCTGTAGCCGGGGTCTGCCCCCCCTGCCCCGGCGTGGCCGTTTCAACCAAAGCGCCCGAAGCCGCGCCCATGGCCCTGGCCGCCGCTCCCGCCCTGCCCGTCTTTATTGACGGCGACGAGAGGAGATCGCTGCTCAAAGCGGCCATGCTCAACCGGCAGTACTTCCAGGGCCTGAAACCCGGGGCGCCGTCATATACCTTCGGCGCCCGCAAAATAACGCCCGTGGAACTGTCCGCCTCCAATGAAGAATTCATCAGGCTGCTGGAATCTTCCGCCGAACCCCTGGAGCTGGACCGCCTTATAAAGGAAAGGTTCGACGTTTACCAGATGGCCGGGCGCGATTCCACCGGCACCGTGGTCTTCAGCTCCTATTATGAGCCAACGCTGGAGGCCAGCCTTAATCCCACGGACGAATACAAATACCCTATATACGCCAAACCGGACGACCTTATTTCGGTGAACCTCGAAGATTTCAACGAAAAATTCAGGGGCGAGAAACTGACCGGCCGCCTGAAGAAAGGCGAACTGGTGCCATACCTGACGCGCGAGGATATCGATTTCGACAATGCGCTGGAAGGCAAAGGCCTGGAACTGGCCTGGTTCCGCAACCGCGCCGATATCCTGGACCTGCAGACCGAAGGCTCCGGCCGCCTGCAGCTGCCCGACGGCCGGGTGATAAAGGCGAATTTCGCTTCCACCAACAGCCACAAGTTCAAAGGCTGGCTGACGGCCATGATAGAGGTGGGCGCCCTGCCCCGGGAGGGCATCAGCCACGAAAAGGGCCTCGAGTACCTCAATAAATACCCGGAGAAAGCCCGTTCCATACTCAGCCTCAACAAGCGCTATGTCTTCTTCAAGCTGGAACAGCCGGCCGACCCCGAAGAGGGGCCCACCGGCACCTACGGCCTGCCGCTCACCGGCTGGCGCTCCATAGCCATGGACAATTCGCTGGTGCCTATGGGCGCCATAGCCTATATGAGCACCACCATGCCGGACGTGGACGCGGAGGGCAATTTGCTGGGCCGCAAAGCGGACAGCCGCTTCGTGTTCTGCCAGGATACCGGCGGCGCCATAAAAGGCCCGGGCCGGGTGGACTTCTTCGCCGGCAACGGCAAGAAGTCTCGCACTTTCGCCTTTAAACTGTGGGACCCGGGGCAGCTATACCTGCTGATACTGAAAGAGAAAAAGTCGTGAAGCATATGAAAAACAAAATGCTTTCCGGCTTTATCCTTTCTTCTCTGCTCCTGCCCGGGGCTTTGGCGGCGGAGCTTACTATGACCGGACTGGACGTGCTGGAGCGCGACGGGTTCAAACAGCTTGAGGGAAAGCGGGTGGGGCTGATAACCAACCATACCTCGGTGGACCTCAAAGGCGTCAACGCGGTGGACGCTTTTTATAAGGCCGGGAACTTCAAACTGGCCGCCATTTTCTCCCCCGAGCACGGCTTCAGGGGCACCGAGGAAGGCGGCGCCTATATAGAGAATTCCAGCGACCCGGTAACCGGCGTGCCGGTATACAGCCTTTACGGCAAGAACAAGCAGCGGCCCACCCCTGAAATGCTCAAAGACCTGGACATACTCGTCTTCGACATACAGGACATAGGCGCGCGCTTTTACACTTATCTCACCACCATGGGCTATGCCATGGAGGAAGCGGCCAAAGCGGGACTGCCCTTCATGGTGCTGGACCGGCCCAACCCCATAGGAGGCGCCATCGAGGGCCCGGTGCTGGATAAAGACATCAGCGCCTTCACGGCTTACTTCCCGGTGCCCACCCGCCACGGCTTCACCGCCGGCGAAATGGCGCTGTTCCACAAGGCCCGGCAAGCGCTGAAACTGGAGCTGACCGTGGTAGCAATGGAGAACTGGACGCGCGACCTTTTCTTCGACCAGACCGGCATAGTCTGGACTAATCCCTCGCCCAATATAAAGAACGTGGACGCCGAATTGCTGTACCCGGGACTGGGCTGTTTCGAAGCCTCCAACCTTTCGGTGGGCCGGGGCACGGACATCCCTTTCGTATGGTTCGGGGCGCCCTGGATGAACGCCGGCAAGATAGCCAAGGGGCTGGCCAAGGCCGGTTTGAAAGGCGTTAAATTCTCCCCCCTGCGGCTTACTCCCTCAAAAGACGTTTACGAGGGGAAGTCCTGCGAAGGCGTGCGCATAGAAGTTACGGACCGCGCCGCGGTGCGCGCGCTGGATATTTTCACGCAGGCCGTTTACCTGCTAAAAGAACACAATGCCGCGGACTTCAAACTTAAGCCGGCAGAGATACGCAAAATGACCGGGTCCGCGGACCTTTTCAACCTGCTGGAAGCCGGCGAAAAACCGGCCGGGATCAAGGCGGCCTTCGAAAAGAGCAACTCCGCTTTCCGCGTCGAAGCCGCTAATTTCCTGCTTTACAAGTAACGGCAAATGTGTTAAATTTACCTTCTATGGGGAACAAAATACTTGTTGTAGATGACGATCCCGAGATCTCAAGCCTGGTGCAGTACACCCTTGAGTCCCAGGGGCACACCGTAAGGGTTTGCGACAATGGCCGGGAAGTGTTGGAGACGCTGCACACCTTCAAGCCGGAACTGCTGGTGCTGGATGTGATGCTGCCCGGCATAGACGGCTACTCGCTGGCTTCGCAGATAGCCGAGGACCCGGACCTCAAAGAACTTCCTATCATAGTCTTGTCGGCCCTGGAACCCTCCAGGACCATGTTCCAGCGCTTCTCGCAGGTGGCGGCTTTCCTCACCAAGCCGTTCAATACCGACGACCTGACCGAAGCCATAAAGAGCGCCCTGGGCAAAAAATAATTATCCCGGCCGGTTGTCAAGAAAAAACCCGCTAAACGCGGGTTTTTTCATTCAGGGGGCAGGCGGTCTGGCAGGCGTCGCAGCCATAGGCCCAGCCGCCGCCCAGGCGCGCCAGGGGTTCCGGAATTTTTTCTTTGGCCTGCGTGGTCCAGTAGGACAGGCACAGCCCGGCATCGAGCGCCCCGTCCTTTAAAGCGCCGGTGGGGCAGGCCCGGATGCACCGTTCGCAGCCGCCGCAAGAGCCATTGGAGGGCGCGTCGGGCCGGAGTTCAAGGTCCAGCGCTATGCCGCCCAGGAACACATAGCTGCCCAGTTCCGGGGATACGATAAGGGTGTTCCTGCCTCTGAAGCCCAGGCCCGCAAGGCGCGCCAATTCCTTTTCCATTACAGGGGAAGTATCGCAGAAGATCCGGCCCTCGACGCCGGGGAATTCTTTGTGCAGCGCCGCCAGCGCGCGCGCGAGTTTTTCCTTCACGGTAATGTGATAGTCCGGGCCCAGCGCGTAGCGGGAAATTCTGGCGCCCGGGGCGGTTAGCAGTTCCTGCTGCTGCGGCTTGCGTCCCGAAACCGCCAGATAGGCCGGCAGCGGGCCGGCCCCGGCCAGCTCCTTATCGTAATCGCGCTCAGGGCCCCAATAGCTGAAGGCGCAGACCAAAACGGAGCGCGCGGCGGGCAGCCAGTTCTTTATATTTTTTCTTTTGAGCGGGTTCCTGGTAAGGTAAGCCAGGCCGGGCGGCGCCGCGGCGGCGGCGGCCGAGAATCTTTCAAATTCCGCCAGGTCGCCGGCGGCGGCTATGCCGCAGGCAGCGGCCCCGCAGTCAAGCGCTATGGACTTAACGCGGGCGGTGATACTGCCGGAGGCTTCCATGATGTCGGGGAACTGCCGGAATTGTTTTAAGACTTCGACCGGCTGGAATATTCCCAGGCGGAGTAGCGCAGCCAGAAGGTCCGGAAAAATTCTTTGAGGAATTCTTCACGGCTGACCGGCTTGCCGGTAATGGTCTTTACGCTGACGGCCGTATCCAGCTTCAGCGGGTTATTGAGATTTACGCCCACGCCCAGCAGCAGCCAGCTGGAGGAAGTGTTTATGGAGGCGGATTCGGTAATTATGCCCGAGATCTTCAGCCATTTGTCCCGGCGCGGGGAAAAAGCGTAAACGTCATTGGGCTTTTTAACCCGCGTCTTTATGCCGTACAGGGAGGAAATAGTTTCGGCTACCGCCTCGCCGCTGAGCACGCTGAGGTCGGGCAGGAACCGGATGCCGGATTCGGGCCTGAGCAGCAGCGTCATATAAAGCCCGCCGCGGGCGGATTCCCATTCCCGGCCCATGCGGCCGCGGCCGCCGGTCTGGCACTCGGCCAGCACCAAGGTTTTTTCGGAACTGCCCTCAGCGGCCAGTTCGCGGCCCACTAACTGCGTGGATACCACTTCATCCAGGCAGACCAGCTGGCTGATGCCGGGCAGGGTGTCCAGGTCCAAAGCTTCACAGGTTGAATTTTTCATTGTGTTTTTACCTCGAAAGAGATGTCCAGCGGCCGCGCGCCGCTGGTAATGGAGCCCACCGAAATGCGGTCGGGCGCTAGCGTGGAATAGCGCGCGGCCTTGGCCAGGTCCACGCCGCCGGAGATCTCTATCTCCGGTTTTTTGCCCCTGTAGGCGCGGATAAGTGCTATAGCTGTCCGCATGGCGGCAAAATCCATATTATCCAGCATTATTACGTCCGCCCCCAGCGGCAGGAAAGCTTTAACCTGGGCCAGGTTCTGGGCTTCTATTTCAATTTTCAGGCCGGGTTTAGCGGCGCGCATGGCGGCTATGCTTCGGGCCAGCCGGGCGGGGCTGCCGCCGGCCAGGGCCACATGATTATCTTTTATCATGGCCATGTCGTGCAGGCCCAGGCGGTGATTGCGCGCCCCCCCGCAGGCGGCGGCGTATTTTTCCACGGCGCGCAGGCCCGGCAGGGTTTTGCGTGTGTCGTAAATTTTGGTGCGGGGGTTCTTAATTACGGAGGCGAACAGCGCGGCCCGGGTGGCTACGCCGCTCATATGCTGCAAAAAGTTAAGCGAAGTACGCTCGGCCGTAAGGATGGAGGCCGGGCCGGCTATCTTCATAAGGACGGCGCCCTTCTTAATGCGCGCGCCGTCTTTGAGCGTGGTTTTTACTTTGGAGCCGGGGGCGGCCAGCTCAAACACCCGTTTGGCTACTTCCAAACCGCAGACCACGCCACTGTCCTTAGCCCTCATTTCCCCGTAGAACCTGGTCCCCAAAGGCACGAAGAACCGGGTAGTAACGTCCCCGGAACCGATGTCTTCCTTCAAAGCCGCCTTAATGATCCCGTCAAATCCGTGCACCCCCCAATTCTACCATTTCATAAAAGGGGACAGGCTACTTTATTTTTACGCGGACGCCCTCTTGGGCGCAAAGTTGACTCCAGATGATATTTCCGGCAAACGCCTTCACACCAGGCATCATCACCATACGGCGCTTGCCGCAGAACACTGCGTTGCATTTTTTTAAGTTCTGCCTCGCTCAGCGGAGTATCCACATACTTTGACCAATTCGCAGGCAAATCCACCGGCAAAGGACAGGTAAAAACACGTTCTCTTAACCCGACTGTCTCAGCATGAGAGGACCAGGGCCATTCGATAGCCTTTTCAACCAAACAAGCCCGGACCGAATTTCCTTCCACATATCTGGCTACTGTCAAAAGATGGGAATCTGCTTTGACTATAAAACTTTTGAACCGTCCCTGCCATATATGCCCAGCCCCGCCATAATGTGAATGATACCGGCGAACATGACTAGTCATAAGCCATTGCATAAAACGGCTAAGTTCCCCAGCGTAGACAGAAGCGGCCAGTAAATGAAAGTGGTTAGGCATAAGACAGTAGCTAAAGATCTTCATAGGAAACAATTCTGCCGCCTGGCCGAATAAATGGATAAAAGCAGCGTAATCCTCAGGTTTGTGAAAGACCTGGGTCCTGTTATTGCCGCGGTTAATTATGTGGTATATCTGGTCAGCGCCGAAACCACGAGATATTCTAGGCATATTTCCCCCTATGCTATCTGGCAGGCGAAAAGCAGCCTGTCCCCTTTAAGCATAGCAGGCGAACCCGTCAAAGGCATGTCGGCGTACCGGAAGATACTATTTCATTTCTACAGGCAGCAGAAGATTGCGCCTATAAATTCATATCGCTTTCCGAATAGAGTCATCAAAATCCCTGCAGGGTTGCAGGCATTCGGAATAGGCGGCGTCGCACTTTACGTCCAAGGCTTTCAGCCCGGCCCCAGCGGCATTGGTAAGCGGGGTGGACAGGCATTTCCGCTTTTCGACGTCGCATTTAGCCAGGCATTCCTCGCCATTGCTGGTAATGGGCTTGAATCCACCGGTCCTCAAACCTCCGGAGCAGCCGAAAAACAGCAATGCGAAGGGAATTAGCAACGCGCGTATTTTTCAATATTCATCTGAGGAAAAGTAGCCTGTCCCCTTTATTTAAAGTAGCCTGTCCCCTTTTTTTTCTTTAGGCCGGCCATTTCTCGGATCTCGAAGAGGCGGTCGCGCAGTTCGGTGGCCAGTTCGAAGTTCAGGTTGTCGGCGGCGTCCTTCATGCGGGTCTCCACTTCGGCCGCCAGGGCCTTCATCGAGGCCTTGGGCATGTCACCGCGGGGCAGAGGCTCGGCCACCAGCAGGCCCTGGCGCTTGGCCTGCGTGCGCAGCTCCTCGAACTCCACGAATTTCTTTATGATGCTGCGCGGCTCGATCTTGTTTTCCTTATTATAGGCCAGCTGTCTGGCGCGGCGGCGCGTCATTTCGGCCAGCGCGCGCTGCATGCTGCCCGTAATCCGGTCCGCGAAAAGGATGACTTCGCCGCATAAATTCCTGGCCGCCCGGCCCGCGATCTGGATGAGCGTGGTCTCGCTCCTGAGGAAGCCCTCATTGTCGGCGTTCAGAATAGCCACCAGCGTAACCTCGGGGATGTCCAGGCCTTCCCGCAGCAGGTTGATGCCCACCAGCGCGTCGAACTCGCCCTTGCGGAAAGCCAGCAGGATATCCAGCCGCTGCAGCGTATCCATGTCCGAATGCATGTACTTGGCCCGCAGGCCTTTCTCGGTGAGATAGGCGCTGAGGTCTTCGGCGGTCTTCTTGGTGAGCGTCAGCACCAGCGTGCGCTCTTTTTTAGCCGCTCGCTTCACTATCTCCGCCGTCAGCGCCTTTATCTGGCCCGTCACCGGCAGGATCTTCACCTCGGGGT
>Ga0116170_10004591_pt1 | contig 12582 bp, 10 predicted proteins | sample AD_JPNHW1_MetaG_FD_89797 | JGI IMG/M metagenome (GOLD analysis project Ga0116170, IMG submission 89797) | Active sludge microbial communities of municipal wastewater-treating anaerobic digesters from Japan - AD_JPNHW1_MetaG | ecosystem: Engineered > Bioreactor > Anaerobic > Digestate | place... | reverse complement strand
GCCTGATTACTGACTTAAGGAGAATTATGTTAATTAACGAAACTAAAAATTTGCGTTTGATAAGCGACTATAAAAACATAAACAAATACCGTTCGAGTTTTAATGAACTCGCGGGCGAGGTCTTTGAAATTGATTTCGAGCCATGGTATAAAGCGGGTTTCTGGAACGAAAGATATGTCTGCTATTCGTATGCGGCCGGCGATGTTGTAGTTTCAAATATTTCAGTTAATAAAATGGACCTGATAATTAACGGTGAAACAAAAAGCGCCATCCAGATAGGCACGGTAATGACCCGCTCCGATTATCGTAAAAAAGGTCTTTCCTCGGACCTGATGAATATCGTGTTAAACGAATATACTTCGAAATGTGATTTTATTTATCTCTTCGCCAATGAATCGGCTTATGGTTTTTATCCCGGCTTCGGTTTTAAGGAGCTTGGCGAAACTTCATTCGCGTTTAAGCCGGAATTTAGCGGTATGAAAGGACCGGCCATAAGGCGCCTTGATATTAACAATAATAAGGATTATGAAATATTAAAAAGGCTGTCTTTTAAAAGCGCTCCGGTTTCTAAAAAATTCGGAGTAATGAATTATTCGCATTTGATCATGTTTTATTGTCTGAGCTATTACGCGGATGCTATTTATTATATAGACGATATCGATGCCGTCGTTATTTACAGGATCGAAAACGGCTCTCTTTATTTATACGATATTTTATGCGGGAACGGCGCGGACCTGGAAATAATTATAAATGCGTTAAGTGAAGATATGCGTAAAACCGCTGCTCAAAAGATAGTTTTTATGTTCACGCCCGATCGCTTCGGCCAAAATATAAGCGGATCAAGAGAAGAAAAAGATTATAAGCTGTTCGTAAGGTCAGCGGCAGGCGAATTTCCTGATGAATTTATCGTTCCGCGGCTTTCTCACGCGTAATTTGCCTTGCCATAATTGAAAATGCCGCCGCGTGAAATATTATTATTTTTAATTTTTGGGAATAAACAGGATCGTCGCGCATCATGTTACCGGGTGGATAAATATGCAAATACAAACCGTAAAGAACGAAAATATAATAAACGCTTATCGCGATGGAAACCGCAAAGGTTTTGAGGCGCTGTACGATGCCTACTACAAGGACGTTTTTTATTTCACCCTCAATCTTTCAGGCGACGCGCACGGTTCTCTTGATATAACTCAAACGGTTTTTATGAAAGCTTTTAACGAATTCAACAAAAAAAGCGTATCGGATATAAGCAATATAAAAGCATGGCTTTTCAAAATAGCCGTCAATGAATTTTATCAGATCAGAAGATCATATGTGACAAGAATTAAATATATGGTTGAAAATCTTTTCAGGTTCATAGACAGGGAATCGGAAGTCCATGTGGAATTCATTGAAAAAAAAATACTTGAAGAGGAAAAAAAAGATCTTGGAAAATGGCTGCTTCAGATAGAAGAAAAAGACAGGGCGATATTAATATTAAGATACTACGACGAACTATCCTACGCCGAAATATCGGCTATTCTTGAAATAGAAGAAGGCACTGTAATGTCGCGTCTTTTCAGGGCTAAAGAAAAATTGAGGAGGTTGATGGATGATGAATCAAAATAACGATTTTGACCCCAAAATAAAAGGCGTTTTTTTAAACGTCTCGGCAAGACGCCAAAATATTGATATAGACAATATAAAAAGCATGCAGTTCAAAGCTATAACGGCGAAAGGGCCGTTTGTCGCGAAAGTGATTTGGCTGGCCGCGATAATATTGATAGTATGTTTAGCTTATCAGTCGTCGAACGTGTCAGGCAGCGGTTTTAACAAAGCCGGCATATCCGACATTTCCGTTTTCGAAGAGCAGCCGCCATATCAATCCGGGGAAAATAAAAGCGCTCAGTCTCCGGATTTCATATTTTGGCTGGCGGTGTTTTTAACCGAGGGGCTGGTCTTATTTTATATAATAAAATTCATAGATAGTATTGCGACCTCGATTTTATCAAGAATTTCGCATGACAGGTTTAAAACCATCCATTTTATCTGCTGATTAAGTTTTTTCCGGAAAAGGCGCCGTTTCAGGAAAAACTATTTTATAAACGGGAAGTGATAGATATGTTGAAAAATATAAAATCGTGCCTCGGTTCCATGAAATCGAGAATCATATTTTCCATAGTGCTGTTTTTCCTTCTCTTTCAGGCGTTTTTGACGTATGGCCTGGTCAGTATTTTTTACGACGGCAGCAATGATCATTCGGAAAGGCCCGTGAATTTAGTTCAAAGGACGGACAGCGAGGAAGCGGTCATAAAAAAAATACTGGAATTAATCGAACTGGACGACTATAAATTCCATACCGGCGATATTAACCGGAATTTCACTGAAAAACACATGGAAACCATTGAGAACAGAGTCATCGGTTATTTGGACCCTGACCGCAATCCCGGCTTGCTTGAAATCATAGGTCAAAACAAGATAATGGTAAGCGAACCTTATAAATTCAATGCAGTGAAAAATATCGTGAAATCTTTAAAAGAATATGTTTTAATCTGTCTTGAAAAAAAAGATTTTGAAAAAGCCCTTTCGGCTTTCAACGCGATGGTTTCAATGGTCATATTTTCCGAAAGGGGCAACGAGGGCGCCCAGGTTTTGATCTGCGGCATGATATCGACCAGCCTGCGCGTCATTTTAAGCGAAGTTACCAATAAGCTGATTGATGGCGCGAAAGAAAATCTTACCGCCGACCGGCTGGAAAAAATGAATCAAAAAATCAACAAATGCTCTGAATGCGCTACCGGTTTTTTCGACGTACTCAAGGGCGAAATGAATGCCGTTAAAACAAATTTCACCAATTATCCGTCGGGTTTTTATAAAAATAATTTCTTTAAAGCCCTGGCGCTTATGCTGGCTTTTAAATCGATGGACCTCTATTACGGAAACGCCATAGACCAGTACGAAGAGATAATGAATAAATTTATGTCGGTAAAAGATAAGCCTTACGCGGAAGCCTGTAAGAAAATCAAGGACACTTTCGCCGATTTCGAAACCAAGGCGAAGACACCGTATTCCATTTTTTTATCGCGGATGCACCCGCTGGTTATGATGGCCGTGCCGAATCTATGCAGAGCGTTCGATCAGTTCGTCGCGACGAAGATGAGAATGAACGCCATATCCATCAGGATCGCGCTTTTGAAAAATTCACGCTCGGGCGGGAAAACGCCTTTATCCATAAATGAAGTGCCAAACTTACCGGGGCTTTCCAGCGGCAAGGATAAAATAACTGACCTTTTTACCGGTGAAAAGTTGAAATACTCGGTAAGCCAGACGGGCGAAGTGACTATATATAGCTGCGGCCCGGACATGATGGACAACGGCGGAAAAACCGACGCTTATAACGGCCTGTCCGCAGGGTTCGATATTAAATTATAATATCGCCGAAATCGGCGGGCTGAAACAACGCGATAAATAAAATATGTTATAATGTGATTTAGTTGATAACGATGAATAATTTTATAAAAATAATAGTTTTCATTTTAATGTATTTTTCCAGCCCGTGCGCCGCGTATGGCGATGGGCTGGTTTTAGGTTATTTCGAGCGCGACTGGCGCATGGTCGATGAAAAATCCCAGCTATGTTTTATCGGCCATTCGGGCGATACCGAAAATATCCTGCTGGCGGTGAATTTTGACGATCGCTCCGGCGCCGGAAAAGTCGCATGGATCTTTCCTGTTCCGTCATCCCCTGAAAGCGTAGAAATAGATATAATTAAAGAATTTCCGGAAACCGTCGGAGCAAGTCTCGAAGTCATGTATAACAAAAAGTTGGATGCTATATTTCAGAACGTTTTGCTTACGCAGGTAATTACTCTGCCCGTATTTTTTTTCAGGCCGATGATGATGGCCGTAAATTCGCCCGGGGCCGATCTGAAAGTATATAAAAGCATCGCGAGCATGGGAGTCGTCACGCAGCTTGTATCCGCGAAAGACCAGGCGGCGCTCAAAAACTATATCGAGGCGAAAGGCCTTAAATTTCCGGAAAACCTTTTGAAAGTTTTCGAAAAATATACGCGGTGGGGTTATTGTTTCGTGATATCGTGGATAGACGATTTTGAAAAATTTAAACGAGAGAACGAAAAGGCCGGTTCCGGAAGTTTTAAAAGTTCGATAGGCGTTTTTGCGGCTTTTCCTTCCAGGGAAATTTACTTTCCGCTCACGCCTACTTCGGCGTATAATGAAAAGATCGTACCGCTGGTCCTTTATATAATGGGACATCATGTCGAACCGAATTTTTACGATAGAATAAAGCCTTATTCAAAATGCGACCTCGAAATCAGCGAAAAATATCGCGTTCCGGAAAAACTCTCCCGTTTTTTTTTCGGAAATAAATACTTCGAAAAACTTGATTTTAGCGTAATATCCATTAACGCCCCGTCGTCTTTGCTTGTCGAAGATCTTAAAATAAGCCCGCGGCGCTCCGCTAAATCAAGGTTATTCGGTTTTATTTCGGAAAAAGGAGCTTGGGTATCGGTCGTTCTCATCGTTATATTTTCATGCCTGGCCAGTTTATTCGCGGGCCGCGTAGCTTTTGGCTGATTTTCGCCGTCCAAAACCGGCTTTTTTCTTTTCGGCTTTTTCAATTTGCTGTCTTTTTCTTGCGTTATTGCCGCCTCATACCTTTTAAGGATCGACCGGCGTTTTTCGAGTTATACCGCCGGTCCCGAAAAAATTAAAAAAGGGGCGATCGCGTGGGCCGTTATTTTAAATTTGTTTTACGTTCCAATGATTTATTGCATCATCAGTTTCCATTACGGATTATTGAAGGATTATTCAATAGGGCGAATCTTTCTCGACGAAATGATAGTTTCTAATTATTATTTTTCACTGATGTTTATAATGGCCGCGATGCTGGTTTATTTAAACTTCATAATTTATATGGGTTTTACTTCCGGCAGGGACCGGCTCGTGATATATAATTTCCTGTTTACGATATTTTTCTGGATAATGGCCGTCGCGGCAAACATGGCGTTCAAGTTGGTTTATTATCATAGCGGTATATTCGGCTGATCGCATAAATGTTGAAATCGCGCTCCGTCCATTTCCGTTTATAAAGAAATTTTATTTGAACACGGCGCCCTGGGCTTGGTGATCGTTATAGGCGCCGTGTGGGGTATGCTTGAATTTATAATGCTTTTTTTCAAGAAGGGCCGGGATTAAATTTACAGTCATCCGGGTTTATTCATTATTGATCCGAATAAGGGTTTTTTATATTATCAGGCCATTCCATGAATTTTATTGTATAACCGTTGAAGTCTTTTATAGTGAGCGTTTTCGCGCACCAGCCTTCATCTTTTATTTCGGAACATTCTTTCCAGCCGCTTTTTTTAATCTTGCCGAGAAGGTTTTCCAGCCCGTTCACGGTTATCATCGGCAATATTCCCGCGCCCTGTTTTTCGACTTCGCCAAGGCTGACGTGAAATCCGTGGAATCCTCTCGTACCTGAAACGATAGGCTCTTTATCGTCTAACGTTACGCATCCGTAGCAGCAGGTTCCGTCGTCCTCGAACATGCCTTTGTGCCCCTTCCAGCCGAGAACTTTTTCATACCATTCGAGCGTGTTTTCGACCGACGCGGTTTTGAGCATGACATCGACGCCGCTGACTAAGTAACCGTTCAATGAATGTTTTTTCAGCGATTCGGAAATGCCGTCGCCGAATTTTTTATTGTTTTCAAATTGCTCCCATCTTATTCTTTTTATGGTTTCCTCGTCGCAAAATGAAATTATCAGAGTGAGCTCGTCCGCCGTGAGTTTTCCGCCGCACTCCGCCACTAATTCACGGCCTTTCTCCGTCGCCCCTATCTCGAGAAGTATCGGATCGCTGAATTTTTGATTGGTCTTCGCCAGCTTTAAAATATCCAGCTGCGTTTTTAAGGACAGTCTTGAAAAAACATGCGACCCCGTCTGCATTAATTTGATCTTATTCATGATAATTTGCCTCCTGATTATAATAATATTTTGAAGGCCGGAATTTTCAGGTTTTGAATCCATCAGTTTGGATAATCTGGAACGTGCTTCATAAAGCCGGCTTTTTATTGTTTTTTCATTATCGCCGGTTAGAAGCGAGATCTGTTTAAGGCTGAATCCGCAGAAATATTTGAAAATGATGGTCTCACGGTGTGTATTGCTCAGATCAGATATCGCCTGATATAGATTTTCATTTTGAATGAAAAAATCATCCGTGCGACTTGATGCCGTCAGCGGGATTATTTCCGCGAGCGCGATCCGCGTCTTTGAATTTTTACCGGCGTTCCTGTAATTTTGGCCTATTTCGTTACCGCAGATGGAGAACAGCCACGGGCCGAAGGATTTTTGGTCCTTAAGTTTTTTATAGTTTATGAACGCCTTTAAAAATGTTTCCTGCGTTATTTCCTCGGCCGAATTCATATCACGGACTTTTTTGAGCGAGTGATACAGAATTTTCGGATAATATTCCGCTACGAGCGTTTCAAAATGATCCGCGTTCAAAAAGCGGCCTTCGGAATTTTTTGCGATGTCCGTTTCCATTTTATTCCAACCTCCATTTATACAGACGCTCAAAATTAAAAAAGGTTTGGAAATTTTCGAAATTTTAAATAATTATAACCGCCCGGATTTTTAAAGTCAAGAAAAACAAGTATTTATAACAGGTCAATGCCTTCGGGTTCATTGAATTTTTACCGGATTTGTGTTATAATTAACACATCAATTTTTAATAGCAGTAAATATGACCATAAAAATTTTTAATATATTTTTTTGAAATTTATTTATACGGAGGGTATTTATGAAAAAATTAACTATCATGGCGGCAGCGGTTTTATTGCTTGTTCTTTCTTTAACGATTCCCGCATTTTCAGCGGACGACCAGAATTTAACGACCGTTTCCATATTCGACGAACTCGCGCGTCAGAGCGGCAACCAGACCGCGCAGGCCAGGCTTATCACAGATAATAACGAAGCGTGGTACGCCAGATGGAACATACTTTTTAACGCTAAAACCTCTATCGATATGACTTATTTCATAGTTGAAAAAGACGTATTTGGAATGTCTATGCTCGGACTTCTTCTTCAAAAAGCGAAAGAAGGAGTAAAAGTAAGAATAATGTTCGACGCGCGCGGAACGAAATCTTTGACCAGGACCATGATGGGCCAGGATTACCTTCAGGAATTAATCGGCGTTCCAAACGTCGAGATACATGTTTATAATCCAATCAGCGAGAATATTTTAAGCGCGGTCGGAAATTTAAGGAATCTCACCGGCGCCAACCATGATAAAATAATAATCGTCGACGGAGAAACCGTTATAACCGGCGGCAGGAACATATCGATGAATTATTTCGTCGATCCGGGCGATGTAGGAACGGTTTATCGCGACACCGACGTGCTGCTTCGCGGCGCGGGCGTCGCCAAACAGATAAAACTCGCTTTTGATGAAGAATTTAACAGCCATATGGCGTTTGTTATAAAAAGAGACCTGCTTGGAAATTGGGTTTCGAGAGCGGAAGATCTCGATCTGGCCAGAAGAACGATGGGCCGTTTTATTGGCGGTATGGGCGTCGTCGATCCTAAAACGTTAAAACACAATAAATCGCTCGCAAGTTACGCCGAAGAGCTTTCAAAATATAAACATATGCAGTCATATTTGTCGTACGCTCCATTTTCCGGACTTCATTCATATCCTACGATAATTTTAGACAAACATTCCTTCAAAGGCACCAGAAATGACATAACGCCCGCTTTAACGGCTATGATAAGGCATGCTAAAAAAGAAGTTATCATTCAGAACCCATATGTGGTCCTTACTCCGGAAGCCCGTGCGGCAATAAAAGAAGCCAGCGACCGCGGAATAAGCGTTATAATTCATACCAACAGCCCCGTCAGTTCGGACAGCCTTTTAACTCAGGCGTTCTTTCTCGAAGACTGGGATAAAATATTAAAAGATATGCCGAATGTAAAACTTTATGCCTTTAAGGGCGAAAGAAAACTTCATTCGAAAACTTTCGTTTTTGACCGTGAGATTACCGTTATCGGAACTTATAACATGGACTATGTCAGCGAACAGATAAATTCCGAGGTCGTAGCGGCCGTTAAATCGACGGATTTCGCTCAGAGGACAGCGCTTCGCATAGCCGAAGACATAAAACAGTCCGTTGAATATAAGATCACCGTCAATGCCGACGGAAGCGTGACTAAAGATTTCAGCCCCGAAACGCATTCAAGCCCCGAAAAAATAAAAACTCTTAACAGGCTCCGCCAGCTGGGATTTTTAAGGCCGCTCATATAAAATATTTAAAATAAATCAAGTTTTTTATCGTTTTTGGAACCATTATCTAAATTTTATAGTATAATAGTAATAGCTTAAAATTTTATGGTTTTTGTCGTATATAACTTTATGTTATAAAGAAAGAGAGTTGATCGCTATGAAAACTTCAAACAAAAAAATCATCATAGTGTGCACTTTATTTATATTTTTAATTTTTGCGTCAGCTGATAACGTTTTTGCCCAAATATCGAGCGTCAAACAAAATATCGGTAAAAGCGCCATATCAACTGGAACAGCTTCCGCTGCTACGAGCGGTAATAAGGCTCCGGCTACCGCTTCATCGAGCGCGACGTCAAAAGCCATTCAAAAAAAAGCCGCTGCCGCCGCCAATAATTCGGTTATTTCCGATGACGAATTTACGAATTCAGAATTTCTGACCAAGGAAGAGCTTGAAAAGCTTCTGACCGATATGGGTTCTCCAATGGCCCAGGAATACGACGGAATTAAACCGGCCGACGTGATTATTGAAGTCGCAAAAGAAAACAATGTAAATCCGCTTGTGATACTTGCCACCCTCCAGAAAGAACAGGGTCTTGTCCAGACAAAGAAAAAAATAACCAAAAGCCGTCTTGACTGGGCAATGGGAGTTGGAGTGTATGATGATAACTCTCACAACCAGGCTTATAAAGGGTTTAAAAAACAGATAACCGGCGCCGCCCATACTTTTAGAAAAAATTTCGATGCCGGAGTGAGCGCGCTTGCGTCTAAAGTCGCCAAGATGAAGATTAATTACGGTAAAGATTCAATTACTCCCGCTAACGCGGCCACATATTCTCTTTATGCCTATACTCCTCATACGGCTGGCGCGAAACTTTTCACATCTATCTATAAAAGCTATAAGTCGAAACTTGAAAAAGTGAGGGCCGCCGCTCCGGCCGCAACCACGACGGCTATTTCTCCCGCAAGAATAACAGAGACCGCCGCTCCTTCTGGAAGGATAACGGAATAATTATAAAGAACTAAAATGGTCCGGATTTAATTAACAAGTAAATATAAAATAAAAAAACCCGTCGTATAAACCCGACGGGTTTTTTTATTTCTCAACTTATTTAAAATTTATTCGATAAATAATGTGTAGTGTTATAAAAATTAATAATAAAATAGACGGTGAGGTAACTAATAATGGATAAATTTGTAATCAGGGGCGGAAAAAAATTAAGCGGTAAAGTTGAGGTAAATGGCGCTAAAAATGCGGCATTACCTATAATGGCGGCGGCGATACTCGCCACTGAAAAAGTTAAGATTAAAAATGTTCCCGACCTTAAAGATGTCAGAATGATGGAAGAAGTCCTTTCGTCGCTCGGGATGAAAATTGAATCGAATTATGAAACGAAAGAAATGAGCCTTAAGGTTGACAATAAACTCAGCTCGGAAGCGCAATATGATTTGATAAAGCAGATGAGAGCGTCATTTGTGGTTTTAGGGCCGCTTCTTGCGAGATTCGGAAAGGCCCGCGTAGCTCTTCCCGGCGGATGCGCCATCGGGACCAGGCCGGTTGATATACACCTTAAAGGCCTTGAAAAACTTGGCGCTAAAATCATTTTCGGACATGGCTATGTTGACGCGTCAGCGACGAAACTTGTTGGCAATACAATTTATCTGGATTTTCCTTCAGTCGGGGCAACTGAAAATATTATGATGGCTGCAACCATGGCGGAGGGTAAAACTTTTATTGAAAATGCAGCAAAAGAGCCTGAAATTGATGATCTTGCTCTGATTTTAAATAGGATGGGCGCCAGGATCAAAGGAGCCGGAACCGACGTTATTGAGATCCAGGGTGTAAAAGCGCTGAAAGGCGCCACCCATTCGGTTATATCGGACAGGATCGAAGCCGGGACCTTTATGATAGCCGCGGCTATAACCGGCGGGAACGTAAAAATCAAAGGCGTTAAGATCGAACACCTTGAATCCGTTATATCAAAACTTCAGGATGCCGGCGTAGCTTTTTATAAGGATGGCGAATACATGGAAGTCGTCGCGCCCGAAAAAATGAAGGCCGTAAGCATTAAATCGCTTCCTTATCCTGGATTCCCAACGGATATGCAGCCTCAGTTCATGGCGGCGATGACAATCGCGAAAGGCACTTCATGTATCCAGGAAACCATATTTGAAAACAGGTTCATGCATGTAGCTGAATTAAAGCGTATGGGCGCTAACCTTCAGATAAAAGACAGAAACGTTATCGTTGAAGGCGTTAAATGTTTATCAGCCGCGCCGGTGATGGCATCAGATCTTCGCGCAGGAGCCTGCCTTGTTCTGGCGGCTCTCGCGGCGAATGGAAAATCGGAAATTCAAAGAATCTATCATATTGACCGCGGATATGAATATATTGAAAAGAAACTTTCATTAATTGGCGCGGATATAAAAAGAGAAAAAGATAATTCGTTATATTAATATGAACAAAAAAGGATGAACGATTTGGATCTGTTCCAGAAAGTAAGAAATAAAAATAAAACCCTTTCGGATTTTTTAAGGCCGCGGGCTATAGAAGAAGTCGTAGGCCAAAAACATCTGGTTGCGGCGAATATGCCTTTTCGTATACTTCTGGAAAGCGACAGGCTTAATTCCGTTATTCTTTTCGGGCCTCCCGGAATAGGCAAAACTACGGTTTCAAGAATTTATGCGACGCTTACGGGCTCGCCGTTCATTCAATTAAATGCAGCTTTATGCGGGACCGCGGATATTAAAAACGCGGCGAACTCGTCGCTTGATAAAAAACCGATAGTTTTTATAGATGAAATACACCGCTTTAATAAAGCGCAGCAGGATGTGCTCCTGCCTTATATAGAAGATGGAAATATCAGATTTATAGGGGCTACGACATATAATCCTCTTTTATATATAGTTCCGGCGCTCCGCTCGCGTTCGATGATATTTGAATTCAAGCATGTCGAGGATAAAGACGTTACCGATTATCTTAATTTTCTTTTTTCAAAAGGAAAATTACTGGCGTTTATAAATGAAGAACTAAAAAAAGACGGAGTCGCTGAAGTTAGCGCTGATGAAAAAGTCATTGATTATCTTACTAAATGCTGTAACGGCGACATAAGAGTTTTAATAAACATACTTGAAACGTTGATAATCGCCAAATGCGAGGATAAAAGTTTTAGCGGAACCGTTATTAATATGACGGTAGAGGATATAAAACTCGTCGTACCTGAAAAAATAGCGTTTTACGATAAAGACCAGGACGAACATTATAATACCGTCTCGGCTTTTATAAAAAGCATTCGCGGAAGCGATCCGAATGCGGCTATATATTATCTGGCCAAAATGCTTACCGGCGGCGAAGATCCGAGATTTATCGCCAGAAGGCTTATCATACACGCGTCCGAGGATATCGGAATGGCCGATCCGCGGGCGCTTCAGATAGCCACCGATTCTCTGCTGGCGGTCGAGCATGTTGGAATGCCTGAAGCAAAAATAGTTCTCGCTCACGCCACGATCTATCTTGCGACCGCGCCGAAGTCGAATTCGGCCGTAAATGCCATAGCCGCCGCCATGAAATACTGCGAGGCCAATACGGACCTTAAGATACCTCATTATCTTAAAAACGTTAAGATCGACGATAAGAGCGCCGGCGAATATAAATATCCGCACGATTATCCGAATCATTACGTCAAACAGAAATACGTCGATTGCGACGAAAAATTTTACAGGCCCTCCAATATGGGATATGAAGCAAAAGTAGCGCAGTTTTTGAAGGAGATAACAAAATGATAGACCATCTCGTTGACGCTTTCTTAAACTACGTAGCGGTTGAAAAAGGTCTGGCCGCCAATACTATTGAATCATATTCGCAGGATTTGAATCAGTTCAATAAATTTTTAAAGGATCTCGGAGTTATCGAGATAAAAGACCTCACTAAACAGCAGATACTTGAATTCATGGGGCGGATGAAGGAGCTTGGGAAACGGCCGACGACCATATCGAGAAAGATAACCACTCTTCGTAATTTTTTTAAATTCCTTGTCAGGGAAAGAACTATAGAAATTGATTTTTCAAAATATTTCGAATTGCCTCATATTTATAAGAAATTGCCCGAAGTTTTATCTATAACCGAAGTGACGAACCTTTTGAACGCTCCGGATGTAAATTCGGTTCTGGGGCTTCGCGACCGCGCCATGTTCGAGCTTTTATACGCGAGCGGCCTGCGCGTTTCGGAACTTCTCGGAGTGGAATCGGCTGATCTTAATTTCGAACTGGGCTATCTCAACGTATTCGGAAAAGGTTCGAAGGAACGT
>Ga0116170_10004589_pt1 | contig 12583 bp, 10 predicted proteins | sample AD_JPNHW1_MetaG_FD_89797 | JGI IMG/M metagenome (GOLD analysis project Ga0116170, IMG submission 89797) | Active sludge microbial communities of municipal wastewater-treating anaerobic digesters from Japan - AD_JPNHW1_MetaG | ecosystem: Engineered > Bioreactor > Anaerobic > Digestate | place... | reverse complement strand
CTCATCGGCAAGGTGCCAGGCAATGGCTTCTCCTTCGCGGTCCTCATCGGAAGCCAGCCAAACGGTAGTCGCTTTTTTTGCTTCCTTCTTGAGTTCAGCCACAATTTTCTTCTTGTCCGCCGAAACTTCGTATTGCGGAGCGTAATTATTCTCAAAATCAATACCCAATCCTTTCTCGCCCAGATCCCGAATGTGTCCCATGCTGGACATTACTTCAAAATCTTTTCCGAGAAACTTTTCAATCGTCTTTGCCTTCGCAGGCGACTCTACAATGACTAAATTATTGGACATAATTACGCTTAATTTTTAATTACGAATTCAAATTCGGGTGCAAAATAACAAAAACAAAAGGGTATCAGCCAAATTTTCAGCCTATTATTTTTGTTTTTTATAAAATTAAGACAAAATTAGGATCGTAGATTACACCGTAATTTTGGTTAATCGAGGATGTCAGTTACTTCGTAATCAATGGCCTCTACGGCTTCTTTGATCTTTTTGTCGGATACTTCTTTCGTCAGTATCAGTTTAGCCGATCGGTTTTCCAGATCAACTTTTGCTTCAACTCCGTCAATTTTATTTAATGCTTTTTCGACCCGTGCTGCACAGTGCGAGCAGCTCATACCTTTGATTATTGCTGTTTTTTCCATAATTGTTTGATTTTTATAGTTAATAATTATCGAATAGTTTGCGATTTTGTGGGTTTGAATTTCTTCAATCTTAACGCGTTGCTTACCACGGTAACGGAGCTTAAACTCATGGCTGCCGCGGCAAACATCGGGCTGAGTTTCCATCCAAGTCCGGCATAAAACACACCGGCAGCTAACGGAATGCCGATTATGTTGTAGAAAAACGCCCAGAACAGATTTTGTTTGATATTTCTAATGACGGCTTTACTCAAACGGATGCCGGTTACCACACCGAGCAAGTCGTTTTTCATCAGCACTACATCGGCAGCTTCGATGGCAATATCCGTACCGTTACCAATAGCAAAACCCAGATCAGACCGTATGAGTGCAGGAGAATCATTTATTCCATCGCCAACCATAGCGGTCTTTTCGCCTGTTGCCTGTAACTGCTGTACCACTTTATCCTTATCCTGTGGCAGCACTTCGGCTATCACCTCGTCCAGCCCGAGTTTTTCCTGAATTGCCAGAGCTGTACGCTTGTTGTCGCCTGTTACCATCATAGTTTTCAGGTTCATCGATTTAAGCAGTTCAATAGCCTCTTTACTTGTTTGTTTTAATACATCTGCTACTGCAATAATGCCCAGCACATTTTTCTCATCTGCAACTATAAGCGGTGTTTTACCTTTCTGCGAATAGTGATGTATCTGATTTTCAATGTCAACAGTATTTGTGTTTTCTGAAATGAAAGACAGATTACCGACCCGAACTATTTTATCTTTAATTTTTCCGGAAATGCCTTTTCCCGGAATATTATTAAAATCACTAACGGGATACAATTCAATTTCTTTTTCTGCCGCTTTCTGAATGATTGCTCCGGATACAGGGTGCTCCGAAAATTTTTCGAGTGATGCAGTGATGCGAAGCAATTCATTTTTATCTAAATAATGTATGGGTTCGATATCTGTAACTTCCGGACGTCCTTCAGTGATTGTTCCGGTTTTATCCAGTAAAACGGTAGTTATTTTTCCACCCGTTTCAAGTGCTTCAGCCGATTTGAACAACACGCCGCACTCTGCGCCTTTACCGGTTCCGACCATGATAGCTACCGGTGTAGCCAGCCCCAGTGCGCACGGACATGAAATAATCAGTACCGAAATACCGATGGACAAGGCAAATTCAAAAGGATAGCCCATGTTAAGCCACACGGCTGTAGCCAGTAGGGCAATGCCAATAACCGCCGGAACAAAAATCCGGCTTATCTGATCTGCCAGTTTGGAAATAGGAGCTTTCGAAGAAGATGCTTCTTCCATCAGCTGAATGATTTGTGAAAGCGTGGTGTCTTTTCCTACTTTTGTTGCACGGAAGGTGAAGTAACCGCTCCCGTTAATACTGGCTGATAATACATGGTCGCCTTCCTGTTTGTAAACAGGGATGCTTTCGCCAGTCAGAGCCGACTCATCAACCGACCCTGAGCCACCGGTAAGAACTCCATCAACCGGGATTTTTTGTCCGGGACGAACGCTTACGATATCGTTTAACCGTACTTCTTCAACAGGAATCTCTATTTCAGTGTTGTTGCGAATGACCGTTGCTGTCTGAGGTGCTGAGTCGATTAATTTGGTCAGGGCATCGGAGGTTTGACGTTTAGATTTTGCTTCGAGATATTTCCCCAGTGTTACGAGTGTGAGAATAGTGGATGCCGACTCGAAAAACAAATTGTGCAGGTACATCCTGACAGTTTCAGGGTTGTTTTGTCCAAGGCCGTTTCCGATTTTGTAAATGGCAAAAACCCCGTAAATGATAGCTGCCGAGGAACCGATTGCTACAAGGGCATCCATTGTAGGTGACAGTTTCCATAAACTTCGAAAACCATGTGAAAAGAATTTACTGTTGACAAAAGCGATGGGAAGCGTGAGCAAAAACTGTGTAAAAGCAAAAGTCAGTGCATTATCACTGCCCGTGAAAACCGAAGGAAGCGGAAAATCAAGCATGTGTCCCATACTTAAATATAACAGCGGAACTAAAAACAAAAATGAGATGATTACTCTTCTTTTCATCTCTTTTTGTTCTTCAAGTGCATAATTTACTTTTGGAGTTGTGGTACTTACAATCGATTTTTCCTTTTCAAATGCTTCATATCCAGCATCTTCCACCGAACCTATGATTTCTTCAACCGACAATGCCTGTTGGTCGTAATCAACAGTCATACTGTTTGTTAAGAGATTAACGCTCACATCCTGGACACCGTACAGCTTTCGCACGCTTTTCTCCACATGATTCACACAGGCCGAACAGGTCATTCCCACCACATCAAATTTCTTCGTTTCCATCTTTAATTATTAATACGAATTGAAACAATTTAAATCAGGATATGTTCATCCTTACATGTTTCTAACAGATTTTTAGCAGTAATTAAAGGAAAGACGCCGAATTTGATTATCTGTACCAGAGTTGTTGATCCCGGCAGGTTTTGCAGACCGCATTTTCATAAGGAATTCGGTATTCGAGCATGATTTCATGCGTGCCGTTCTGATTGTAACCGGTGATGAAGCTCTGATCGTAAGCATAACCTATCCTGAAATTTTCTGTCAGATTTACTCCCAGCAAGGCTGTAACTTGCCTTGAGCTCCGGTAGGTAAGTCCAATGTCAAAGATTTCACGGCTGCCGGTTGATAATCCGGTGGGGTGTTTGAACCGAACGATACCATTGCCTTCCAGTACAAAAATATTGGAACGGTTGACCAACTGAAGTCCGAGATAGTAATTCATGATTTCTGAACGGGTATTTTTGTAAATGGCAAAGCCATACCGGTGATTGTCGTTCAGAAACAGATTACTGTTTTTGCCGATAGAGAAGAGGTGAGTTGATGAGATGCCGAATATGAAATTATCGTTCTGAAATTCAACCCCGATATTTGCATCGGGTTTTGTCTGAGGTTCAATATCGCGCAAAAGAGCCGGGTCAAGGTCAGTTACCGGAGCATAGGATGCAAAGTCAATGGTTCGGATATATGCCCCGACCGAAACTCCAAACGATAAGGACCAGGTTTGATTGTCGGAAACGCGATAGGCGTAATTAATCATCGGGTTGAAAGCATTGGTAAGACCGATATTGTCATTTACCACGGATAATCCAAAGGCAGAATTAATTGAATTGAGATAGCCAGATACCTGTACATTTTCCACTTTTGGAGCTCCCGTTATACCTGTCCACTGATTACGGATATTAGAGAAAAGATAAATATAGCCGGTTCTGGCGATGGAAGCCGGATTGTAATTTCCCCGGTTATACCAGTGAGTTGCCATGCTTATATCCGTTTGAGAATAAGCACGGATGCCAGATATAATCCAGCAGGTAAGCAATATCCATATAACAACGTTTTTGTTCATTCTCCGGTTATTTTTTCAGTGTTATAAATCCCTTTATTTCTTTTAAACTCTGATTTTTATCCTTATAATTAATCAGATAGAAATAGGTGTCGTTGTCTGCTGTTTTACCATGATAAGTACCATCCCAACCGGTGTTTCCTTTGTAAAGTGAATTTCCCGCGCGGTCAAAAACCTGCAGGTCATAACCAGCCATGAAAATATCGTTCACACCATCACCGTTAGGCGAAAACACATTAGGTATATAGGGAGCGACTTCTATCGTTTTTGTTGAAAAACTGCTACAACCTGCTAATAGGGTGGATTTAAGCTGAATTTTATATTCGTAAGTGTTTCCGTTGATTGGGTAGGTGTGAATAAAACTGTTTCCATTCTCTATTGTTCCATCTCCTAAGTCCCATTCATAATTTACACCATCTTCGGGTGTAATGCTGAAAGTTACATTGTTGTTTTTATTATCAATTTTTTCTCTCGAAACAGAAAAGTCACTTTTTGGTACTGTATTTATCACAACCTTTGTAGCTGCGGTTGCAACCTGTCCGAGCGCGTCGGTCACCGTTACATTGTAAATCCCAGACATACCCGTTGTGCAGTTTGAAATTACCGGACTTGACTCTTCCGAACTAAATCCGTTGGGACCTGTCCAAGAGTAGGTAAACGGAAGAGCATCACCAGCGGAGTTAACAATCAGTTGCATGTTAGATCCTTCGCAAACCGGGCTTGTATTCGATACGTCTATGGAAAGCGGATCTGTGTGAAGAGTACTGATCAGAATATCGTCAATATAATAATCGTTACCCATTATCAGTTTATAACTGTTTAACAAACCAATTGTCACATCGTTTGTGGCCAATGTTGCTGATGTGGGTACCGAAAAATTTAAGTCGTATCTGATCCATTTACCTTCATCAGTCAGTAATGGACCACTGTAGGTGTATTTTTTCCCGTTCGTGTTGTTAATTGCTTCCATCGAAAACTGCGAACTTTTAGCAACTACATAAATCCAGAACGAAAAGAGATAACGAAATCCGGTTTTTAGTTTCAGATCACGTTTATAAATATGATTTGATGTTAAGCCGGCATTGATTACCATTACAGCTCCGTTATGGTCTTTTTCTGTGTGATCTTCGGTAAAATATCGCGTAGAACCTGTTGAAGTTACTGATGATAGTGAAGGTGCTGTCCAGAAGTAAGAATCGCCTGTCAAAATCGCATCTTTAATATGAGCGGGATCTACCACTGTGTAATAATTATCTTCAATGGTTCTCTGTTTGTTGTCTCCTGTCTCACTGGCAAATGTGTAACTCCCGGCAGGCACATACTGACATTCAACACGATGAATATGTTCTCCGAAATTTTCAAAAATGATTGTATCACCATAGGTCGTTGATTGTGCCTTGGTAGAGATTGTCGGTGATAAACAAACAAGTACTCCGATTAGAAATATAATTATTTTCTGTTCCATAATTTTAAAGGGTTTATCTTTTTAGCTGTATAAACCCTTTTGCCGTTTTTTCCGAGCCGTCCGTATCTATATATTTTATATAGTAAAAATAGGTGTCATTGTCTGCTTTTTCCCCTTTGTAATTGCCATCCCATCCGTTGTCGCCCTTATAAAGGATGTTCCCGTTTCTGTCATATATAATGATTTCCTTGCCATCCATAAATTTGTCGTTGATGCCATCACCATTCGGGGTAAAAACATTGGGGATGAAAAGCACAACATTGACCATCTTTGAGGCTGAATTCCTGCAACCATTGGCATTGACTGCGGTGAGGGTTATTTTGTAGTTCGTTAGATTCGGGTCTACATCGTACTTATGTGTAATTCTGGTTCCCTGTTCTGTTTTGCCGTCGCCCATATCCCAATGGTAGTTTACTCCGTTCTGAGCTGTAACGCTGCAGCTGAGTTCATTATTATGTAAATCAATTTTGTTTACAGACATATTAAAACCGGCATCGGGAAGCGGATCTTCATTTACTGTAAATGTGAATTGTTTTTCGCAGCCGCGACGGTTTTTACCTGTTACGGTATAACTGCCGGGTTTATCGACCCTGATGGAATCGGAAGTTTCGCCCGTGCTCCAGCTATATGTGGCTGCTCCCGAAGCCGAAAGAACGGTGCTGCCTCCGGAGCAGAAAAGCTCAGATCCACTGGTTGTTAAAGTCCAGGCTGGCTCCTTTTTTACATTAACCCTGATAGTGTCCGTATGGCAGTTGTTGCTTGAATATCCGATCATCCACACCTCAGTGTCTTTTCCCACAGTAATGTTGTCGGCAGTCGAACCGTCGAACCATTCATAGTGATGAGCTCCGTGGGCTTTGAGCAATGTTGTTTCGCCCGGACAATAGGTGGAGTCACCATCGATCCCAATCAACGGCGGAAAAAATGTTTCAACCATTTTGGTCACTGAATCCGTACAGGTCGATGGTGGATTTTTTACAACCAACGTAACCGGAATCATTCCCGAAACTGAGTGGAAGTCATGAATTGGGTTTTGATCAGTCGTTGTGCTGCCATCACCAAAATCCCAGTGGTAATCGAGTGTTCCGTGTGTCGACGGACTGGTAATGGAGAAAATGATGGTATTATTTACTTTGTTACAATCTACCTGACTGTGAGTGAAATCGGCATTGGGCGAATATCTGAATATTGTTGCCGAAAGTGTGGCATCGCATCCTGTTGCCGACTGCATTTCGCAGGTATAGGTGTCGCCTTCGGATATTACGTTACTCGACAGTTGGAGCGTTTGTCCTGTAAATACAGGGTTGTTCAGGCTGTCTTTCCATTGATACGATTTAAATCCGATAGGAGCTGTGAGGGTGGCTATTTTGTCGTCGGCACAATAATCAACTGTAATATATAATGGCTGACAATGTGCTGTGAGGTATGCATAACCGAAATGCCCTTTTCGACGGCAATTAGCCGACATAAATTCAAGTGTTACTGTCTGTCCGATGTATTTTGTAAGGTTAATGCCTACTGTAGTCCAATCGCGCCAGTATAATGGTTTACCATCGTATTGTATTGTGTTCCATCCCTCCACATTGGCATTCGAAGCATTGACATCGTAGTTGGCGCAACTTGCTTCCCCGGTAATTTCATTACCATCTTTATCCAGAATACTTACTTTGAAACGGGGTTCATCTTCTGGAAAGTGGCTGCTGTCGTGCGGATCTTGAAGAACCACTGCAAAGTTATATACAATAAATGCGTTTTGCGGGGTAACATCCAGCTGGTAGGTTAGGCTTTGTCGCAAACCTCCATTACCCAAACTGGTAGAACCAAGTTTTACGGAAGTAGAGTAACCATCCGGTATGAGTTTCAGTTGTGTTCCACCCACTATCGGATCGTATCCGTTCGATGTGATGATGGTATGTCTGCCGTTAACAATTCCTTCTACTTTTGGTGTCGAAGTGACATATCCCGATTGACCATCTGCCCAGGTATATGCTCTCCAGTTGGTAAAATTATGAAGTTCAAATCCTATATTTGTGCAATAAGGTTCATCTGCTAATCCTGTATTCATAAATCCTGTAAGAAATACGAATAACATTATGATATGTTTGTATAGGGGTTTCACGCACAAATACATGAAGAAGTATCAATATAAATGTATATATTAAGTCAAAAAAAATGTAAAGAAAACGATAATTATTGTTCTATACGTAATTTTTAACTCTATTTATTTATTTTGATTAAGTTTCTGATAGGAAAATCTGATCGGGAAGGACTGGCTAATGTTATGTTTTTGAACGGGATGGTTTAAAATTAAAGATGGTAGCCACGCCTGACTACCAATCTTTGTTAACCTTAAATCTAATACTATGAAAAAAATCACGAGTCAAAGATAGAAATTGTTTTTTTACCACACAAGATTATCTCTTGATTTTATTCAAATAATAACATACATTAACATAGTATTTAAAATAAAATACATATATTAAAACTTAATGTAAGTTTTACAATAAGGTTAGTCTGATTTTCTATTTTTATGTAGTTACATATAGTTAGTTCTATAGACAATATAATTGATTTATATTATCAATAATACTCATGGGATTTTCAAGAGTATTTAATTCTATTTATCTCATTTCAATAGATTACGTGCTTGATTTATGCGTATCAGATTTCTTCAAATCTGGCTGTGAAAAATCGCAGTTGTTTTGGTTCATAAATAAATCGCAGACCGCGTATTTGTTCTTTGTTTTGATAAAGTTTGATAACCGCATCAGCCACCAAATCCATATGACGATAAGTATATACACGTCTGGGTATCGTCAGCCGTACTGTTTCAAGTTTAGGGCGGTGATTTTCACCTGTAATTTTGTCGCGTCCGGCCGATACTATACCCCGTTCCATACTCCGAACACCCGATTCGAGGTAAAGATTGGCCGCCAGGCTTTGAGCCGGAAACTGATCCTGAGTGAGGTGCGGGCAAAAACGTCGGGCATCCAGAAATACTGCATGTCCACCCACCGGTTCAATAATCGGAATGCCGGCTTCCAGCAAGCGGTCGCCAAGGTAACGAACCTGTTTGATGCGGTGTTCGATGTATTCGTACTGCATGGATTCTTTCAGACCGATAGCCATCGCTTCCATGTCACGACCCGCCAGTCCGCCATAAGAAGGCATTCCTTCATAAACTACCACGAGTTCTTTGGCATCCTCAAAAAGCTTTTCGTCGTTCATGCACAGAAATCCACCGATATTTACCAGACAGTCTTTTTTGCCGCTCATGGTGCATCCATCGGCATAGCTGAACATTTCATGTACGATTTCCTTTATGCTTTTATCTTTAAATTCTTCTTCCTGTTCTTTGATAAAATAGGCATTTTCTACGCAGCGGGTGGCATCATAGAATACTTTTATGCCGTGTTTACGGGTGAGTTCGCGCACTTCGCGCATGTTTTTTATCGATACGGGCTGGCCACCAGCCAGGTTCACAGTTACTGCAAGACAAACGTAAGCAATCTTATCAGCCCCTTTATCCATTATCAGTTTTTCGAGTTTTTTCAGATCGATATCTCCCTTAAACGGAACATTGAGACTAGCGTCATGTGCTTCATCGCGGATAATATCCACAAATATTCCTCCATTCTTTTCCTGATGGAATCGGGTAGTGGTGAAATACATGTTGCCCGGAACATACTGCCCGGGTTTGATGGCTATTTGTGACAGGATATTCTCAGCTGCCCGTCCCTGATGTGTGGGAACCATGTATTTAAAGCCGAAATATTCCTGTACCGTTTGGTAGAGGTGGTAAAAATTCCGGCTGCCGGCATACGCTTCATCGCCCATCATTATACCCGCCCACTGACGGTCGCTCATGGCGTTGGTGCCGCTATCGGTAAGCAGGTCAATGTAAACATCTTCCGAATCGATTAAAAAGGTATTGAATCCCGCTTTTTTGATGACAGCTTCGCGTTCTTCTCGTGTGTTCATTTTTACATATTCCACACTTTTTATGCGGAAAGGTTCTGCGGGATAATTCTGAAAGTCCATATTGATGTGTTTTTTGGTTAATATTGCAATTGCTTTACAAATGTAAAGTGAAATAAGGGAATATCAAAAGAAAAATGTAAAATAATTTTGAATAAATTCGTATGTGGTGCGTATTGCTGACAAAATGCTATTTTATAGTTGTAGTGCAATGAAAATTGATAAATAATTTTTGGACACGTTTAAATCCGTAAAGGTCATCAGAATCGTCTGATATATAATTATTGCATTTTAAAACCATAAAACAAAGTAATATTTCCCTGTTTTATTCGTCAATAAATATGAACAGGATTCATCTTAAAGAAATATTTAGTTTATCCCATATTTAGTTTTGCATTTTGTTTAACAATCCGCTTGCCATGTGAATAGTGAGCGGATTTCTTTTTGAATTAATAAATTTTTTTTGTTTTTTACAGATAGTGTAATACGTTGTTATCCAGTAAGTAAATAAATATAAATGTGAGGAACGAAGCTGAATGGAGAAATTTTTTATTGTTTTTAAATCCAAAACGTGTTTTGATTCGTCTAATTCATAAACAACGATTATATTTACAAACCAATTAAACTGAAAGACTAAAAATGAAACGATTAGGAATTTTCTTATTAGGAGTATTTCTGCTGGTGGGCAGCATGGCAGCTCAGGACCAGGCGAAACAGGATACGGCAAAAGCTGTAACGACAGATAGTCTCGAACAGCTCTATATGAATGAAGATCTGGACGCCAGAGAAGCAATCCTGCTGAAAAAGCTGGATGCAAAACAGCTGATGGATCTCGAAACATTGCGACTGAACGAGCAGGGTAAAAACAATATGCCGTTTTCGGGATTAGGATTAGTACTTATTTGTCTGGCGCCATTTATCATGGTAATTTTAATTGTATATTTTGCATCAAGAGAGAGTGCGAAAAAAGCCAAACAGCGTTACGATATCTCTATGAAAGCGCTTGAACTCGGACAGCCTCTGCCTCAAAGCTTTTTCGATGAGCCCAAAAAGAGAACTTCACGACTGCAAAGTGGTCTGGTATGGCTCGGGGTGGGCATTGCAATCGTAATAGGTTCCTTTGTTTTAAGTAAGGAAAATTTATTCTTGTTCGGAATTATACCGGCATTTGTCGGACTTGGAATACTGATTGCTTATCTGGTTGAAAGACCAAAAGCCGACAACGCCAATAACACTCCGGCAACGAATGAATAAAGCTGAAGATATGCTTTTGGTATCGCAGGTGGTTATCGCTGATGACCACCGTGCGTTCGATCGACTGGTTCAGAAGTATCAATCGCCCATACGCAGGTTTTTGATTAATCTCACCATGGGCGATACCATGTTAAGCGATGATCTGGCACAGGAAACATTTATCAAAGCATATCTCAACATTCGCTCTTTTCAGGGCATTTCGGCATTTTCTACCTGGCTGTATCGTATTGCTTACAATACTTTTTACGACTCTGTGCGCGCTAAGCGGGGCTACGATGATCTGAATATTGCTGATCTGGACAAAAAATACAGCACCGAAATAGAATATTCTGCCGAAAAAAATGATATTTTTGCAGCATTGAAATTGTTGCGTCAAGATGAACAGGCTGCAATTCTTCTTTGTTATATGGAAGATAAAACTCACAGGGAAATTGCAAAAATCATGAACATCCCACTTGGTACTGTGAAAACAAACATTCTGAAGGGAAAAGAAAAAATGGGAAAATTTTTAATACAAGCAGGCTATGGAAACTAACGAAGATAAATTATTAAAATCTTTTTTCAGCCAAAACAAACCGGAAATAGCAGATAATGGGTTTACCCAAAAAGTGATGCGCCGGTTGCCTGAAAATGAGCAAAAAACAGGATGGATAATTCTAATGTTTACGGCATTGGGATGTCTGATTACTTTTGCACTGGTAGATGTGCCCGAAGTAATCAGCGAGATATTTACTTTCCTGCTCGGAATACCCATTTATTACCTGCTGGGTGGCTTTATGCTCATTCCAATAGTAACCTTGGTGGTGATGATAGCTTACAGACGAGAATATAATCTGGCCTGAATAATCAGTTGAAATAACAGAAAAAAGTGGAAAACTCATACGGGTTTTCCACTTTTATTGTTTGAAAGTTTGTTGTCTGTTATGCAACCGGATATTAAATTCAGCTATAACTCATCAATATCTTTTATCTTTTTTTCAACTGCCGCATTCCAGTCGGAATAAACTTTCCGGTAATAATCTTTTACGAGCTTCGGATTGTTTTTACTGTCATAATGACCGGCCCGGGCTCTGAATTCTGTGGCCATCTTCGAAATATCAACTGCCAGAACGTCGGCTTTTTCGGATACATCTTTTTTCGAAAGTAATGTTTTAAAAAAAACGTCAGTGATTAACTCTGATGCAATGAACTGCATTGTTTTTTTCAGTTTTCTGCGGCTTGCCATGATGTTATCAGTTTTAGGAGTGAATAATTGTTACAAATATAACTGATAATTATGATTATAGCGTCTTTTTTAAGTAAATTTGCCGGAAAATAATTTATAACAGTTTACGTTTTCAAAGAATAATTCATCGCAACCGCATCCTATGTTTTTCCGTAAAATACATCATATACTCCTTTTTATAATAATTGCACTTGTTGTACAAATGCTAATTCCTTCGTGTATAGACGAGAGCATTTCGGCCGATACAAGTCTTAAACTGGAGTTTTCGGCTGATACATTGCAGTTCGATACGGTTTTTACGACCATAGGCAGTTCTACTTCACAGATCAAGGTTTATAACCCGAACAAAAAGAATCTGAAGATTTCGGCTATCGGACTGGGTATGGGTGCAAACTCCCCCTACCGGATTAATGTGGATGGCAGCACCAGCAAGAATAACCAGTTTACCGACATAGAACTTCGCGCCGGCGACAGCCTGTTTGTTTTTGTGGAAGTGACCATCGACCCGCTTAAAACAAATGCACCTGTATTCGTCAAAGATTCTATCGTTTTTCTTACAAACTCGAACCATCAGGATGTGAAACTCCTTGCTTACGGACAGGATATGGAGATACTCAGCAACAGAACCATCCGGAATGATACCACACT
>Ga0116170_10004588_pt1 | contig 12585 bp, 8 predicted proteins | sample AD_JPNHW1_MetaG_FD_89797 | JGI IMG/M metagenome (GOLD analysis project Ga0116170, IMG submission 89797) | Active sludge microbial communities of municipal wastewater-treating anaerobic digesters from Japan - AD_JPNHW1_MetaG | ecosystem: Engineered > Bioreactor > Anaerobic > Digestate | place... | reverse complement strand
GGCGCACTGGCCGCCAAGAAAACCCTGCCGCCGTCGGCCGGGGCCATGCCCACCCATGGCGGGCTGTTCATTGGCCTGTTAAGCGGCGCTGTGCTGATGGTGGGCGCGCTCACCTATTTGCCGGCGCTGGCGCTGGGGCCGATGGCGGAACACCTGGCGCTGTGGGCTGGCCGCTGAGCGCCGCGCGCACAATTAAGGAAATCATCATGACGCAACATTCTCTGCCGCTGTTCGACGCCGCGCTGCTGCGCCCGGCGCTGCTGGACGCCTGCAAGAAACTCTCGCCCCGCGCCCAACTGGGCAACCCGGTGATGTTTGTGGTTTACCTGGGCAGCCTGCTGTGCTCGGCGCTGTGGGTGCAAGGGCTGCTGGGCCACGGCGACGCCCCCACCTGGCTCACTGGCGCGCTGGCGCTGTGGCTGTGGTTCACCGTGCTGTTCGCCAACTTTGCCGAAGCCCTGGCCGAGGGGCGCAGCAAGGCGCAAGCGGCCAGCCTGAAGGGCCTGAAAAAAGCCGCCTGGGCCAAAAAACTGGGCGCGCCACACCGCTACGGCGCGCCGTTTGCCACCGTCGAGGCCGGTGAGCTGCGCAAAGGCGATGTGTTCATCGCCCAGGCGGGCGACATCGTGCCCTGCGACGGCGAAGTGCTCGAAGGCATCGCCGCCATCGACGAATCGGCCATCACCGGCGAATCCGCCCCGGTCATCCGCGAATCCGGCGGCGACTTCAGCTCGGTCACCGGCGGCACCCGCGTGCTGTCGGACTGGGTGGTGGCGCGGGTGACCGCCGATCCGGGCGAAACCTTTATCGACCGCATGATCGCCATGGTGGAAGGCGCGCGGCGCGGCAAAACCCCCAATGAAGTCGCGCTGACCATCCTGCTGCTGGCGCTGACCCTGGTGTTTTTGCTGGTGACCGTCACCCTGCTGCCGTTTTCGCACTATAGCGCCCAGGCTGCGGGCGCGGGCGAACCGACCTCGCTGGCAGTGCTGATCGCCCTGCTGGTGTGCCTGATTCCCACCACCATCGGCGGTCTGCTGTCGGCGATTGGCGTGGCGGGCATGAGCCGGCTGATGGCCGCCAATGTGATTGCCACCTCCGGACGGGCAGTAGAAGCCGCTGGCGATGTGGACGTGCTGTTGCTGGATAAAACCGGCACCATCACCTATGGCAACCGCCAGGCCAGCGCGCTGTGGCCGGCGCCCGGCGTGTCGCAGGCGACACTGGCGCAGGCGGCATGGCTGGCCTCGCTGGCCGACGACACCCCGGAGGGCAAGAGCATTGTTCAGCTCACCCAGCCGCTGTTGCCGCCCGCGGCCAATCCGCTGGATGCCGCGCTGCGTCAGGGCGAGCGGCCCGAGGCGGTCAGCTTTGCGCCGTTTACCGCCCAGTCGCGCATGTCGGGCGTGAATTTGCCCGAGCGCGCCATCCGCAAAGGCGCCGCCGATGCGGTGCGCCAGTGGCTGGCCGCCAATGGCGGCGAGCTGCCCGCCGCGCTGCAACAGCAGGTGGACCAGGTGGCCAGCCGTGGCGGCACGCCGCTGGTGGTGGCCGAGCCGCAGCGCGCGCTGGGGGTGATCGAGCTGAAAGACGTGGTCAAGCCCGGCATCCGCGAGCGTTTTGCCCAGTTGCGCGCCATGGGCATCCGCACGGTGATGCTGACCGGCGACAACCGGCTGACCGCCGCCGCGATTGCCGCCGAAGCCGGCGTGGATGACTTTCTGGCCGAAGCCACCCCCGAAGCCAAGCTGGCGATGATTCGTGACTGCCAGCGCCAGGGCCTCTTGGTGGCAATGACCGGCGACGGCACCAACGACGCCCCGGCGCTGGCCCAGGCCGATGTGGCGGTGGCCATGAACAGCGGCACCCAGGCCGCGCGCGAAGCCGCCAATATGGTGGACCTGGACTCCAGCCCGACCAAGCTGATCGAAGTGGTGGAAATCGGCAAGCAGATGCTGATGACGCGCGGCGCGCTGACCACGTTCAGCCTGGCCAACGATGTGGCCAAGTACTTTGCCATCATCCCCGCCGCCTTTGCCGCCACCTATCCGCAGCTGAACGCGCTGAACGTGATGGGACTGAGCAGCCCGGCCTCGGCGCTGCTGTCGGCGGTGATGTTCAATGCGCTGATCATCATTGCGCTGATTCCGCTGGCGCTGCGCGGCGTGCGCTACCGCCCGCTGGGCGCAGCGGTGCTGCTGCGGCGCAACCTGCTGCTGTACGGCGTGGGCGGCATGGTGCTGCCGTTTGCCGGCATCAAGCTGATCGACCTGGGCTTAAGCGCCCTGGGCTGGGTGTAACTCGTCTGGTTTGGTGCTTGGGCGCCAAACCAGGCAACATTGACTTACGAGCCGCTCACAAAATTCAGCGCCGCCATTCTGGCCAGGCGAGTGACCACAGACCGCAAGGCCACACCACTCCGCCAGACGGGTTTGACGAGCAGCTCCATCAGGACACGACATCATGATTTCCACATTACGCCTCTCTCCCGCGCTGGCCCCTGGCCTGCGCCTGCTGGGCCTGTTCACCCTGCTGCTCGGCCTGCTTTATCCGCTGCTGGTTTACGGCCTGGCCAATGCGCTGTGGCCCTGGCAGGCGCAAGGCAGCCTGTGGCTGCGCCATGGCCAGCCGGTGGGCTCGGCGCTGATTGGCCAGTCGTTTGCCGGGCCACAGTGGTTTCACGGCCGCCCCTCGGCCATCAGCGTCGAGCCGGGGCAAACGCCGGTGTCCACCGGCAGCAATCTGGGGCCCAGCCAGCCACAGCTGCTGACACAAGCCCACGAGCGTCTGCTTGCCTGGCGCGCCAGCGAACAACAGGCTGGCCCAGCGCCACAAGATATGCTCACCGCCTCGGCCAGCGGGCTGGACCCGCACATCAGCCTGGCCGCCGCGCTGGCGCAAGTGGCGCGCGTGGCGCAGGCGCGTGGGCTGGATGCCGCCCAATTGGCCGCCCAGGTGCGTGCGCAGGCAGCACATCCGTGGTTTAGCGATGGCCAGGCCGCGCTGGCGCGGGTGAATGTGCTGCAGCTGAATCTGCTGCTGGAGACGCCATGACCCCGCCCGCCGCCCGCCCCGACCCGGATGCCTTGCTGGCGGCGCAGCCGCGCCGGCGCGGCCGGCTGAAGCTGTTTTTTGGCGCGGCGCCCGGCGTGGGCAAAACCTGGGCCATGCTGGCCGAGGCGGCTGAACGGCGCGCGCAGGGGCTGGACGTGCTGGTGGGCTGGGTGGACACCCACGGCCGCGCCGACACCGAGGCCATGCTGGCCGGGCTGGAGGTGCTGCCGCGGCAAGCGCGCGCCCATCGCGGCGCCCAGCTGTGGGAATTCGACCTGGACAGCGTGCTGGCGCGCCGGCCGGCGCTGGTGGTGGTGGACGAATTGGCGCACAGCAACGCCCCCGGCAGCCGTCATCCCAAGCGCTGGCAGGACGTGGAAGAACTGCTGGCCGCCGGCATTGATGTGTACAGCGCAATGAATGTCCAGCACCTGGACAGCTTGAACGACGTGGTGGCGCGGGTGACTGGCGTGGCGGTGCGCGAAACCGTGCCCGATACCGTGTTCGACCACGCCGACGAAGTGCGGCTGGTGGATTTGCCGCCGGACGATCTCTTGCAACGGCTGGCAGCCGGCAAGGTGTATCTGCCCGAAGTGGCCGAGCGCGCCGCCGGGCAGTTTTTTCGCAAGGGCAATCTGATCGCCCTGCGTGAGCTGGCCTTGCGCCGGCTGGCCGATCGGGTGGACGGCCAGATGCGCGCCCAGCGCGGCGCAGCGCCCAGCCCGGTGTGGGACACCTCATTTGGCCTGTTGCTGCGCCTGAATGGCGACGCGCGCGACGACGACGCGCTGCGCCAGTGTGCGCGGCTGGCGCGGGCCTTGGCCGCGCCCTGGCATGCCGTGTGGCTGGACAGCGGCCACGACGATGGCCAGCGCGCCCACGCCCTGGCCAGCCTGTCGCGCGCCGGCGAGCTGGGCGCCGTCACCCTGCTGCTGTCGGGCGGCGAGCCCGCTGCGCTGCTGGCCGGCTACGCCCGTCGGCATAATCTGTCGCTGCTGGCCTCAAGCGATCACGCCAGCGCCCTGACCCGCGCGCTGGCGCGCCAGGCGCCGGAGCTGAATCTGCTGTGGCTGGGTGGCGCCGCGCCCGCCCCAGCGCCACGCTGGCGGCTGGCCTGGCAGGCGCTGACGCCAGGCTGGAGCGGCGCGGCGGCCGCTGGCGCGCTATGCGCCGCCATCACCGTGCTGGCGCTGCCGCTGCGCGGCGTGCTGGACGCCACCAATCTGGTGATGTTCTACCTGCTGGGCGTGCTGTGGACCGCGCTGCGCCACGGCCGTGGCCCGGCGGCGCTGGCGGCGGTGCTGTCGGTGGCCTTGTTTGATTTTTTCTTTGTCCAGCCGCATCTGTCGTTTGCCGTCTCGGATGTGGAATACCTGATCACCTTTGCCGTGATGCTGATCGTCGGCCTGGTGGCCGGCCAGTTGGTGGCGCGCGAGCGGCACAGCGCAGCGCGCGCCCGCCAGCGCGAGGCGCACACCCGGCTGCTGTACGAAATGGCGCGCGAGCTGGGCTCGGCGCTGCTGCCCGAGCAAGTAGCCGACATCAGCGCGCGCGCCTTGCGGGCGGCGCTGGACGCCGACATCCACCTGTGGCTGCCCGACGCCAACGACACACTCAGCCTGGATGCCCCGGCGTCGTGGGAAGACGCCGCCATTGCCCGCTGGTGCCACGACCACGGCGAAGCCGCCGGGCAGGGCACCCACACCCTGCCCAGCGCCCCTTGCCTGTACCTGCCCTTGCAGGCGACCATGCGCACCCGCGGCGTGATGGCGATTCACGCCGCCGACCCCACCCGGCTGAGCGACCCGGACAACCGCCGCTTGTGCGAGGCCGCCGCCACGCTGGCGGCGCAAACGCTGGAGCGGCTGCACTATATCGACGTCGCCCAGCACACCCTGGTGGCGATGGAATCCGAACGGCTGCGCCATTCGCTGCTGGCGGCGCTGTCGCACGATCTGCGCACGCCGCTGACCGCGCTGTCCGGCAATGCCGAAACCCTGCGCAATGCGCTGGCGCGCGCGCAACGCCCCGAAGCCGAACAAGCCGGCCTGTTGGTGGAAGACAGCCGGCGGCTGGCGCGGCTGGTGACCAATCTGCTGGAAATGGCGCGGCTGCAAGCCGGCGCGGTGACCTTGCGGCAAGACTGGCTGCCGGTGGAAGAATTGGTGGGCAGCGCGCTGGCGGCGCTGGGGCCGGCGCTGGATGCGCACCCGCTGACGCTAGAACTGGCCGCCGACTGCCCGCTGGTGTACGGTGACCCCTTGCTGCTGGAGCGGGTGCTGGTCAACCTGCTGGACAACGCCGGCAAATACAGCCCGCCCGGCGCCAGCATCAGCCTGTCAGCCGCGCGGGAAGGCGACTACACCGCGCTGCGCGTGCGCGACCACGGCCCCGGCCTGCCGGCGGGCGATGCGGCGCGGCTGTTTGAGCCATTCAGCCGTGGCGAGCGCGAATCGGCCATTACCGGCGTCGGGCTGGGGCTGGCGATTTGCCGCGCGATTGCCGACGCCCACCAGGCGCGGCTGGAAGCCGCCAACGCCGCGGATGGCGGCGCGTGTTTTACCCTGTGGCTGCCCTGGCGCGACGCGCCGGCCGCCCCTTTTGACGGCGAGAACAGCGAACATGCATGAAGCCACCTTGCTGGTGATCGAGGACGACGCGGCGATTCGCCGCTTTGTGCGCTGCGCGCTGGAAGAACAGGGCCACAAAGTGCACGAGGCCGACACCCTGGCGCGCGGGCTGATCGAAGCCGGCACGCGCAAACCCGATGTGCTGATTCTGGATCTGGGCCTGCCGGACGGCGATGGCGTGGATTTGCTGCGCGATTTGCGCAGCTGGAGCCAGACGCCGGTGTTGGTGCTGTCGGCGCGGGTGGACGAAACCGACAAGATCGACGCGCTGGACGCCGGCGCCGACGACTATCTGACCAAGCCCTTTGGCGTGGGTGAATTGCAGGCGCGGGTGCGCGCGCTGCTGCGCCGCCGCCATGGCCCCGACGCCAGCCCGGAAGTCTGGCTAGGCGAGGCGGTGCGAGTGGATTTGCCCGCCCGTGCGGTATGGCGAGACGGCGAGCCGGTGCACCTGACCCAGCTGGAATACCGATTGCTGGCCACGCTGATTGCCGAACGCGGCAAGGTGCTGACCCACCGCCAGCTGCTCAAAGCAGTGTGGGGGCCCACAGCGGTGGAGCACAGCCATTATCTGCGCATTTACATGGCGCATCTGCGCCAGAAGCTGGAGGCCGACCCAGCGCGGCCGCGCTTTTTGCTGACCGCCACCGGCGTGGGCTACCGGCTGGCGGCGGGCTGAGCGCGCTCAGGCCGTTGGGGTAACCTCAGCAGTGCAATGCGGGCAGCGGCTGGCTTCGGCGCGGATGCTGCTCAGGCAATGCGGGCAGTCGCGCATGGCCGGGCCGGCCGGCGCGGCTTCGGCCGGGGTGTCGCGTTGCAGTTTGTTCAGGGTTTTCACCAGCATGAACACGGCAAACGCGACAATCAAAAAGCTGATCACCGCATTGATGAACAGGCCAATGTTCAGCGTCACCGCGCCAGCTTTTTTGGCGGCTTCGACGGTCAGATACGGCCCATGCACCGCCGCGCCTTCTTTCAGCACGATAAACAGCTGAGAAAAATCCACATTGCCAATCAGCAGGCCAATCGGCGGCATGATGACGTCGTCCACCAGCGATTTGACGATGGCGCCAAACGCGCCGCCAATCACCACACCGACGGCCAGATCAATCACATTGCCGCGCATGGCGAAGGTTTTGAATTCTTTAAGCATGCAGCTTCTCCCATAAATTGGATTTAAAGCCGCTCACAAAACTCAGCGAAGCGCCCCTGGCTAGGCGTGTGACCGCAGACAGTACGCGTTGTACGGCAAGGTCACACCACAACGCCAGGGGGGTTTTGTGAGCGGCGCTTAATCAGTCGTTCATCATCGCCGCTTGACCGCGCAGTTTCAAGGCGATCAGCACCAAAACCGGCAAAATCAGCATTATCTGGCGTAAAAGCCGCCCACAAGACTCTCCTGGCGTCGTTGCACGGCCTTGTCGTACTACCTGTACTGTCTGCGGCCGCGCGCCTAGCCAGGCGCGCTTCGCTGAGTTTGGTGAGCGGCACTAAAAACCCAGTCCATACCCGTCAGCATGGGCAGAGTGGCCGTCATCAGACTGTGATATTGCCCGGCTATGCTTGCCGGTCTGGATTTACCCATGGAGGCCGTCCATGCTTGCCGACCTTATTCTAGCCTCATACGCGCCGACGGCCGTGCGCCCCCCTGCGCCGTGGTGCGCGGATCTGGCGGCAATTTTGGCCGGGCCGGATTTGCACGCGGTGTTTCAGCCGATTGTCGATTTTGCCGACGCCCGCATCGTTGGCTACGAAGGGCTGATTCGCGGCCCGTCCGACAGCGCGCTGCATTCGCCGCTGAATCTGTTTGCAGCCGCCGAACAATGCCAGCAGCTGCTGGCGCTAGAGCGCGCCTGCCGGCAAGTCACCCTGCGCCGCTTTGCCGAGTTGCGCCTGCAAGGCGCGCTGTTTCTGAACATCAGCCCGCAAGCGCTGCTTGACCCGGCTTTTCGCCCTGGCGAAACGCTGGGCTGGATGCGCGCAGCCGGGTTAAGCCCGGAACAGGTGGTGATCGAGCTGACCGAAACCCGGCCGGTGGGCGACTATGCCTTGCTGCGCGAAGCCACCGCGCATTATCGGGACATGGGGTTTCGCATTGCGCTGGACGACTTGGGCGAGGGGTTTTCCAATTTGCGCCTGTGGTCCGAGCTGCGCCCGGACTATGTCAAGCTGGACAAATACTTTACCCAGGGCATCGCCAGTGATGCCGCCAAGCAACAGTTTGTCCGCTCGATTCAGGCCATCGCCCACGCCACTGGCGCGCAGGTGATTGCCGAGGGCATCGAAACCGCCGACGACCTGGCCTGCCTGAACGGCCTGGGCCTTGGCTTGGGACAGGGCTACCATCTGGGCCGGCCGCTGGCGCAGCCGGCGCGCGCGCTGGACGAGGGGGTGACGGCGGCGCTGGCGGCATTTTCACCTTGCCATGCGGCGCATCCGTGGCCATAATCCGGCCAACCATGCAGGAGAGAGCCGCCCCGGAGCGGCCGCCGAAGGCGCAAGCGCACCCGCAATCGCTCAGGCTAAAGGACTGCATCGGCCTGGCTGCTTCAAGAAGCGCTAACAAAATGCAGCGAAGCGATCCTGGCTAGGCGTGTGACCGCAGACAGTACAAACAAGTACGGCAAGGTCACACAACAACGCCAGGAGTATTTTGTTAGTGCTTCTTAGCGGCCGACCAACTCTGGAGAGCGCCGGCTTACGCTGGACACCGAAGGGGCTAACGGCATCTTGCGGCGACAATGCGCCGCCGTGCCGGAAAATCTCAGGTCATCAGGACAGAGGGGTGTGAAGCACATTGCTTATCGACCCTTCAGGATTCCGAACCCATGGCCGACTCCGCCCTGCATACCCCGCTTTACGCCGAACACCTCGCCGCTGGCGGCAAGATCGTTGATTTTGCCGGCTGGGCGCTGCCCATTCATTACGGCTCGCAGCTGAAAGAACACGAAACCGTGCGCAGCGACGCCGGCATGTTCGACGTCTCGCACATGACCGTGGTGGACCTCACGGGCGCCGACGCCAAAGCCTATCTGCAAAAACTGATCGCCAACGACGTCGACAAACTGGGCTTTGTCGGCAAGGCGCTGTACGCCGGCATGCTCAACCCGCAAGGCGGCGTGATTGACGATCTGATTGTCTATCTCACCGACTGGGGCTACCGCGTGGTGGTCAACGCCGCCACCCGCGCCAAAGACCTGGCCTGGATGCAAGCGCAAACCGCCGGCTTTGCCGTCGAGTTGAACGTGCGCGATGACCTCTCCATGCTGGCCATCCAGGGCCCGAACGCCCGCGCCAAGGTGGCCGCCGCCCGCCCGCAACTGGCCGAGCTGATCCAGTCGCTGAAGGTGTTTCAGGGCGTGCCGGTAGGTGACTGGTTTGTCGCCCGCACCGGCTACACCGGCGAAGACGGCCTGGAAATCATGCTGCCCGACGCCGACGCGCCGGCCTTCTGGCGCGAGCTGCTGGCCGCTGGCGTCGCCCCCACTGGCCTTGGCGCGCGCGACACCCTGCGTCTGGAAGCCGGCATGAATCTGTACGGCCACGATATGGACGAAACCATCAGCCCGCTGGCTGCCGGCATGGGCTGGACCATCGCCTGGGAGCCAGCCAGCCGTGATTTCATCGGCCGCGCCGCGCTGGAAGCCGAACGCGCCGCCGGCCCGGCCATGAAGCAGGTGGGCCTGGTGCTGGAAAGCCGTGGCGTGCTGCGCGAAGGCATGACCGTCACGGTCGATGGCGCCACTGGCGTGATCACCAGCGGCACCTTCTCGCCCACCTTGAAGCTGTCCATCGCCATCGCCCGCGTGCCGGCCGCCACTGGCGACGTCGCCACGGTGGACCTGCGCGGCGTGGCCACCCCGGTGCGGGTGGTCAAGTTGCCGTTTGTGCGCAACGGCAAGCAGGTTTACGCCTAAGCGAAGCTCAGCACTGCGTTAAACGACACACCATACCCGCCCGACCCCGTCGCCCGGACACATTCATCCGCGGCGATTTGGGCGGCGCGCACAATCCCCTTATCATGTCGGGGTGGCGTGTGCGCCGCGTTCCGGGCCCCTTTGCGGCGGCCAGCCCAGCCTGGCCGCCAGACTGAACCAAATTGCTTGATTGACTGAATCTTCAGGAGAAACTCATGAGCCAAGTTCCCGCCGAACTGAAATACAACGACAGCCACGAATGGGTGCGCCTGGAAGCCGACGGCACTGTCACCGTTGGCATTACCGACCACGCCCAGGAAGCCCTGGGTGATGTGGTGTTTGTAGAAACCCCGGCCGTGGGCAGTGAACTGTCCGCTGGCTCCAGCGCGGGCGTGGTGGAATCGGTGAAAGCCGCCTCTGACATCTACAGCCCGATTGACGGTACCGTGCTGGCCACCAACCCGGCGCTGGAAGGCGAGCCCGAGCTGGTCAACAGCGACCCGTACGGCGAAGGCTGGATGTTCCGTCTGCAACCGGCCAACCCGGCGCAGATCAACGACATGCTCGACGCCGCCGCCTACAGCGATCTGATCGGCGCCTGATAGCGCGCCAGCGGGACGCCGCCCTTGCCCGGCGCGGCGTCCCGCTTTGTTTTTGGGGAACCTGCACACATGACCACCCTGACTGAACTGGAAAACCACGACGGTTTTATCGAACGCCATATCGGCCCGTCCGCCGCTGACATCGACGCCATGCTGGGCGTGGTGGGCGCGCAATCGCTGGACGAGCTGGTCACGCAAACCGTGCCCGCCAGCATTCTGCTGGAACAAGACATCCCGCTGCCGGCGCCGCGCGCCGAGCACGAAGCGCTGGCCGAGCTGAAAGCCCTGGCCCAGCAAAACCGCCTGAGCAAGAGCTTTATCGGCATGGGTTACGCCGACACGCTGACCCCGGCGGTGATTCTGCGCAATGTAATGGAAAACCCCGGCTGGTACACCGCCTACACCCCGTATCAGGCCGAAATCGCCCAAGGCCGTCTGGAAGCGCTGCTGAACTATCAGCAAGTGATCATCGACCTGACCGGCCTGCCGCTGGCCAACGCCTCGCTGCTGGACGAAGCCACCGCCGCCGCCGAAGCCATGACCATGGCGCGCCGGGTGTCCACCAGCAAGAGCAACCGCTTTTTTGTCGATAGCCAGATCTGGCCGCAAACCCTGGATGTGCTGAAAACCCGCGCCGAGCCGTTTGGCTTTGAGCTGGTGCTGGGCAACCCGGCCGACGCCGCCGGCGCCGATGTGTTTGGCGCGCTGTTCCAATACCCGAACGCCCGTGGCGAAGCCCACGACCTGAGCGCGGCGATTGCCGGCGTCAAGGCGCAGGGCGGCGTGGTGGCCCTGGCGGCTGATCTTTTGGCGCTGGCGCTGCTGAAGTCGCCGGGCGAGCTGGGCGCCGACATTGCCCTGGGTTCGGCGCAGCGCTTTGGCGTGCCGCTGGGCTTTGGCGGCCCGCACGCGGCTTTCTTTGCCTGCCGCGACGAATACAAGCGCGCCATGCCCGGCCGCATCATCGGCGTGTCGATCGACGCCAACGGCGGCCAGGCGCTGCGCATGGCGCTGCAAACCCGCGAGCAACATATCCGCCGCGAAAAAGCCAACTCGAACATCTGCACCTCGCAAGTGCTGCTGGCCAATATGGCCGGCCTGTACGCCGTGTACCACGGCGAAGCCGGCATCCGCCGCATCGCCGGCTATGTGCACCGCCTGGCCAATCTGTTTGCCGCCGCCGTGCGCACCCAGGGCGGCACGGTCATCAACCAAAGCTGGTTCGACACCGTGCTGGTGGCCACCGGCCCGCGCACCGACGCCGTGCTGGCCAGCGCCGAAGCCGCCGGCTACACCCTGCGCCGGGTGGACAACAACACCATCGGCGTGGCCTTCCACGAAGCCGCCAGCCGCGCCGACGTGGCCGCGCTGGCCCAGCTGTTTACCGGCCAGCCGGCCGACATCGACGCGCTGGACGCCAGCGTGGCCGACGCCATCCCGGCCAGCCTGGCGCGCAGCTCGCGCTACCTGACCCACCCGGTGTTCAACACCCACCACAGCGAAACGGAAATGCTGCGCTACCTCAAGCGCCTGCAAAACCGCGACCTGGCGCTGGATCACTCGATGATCTCGCTGGGCAGCTGCACCATGAAGCTGAACGCCACCAGCGAGATGATCCCGGTCACCTGGCCGGAATTCGCCGGCCTGCACCCGTTTGCCCCGCGCGAACACGCCGCCGGCTACCTGGCGATGATCGACAGCCTGTCCGAACAGCTGAAAGCCATCACCGGCTTTGACGCCATCTGCATGCAGCCCAACTCCGGCGCGCAGGGCGAATACGCCGGCCTGCTGGCCATCCGCCGCTATCACGCCAGCCGTGGCGACGCCCAGCGCACGGTGTGCCTGATCCCCAAATCCGCGCACGGCACCAACCCGGCCACCGCGCAGATGATGGGCATGCAGGTGGTGGTGGTGGCCTGCGACGACAACGGCAATGTGGACGTGGCCGACCTGAAGGCCAAGGCCGAGCAATACAGCGCCACGCTGGCCTGCCTGATGATCACCTACCCGTCCACCCATGGCGTGTTTGAAGAAGCCATGCGCGACATCTGCGACACCATCCACGCCCACGGCGGCCAGGTGTATATGGACGGCGCCAACCTCAACGCCCTGGTGGGCCTGGTGCAGCCGGGCAAGATCGGCGCGGATGTGTCGCACATGAACCTGCACAAGACCTTCTGCATCCCGCACGGCGGCGGCGGCCCGGGCATGGGCCCGATTGGCCTGAAAGCCCACCTCGCCCCGTTCATGGCCAACCACAGCGTGGCGCCAATCGCCAATGGCAGCGAAGGCCAGAGCGCCGTGTCGGCCGCGCCGTTTGGCAGCGCGTCGATTTTGCCGATTTCGTGGATGTACATCCGCATGATGGGCGCCGCCGGCCTC
>Ga0116170_10004587_pt1 | contig 12586 bp, 12 predicted proteins | sample AD_JPNHW1_MetaG_FD_89797 | JGI IMG/M metagenome (GOLD analysis project Ga0116170, IMG submission 89797) | Active sludge microbial communities of municipal wastewater-treating anaerobic digesters from Japan - AD_JPNHW1_MetaG | ecosystem: Engineered > Bioreactor > Anaerobic > Digestate | place... | reverse complement strand
TGTGAAGCGAGACTGCGCCGCCTTCAGTGCGGACGGCGATGGAGGCGCCACAGTAGGAGCAAGCGAACTGGTCGAGACCGGAGTTGAAGTTCAGGTTGGCGCCGCAGTTAGGGCAGTTGAGCGACAGCAGTGGCGAGGACATTTGGAGCGGCTCACCGACTATCTTATGGGAAACGGTGGCGCGCGTGGGCGTCTTCCGAGAGCAGAAAAAAGGACCCGGATCAGTGCGTCAGCATCACGTCCGGGTCCAGGGATTGGGAAGGTCGGAGTTTAGAGTTCGTCTTTGCGGACAGTGACGCGCGAGCCACGGGGGCGAGGCGTCGAGGATGTTTCGTCGTCAAGGGTGACAGTGAGAGGCATCTCCTTACGGTCGCGGTAGAGCGAGACGGAGATCGTCTTCTTGCCTTCCTTGCGAGCGGCGCGGAGGGCGGCGGTGATGTCGCGGGGAGCGTCGATGGTCTCGCTATCGATCTTGACGATGACATCGCCGGCCTTGATGCCGGCCTTCTCGGCGGCCGTATCCTTGATGACGCTGCGGACCAGGACGCCTTCCTTGACGCCGAAGAAGGAGGCGAGTTGCGATTCGCTAAGAGACTCCCCCTCGACGCCGAGCATCGAACTCCGCCACGACATGGTGGCCTTCGGCATGTCGGGCATGGAGAACTCGAAGTTGCGTTCCATGTTAGGGATGGACCAAGACTTGCCTTCGGTGACGAAGACGTTTGAGGCCTTGCGGGACGCGATGGTGGCGGAAAGAGTCTGCTGGGCGCCGTTGCGGACGAGGCCGAGTTGGGCGGTGCGGCCGGCGGGAGTCTCGCGGACCATGCGGACAAACTGCTCGGTGCCTTCGACGCGCTGGCCGTTGTAGGACTGGACGACGTCGCCGACTTTGAGCCCGGCCTTTTCGGCGGGGCTGGATTCGTCCACCTTCGTCACTTCAACGCCATATTCGGCGGGGAGGTTCAGCGCCTTGGCGCGCTCGGAATCAACCTCACGCACGCCAACGCCAAGGAAACTGCCAGAGGCTTTGAAAGCGTAGACCTGAGGAGGAGCCGGGGGTGTGGGCGGCGCCGGAGCATCCTGCGCGCAAAGGGGCAGGATGCCGAGAGCCGAGATTGCCAGAATTCTGCGAATCGACATATGCGAACCTCATTGGAGCGGACAATTCAGTGGCGGATCAACGGGCGCGTTTTACGGAGATCGAACCGCTGGAAACCGAGAGCATGAGCAGCGAGTTGCCGCCGTTCAAACTCTGCTCGGCGTAGGCGGCGCCGAAACCGGATGCGGGCCTCTTCAAGCGGAGATCTGGGAACTCCGACTTGATGCCGCCACGCCAACCGGTGGATTCGTTGAGGGCCTTGACCGTCACTGATATATTAGACGGGAGATAGACCGTGAGGTCACCCGATCCGGCTGAAAGAAAAGATGTTGCAAGTGTTGCATTACGGGTGAATGCGGCCACGAGGGGCCCAGTGGAGGTGGTGGCGCGCGCCGGCCCGGAGATGGACTTAAGGCGAATGCCGCCTCCGGCGGATTCGGCGTGAACCGACGGCGCCGAGCCAACCACGATCGAGCCGCCGCCGTTCTCGGCGGTGACGGCGCCGCTGGCGCGAAGGATCTCAATGAGCCCGCCGGATGTGTGGACCGCGACGGTGGATTCAGCCTCTCTCACTTGAATATTGCCGGAAGTGGTGGCGCGCAGCGGGCCCCGGACGCGGCCGACGAAGATCTCGCCTCCAGCGGTCTGGAGATTGGCCTCGGCCAAGGCGGACTCTACGCGGATTGACCCGCCATCGGAGAAAGAGCGAAGTGCACCACCGATCGCGGCGAATGTCATTTCGCCGCCGCCGGTGCGAGCAGTGACTGTTCCGCGGACATCGCGGACATCAATGTCGCCGGCGAGAGTGACGGCTTCCAGCGTTGCATTGAGGCCACGGACGACAATGGTTCCCTGATCGGAACCGACGTAAACATGGGCAATCGACGATGGCAGGGTAATGCGGAGTTCGCCGGGCATCGGAGCGGAGGAGGAACGGGCGACCGACAGGATGCGCCAGGCGCCGGCTGACTTGTAGGCGAGCGATGCGGGTGTGCCGACCCAACGGTAGGCGATCACATCCTTGGCACCGCCGGAGTCGACTTGAATGCGGCCGAAAGCGGCGATTTTAACGCGGGCCGAGCCAGAGAGCGGGATCTTGCCTTGCGCCGGAGGCCCGCCCGCGAACGCCGATGGGCTGATCAGGGAAAGGCAGATTAGCGCGACGAATACTGACTTGAAGGCGGAGCTAGAAGGTGTCAACGGATGCCTTCATCTCCCGCAGCGCCTTCTGGCTGCGTGAACGGATATAGCCGTTCTCCTCGCGCCGCATCAACTCCTGGAGCAGTCCGACGACTTCGGGTTCGCGGTTTTGAAGGAGAAGATCGATGGCCTGGACGCGGACGCCGGGGTTGTCGTCGCGCTGGACGACCTCGGCGAGGGCCTGGCGGGTTTCGGGTTCACGGGCGTAGGCTTTGAGTCCGTCGAGCGCCTTGAGGCGGACGCCAGAGTTGGGATCGGTGCGTAGCGCCTGGAGAAGCACCTGGCGGACATCATCGCTTTCGCCGTGGTTCTTCAACAGGTCCATTGTGTCGACGCGCAAGCCGGGATCAGAGGGATCGGCGGCGGCGGAAATCAGCATCGAGCGGATCTGTTCGTTCTGGAGCGAGCCGGTAAGTTCGCGCTGGCGGATTTCGTCATACTGGACGCGGACCTGGCCTGAACCAGCGGCGTTGACCAAACGGACCCGGGCGACGGATGCCAACGGGGCCGGACCGCCGGTGAGACGCGCAAGCATGGGCGATTCCGGCACAACGCGGGCGGCAAAAAAGCCGGCAGCCAGCATAGCCAAGGCGCCAACGGGACGGAGCCACATCGGGGGATGGATGACCCAGCGATCCCAAAGATGCGCCAATGAAAAGCGGCGGCGAGGCGCGGATTCCTCGCCGATCCGAACGGCAAGATCGCGGCGGCATCGGGCCAGCAGGCCGGGCGGGGGATCGAGTTCCGCCTTGGCGAGCAGGGATTCCAGAGACTCATTCTCAGCACGCGCGGCCTGGCACCCGGGGCAGGCGGCGAGATGGAGTTCGAGGGCTTCTTCCTCTTCAAAGCTCAATTCGCCATAGCCGGCCAGCAGCAGGAGTTGACGGGCATCGTCGCAGTTCATAGCAGGTCTCCTAATGCCGTGCGCATCTTCTGGGTAGCGCGGAAAAGACAGTTTTTGGCGGCTTCCTCGCTGGTGCCGAGGACGTCGCCGATGGCGCGTAAACGCATTCCCTGGTAGTGGCGCATCTCGAAGACCATCCGTTCCCGGGAGCTCATCTGCGAGAGCGTGTCCTCGATCCTGTGTTTGATTTCCGTGGACAGGAGCGAGCGCTGGGGATCGGCGTGCGGCCGGTATTCCGGCGTGGTTTCGAGGCGGTCAACCGTGCCTTCGGGAGTTTCGACGGTAGAAGGTTCAGTTTTGCGAACCTTGCGCTTGCGGAGCTGATCCAGGCAGAGATTGGTGACGATGCGGTAGAGCCAGGTGTGAAAGCTGCAATCGAAGCGGAAGGAGTTGATGTTGCGGTAGACCCGGAGGAAGGCTTCCTGATAGACGTCGTGGGCATCGTCGGGCGACCGGAGCAGGTTCGTTGCCAGCTTGAGGACGCTCTGGTCGTAATTGCGGACCAGGCGTTCAAAGGCGTCGTGGTCGCCAGCCTGGGCGGCGCGGATGAGGGCGGCCTCATCCATGGATTCCGCGCCTTGGGTGCAGGCCTGGGCCGCACCGGGTTGCGAGAGGGCTAGGGAAGCTGAGCTTGGGTTCATGCGGCGCGATCCTCGAGATTCCGTTTATTTGGACGGATGAGTCGAGAAAATGGTAGGCGTTTGAACAGGGATGTTGCCGCCGGGGACCGGTCATCTAGAGAGAAGACGGCAAACCCCTGTGGAAAGTTCCTACAATGCGCGAGATTGCGCGAAGACCGCGGCGATACGTGCGGCTCAAAGAGTCCGCAGGTGGAAGCCGCCGTCGGCGTTGATGACGGTGCCTGTGCCGTAATCAAGCAAACCCTCGGCGACGGCCCGGACCGCGCGGGCGACGTCGGCAGGGTCGCCTAGGCGGCCCTGCGGCAGAAGTCCGGCTTTCGCCTTTTCTTCATAGGATTCGCGCACCTTCTCAATCATGTCAGTGCGGATGATGCCTGGACGGATCTCGAAGACACCGATGCCGTGAGGCGCAAGCCGGGCGGCCCAGAGAGAGACGGCCATGGCCAGGCCGGCTTTCGATATGCAGTATTCGCCGCGCATGATGGAGGCGGTGTAGGCCGAGATCGAGGTAACAAAGACAATGCGGCCGCGGCCTTGCTCGACCATGAGGCGGGCGGCGAGTTGAGTGAGGAAGTAGGGACCCTTCAAGTTGGTGTCCAGGACCTCATCGTAGATGTCCTCGGCAGCTTCAAGGATGTCTTTCCGCTCGCGCGGGGCGATGCCGGCGTTGTTGACCAAAAGGTCCAGGCGCCCGTATTTCTGGCGGACGTGGCCAATAAGGGCTTCGCGGTCGGCGGCGCTGCTGATGTCACTTTGGACGATATCGGCGCCGCATTCGGCCTGGAGCGATTCGGCGGCGTCACGGCGTCCGCGGTAGGTGGCCACGACGGTGTGGGTCTTGGCGAGTTCAAGGGCGACACCCCGCCCTATTCCGCGGCTTGCGCCTGTGACTAATGCGACTTGTTCTTTGCTCATAGAACTGACTCCTGGCGGGTTGGTTGCGTGATGTGATTGCTCAGGACGGAGAAACCTGACCGGGGCCTCGCACTCGAGCCAGCAACCCGGCAGCGACATCCTTGCCGCGGGCCAGCGCCTCCTCATAGGCGTCCCGGCGCTCATCGCGCGTCAAAGCATAGCCTATGCGATAGATTCGCTCGAGCGACAAGCCGACGACGAAGGTTCCGGCGTAGGCAATGGCGGCCTTGGGGATGAGCCCGCCGCCGAAGGGGATCTTTCCGGTCAACTGCCTCGCCGCGGCGCGCCATCCCCAGGCCCCAGCGATGATGGAGCCGATCTCGGAGCGCTGTTCACGATACCCCACCTCGTGGTCGCTCGCACCGGCGAGCAGGAAGGCCATGCGAATCTGGTTCGCTGTGAGAACGGCTGTGTCGGAGGCAAATTCACCCACCGCCCAGGGTAGCTCTCCCAGAGACGGCACGACGTTAGGCAGGGCCGTCATCAGGCTGAACAGGGCGTTTTCTTTGGAGATGGAGTGGATGGTATGCTTCGTTACCGCGGCTCGGAAGGGCGGGAACAGCCGGGCAAGAGCGAGCGAATAAGTGTCTTTGTGCGTCAGCACATCATCAACCAGCCGGTTCATGCGGGTAGTGTCGAAGTGGAATGCGTCGATGTTCAATTCCCAGCCTTCGGGCAAGGGCGTCCCACGTTCGAAGAAGACGAGATGGTAGCGGCCTTCGCCGCCGGCATCGTGGGCGCGGACCAGCACGTGAGTGGTTTCCATGCGCTTGCCGGTGGAGAGTTCGGCGGGGGCCAGAAAGTCCTCAATAGCGGCGTAGGAGGCACTGCTTCCGGCCTGCACCAGGACGCGCACGGGCCTAAGGACTGACTGGCGGATCTGATCGGGGGAGAGATTTGAGATCGCCGTCCGGATCTGCTGTAAGAAGCGCATTGACATGACTGTCTACCGCAGGATACCGCTGGATAGCACAACTCGCGGATTCCTCTGCCATTCTACGCCAAGCCCAATGCGGGCGACCTCGACCTCGGGCGAGAAGTAAGCCAGTATGCGGTCCACCGTGGAATGAAAGCGGAATGCCGGGGCGACCAGGAAAAGCCGTGGCGGATCGTTCAGGACGGTCCGGCCTGGGAAATAGCCGTTGGCGGAGAAACCTCCGCGTGCGGCGTGCCAGGAGAGGCGCGCCCAGTAGTCGAGAGCCTGAAGTGGTAGATGCGGATCCTCGGCAGCTTTGAGTTCGATGGCGGTGAGACGGCCGGAGGTGTCGATGGCGAGCAGGTCGACCAGGCCCCGATCGGTGCCGGCAGTGGCTGTGACCTGTCCGTAAATGGGTTCGAGTTCGAGGCCGGCGCAGAGCAGGCGGGGATTGGCTCGGACCACTGATTCGAGCCAGCGTTCGGGCTGACGGGACTGGTAGCGATGATGGGTGACAGCCCCGTGGATGCGCTTCTCAGCCAATTCGGCAGCCAGACGGCTGCCTTCGGCGACACCGCGAGCGCGCCGCTTTATGTCGATGCCAACCATCAGGCCATCACCATGAAGGCGGGCGAATTCGACGCCGCGTACGCGCAGGCTACGTTCGCCGCCACCGCATTCGACAGCTTCGACTCCTTCGAGACACTCGAGTTGACGGGCCCAGCGGGCTGCAGTGGATTCTCCGTCGCGTGCGGACGCCGCCCAAACTGCCAACTCTCCGATCAAGTTGCCGCTATCGGCGACATCGACCTCGGTTTCCCGGCCCTCCGCATCGTATTCGAACACGCGCCAGCGGGCTGCCCTCGGGTTCAGCGCGCGGAGGCGCAACAGCGTATTGGTGGCCGTGCCGCGTCCCATGAACAGAGCCAGGCCTTCGATTGGGCCGGCGTTACCGCGGAGGCGCAGGTAGTCAAGCCAGATCAGACCGTGCGTCAGGGCCTTGTCGCCGTGAGCCGCGTCGGGCGGCGAAGCGACGACGGCCCAACGGCGCGTGCCCTTGGCGACGAGCGCGCGCGGATATGCGGGCGAAAGCGAATGCTCGAGATCTGCGCCCGTGGTCAGCGTCTCGACTCGCCAACCGGTGAACTGGCGCGCCAACCACTTGTCCAACTGGTCGAGCAGCACCTCGCGTCCGGCCTTGACCAACGAAGGAACCGCGCGGCCGTCGTCAAGATCAACCAAACGAAATGGCGACGTCTTACCGCCCAGTCGTTCGGCGATCAGTTCAAGGCGGCCCCCTTGGCGCGCCTTCACGCCGATCAACCGCCGGGCGAGCGTTCGATCGTGATTCCAAACTTCAAGCAATACTCCGCCCCGGCTATCCGACAAACGGAGGCACTCGGGCTCGACTGGCAGGGGCTCCAATCCGGGTTCAATGGCGGCAGGACGGCGGCATGAGGCGAGGAAACTCTCGACCTCGGCGCGGAGCGATTCCGGATCCGCGCCGGCCGCCTTCTGATGGGCGGTCACCGGTTCCAGTATATGCCTAACGGCAGAGTCCGGCGAGGAGCACTTCGAGAACGGTCAGGGCGTAATCGGCCTGTTCGCCCGTCAGAACCAGCGGCGGCGAAAGCCTGATGGTGTTCTGGCCGGCCCCGAGGACGAGCACGCCGCGCTCGAAGGCAGTCTCGACAATGGCGTCGCGCAACTCGGGCGCGCGCTCCTTCGTGGCCTGGTCTTTCACGATCTCGATGCCCAGCATCAGTCCCAAACCGCGCACATCACCGACGATGGGGAACCGGGCCGGCCAGCTTTCCATGCGCGCCTTCATTTGGGCGCCGAGCGTGGCGGCATTTTCGACCAGTTCCTTCTCCAGCAGTTCGAGCGTCGCCAGACCGGCGGCGATCGAGACTGGATTGCCGCCGAACGTTGAGGCGTGAGCGCCAGGCTTCCACTGCATGAATTCCGCTTTGGCGACGGTCGCGCCCAGAGGCATGCCGCTGGCGATGCCTTTGGCCAGGGCGAAGATATCGGGATCGAAGCCGAAGTGCTGGTGGGCAAACATCCTGCCCGTGCGGCCCATGCCGCTCTGGACCTCGTCGCAGACCAGCAGGATGCCGTGGCGGCGGGTGACGGCCTGGAGTTCGTCGAAAAACTTCTGCGGCGGGACGACATAGCCGCCTTCGCCCTGCACGGGTTCGACAAAGATGGCCGCGACCTCATCGGCCGGCAGGATGGTCTTGAACAGCGTCTCTTCAAGGACTTTGACGCACTCGACGTTGCAAGTGTCGGGTTGCTTCGAGTAGGCGCAGCGGTAGCAGTAGGCGTACGGAATATGCGTCACGCCGCTGAGCAGGGGCGCGAATCCCTGCTTCTGGACGGCCTTCGATCCGGTGAGCGAGAGAGCACCCATGGTGCGGCCATGGAATCCGCCGAGGAAGGCGACAAACTTGTCGCGGCCAGTGTGATAGCGGGCCAGTTTCAGCGCGGCTTCGATTGCCTCGGCGCCGGAATTGCCGAAATAGACGCGGCGTGAGCCGGGCGGCCCGGCCAGTGCGGCCAGTTTCTCCGCGAATTCGACCATGTTCTCGTAATAGAAGTCCGTCCCGGACATGTGGATGAACTTGCCGGCCTGCTCGCGGATGGCCTCGACCACGTGCGGGTGGCAATGGCCGGTGGAGACCACGGCGATTCCTGCGTTCATGTCGAGGAATCGATTGCCATCGACGTCCTCGACCACTGCGCCTTCACCCCTGGCAATCACAAGGGGATAGCCGCGCGTGTACGACGGCGAGATGACGCCCCGGTCGCGGGCGATCACGTCTTTGGCATTGGGGCCTGGCAGGGAAGTGATGATGTGCGGCAAATCTGAGCGATGGCCGGAATTGTTGCTCATGGATTCCTCCTGAAGGGGTTGGTTGGCACGGAGGGGAAACGCCGGATCGATGCGGGGACCGGCGGGAGCAACGGCAGCTAGTCGCAGCTGAAAAGGGAGGGACGCGTGGTGGCGGGCTTCGCCAGCATGGCTCCAGTGTAACCGGAGACGCCGATTGGAACAACCCCGAAGAGTACAAGGATCCGGGCTGTTCGCTGGCTGGGCCCTAAGCTACAAAGGCTCAGCGCCTGCCCCGCTCTCACGATACATCCGCACGTAAATGCGGGCAATGATCGCCGTCAGCACAAAACTGGCGAGGACGCACGGGTATACAGACCATTGCACGCCAGAAAACCAGCCGAGTACGATGGTCAGGCTGGCTAGTGAGCAAGCAACCAACTCCTCGCGGGTGAGACGATTCGTCAGCAGCGGCAGAGACTGCAGCCAACTCAGAGGCGACACCAAAAGGATGGCCGCAAGCAGCGGATCAATCGTCCGGCGGCGGAATTGCAGCGCTACCGCCACAAGGCCAAGGAGTGTGATGAGGAAGGTCCTCCATCCGAAGAGGCCAGCAAACTTGGTGAGCGACAGATTCAGCATGTTAACGGCGAAGCGATCGCCATTGTGCGGGAGAAATTGAAGCCATCCGTAGAGTGATTCAACTCCCAGAAACAGCGTGGCCGCGACCGTGACGATCAGTCCAAAGGCGCCGGACAAAACCGCCTGCCGATACCTCCGCACGGCCAGTAGGCCGAAGATGAGCAGCACTGGGTAGACCTTGAGCGCGGCAGCCGACCCCAGGCAGAGACCAACTGAGCGGCTGCGGCCGCTCAGGCCCAGCAGGCAAAGAGACACAACGATGGCATCGACATTGCCAAGCGCAAGCCCGAAGATCCAGGCCGGAGCCAGGAGGGCTATGTCGCGGCAGCGGGCTTGAGCCAGAACCAGCAGGACGCCGGTAACCAGACTGAGAGTGAGATTCCAGAGAATCCGGGACCCAGCCCAGGCCAAACTCGCGTAAGGCATGGCGATCAAGGTCATGAGTGGAGGGTGCGCGGTCCGGACCGAAGTCACTGCGTGGTTGGGAACCCCGAATCGTTGCGCGAGTTGCGCCGATGGGATGTTCGGATCCATCCCCGCGCGAACTGCCGCGGCTGCCAGGTAATCCTGCGCAAAGTCAGATGGCGGCAGATATAACGAGGCGGCGAACCCAGCCATCACGACAACCGCTGTGAGTGCGATTCTCTGGTGGAGGTCCGAGAGAAAGGCGAAAGCCCCGAGTGCCAAGCCGCAATTCAGGTGCTTACTCCGCCTCAATCCTTCCAGACGTTCACTGCTCCTTCGCGTCACCGTCTGCACGATTCCGGATCGGCCAACGCGAATCACGGAGGTGTCGGCGGCGCACACTTTGAGTGGAGTCTCCATCCAAGCCGTTTATCGGCGGAGCATCGCGGGGCCGATAGGGAGCCTGGTGTTACAATCCCGGATTGAGGTGACCTGATTGGCTGACCTACCGTACGAGATTACAGCCGGCGACGTGAAGAAGCGCCTCGACGCCGGCGAACGTCTGATGCTGATTGACGTCCGCGAGCCTGGCGAACATCAAATCTGCCGCATCGATGGTGCGCCCCTGATCCCAATGAGAACCGTGCCTGAGAGGGTGCAGGAGATCAAGGCGCTGGCGGACGAGTCGCTGCTGGTGGTCTACTGCCATCATGGGATGCGTAGTCTCAAAACGGTTTCGTGGCTGCGCGAACAGGGTGTCGCCAACTGCGTGTCGATGTCCGGCGGCATCGAGCAATGGAGCACGAAGGTGGATTCGAAAGTCCCGAGGTACTGACCCATGGCTAAGCCGAAGTTCTACACCAAGCCGACTTGAACGACGTGCCGCAAGGCTGGGAGTTTCCTGGCTGAACATAGAGTCGAGGTTGAGGCCGTGAACCTGAACAAAGGTCTGACGGCCGAGGAGATCGACAAGTTGATTGGCAAGCGGGACCACCTGCCGTTCCTCAACACCAAGAACGAGGTCTACCGCGAGCGCGGAATGAAGCAGAATCCGCCCAGCCGCGAGGAAGCCATCAAACTGATGGCCAATCATCCGAACCTGATCAAGCGGCCGCTTCTTGTGAAAGGCTCGAAGATCTTGTTCGGCTTCTCGGCGGAGGAGTGGACCGGGGTGTGACGGCTGTACGGCAGCCTGCATATCAGTGTGGAGGAGAATCTACGATGAAGATGTCTCGCCGTGAACTCGCCTTTTCCGCAGCGGCCTTCCGCCAGACCGCCGAAACAAAACCCTATCGCGGCGCGCTCGACAAGTTCGAGAGCCCGGTCGATTTGAAGACTTTCGATCCGGTGGCCTGGACGCAAGCACGCTATATGGAGATGCCCAGAAGGCTGCGCTTCTCGGCGCGCAACGCAAACGAAGTCCGGTCGTGGCAGAAGAAGCTTCGGACGAAGGTGGCAGAATTGCTCGGCGGTTTCCCATCTGCCCGCCCCACGGTGAAGGCGACGATTCTCGAAACTCGGGATTTCCCCACGTTCACGAGGGAAGCGCTGATGTTCGAGTCGCGCCCCGGCTTGTCCGTCTTCGGCTACCTGCTGAAACCCAAGAACGTGAGTGCGCCGCCGCCGGTGACGATCTGCATCCCGGGCCATGGACGCGGTGTGGACGACATTGTCGGGGTGAATGAAAAGGGCGGCGACCGGATCAAGAAGGTAGGCTACCAATTCGACTTCGCCATTCAAGCCGTCGAACAGGGCATGGCGGCGTTTGCCATCGAACCGCTGGGGTTCGGCTGCCGGCGCGGGGATGAAGCGAAGAAAAAGGGCCTGGGGCAAAGCTCCTGCCAGCCCGCCGCCGGGGCCGCGTTTCTGTTCGGCGAAACGATGATCGGCTGGCGTGTCTTCGACATCATGCGGTCGATCGACTACCTCGAAACGCGCACTGACATCGACCCGAAACGGGTCGGTTGCATGGGCATCTCCGGCGGCGGCACCATCACGCTGTTCGGCGCGGCGATGGACGAGCGGATCAAGGCCTGTCTGATCTCGGGCTACCTGTGCACGTTCTATGCCTCAATTCTCAGCGTGGCTCACTGCATCGACAACTATGTGCCCGGCATCCTGCAATGGGCCGAGATGAACGATGTGGCCGGACTGATCGCTCCGCGCCCGCTGTTTGCCGAGTCCGGCGACGTCGACAACATCTTCCCGCTGGAGGCGACGAAAAAGGCGTTTGGCGAGGTGAAGCGGGTCTACGACACGCTGGGCGCCGGCGACAGATGCGCCCATGAAGTCTTTGCCGGACCCCATGAATTCCACGGAGTGGGCGGGCTGAAGTTCCTGGGCACGCACCTGAGGACGTAATGACGGGGCTGGCGATGCTGGGCCTGCTAGCGGCTGTGCAGCCCCATTTCTGCGTGAAAGTGGTTGACGCTGAAACCGGCCGGGGCGTGCCGATGGTTGAACTGCGCACGCTGAACGAGGTCCTCTACGTCACCGATTCGGCGGGCGTCGCGGCGATCCACGAGCCGGCATGGGATGACCGCGAAGTCGCATTCAAGATCCGCGCGCATGGCTACGAGTACCCGGCCAGGCTCTTCATCCCGGATGAGCCGGGCGCCGTCCTGCGAGTGAGGCATGGAGGAGTGGTCACGCTCAAGATCCGGCGCACGAATATCGCGGAGCGGCTCTACAGAGTGACAGGCGAGGGCATCTATCGCGATTCAAGATTGACCGGGTTGCCGGTCCCGCTTTCGACGCCGGATCCGAATGGCATGGTCACGGGTCAGGACTCGGTGGCGACAGCGGTCTACAAAGGACGCATCTTTTGGATCTGGGGCGATACGACTGGCCTGAAGGACTTCAATTTCGCCGTCGCCGCAGCCACATCGAAGTTGCCCGGCCAGGGTGGACTCGACCCCGCAGTGGGCGTCGAGCTGAACTACTTCCTCGATTCCCGGGGCTTTGCCCGCAGAATGCTTGATCTCGGCCGTCCCGGACTGGTGTGGATCGAGGGGTTGTTCACTGCCACCGA
>Ga0116170_10004586_pt1 | contig 12587 bp, 7 predicted proteins | sample AD_JPNHW1_MetaG_FD_89797 | JGI IMG/M metagenome (GOLD analysis project Ga0116170, IMG submission 89797) | Active sludge microbial communities of municipal wastewater-treating anaerobic digesters from Japan - AD_JPNHW1_MetaG | ecosystem: Engineered > Bioreactor > Anaerobic > Digestate | place... | reverse complement strand
GTCCGAGGGCATCGGCCAGATCAACACCGCCGTGGCGGAGATGGACAAGTCCACCCAGCAGGTGGCCGCCAACGCGGAAGAGTCCGCCTCGGCCAGTGAGGAACTCGCCGCCCAGTCTCAGCAAATCACCGTGATCGTCGAGGAGCTGACCACCATGGTGGGACGTTCGTCTGGAATGGGGAACCCGGGAGTCGGCGAACAGCATCCCCAGATCGCGCTGGCCTCTCCCGCCGCCCTGCGGACCCCGTCCCGTAACCTGTTGGGCATGGGCTCCGCGAAGCAGAAGAAAAACGGACAGGCCAAACACTCCGCCACCGTCGCGGCAGGGGACGACTTCATCGGCTTCTGAGATCCAGCCGCCTCAAGCGCGGAAAAGGAGAGCGGGGAACGGTGGAAGGACCGGTCCCCGCTCTCCTTTTCTACGCAGCAGCTACGGCTCCAGATGGTATTCCTGGATTTTCTTGTGGAGGGTGTTGCGGTGGATCTGGAGGCGCTGGGCGGCCTGGATCTGGTTCCAGTTACAGGCCCTGAGCGCCTGCTCGATACAGCGGCGTTCGGCCTCGGCCAGCGTCCCCGGTTCCTCGAACAGGGAGGGGGCCGCGAGGCCGGGCGAGGTGTCTTCCGCAGAAGGGGCGCCCGGCAGGGGCATCCGCGACGCTGACGACGGCGCGGCGAACGGGAAACCGAAGTGGCCCGGTTCGAGCTGGGCTCCGTCACACATCAGGATGGCGCGCTCGATGGCGTTCTGGAGTTCTCGGACATTGCCGGGCCAGTCGTAAATCTGCAGGGCGGCCAGCGCCGCCTCGCTGAAAGTCAGAGCGGGCCGGTTGAATTCGGCGGCGTAATGGCTCAGGAAGTACCGTGCCAGAATGGCGATGTCGCCCGCGCGCTCACGCAGGGGCGGCAGGTGGATACCGAAAACATTGAGGCGGAACCAGAGGTCCTGGCGGAAACGCTTCTGCGCGACGGCGACCTTGAGGTCCGCGTTGGTGGCGGCCACGACGCGCACGTCGGCCTGGATCGCCTGATGGCCCCCCAGGCGGGTGACCACATGGTCCTGCAGGAACCGCAGCAGCTTGGTCTGAGCCGAGAGGTCCATCTCGCCGATTTCGTCGAGGAAAAGCGTGCCGCCGTGGGCGTTCTCGATCAGGCCTCGCCGCATGCCGCTGGCGCCGGTGAAGGCGCCGCGCTCGTGGCCAAACAGTTCGTCCTCGATGAGCGAGGACGGGATGGCGGCGCAGTTGATCGCCACGAAGGGATAGGTGGCGCGCTTGCTCAGTCGGTGGATCTCGCGGGCGGCCATCTCCTTGCCGGTTCCGGTCTCGCCGGTCAGAAGAACGGTCGAGTTGGATGCGGCGACGCGCCAGATCAACCCCTGCATCTGGACAAACGCCGGGCTTTCGCCCAGAAAGTGACCGACCGGTTTGGGAACGCGCGCCTTCTGCTGTTCGAGATCGTCCACGGCGCGCGAGTGTTCCACGGCCAGTTGCGTGAGATTGGCGACCGCCTGGAGCAGCTGCACGTCATGCAGCAGAATGGCGCTTCCTTCCGGAATTTCGATGTAGAAAAGCCCCGTGACAAGTTCGCCCCGCAGGAAGGGAACGCAAAGGGCTTCCGTGCCGGCGCGCGAGACCCGCGCGCTGCGTAACGCGCGCGGCAGCTGCGACTCGGCCGGCGCCACGGGCGTCAGGATGGCGCGCTTTTCCTCGAGCACGCATCGCACCACCCCCTGGGGCACGGCCAGCGCGTTTTCCTCGGCCACGACCACGAGGGGGAGAAAATCCTGCAGGACGGCATCCCAGTTCAGCAGACACCCGCGCTCCGCGCCGAAAATCCGCAGCAGGATTTTCAGGATGTGTTCGAGCGCCTCGGGCAGAGGCAGCAGCGAGGAGGAGCCGATCTCGCCCAGCTGGCACAGCAAGGCGTGGGCATTTTCGGCGCGGAGGGCTTCCTGTTCCTTCTCGCGACGTTTGTCCTGACGCGCCGAACCGGGACGCATCAGGGTCTCCTCGGCCAGCGCGGAGGTCGAAAAGAGCACACGCTTGTTGCTGAAACGGGTATTCTTCAGATCCAGGTCCGTATTGAACAGAAAGACGGTCGAGCCGATCACGATCTCATCGTTGCGCAGGAGCGCTTTCTCCTGAACCCGCTCGCCATTGACAAGCACCCCGTTGCGGCTCTCCTTGTCGCGAATCTGGTACGACTGGCCCACCTGGACGATTTCGCAGTGGAAGCGCGAGACATTGGCGTCGTGCAACTGAATCTGATTTTCAGGCGCCCGGCCCAGCGAGGTGTGAGCCCCCAGCGCGTAACGCACCCCGATGTTGGCGCCCTTGATCACCAGAAGGTTCGACATGCGACGAATGCCCCCCTCTCGGACCAGCGGGATTGTGCTCGGAATTCCGTTCAGGGCGCGGTATTGGTAACCGCGGGGCCCTGACTGCCCCGCTTCAACAGCAGATCCTGAATATCGCTCTCATCGGTGCGCTGCTGACGGACTTGCGAGACCCACCGGGTCCAGGCGGGAGGCAGGGGCGAACCCGTGGACCAGATGAACCCCGCCAGCCAGATCGCCTGCGCCACCACCACACTCCAGAGGATCACAGAGCCTGAAGGAAGCCACGCCGGACGCCCCTTGCCTTTCAGATTCTTTTTTCGGGCCATGAAGCAAAACCTTTCAACCGGGACGAATTCAGAAACAGAAACGGGAAAAGAAAGAAACACTTCCGGGCGCCACGCCTCGGATCAACGCCCCTGTGCGAGCAGGTATTCTCCGTCATGGCGCGGTTTGCTCAACTTGCGTTCCGGATCAATGGCCTTGGCGTTGTAGCGAATTTCAAAATGCAGGTGGGACCCCGTCGCGCGTCCGGTCGAACCCACCAGCGCGATGGTGTCACCGGCCCGAACCTTTTGCCCTTCATGGACCAGCAACTTCGAGGCGTGGCCATACAGGGTCGAATACCCAGCGCCATGGTCGAGTACCACAAGATTGCCATACTCGCCGAGCCGTCCGCTCTGGAGCACAACCCCATCGTCCGCCGCATGGATCGGCGTCCCTTCCTCGACCGCCAGGTCCACCCCCTGATGGGGCGAGAGCCACTGGGTCGAAAATCCCCGCGACCAGCGGAACCGCTCCAGCGGCCAGTGGAACTGGCCGTCGCCCCCGTTGACAACGGTTTCCTTCACCACCGCGGCTTCCGGCTCGGACTTGGAAGAACCAAACAGGCGCGAGCGCCAGGAACGCGAGGCCGAACGCGTCTCAACGGGCGCGGGAGAAGCGGTGGCGGAGACCGTACGGGCCGAACGGGATTCTGCAGGACGCAACTGCGACACCTGCACAGGGTTCTTGAGGGCGGACGCATACTTGCGCGGTTCCGGTTGCGGTTCCACCTTGCGTTTGGCGGAGGCCGAAGCCCTTTTGTCGGCAATGGGGAGAGCCGATTCCCGTTCCGATCCGGCGGCGGCCAGTTGCCGCCCGCTGGTTTTCTCTCCGCTCAACAACATGCGCGCCTTGCGGATGTCGGCCATCGAGAGTCGGCCGGCCGTCAGGATCGTCGCGTCGTTCGTGGGAGGGATGTACAGGATCTGTCCCGGGTACACCGAGGAAGCGCTGGACAGTTCGTTGAACTGCGCCAGCAGCTGCATGTTCCGTTCGTAGTAACCGGCAATCAGGGCCAGCGATTCACCGGGCAACACCCGGTGGAACATGCCCCGGCTGTAATCCGCGCCCGGCTGGGGCACAAAGTGGGGCACCGTGCTCCCGCAGCCGGCCAGCCAGACCAGCAGGAAGACAAGAACGCCCCCGCACAGGAGATTCCGCCTCAAAAAATTCCGCATTTTTCCACTCGAAAGAGATTGTTCACCAGATACCCCCCTCCCGCAGCGCGATCGAAAAATCGCACCCACCGACAGAGGGGCCGTCAGAAAGCCATGCAGGCCGAAGCGCATTGAACGGGTCATATCCGCAGTTCCACTCGAACATTCGCGTCCGGCCATTTCCCGTGACACCGCCGGAACGCTCCACAAGGACAGGAAATTCTCCCGCCGGACGCGCCCTGAACCCGGCTGGAGACGGGTCCCCCGCTTCTGTGCAGAAACACACCGCTCGTTTCCGGCATCCAGAAGCCTGAAACCCACGGTTATCCTATCGAAGAACCGCCCTGTTTCGCCACCCTTTTCTGCACAAATCGAATCGTCTCAATCAGTGGAAAGGGAGGGGGGGCGGATTGGGGGGTTCGGGCACTTTTGTAGAGTTCAACTCAGGAGGATTGACTTCCTCAATCACCCGGACAGACTCCTTCAGAGGATCGTCCTTCTTTGAAGGTCCCGTGTTGTTCCCGGGATAATCCGGGATATAATACTGAATCAGCCTATAGATCGCCTCCGCATCTTTTTCCGAGAAGCCTTTCGACATCAAGGTCTGGCGGATTCCGTTTGCATACAAGAATAACGGGCCTTTTATCACACGCCCGGCGCGAATGGAGTCCATCAGGTCTTTTTGCTGAGGTTCCGAGAGAACTTTCTGGATGTGCGCCTTTTCTTCTTCCAACACCTTCTGCTTCTGGGCAAAAGCCTGATCCTGGATGTTTTTTTCTTTGGCCGAAATCTCCTGAATCTTCCGGTTGGCCTCCTCGCGAATGCGGTCTGTTTCCTCTTCCAGGGGTTTCTTTTCCTGTTCGGCCTTTTGCTCAATCTCCTGGTATTGCTGATCGAAACGGGCTCTTTCCCGATGCAAGACCGAACCGAACGTTGCCAGGGTATCCAGAGCTTCCGGATCTGGGTTGGCGAGGATCTGATCAACAGCCAAACGGTTCCTTTCGGACGGATTGACCAGCCGGACCCAGAACCGGTCCACCCGCGACTCGGCCGGTTTCTGCCCCAAGAACGACATGGGCGGCGCTATCGCCGTATTCCAGGTCCACCCCATTACCGGCAATCCGACTCCCGCCACCGAGTAGAAAGAGGCTTCAGCCGTGGGCGCCGTCATGTACCAGGTCGGCACACCGACAAGTCCCATCGCCGAGCCTCCCACCGTACCGGCCAGCCCCGCCGGAATTCGGAAGGAGTTGTCCAGCGTACTTTGCATGAACGCCCACGGATAGGCCAGCCACCATCCAAACACCCGCCGGTTCGTGCGTTCCCGGGCGCTGTCAAAGTATTTGCCCCACGCGTTGCCCGTCCCCTTCAGCGTGAAATCGTAAAAGCAATCGCGGAACGCCCATTTAAAGCAATCGGAACTCCCCTCGGCCAGATCGTCATAGGTACTCGAGTCTCCATATTTGGAGAGCGCTTCGCCCGCATCGTCCAGAAATTCCCGCCCCATTCTGGCCGGATGCGTGTAACCCGGCACAATCAGGACGTCATACAAATTCCCTTTGTTGTCCTCGATCTGGCCGTTCCAGATCAGTTGCCCTTTTTGTTTCATGGACAGGAAATAACCGGAATCTTCTTCGGCGAATGCCGGGGTGGCAAGCCCCCAACCGACCCAGCACATGACCCCTGCAATCCACAACCCGAGTTTCATTTTCATCTCCTTACAACTCCCCAAAGGTGAACCGGCAACGCACCTCTTTAAGAAAAGATTTCACATCCCGCGATAAGATGCGGCAAGTGGAATACTTAAGTCAAGTACAAGAAACATTCAGGTATAAGCGTTGAAAGGGGAGCACAAAATGGGGAAGGGGAAATAAAAAAAGATGGCGGAGAGTTAGGGATTCGAACCCTAGATGGAGAAACCCCCATACTGCCTTAGCAGGGCAGCGCCTTCAGCCACTCGGCCAACTCTCCGCATCTGGAAACAGGTCCGTTCGTTCCGAGGAACAAACACGACCTGTAATCTGACAAAGAACCGTTCCGTGGAAACCAGACACCGCTGGCGGTGGGGGTGGGATTCGAACCCACGGAACTTTCGTTCAACGGTTTTCAAGACCGCCGCCTTCGACCGCTCGGCCACCCCACCGGTCCTCTCGGGGCCGACATGCCGGGCCGCGCCACGGATGTGGCCGGGCCAAAGATTGTGGCATTTGTATCAGAGAGTCCAGAGGGTGTCAACCGAAAAGCCCACCGGGATTTTTGTGGGTCGGTTTCCAGAAGAATCTCGGAGAAACATTCTCGACGCTTGATTTTCCGTCAGCAGGGTTCTAACGTAGGACCATGCCGGCGCTGGCCGGTCCCAATGCCTTCAAGGAGGAGTCCCGTGCAACCACAACAGGCGGAATTGTTTGCGAAGATGGATTCGTGGATTCAGGAACACCGGGAGCGGATGACGCAAGATCTCGTCAAGTTGATCGGATTTCAGACGGTCAGCGGGGCGAGCGACCCGGAGGAACAGAAACTCTTCCAGAACGAGTTGTCGCGGGCGTTTCTGTTTCTCAACAATCTGGCCAGGGAAATCGGCCTGAAATGGCGCAATTTCGACGGGCGGCTGGTGACGCTGGAACTGCCGGGCACGGGGCCGGAAGTCATCGGCCTGCCCCTGCATATTGACGTGGTCCCGGCTGCCGAAGGGTGGCGTTTCCCCGCCTTTGGCGGCATGATCGAAGAAGGCACCCTCTATGCCCGCGGGGTGCAGGACGACAAGGGCCCGATCATCCAGATGCTCTATGCGGTCTGGGCGCTGAAACAGTTGGGCGTGCCACTGCGGCGTTCAATCCGGATGATCATAGCCTCGCAGGAGGAAACGGGCAAGTGGGACGACATCGAGATGTACCTCGAGAAGGAACAGGCGCCCGATTTTTCGATCGTGTCGGACTCGGACTTTCCGATCGTGAATGGCGAGAAGGGGATGGTGGACATTCAGATCGAGTTCAAGTGGGGCCGTCAGGCGGCTTGCCCCGGGTCGGCGGATTTTGTCGAACTGGTGTCGGGCGAGCGGAGTAATGTGGTGCCGAACCGGGCGGAAATCGTCTGGTCGGCGCAGGAGGGACAGGTCAAGGACATTTCGGCGACGCTGACGCGGAGCCTCGAGGAATACCTGAAACGGCGACCCAAGGCCGACACGTTCCCCCTTCAGGCCGAAGCGGGGACGGGTAAAGAGAAGCAGCTGCGGATGACCTTTCTGGGCAAGAGCTCGCATGCCAGCGCGCCGTGGGACGGCCACAACGCGGCGCTCGACGCGCTTGGGTTCCTGGCCTGCGCTCCGGGGATTCCCGAAGCGCCGTCGCGGGTGGCGCGGTTTCTCTCCGAGTCGTGTCAGGATTGTTACGGCGGGGGCCTGCGGCTGGCGCGCGAGCACGATTTCATCGGCAAGACGACGATCAGCCTGGATGTGTTGAACCTGCGGGCGGATTCGGCCACGGCGACGATCAATATCCGACCCACGTTCGGCTCGACGCCCGAGGAAGTGCTCCAGACCGTGCAGTCGGTGGCGGCGGCGTGGGCGGCCCAGACGGGGATCGAGACAACGGTGGCGTTCTCGGGTAAACCGCACGCGCCGCTGTTCGTGGACCCGGACCAGCACCTCGAGTTGATCGAGGCGCTCTCGACCGCTTTCACGCAGATCACCGGCGCCCCGGCCACTCGCCGCTCGATGGGCGGGACGACGTTCGCCAAGGCGTTCCCGAACGCGCTCAGTTTCGGGCCGGTCTTCAAGGATGAGGAAACCCATCTGGCTCACCAGGCGGACGAGTGCCTGAAGATTGACCATCTGGTGCGGAACGTGCGGATCTACGCGCTGGCGCTGGTCCAGCTGGCGACGGGAGAATAATGGATAAAGGATAATTGACAATTGATAATTGATAATGAGTGATGGGTAATGGGTAATGGGTAATTAACTGAGGGTTTTGGGCGCCCGGCCGGGGAGATGGCCGGGCGTCCTGTTTTTCTGGGAGGGGAGGGGGGGTGGACGGAATGGACAATGTGAACGAAGGGGACTTATTGGACGGATCGGTCCGATCCGACGGATAAAACCGCGGGGGTGGGTGAGGGGGTGGGCTGTTCGAGTTTCTCAACCCGCTTGAGGAGGACTTCGTATGAGGCGGTCAGAGACTCGAGGCGATCCTTCTGGGCCGTGAGTTCGGCTTTCTGGGTTTCAAGTTGGGTCTGTTGGGTGGCGAGTTGGGTTTTCTGGGCTTCAAGTTGGGCCTGCTGGGTTTCGCCGTGCGCCTGACTGGCTTCGAGGCGGTCGGAGAGGTCGAGGATGCGACGTTTGGCTTCCTGAAGGACGGCGGTGTTGAAAGCGGCCACTTCGATGGCGGCAATGCCGTCGGGCCGGGCCAGACGCGGGTCGGCCTGATGGAGTTCCTCGGAAATGAATCCCAGCTGACGGCGCGTTTCCGGTTCGTCAAGGTAGGGGGAGTCGTCGAGTCGGTACCCCTGTTCGAGCAGGGTCCGGCGGGCCGGGGTTTCGGGACCGGTGAGGGTTGCCTGCGCGGGATCGGAGGGGGAAACGGGTTTCCCCTCGGGCGAAAGCCATTGGCCCTCACGGGAGTTGCGCTTGCGATAGGCGAACTCGACGACGCGCAGACGGTCGAGGGCGTCCCATTCGGTATCGGGTCGGGCGGATACGATCTGGGCCTTGGCTGCGCGCTTCGAGAGGTTGACCCAGGTGTTGCCGTCGCAGTACGCGCCCTGGGAGACCTGCAGGAGGGCGCCCGCGGTGGCGAACCCGCCGTTGAGAGCCAGACGGTCGAGCGAGGAAACGCCATCGAGTGTGGTGACCAGCTCGAGGCGGGCGGCGTTTCCGGCGCCGGCATTGTAGAGGGCCGCGACCTCGCCCCTGGACAACGCGCGTTTGTAGAGTCGGAACTCGTCAAGCGCTCCGTGAGCGAAGTTCCCGAGACCGCCGTTGGAAGAGCCGATGCTGGGCGAATTGGTGGTATAGGGGTAGGCCAGCGTACCCGTATTACGCGCGTCGCTGTCGGTGGCGATCAGAGCGCCGTTGACGTACCACTTGAGAATGGCGCCCCGGCGGGTGACCGTATAGAAGCGCCAGTTGCCGTCGTTCACCCCCGCCTGGAGACACGAGACCTGCGATCCGTCGGTCCGGTAGAATCCCATTTTGAAATTCGACGTGCCATAACCGTAGAAAAGAATGCCCGGCAGGGGTTGCTGGTGGAGAACGTATTGATTGGCAACGTTGCTGTCGAGGAATTTCCACCAGAAGGCCAGGGTGAAATCCTGTCCGGCCCTGGCGACCTCGTACCAGCGGTCGCCGATGTCCACATGGTCGTCCACGCCGTCGAACAGGAGCGCAGACCCGACCACGCCGGGGGTGGTGTGCTGGCTGGTGTTCGGATTGCCCCCGGGGTCCAGAAAGATCTGGTTGTAGTGACCGGTGGTGTCGAGAACCGTGGGGGTGTTGGCGTTGTCATTGAGGTTGAGCAGCAGGTGCTCGGCATAGTTGGGCGTGTGGGCGCCTTCGCCGTAGAGGTATCCCTTCGCCCAGAGATTCCGGGCGATTCGCGCATCGCCGGAAGTGTCCAGATCGCCGGTGACGCTGACTCCCCGATCCAGAGCGAACACTTTGGCCGCTTCGAGCCACTTGAACGTGGCCGTGCCGGTGGCGGTGGCGAAGGAGAGACGGGCGTCACCGGGCGCGCCGCCGGCGCTCAGTTCGAGGTTGTTCCAGAACCGTGGCGTTCCACTGAAACGCCAGTTGCCCGTGATTTCGACGGTCTGGTCGCGGCGCAGGTGGAGGCGGCTGTCGGCGACATGTTCGCCCAGGGTGTAGTTGCCCGCCGGGTCGGCAGGGATCGGCAGCAGGGCGTTGAACGTGTTCGAATGGGTACTCAGGTGACGAGCCGAGTTCAGATAGAGGGGGTGATCGTCGGCGTTGAGACCCGCGAGCAGGCTGTGGGCATTGACCCCGGGCGTGAGAGCGGAGAGGGGGACCGGCGTGGGGGTCTCGGCGTCCTGAAAAAGCATTTTGCCAGAGGCGTCGCGGGAGATTGTGACGCGTCCGTCATAAACCCCCTGCCGTCCGATTTCGACCTGCTGGGTTTGAATGGCCCGGAGGGGAACGCCGGGGATGAGGAAAAGAAGCGACAACACGCCCAGAAAATTGAGGCGGACTCGGGGGAAAGAGGTGGAGAGGTGGCGGAAAGGGTTCATGGAGGGAACCTCCTTCAGGGAATGGAAGGGATCAGGTGTCCGGGTCTGGAGTGGAAGGACACCCGTAGCGCCCAGCATACCGGTCTGAACGCGGACGTCCATTCCCCGACGGGTCCAACGGAAACATCCTCCCCGGCAAGAGAACGCCGGGTCCCGGCAACCCGGAGTTACTACAGGAACCCTCATGCCGGTCGAATTGTGAGGGGTCGTTTGAGAGGGGATGGGACCGGGAATTTCGAGGCTTTTGTTCCGGCGCCCCTTCATGGGCGCCACCCCAGAACCGCCTTCCTTATCGCGTGAAGGTCCGGAGAAGGGAGATGTTGGTGCGACAACGAGGAGTTCCTGAGTGTTTCTGGCGAAATATACGGATTTTGCTTTGTCCGCCGGTGTGTCTGCCCTATAATGCCTCAGGCGTTGGGAGAAGAAAGGAGCGCAGGGATGAGTGTAAGTGGCAGGGTTCTGGTGCTGAGCCAGAATGAGACGGTGTGTGAGGCCATTTGTATTCCCTTGCGCGCGGAAGGGATCGAGGCGATTGCGGTCTCGAAGGCAGCCGAAACGATCAAGCGATTGGTGGAAACCGATTTCGACCTGCTGATCGTGGATTCGGCCCTGCATGCGCCTTCGGCGGTGGATTTTCTGGGAAAGGCCCGGGAATTCCTCCCCTCGACTCTTCGAGCCCTGTATGAGGCGGAATCGGTGGACATATTCGAATGGCGCGACGTGATCAACCGCGCCGAGCCGTCGGCGGTCTTCACCGGCGAGATCGACCTGGACCAGATCAAGGAACTGGTGGAGCGTCGGCGGCGGTGGATGGTGTCGAAAAGCGCTTCCGCCGCGTCGGGACCGTCCACTCCACCCGCGCGACCCACAACGCCCCAGGTCCTCAACCTGCGTCCCCTGCAGGGCCCCAAGGCCAGCGATGTCAGGGCCGCCAGCCTCGGAGGCGTGACGATGCCCAACCGGGGAGTGAAGGAAGAGCCCGTCCCGGGGCCGAAAGACGACAGCGCGCCCCAGCATTTTTCGGAAAAAGCCCTGGGGGACCCTCTGATCAATTTCCCGGTTGGCCCCCCGCAGTATGAGAATATGAAACTCGAGCTGGATCTGATGGCCGACGACATGACGGCGGAAGTGGCCCGGGTCCTGGACCTGATGCTCGAGGAACCAGATGTCAAGCTGCCCATTCTGCCCCAAGTGGCGAATGAGGTGCGCAAACTGGTCTCGCAGGAGAATGTGTCGTTCGAGCGGCTTTCCGAGGTGGTGGCGCTCGAACCCACCATGTCGGCTCGTATTCTCGAGGTGGCCAACTCGCCCCTGTACGCCGGGCGCGAAGCGACGCGCAACCTGCAACAGGCGGTCTCGCGCATCGGTTTGCGCGAGACACGCAATATTCTGTCGGCCATCTCGGCGGAGAACCTGTTCAAGGTCAGCGACCGACGCCTGGCGCTTCTGCTCACGCGACTCTGGATGCACAGCCTGGCCTGCGCCTACGCCAATGAGATCATGGCCAAGGATCTCTATATCGCGGAAAGCGGCGATTACTTCATGCTGGGCTTGTTGCACGACGTGGGCAAGCTGCTGATCCTGCAGTTGATCCAGCAGGGATTCGAGCGCAAGATCTGGAACAAGCGGACCATCACGGACGAGCTGCTCGACGAGATTCTGACGACGCGCCACAACCGGCTGGGGGCACGCCTCATCCAGAAGTGGGGGTACGACAAGGTTTTCGAGAATGTCGTGTATCTGCACGACGACAGCTACTATGTCCACGAATACGATGAAGCGGTGGTGGTGACGTTTTTCTCGAATCAGATGACGCGGCTCATGGGTTTCAGCCTGTTGCCCTACGATCAGCAGGAGGATTTTCTGGGTCGCCACGAGATTGCACAGGCCCTTAATATGAATCCGGACGTGCGCCAGCGGATTGAAGTGGCCCTGCGCGAGACCGTGCGGAAAATTCAGGACAGTTATTTCCGGGGTGGTGGTACAAAAGCGTAAGCGCCCGGCTATTTCGACCGTTCTTCGAGGCCTTTTCTCATGCAGCGGGTGCGATTGACCATTACCTCCGAGAACTTCCGGCGTTCCGATGCGGTGCGCATCCAGCAGGGCGAGACCTGGGTGGGACCGGAACCGCAGGGAACGATCCTCAAGAGTTGCATCTGCATCGGTTTTTATCAGCCCGAGCGCCGGATCGGAGCGATCAGCCACATCACCGAATTTCACCAGCACGGGGGACACCACGTGGCGGGCGCCCTGGAGGCGCTGGAAAAGGGGCTGCGCAAGCACAACCTGGCGCTGTCGGACTGTACCTGTTTCATCCTGGGCGGCACGACCACGGCCCGACATGTGTACGACGGCGTGGTGGCCGAACTGGCCCGCCGTGGTATCGCGTTCGAGGAACTCGATGTCCTGGGGAACTTCCACCGCAAATTCGTCTTCGATCCCGGGACCGGCGAGTTGCTCCTGCTCAAGAAGTCTCAGGAAGAGGCCGTAAAGGAGTCGCGCGCGTTGTATTCGTCGGATCGTTCGTTTCAGTGTTT
>Ga0116170_10004585_pt1 | contig 12587 bp, 13 predicted proteins | sample AD_JPNHW1_MetaG_FD_89797 | JGI IMG/M metagenome (GOLD analysis project Ga0116170, IMG submission 89797) | Active sludge microbial communities of municipal wastewater-treating anaerobic digesters from Japan - AD_JPNHW1_MetaG | ecosystem: Engineered > Bioreactor > Anaerobic > Digestate | place... | reverse complement strand
CGCTCGCCCTGGGCTATCGTATGTACAAGCCCTTCGGGCTTTTCATCCCCCATCGGTTCGGTTGATCACAACCATCCTTCCCGCAAATTCGGGAGATGCACCCAGGTGCAGGAAGATTTCCGGAAAAGAATTGACCCCTCCCGTCCTGCATGGAATGATGAGGACCCGCGCGGGGGAGTTCTGCGACTAGAATGTCGGGGGCTCCGTTGGGTGACGGAAGCAGGATTCGGGGGAAGTCGCATGTTGCCGGGGCAGGGTTTTATTCCTGTTTACCGCTATATTCCGTGTTGAGAGAAAAAGGGGGAAGGACCCATGGGATTTATCTGGGATTTGATCCAGCAGAGTCAGATTTCGGACCAGCGCGCTCAAGCGGATTCTCTCGAAGAGCGGGTCCGACGGCTTGAGCAGGAACTCGACGCCACGCGCCAACTCGTTCATCAATTGCTCGTGCGGCTTGAAGAGCGTTTCGGGGAAGACCTGAACGGGGACGGTCGAATCGGTTGATCGTGTTTGCCCGGCTCGGTTCGACCTTTACGTATCGTAAGAGAGGTCTTATCCATCATTTGGGTATTTGAAAGGAAAGGGAACATCATGGCCCAGCGTGATGAAATCGTCTCGTTTCTCGACTCGTACATGCAGAAGGAGAAGTTCAAGGACTACCTGCCGATCGGCCTGCAGATCGAGGGACGCGCGGAGGTTCAGAAGGTCGCCACGGCGGTCTCAGTCAGCGTGGACGTGATCCAGCAGGCGGCCGAGTGGGGGGCGGACCTGCTGCTCGTCCACCACGGTCTTTTCTGGGAAAAGTCCGATCCCGTGCTGCGCGGTCATCACAAGGCGCGCGTGCGGGCGCTGCTTCTGAACGACATGACCCTGATGGGGTACCACCTGCCGCTCGACGCGCATCCCGAAGCGGGCAACAACATCCTGTTCGCGCGCGCGATGGGGTTCCGCTACATCGAGCCGTTCGGCGACTACCACGGCACGCTGATCGGCTGGAAGGGACGGTTCGATCCCGTTCCGGCGCTGACGTTCGCCGCGCGGGCCGAAGCCTTCTATGGGGTCCAGCCGACGACCGTCTTCTATTGTGGGAAGACGACGATCGAGACCGCGGCCATCGTCTCGGGCGGCGCGTGGGACTTCATCACCGACGCGGCCCGCGAGGGGATCGACTGTTTTGTCACCGGTAACGCCGACGAGCCGGTCTATCATCTCGCGCGCGAGGAACAGATCCACTTCCTCGCCTTCGGTCACCACGCGACCGAACGACCGGGCGTCCAGTGTCTCGGTGATCTGCTCGCGCGCAAGTTCGGGGTCGAAACGCAGTTTTTCGATGTGGACAATCCGCTCTGAGAGAATGGGGACAGGCATATTACGATTTTGTTCCAGGGAAACCAGAACGGGGTATCGGAGAGCGGGGAGAGAAAACAGGGGCACCGCCTGTTTTTCACCCGATGTGTGTTTGCCTTCACGTTGGGTCTGATTCTGACGTTGTCTGTTCTGTACGGCTGGGTGAGCGACCGGACGCTCGTGGGGGAGTTGGTCACCCTCTGGCCGTCGTTTTTCTGGTTGCTGGGGCTGATCCCCCTGACCGTCCTGACGTGGAACCGGAACGCGAAGAAATACGTCGCGATCTTGTCCGGGGCTCTTCTGATCTTTCTGGCGGGAACGGTGGAGTGGCGGTCGCTGGTCCGGACGCCGGATTCGGAGTTGATTGCCGAGTACGAACGGCTTCGATCCGGTGGGGACGATGCCGACTGTCTGTCCCTGCGGGTGCTGACGTGGAACACGCCCGTTACGTGGAATGAGTTTGAGGCGCTTCTGGACCGGATCGAACCGTTCGAGCCGGATCTCTGTTTCTTTCAGGAAACCCCTGACTCCCCCACGGGAGGAAGTCCGGTGGGCGGGAACCGGTTTTTCAAGGACTACGTCTGGCAGGACGCGGGCGATTGTGCTTTGCTCAGCCGGTACCCCGTCACCCTCCTGCCCTCCCGTCGCGTCGGGCCATGGTCGGCCCCTCTGGTCGCCCGGGTTGAACGACCCGATGGTAAGGGGCTTCTGGTGGTCAATGTTCGCCTCATGCTGCCCGTGCAGGTTGTGAATCCGTTTCAGGTGGGGGACGGGTCGCGCTGGTCCGAAGAGCATCGGCAGCGGCTGGAGCAGTTCGAGAATCTGGCGCGTCTGATCGAAGAGATCGGTGCGGACTACCCGGACGACGCTGTGGTGCTGGCGGGAGATTTCAATACCCCCGGAGGAATGGCTTCTCTCTCCCCGCTCGCGCGTATCCCCCTCGTGGACACCTGGCGCCAGGCGGGAATCGGCTGGGGCGCCACCATGACGGCCCAGTGTCCCATGGCCCGGATAGACCAGTGCTGGGTCAGCCCCCAGATCCAGGGGGTCCAGGCGCGTGTGATTCTCGGGCCTCCCTCCGACCATCGGGGTCTGCTGGTGGATCTGATTCTGGATTGAATATCGTCCAAAACAGGAAAGCGCGAAGACTTTCGGCTTCGCGCTTTCGAGATTTCTGGAATCGGAATGGTTCCGTCGTTCTTACACCAACCGCACCCGGGCTTTTCCGGGGATGATGCGGCCGATCGGGTTGGCGGGAAAGCCCATCTTTTCACACCGGCGCAGGACCTTGTCCAGTTCGTTTTCCGGCACGACGAGCGTGTAACCCACCCCCATGTTGAACGTACGGAACATCTCGGCCTCTTCCACCGGACCGTTCTGTTGCATGAAATTGAAGATCGCCGGGCGTTCCCACGAGGTGGTGTCGATTTCGGCGTCGCAGTCGGCGGGCAACGCGCGGTTCAGGTTGCCGGGCAGGCCGCCGCCGGTGATGTTGGCCATGCCGCGGATGTCGAAGCGCTTGAGGAGGTCGAGGATCAGGGGCACATAGATGCGCGTCGGAGTGAGCAGCGCCTCGCTGGCGGTCTTGCCGCCCAGTTCGGCGATTTTCTTGCGCGGGTTCAGTTTCAGCCGGTCGAACACGGCGCGCGCCAGCGTGTAGCCGTTCGAGTGCGGCCCCGTGGACTCCAGACCGATGACCACATCGCCGGGGCGGATGCGTTTGCCGTCCACCATTTTCTTGCGCTCGACGCACCCGACGGCGAACGAGGCCAGATCGTAGTGCCCGCGGGCGTACATTCCGGCCAGTTCGGCGGTCTCGCCCCCGAGCAGTTGACAGTCGGACTGGCGGCACCCTTCGAGGATGCCCGTGATAAGGTCTTCAATGACGCCGGGCTGGAGTTCGCCCGAGGCGATGTAGTCGAGCAGGAAGAGCGGTTTGGCGCCCAGGACGATGATGTCGTTGACGACCATGGCGACCAGGTCAATGCCGACCGTGTCGTGTTTTTTCGCCTGAATGGCGACGAGCAGTTTGGTCCCGACCCCGTCGGTACCCGACACAAGGACCGGTTCGCTCCATTTGCCCTTGGGCAGGGGGAACGCGCCGCCGAACCCCCCGATGCCCGGCAGGCGCTCTTTCAGCCGCTCGATGATGGCGTCGCTGCGGTCCAAGTCGTGACCGGCGTCTTTGTAGGTCAGGGGTTTGGGGGTCTTGGGGGTTGCCATGTGGGTCTGCTCACTCTCCTGTAAAAGCTCAAAAAAAGGGAAACGGTCCTGAATCTCCGGGAGGACCGATATTTCCCGGCGGTTGGGGAGACGGTTTCCGGAACGGAAGTCCATCCCACCGTTACGCGGTCCATCGTAACGGCGCAACACGTTTCGGTCAAGGGTGATGGTTCAGATTTTGGAGGATCTCCGTCAATGGAAATAGTTGAGAATCAGGCAGGTATTCTCCGAATGATTCTTCAGGAATCCCGCCGCCCGTTGGCGATCATGCCGAAGAGGATCGTTCCTCCCACGGCGCTGACGGGGACGGCGAGGACGTTGATAAAGGGGAGCATCATGAGACCGGCGGTGGCGAGACCAAAGCCGGCGCTGGCGAAGAAGTTCTGGCGCAGCAGACCCCACTTGGCGCTGAGTCGCAGGTGGCGCCGGTCGCCCGCAAACCCCGTGAATTCCCACGCCGAACACCATCCGGCCCAGAGGACGCTCAGCACGAGGTAAAGGACCTGACCCACCACCGGGATGAGGTTGAGGGGAAACAGCGTCACGAAGACGGCGGAGATGACCCCCATGCGCTTGAGTTCCGAGAAAAGAATGTAGAGCGCTTCACCCAGGATCATTTTCAGAAAGGAACGGTTGTCATGGATCTGGAAACCGAAACTGCGCTCGACGCTTTCGGCCAGCCGGTCGTTGAAGGGCGCCGCAAGCACCAGCGCCACCGGGGTGAAGATGAAATACACGACGAACAATACCACGAACCAGTAGAGAAGTTTTCCGACCCAGGCCAACGCGTCCCAGTACCACCCCTCGTGTCCTTCGAGCCAACCATAGAACATCGTCGAGAAACCGGAGAACCCCCACCAGAGAACCCCGGCGAAAATCAGGATGTTCAGGATCAGGGGAATGAGGACCAGGGTCCAGAGCGCCGGACGCGTGAGCAGGTAGCCCAGCGCCCGCAGAGGCAGCTGCGCGCCCTGGAAGAACGCCGCAAAGGGATTGCGCGAGAGAGGGGGCAGGATTTCGTTCGGGTTCACGAGGCGACTTTCCTTATCCAAGGGTACTTTTAACCGGGAACCGTTTATGTCTGACCGCAGGATCGGTTTTTCGGCTCAAAACTCATTGGAGGGACAGGCACACAGGCCTGCCCCTCCATCTGTCGTTCCATCTGTGTTTTGTCTCAGGCGTTTCCGCCGCATTTTTCGAGAAGGGCGCGGCCCACCTGGGCGCCCAGTTCGCGGCAGACGGTCAGGTCGGCTTCCGTGGGGATGTATTTGACCCGGATGCCTTCGGCCACCCGCTCGACCTTCATGTCGTCGAGCATTTTTTCGAGCAATCCCAGGGATTCGCCCGACCAGCCGTAGGAACCAAAAGCCGCGCCGATCAGGTCCTTCGGCTTCAGGCCCTTCAGGTAGGTCATGCAGTCGGCCAGACTCGGATACACCTGGTTGTTCATGGTCGGGGAACCAACGATCAGCGCGCCTGCATCGAGGAGCGAGGTGACGACATCGCTGCGGTGGCTGGCGCTGAGTGAGAGCATGTCGGCCGCCACGCCGACGCTGTAGAGTCCTTCGGCCACGGCCTGCGCCATCTTTTCGGTGCTGCCCCACATGGTGTCGTAGAGCACCACCGCTTTTTTCTTCGGTTTCTGATCGGCCCATTCCTGGTATTTCCCGATAATCCACTCGGGTTTCTCGCGCCAGATGGGACCGTGGTCGGGCGCAATGATCTTAATCTCGATGCCCGCGCCGGTGAGCCGCTCGACGGCTTTCTTAATCAGGGGTGAGAAAGGCATGAGGATGTTGGCGAAGTACTTTTCCCCCTCGGCCACGAGGATGTTCTCGGGCAGTTCGTCGCCGAACCGCTCGGAGGAGGCCAGGTGCATCCCGAACGCGTCCTGCGAGAAGAGGAGTTGGCGCTCGGCCAGGTAGGAGACCATGCTGTCGGGCCAGTGGAGCATCCGCGTCTCGAAGAAGGTCAGGTTCAGGTTGCCCAGGCTGAGCGTCTCGGTGTCCTTGACCTCCGTCAGTTCAGTGAAGGGACCGAAATGTTCCTGGAGGGCCTTGACTCCCTGGGAGGAGGCGAACACCTTCGCGGGCTGGATGACCCGCACGGCCTCGGGCAGGCTGCCCGAATGATCCATCTCCGCATGGTTGGAGACGATGTATTCGATCTTCGACGGATCCACCACCGAGGCGATCCGCGCCATCATTTCATCGAAGAAGGGCCGCTTCACCGTGTCAATCAGGGTGATCTTGTCCGCCATCACCAGGTAAGCGTTGTAGGTGGTCCCCCGGCTGGTGTTGTAGCCGTGGAATTCGCGCAGGCTCCAGTCAATCGCTCCGACCCAGAACACATTCTCGGCCACCTGTACCGCAGAAAACGCCGTCATAACCGTACTCTCCTTCTGTCCCTCGACAATCATCCGAATATGGCGGCGGGCTCCATGGCTGTTTGTCCGCCAGGGAGCCCGCGCCATTTCAAAACTGTTCTACCTCAGAAGTTCCAGACGCGCAATCGCCAAAACCGGTGGATCACCAATTCTCGGCCAGGAGTTCAAAGTGGGCCTGCGGGTGTGCGCAGGCGACACAGGCGCGCGGCGCTTCCGCGCCCTCGTGGATGTACCCGCAGTTGCGGCAGCGCCATTTCACACTCTTGTCTTTCTTGAAGACCGTCCCCGCTTCGACGTTTTTCAGCAGGCCGAGGTAGCGGTGTTCGTGCTGCTTTTCCGCGACGATGACGGCCTCAAACACGCGCGCGACATCCTCGAACCCTTCCTCGCGGGCCACCTTGGCAAAGTTCGGGTAGAGGTCGGTCCACTCTTCATATTCCCCTGCCGCCGCGGCCTTCAGGTTCTCCGCCGTCGTGCCGATCACGCCCGCCGGAAACGAGGCCTGAATCTCCAGCATCCCGCCTTCCAGGAACTTGAAGAACCGCTTGGCGTGTTCCTTCTCCTGAAGCGCCGTTTCGGTGAAGATATCGGCGATCTGGATGAATCCATCCTTTTTCGCCTTCCCGGCAAAGTAATCGTACCGGTTGCGCGCCTGCGACTCGCCCGCAAACGCCATCATCAGATGTTTTTCCGTCTTCGATCCCTTGACGTTACTCATGTGGGGTGTTCTCCTTGTCTCAATCATCGCTAATTTATGGGGATGAAGTCTGTCCCCGGATTATTGTGAATGTCGCATGCGATCCATTTCCACCGTTTGGAGGAAAGGGATCAGGCTTTCCACAGACCGTGCAGGTTGCAATACTCGCGCGCCGTGATCTGGGCCGCCTCGATGGGGAAGAACGCCTCAGGCGCCTCGCCCGGAGCGAGGAACTGCCGGTAGGACTTCCCGTCCGCGATCACTTCGATCCACTGGATGAAATGCTCGGCCAGCATCGGGTGAGCCACCGAACCGACCTTGACCTTCACGCCGCCGGGAACCTGTTCGATGACCGGGACATGCTTCTCTTTGGCCGCGTCGGTGGTGTTTTCCGTGAGCAGTTTCATCGGCTGGTTGCAGCAGACGAGGGCTCCGCCTCCCGCTTCCAGGACCTCAATGATATTGCCACACACACTGCATTGATAGATCTGAGACTTTTCGGTAGCCATGTTTTTCTCCCTCCAAGAGACTTTGGATGCCTCAATTTTCAGATGTTATCGGACACCCGGAGGGTGTCCCCTTTTGCTGTCACGCCGCCGTGCCTCCGCCTCCCAGCGCCAGAGCCAGGTTCGGCTGCGGCCGCAACGCCAAGTCCTTGTCGATCATGAACAGACCGCTCGAATCGTCGCCCGAGAGTTTCAAACTCTCGACCACAGCCAGGACCGACGCCTCTTCCTCGACCTGCTCGGTGACGAACCATTGGAGGAACGCGTTGGAGGCATGGTCCTTCTCGGTGATGGCCAGATCCACGAGATTGTTGATAAGTCCGGTGACTTTGGCCTCGTGTTCCTGGGCGGTCAGGAACGCCAGCAAAGGCATCGCCCAATCGGTCTGAGGGCCTTCGATGGCCGCCAGATTGACTTTCCCGCCGCGATCCAGGATGAAATTGTAGAACTTCAGCGCGTGGATCATTTCCTCCTGCGCCTGCACCTGAAACCAATGGGACATCCCCTTGAGGTTTTTCGATTCCAGGTTCGCCGCCATGGACAGATACAGGTACGAGGAGAATAACTCCGCATTCAGTTGACTATTCAGTGCCGCTTGCATGGTTCCACTCAACATTGTTCTCGCTCCTTTCATGGGTATAAACGTCTGAGGGGTACAACCCTATTCCCGCTGTGTTTGCACGACAACGGCTTTTGCTGCACCATCGGATCGGGTCATTTCCCATCTCCGGATGAGACACACCTCATTAATCCTACCTGAAAATATACAGGGCCCGGCGCAAGGATGCAATCCAGAAAATAAGGGAAAACAAAAATCTAACAATTTCGAAGATGGACAGGGGATGTTCCGGGGACACGATAGACCGGGTCTTACCAGGCTACCCGCTCCTGATGTTCGCTGTACTCGCCCTTATACAGAACCAGCACGCGGTCCCGCAGGGGAGAGCGTTCGCTCGTGTCGGAAGAAGGGGAACGGCCCGGCGTGTCCTCGATTATCGTTGCCAGTTGAAAGCGCGTGTGCCGGGCTTCGAGCCGGGCCCAGACGGCTTCCGCCAGGCGGACAGGCTCCTGGCCTCTTTTCTGAACGTCCCCGAACACCAGCGCACAGATCCCGCCGGGTCGCAACACGGCATAAAGCGTTCGGCAGGTCTCAGCCATGAAATCGAGGTAACGCTCCAGTTTCCGGTACCGGTCGAGCCGCTGGTCGAGTTGTTCGGCGTCTTCGTCGAGGAACCAGAGGCGAACCCAGTTCTGCTGGCCATAGTGTTGCGCCTTGAGGGACGGCGGGGCGGTCACGACGAGCTGGACCTGCCGATTCTTCAAGGCCGGTTCGGGCAGGGTGCGGATGTCCTGAACCCGTGCGGCCCAGGCGCGGCCCCGGCAGCGGGGCAGACCCTGGCGCGTCAACTGGTCAATCCGGCTGCGCAAGCGGGTGAACACGTCCACTTCCGGCGCCTGCAGGCGGTTCTCATTGGCATAGGCGAGGATATGATCGGGGGACAGGCATGCGGACTTGGGAATCGGGATTGAAAGACCCGTCTCCGATTTTTCCGAGTTCTTCGGCGTTGTTCCGCCATTCTGGACCAGGCCCAGCAACACGGCCAGGATGAAGGCGTCGGTACGGTCCTGCGGGTCCAGTTCCTGTTTGAGAAAGACCAGTTGGCTCATGGTACGCTCGTGGAACAGCCGCTGGATATACTCCGGCTCCTGCCCCACGGGCGCAAAGAACATGTCGTTGGAAAGGTCGTCAATCCGGTTGCGCAGATCCACCGGGTCGGGCGGGTTGACCTTGGCGGTGGTGAGGCAGCCGGCCAGCGGGTTCCGGTCCGAGCCGATACCCACGCATCCCTCGAGACAGGCCTGCAGGGCGGTGGTGCCCCGGCCCGAGAACGGATCGAACACGACATCGCCGGGCCGCGTGAACTTCTGAATGAAGTAGTGAGGCAGGCGGGGCGGGAACATTCCCGGATACGGACACATGGTGTGCAGCGGATGGCCCCAGGTTTTCGGTTTCCGCTTCCAGTCGTTTGTCAGCATTGCTCCAACAGTTCCCCACTCCCGCGCGGTTTCGGAATCGCCTGGATTCTTGAACCGTCTCTCATTTCCCCGGATTATCTGGTTTCGCTGGTTTCTCCCGATTGGGACTGGCGTGTTTCCGGATCGTGGAGGGTGCCGGAAGACATGCGGAGCAGGGCGCCGATCCCGATTCCGATCAGCGCAAAGAACGCCAGATTGAGCAACATGGCCAGGATACTGTCCAGTCCCAGGGTTTCCTCGATCGCGTTGAAGATCCACCACAGGCCGACCAGCAAGGGGCCGCTGAAGGCCAGCAGCCAGAAAAGCGGCAAGGCCATCCACCGGCCACGGTCCTGACGGCGGTACGACAAGGTGAGCAGACCCACCACCGGCGTCAGAATCGCCAGAAACACGCCCCCGTACCGTGTGTATGTCGGATCCTGCAAAAACTGCAGCATCATGGTTCGCCCCTCATCCTTCAGGGTATTCGTGCCGGGGATAAGTCAGTCCGCGATCGCCGCATTGCGCGTAACGGGTTCCCAACTTCCGGTATCCAGTCCGTTCATCCCTTCGTCGTGTGTTCTTCGAGGAATCGCTCGGCGTCAATGGCGGCCATGCAGCCGGTTCCCGCCGCCGAAATGGCCTGCTTGTAACGCGGGTCCATCACATCCCCGGCGGCAAACACTCCTTCAACCGATGTCGCGGTTCGGATTCTGGCGTTGGGACACACGATGAAACCCGCTCCGTCCACCTCGAGCTGGCCCTTCAGGAAACCGGTGTTGGGGATGTGGCCGACCGCCATGAAAATCCCCTGGCAGGTCAAAACGCTCAACTCTCCCGTCTTCACGTTGCGCAGCCGCAGGCCCTGCACGCTGCCCGCCTCCACGCCCAGAATTTCTTCCACGACCGAGTCCCACGCAAATTCGATTTTGGGGTTGTCGAACGCGCGCTGCTGCATGATCTTCGACGCACGCAATTCATTGCGCCGGTGTACCAGCGTCACTTTCGTACAGAAACGGGTCAGGAACGTCGCCTCTTCGATGGCCGAGTCGCCCCCGCCCACCACGGCCACTTCCTTGCCCCGGAAGAAGAATCCGTCGCACGTGGCGCAGGCCGAAACGCCGTGGCCCATGAGCTTCCGTTCGCTTTCGATCTCGAGCCAGCGGGCCGAGGCGCCTGTGGCCACGATCAGCGTTTCCGCCTCGATCACCCGGCTGTCTGTCTGAAGGCGGAACGGGCGCTTCGACAGGTCGGCCTCGATAATATTCTCCTGCGCGAACCGCGCGCCGAATCGCTCGGCCTGACGGTGTATCAGGTCAATCAGTTCCGGGCCGGTCTTGGCCTCGGGGAAGCCGGGAAAATTCTCGACCTCGGTGGTGATGGTCAATTGCCCGCCCGGTTGGACGCCCTCGAAAACCAGAGGGGAAAGATCGGCGCGACCGGTATAAACGGCGGCGGTCAGACCCGCCGGGCCGGTTCCTACGATGACAACTTTCTCGGCCATCTGTTTGCAGCCTCCGTGAAAAAATCGTATCTGTTTCACCGTTTCCTGGTGTTCAAACGCGATGCAGCAGGCCGTCGCGCAGTTCCATCACCCGGTCGGCGTTGGCGGCGATGCTCGGCTCGTGGGTGACGATAATCAGCGAGCGTCCCCGGTCCCGCGTGGTCTTCCACAACAGACTGGCCATCGCATCGGCGGTTTTTACATCCAGGTTCCCCGTCGGTTCGTCGGCCAGAATGATCTTCGGATCGTTCATGAGCGCGCGGGCGAGGGCGACGCGCTGCTGCTCGCCTCCCGAGAGTTTGGTGGGCAGGTGTTCGGCCCGGTCGCGCAGTTCGACCTGATCGAGCAGTTCGAGCGCGCGTTCATGGGCCGCCTTGCGGTCCATACCGGCGATAAAGGCGGGCATGGCCACATTCTCCCACGCGCGGAACTCCTGCAGCAGGTGGTGGAACTGGAAAACCAGCCCGATGCTGTGGCACCGCAGCCGGTTCAGGTCGCTGTTGCTCATGTCGGCCAGGCTGTATTCCCGGTCGCCGGAAGACGAAGTGTTGTAGAAAATCGTCCCGTTTGTGGGCCGGTCGAGCATGCAGAGCAGGTTCAGCAGGGTACTCTTGCCCGAGCCGCTCTTGCCCGTGATGGCGACCACCTCGCCGGGCTGGAGGGAAAAATCAATCCCGCGCAGCACTTCGAGCGTACGTGAGCCGTCAATATAGTTTTTGACCAGTTTCAGGGTTCGCAACAGGGGTTTACTCATAACGCAGGGCCTCCACCACATTGAGCCGGGCGGCCAGCAGGGCCGGAATGACCGAAGAAATCAGACAAATCCCGATGGAACAGGCGCTGATGGTCAGGACGGTCAGGGCTTTGATTTTCACGGGAATGCCCCGCAGGTTGTACACGTCTTCCGGAATGTCCACCGGGCAGTGGTATTTCAGGATGTAACAGAGAAGCACCCCGAAAATGATGCCCAGCGTGGTGCCGATGACCCCGATGAACAACCCCTCGGCCAGAAAGACTTTCGTGATGGAGCGTCGGGGCGTTCCCATCGCACGCAGGATACCGATCTCGCGTGTCTTTTCCATTGTGATGAGGATCAGGGTCCCCATGATGTTCAGACCGGCCACCGCTACGATGAGCAGCAGGATCACGAACATGGCCAGTTTCTCGAGGGCCAGGGCTTTGAAGAGCCCCGGGTTCATTTCCCCCCAGGAACGGGTCTGCGTGGGGATTCCCAGTTCGTTCTGGATCCTTTCTCCCAGGCGCGCCGCCACTTCGTCGGCCTTGAAGGGGTCTTTCAGTTTAATGTGGACCAGATCCACCACGTCCTCGTCCAGGAGCGACATTTCCTGGGCGGTCTTGATGGACACACAGGCGAAAAATTCATCGAGTTCCGAAAGGCCTGTATCGCGAATTCCCTCTACGGTCAAGGGGTAGATCTTGGGTTTGGGCATGTTGCCGGTCTGGGCGATTTTCCCGGTCAGGGCAAAGACCTTGCTGTGCAACCCGACTCCCGTCCGCTTCACGATGCCCGTGCCGATGATGATTTCATCCAGACCGGGTTCGGTCTTTCCGGTCACCTTGCGTTCCGAATTGGTGGCGGTGGCCAGTGTGACCTTCTCCTCGCGCGCGACATCCAATCCCAGGATCATCGCGGGCGCAGAGGCCTCGATGTCGGTGTATTGGGTGTCGCGTTTGATCAGACCCCAGGTCTGAAGCCGGGGTGAGGCTCCGACCACCTCGGGATCGGTCTCGCAGAGCTGCATGATGGCCTGATAGTTGCCCAGCTTTTCCCCATAGACGGACCGAATCTCGATATGGGAGAGTTCGTCCGTCAGGAGTTTCATGTAATCCTGTTGGGCGCCGTCCATGACGGCGATGACGGTGATCAGGGCGGTGACCCCGATGGTG
>Ga0116170_10004583_pt1 | contig 12589 bp, 9 predicted proteins | sample AD_JPNHW1_MetaG_FD_89797 | JGI IMG/M metagenome (GOLD analysis project Ga0116170, IMG submission 89797) | Active sludge microbial communities of municipal wastewater-treating anaerobic digesters from Japan - AD_JPNHW1_MetaG | ecosystem: Engineered > Bioreactor > Anaerobic > Digestate | place... | reverse complement strand
CAGCCTCGGGAACCCCCGGGGTTCTTACCCCTGCCGAAAGGCCTCGGGGATTGAAACCATGGCTTTAATGCGGGCGACATAACGCGTACCCTTGTTCTTACCCCTGCCGAAAGGCCTCGGGGATTGAAACTTTGCTGACCCCTTCAAGTTCTTTCTGGGCAAGGGTTCTTACCCCTGCCGAAAGGCCTCGGGGATTGAAACCTACAATCTTCTGGAAGTGTGTATTTTCGGCCATGCGTTCTTACCCCTGCCGAAAGGCCTCGGGGATTGAAACTCATCCTCTGACGTTTTTCACGCTTTTTAATGCGTTGTTCTTACCCCTGCCGAAAGGCCTCGGGGATTGAAACATTATGTTTCGCAAGCTTGCTAGTCTTATCAGTTGCCGTTCTTACCCCTGCCGAAAGGCCTCGGGGATTGAAACTTGCTATCAACAACTCTTTGCACCATGACATTAGCAGTGGTTCTTACCCCTGCCGAAAGGCCTCGGGGATTGAAACTTTCCGCTTCAATCGTGTACCCTGTGCATAATGGATTAGTTCTTACCCCTGCCGAAAGGCCTCGGGGATTGAAACACGCTTGCCGATACAACGGGTCAGCCACGAGGCCAGGCGTTCTTACCCCTGCCGAAAGGCCTCGGGGATTGAAACTCCTCCCCTGAGATGATAGCATGGCAATAGGCACAGTGTTCTTACCCCTGCCGAAAGGCCTCGGGGATTGAAACACATACCTGTGGAGGGTGGGGCTGGAGAGGTCTGATGGGTTCTTACCCCTGCCGAAAGGCCTCGGGGATTGAAACCAGTCATAGTCTCTGGGTTAATATATGAATAGTCAGTTCTTACCCCTGCCGAAAGGCCTCGGGGATTGAAACGAACAGCATCAATACCTGAAGCAGATGAGAGTTTTGGTTCTTACCCCTGCCGAAAGGCCTCGGGGATTGAAACTTTTCGCGCATGTCTTTCTTTTCCTGGCGGCTCTTTCGTTCTTACCCCTGCCGAAAGGCCTCGGGGATTGAAACTACGTGGGATCTTGTTAATCTCCAGAGCCACACCCAAGTTCTTACCCCTGCCGAAAGGCCTCGGGGATTGAAACGAAAGCCGATACGCTTAACAGCTGCTGCAATCAGCGGGTTCTTACCCCTGCCGAAAGGCCTCGGGGATTGAAACGTTGAACCAGCGCTTTTTAAGGTTTAAGTGCAGTATGTTCTTACCCCTGCCGAAAGGCCTCGGGGATTGAAACTGGTGAACTCCGGTGTGTCAGTTGAGAGCTATGGTCACGTTCTTACCCCTGCCGAAAGGCCTCGGGGATTGAAACGATCGACAGTTATAGTGAGAGTGTTGCCTTTGGTTGTGTTCTTACCCCTGCCGAAAGGCCTCGGGGATTGAAACATCAGACCTCAGGGTGTCGAAGACGTAGAACATATGGGTTCTTACCCCTGCCGAAAGGCCTCGGGGATTGAAACTTATCTGGCAATGGTAAAACCACCTTTGCTTGCTCTGTTCTTACCCCTGCCGAAAGGCCTCGGGGATTGAAACAGAGAAGTATAGCTATCTGCTAACATTTTTATTATGTTCTTACCCCTGCCGAAAGGCCTCGGGGATTGAAACACAGACATGCCACAACGTTTGAGCTCTCTAACCAGGTTCTTACCCCTGCCGAAAGGCCTCGGGGATTGAAACACTTCATAAGATTTCTTCGCCTTGAACACCACAGCAGCGTTCTTACCCCTGCCGAAAGGCCTCGGGGATTGAAACTTAATCTCATTGATCCGCAGGATAACATCAGACTGTTCTTACCCCTGCCGAAAGGCCTCGGGGATTGAAACTTAAGATTCTGTTCGCGTATTAGCGCTCTTCTCAATGGTTCTTACCCCTGCCGAAAGGCCTCGGGGATTGAAACAAGCTCAGTATGGCGACAGGATAGAATTGATACCTGTCAGATCGATAAAAGAAATGCGCGGAATCTGCAAAGACATGGATACCAGCCTGGAACGCGCAGCCGACAGAATATGAATATTGTTGATTCCTGCGGTTGGCTGGAATATCTTGCGGATGGCCCTGACGCCGACTTCTTTTCCTCTATTTAAAACCGAACAGCTTGTTGTTCCAATTATCTGTATCTATGAGGTTTTTAAGAAAGTCCTGGCAGCAAAAGGGGAGGCCCTTGCGCTTCAAACCATGGCACTTATGCAACAGGGTTTGGTCGTGGAAATTGACAGCACAATGGCAATTGAAGCGGCAAGGCTGAACCAGGAACTGAAATTACCAATGGCAGACAGCTTCATTCTGGCCACAGCCCGGGCTCACAATGCAATTATCTGGACACAGGATCAACATTTTAAAACTGTTTCTGGCGTCAAATATAAAATTAAGCGCAAATCAGGTTAAGCTACTGAAAGGCCTCTGGATAGATTTCTTGCCTGCTCGCCAGAAAGATATCTATTCTAGTGGCTAACAGAAGTTTATCCTTTAAATCAATTAACCCTCTCAATTGTTATTATGACTTTTTCTCGTCATTTCGGTTTGTCATTGCAAGGCCTTGATGATTAGAACTGATACGACACATGACCTGAAATAATTACCGTCATTCAGCTCTGCCAAATAATTTAATGCATTGTTATTTTGCTACAGAGCTATCTGATGCGATTTTAAACCCGATCATGGCGCTGGTTTCTGGTTCAGGGACTTCTGGCGTGAATTCTCAAAAAAAAAAATTGAACGGTCTGAATTTTATTGCCTTTAAGAAAACATATCCACCAAACTTCCATCTCAAACGCGGGCAATAAATACAGGAGAAAATATGAATAAGGAAAACGAAAAAAAGAATGAAACCGTTCTGGATTACAGCAACCTTTCGACCATTAGTGAAGAAGCCGGGCAAAAAATCGATGACGTTATCCGGAGAGCGACGGCCAACCAGCATCTGGTTGACGGTGATGCTTCGATTAACAATATTGGCAGACAGTATGCAAATGCATCAAAAGCCCAGCTGGCCGGTCGGGTCGCCGAAGCACAACAGGCAGCTACTTTCAATGCCGATGCAGCAACCAGGGGTTTGAACGATATCACCTCAGTCACTTCCGCTGCTAAGGGCCTGAATAAGGATGCTTCCGACATTTTTATTTTCGAAAAAGGCGAAATGATTGAGAAGGTTCAGGTAAAATTTTGCGGCACTGCTGATAATACTGCCAAACAACTTTCGCAGCCAAAATACAACGGCATGCAGAAAGTGGCACCTGCAGACCAGATAAGAACCGCCAGAAGAGTTGCATCAAGATTGTCACTAAAAAATGCGGGGGCACGCCCTGAAATGTCAAAACAATATCGGGATACAGCAGATCGCGTTGCTGACCATATTGAATTCAAAAAGGCTTCCAGTTCCCCGCTGACCCGACATGAAGCAAAAAACCTGGCAAAACAGGCCAGCAAAGGCAAGGCCTGTCTGCCGAAACCTGAACAAGGTTCTCTGTTGGGCGAAATTGGCAATGCCAGCGGTGCGGCGGCATTGAGCGGCGCAAAGGTGGCTGGCATAACCACTCTTGCGCTTTCCGGGGCCGGAAATGCAAAGGCCTGGTATGATGGCAAAATTTCTGCAACCGAAGCGGTTATCGATACCACCTGCGCTGCTGCCACATCGGCACTTGATGGAGCAGCCAAAGCGGCTGTCGGCACAGCGATAAAATGCGGAGCCGAAGCGGTTGCAAAAACCGCTGGAAAAGAAATTGCAAAATCAGTGGCAAAAGAAAGCCTTAAAAGCGGTGTTGCCAGACTGGCTTCTTCTAATGCGGCGTTTGCTGTTGGCACTGTTGCCGTCGATGCTGCGGTAGGCGTCGCACAACTCTGCACCGGAAAAATTAGTACCGGAGATTGTGCCAGAAAAGTTGGCAATTCTGCCGCTGTCGCCGGTGGTGCCATGGCATGCGGCCAGGCCGGAGCTGCTCTTGGCACCATGCTTTGCCCCGGCATTGGCACTTTCGCTGGAGGGGTTCTGGGCGGTATCATTGGATCTGTAGGCGGTAGTTCAATTTTTTCGGGAATTTTTGATTAACATTTTGTGAATTCCGCATGCAGACGTCGGCGGCGGCCGATTAAACATGGCTTTTCTGCTTCATTGCTGAAAAGCCTTATTTTTTCAGCTAAACGGAAACCTCCCCCCACCCCCGCAAACCCGCATTCTACCGTCGAGGTTTACCGTTTAGCCCTTTTCTGCCATGATCAGATCAGCCTCGGGGATTGAAACTAATATGCTTGACCTTTCCGATCGATCGGGCTAGCGTAAAGGGGTAGACTTTTATCAAGAGGAAAAAATATGAATGTTGTGAAGGTTTCACCTAAATTTCAGATTGTTATTCCCGAAGCTGTCAGGAAAAGTATGGGAATCAAAGCCGGCGAAAAAATTCAGGTCATTCAGTATGGCGATAGAATAGAATTAATACCTGTCAGATCGATAAAAGAAATGCGCGGTATCTGCAAAGACATGGATACCAGCCTGGAACGCGAAACCGACAGAATATGAATATTGTTGATTCCTGCGGTTGGCTGGAATATCTTGCGGATGGTCCTGACGCCGACTTCTTTTCTTTTCCACTATTTAAAACCGAACAGCTTGTTGTCCCGATTATCTGTATCTATGAGGTTTTTAAGAAAGTCCTGGCAGCAAAAGGCGAGAACCTTGCGCTTCAAACCATGGCACTTATGCAACAGGGTTTGGTCGTGGAAATTGACAGCACACTGGCAATTGAAGCAGCAAGGCTGAGCCAGGAACTGAAATTACCAATGGCAGACAGCTTCATTCTGGCCACAGCCCGGGCTCACAATGCAATTATCTGGACACAGGATCAACATTTTAAAAATGTTTCTGGCGTCAAATATAAAATTAAACGCAAGTCAGGCTGAAACATCTTCATTTCATCTACGCTGAGGCTTACCGTTCAACCACTTTCTGTTATGGTCAGCCACGGAATTTCCGGGTTTCACTCGTTGCCGAAGGCCTCTGGATAGATATTTTTTGATTGCTGACCACTTGATGGCAGGCTTTGCGCGCCCCTGGGTCACCGACCAGTGAAAGAAGAATGAGAGTTCTGACACGGTCTTCGTAAATGCTGTGACCGTTTATAACAGCAATGGCGGCCGCCATTCAAAAATGGCTTTTGAAGGCCAGCGTATTTATATTCGATTTGTCGGTACCCATCTACAATATGATCGTATCGACGTCAGCGGGATTTAATCAGGGAGAACCGTTATGAAACCGATCAAGCCGATAAGAACCGAACAAGATTACGCGGCTGCTCTTGCAGAAATAGACCTTCTTATCGATTCAGAACCCGGCACGGCCAAATACGACCGTCTTGAAGTTCTTTCTTTAATCGTAGAAGCTTATGAAGAGCAGGCCCACAAAATCCCCGTCGAAGATATCGACCCGATTGATGCTATCAAATTCTGGGCTGAACAGAACAATATGAGCCGAAAGGATCTCGAACCATACCTGGGCAGCAGTTCAAAGGTTTCTGACGTGTTGAACGGAAAAAGACCGCTGAGCACAACGATGATTCGAAAGCTGGTCGGCGCCGGAATTCCCGCCGAACTGCTGATTCGACCAATCAACATCGAAAAAGCCGCCTGATGCCATTACGGCCATTTCCCCAGATTTTATCCATGGAAAGAAGCAGTTTAGGGAAATTGTCGTAGAAAGGCCTCGATGATTGAAATTGATGCGGCCTGCGCCAGGCCCTAAATCAGGGGCACAATTTTAGATTGTTTATTGATTCTTCACTGCGATTTAAATGCAGTCTGGCCGGTTTCAGTCGATGAAGATTCTGACTCTGGCGACTCTGATGAGTTTTTCGCGAAAAGCGTAGCCGGGCAGGCAGACTTCGGCGATTTTGCCGATCTGGGTTGCGTTGCCGGGCACGCCGCCGACTGATTCGTGCAGGTTCGGGTTGAAAAGTTCGCCGGGCGCAGCAATTGCCTGCAAACCCTGCTTTTCGAGAATTTCTAAGAACTGGCGGGCCCAGAGCTCGAAGCCGGCGGGGAACTGGCCGGCAGGGTCGTTGCTGCCAGCGTGAGCCAGTGCGGTCTTGAGGCTGTCGATGGCGGGCAGGATCGCCAGCAGCAGGTCGGCGCGGCCCGCGTCGGCGGCGTCGGCAATTTTCCGGTCGGTGCGTGTCTGCAGATTCTGATAGTCTTTTATCAGAGTCTGGTAGCGGTGCATAAATTCAGTTGCAAGTGAGTTGTTGATATCGTTGACCAAACCAGGCTCCTGTGGCCGCAAAACTTTGCTTCATTCTACAAACCAGCCGCCGGTTTTTCAACTATATCCCGGATAATAATTGCAGAAAGAGGCTGATTTATGGCTTCTGACGCAGCTCGCCATAGAAGCGTGCTGCCCCGGGGTGTAGACTGCCGGGCGGAACGCCCTTCATGAAGTTTTCGGGGGTGATGTCGCGGGCGCGTTCGTGAATTTTTTTAAGATAATCGAGGTGGCTGTACATATCGCGGCAGAGGCGGTAAGCCAGGTCTTCGCTGAGGTGGGCATCGCAGACCAGCATCGCCATGAGTGCCAGAGTTTCGAGGTTGCCTGAACCGGTTTTGTAGGTAGCTTCAGGCAGCGAGAGGCCCGAAAGATACGGCAAGGCCTGGGTCAGGCTGGCGATCTCGGCTGACGAAAATGAGATAATTCGCAACGGCAGCCGTTTCTGCAATTCGCTGATGGTCATGGTCGGAATACCGGCAATCACTATGGCCGCATCGTTTTCGCGGCGTTCCATTGCCTGAATCATATCATCATAAGAAATGTAAGCCGGCGTAAAATCGGCGGGGCCTATGCCACAGGCAGCGAGCAGTTCAACAGCCGTCAACGCGTTGCCACTGCCCGGCGGCCCGACGATGACCCGGCGGCCACGCAACTGCGCCAGATTCACGATGTCAGAATCAGCCGCCACTACTATCTGAACGACTTCGGGGTATAGCGCCATGAGCACCCGCAGATCGCTGAAGGTGCGACCGGTGAAACTGCCGCGACCGCCGAGCGCTGCAATTACGATATCGCTCTGGGCGATGGCCAGATTCAGCTCGCCCTGCTGCAGCAGCCTGATATTATCGATTGAACCACGGGTTGAATGCGACATGACACTCAGGTTGTCGGAGTGGGTAGTCCAGGCGTTGGCAAAGGCGTTGCCGAGCGGGAAATATGTGCCGGTCATCGCACCGGTGCCGAGGGTGAGAAAACTGATGAGTCTCTCAATTTTAAATGCTGCGGCAGGCTGGGCCGCAAGGTTCAGGGGCAGGCAGCAGCAGATCAGCAGCAGCAGGCAGGCAGCTTTTGTTTTCATTTTTGCGAAACCTCACCCATACCGGGGGCGTAGATGGCACTGCAATTGCGCCCGCCCTTTTTGCATTCATAGAGGGCTGTGTCGGCCTTGCGAATCAGGCCCAGTTCATCAGTATCGTGTGCCGGAAACTCGGAAATACCGATGCTGATACTGACATGCAGCGGCCTTTCGTAACCGGTAAAATCATGGCCGGCTATGGCGAGGCGCAGACGTTCAGCGACCACCATGGCGCCCGCCGCGTCGGTTTCGGGCAGCAATGCGATCATTTCTTCGCCACCGTAGCGGGCCGTCACGTCAATATCTTCGCGCACCGAGCGGCGAAACAGCATGGCAACCTGTTTGAGCACTTCGTCACCGACCTGGTGCCCGTAGGTATCGTTGAATTTCTTAAAATGATCGATATCGAAAAACAGCAACGAGAAAATTTTGCGATAGCGGCGTGAACGCTTGATTTCTTCGGCGAGGCGCAACCGGAAATGCCTGACCATGAAGAGACCGGTCAAGCCATCGGTAATCGCCAGCTTGAATAACTTGGTATTGTCGAGCACGAGGGCGGCCTGATTGGCCATGGTCTGCAACAGATCGGTATCGCGCTTGCTGAAGTCGCCACCGTCTTTGCGATTAACAATGTTAATGACCCCGAAGGTTATATTTTTAACTTTGAGCGGCACGCAGCAGAGCTGGCTGACCCGGTTTTTATCGCCTTCGTATTGCTTGAAATCAGGGTGGTGATCTGGGTCATTGATGGTCAGCATTTCGCCGGTCTCAAGAACCTTGCCGGCGATACCTTCGCCAGGCCTGATATTGATATTCCGCTTAAAATCGTTAACGGGAAGGGTCTGGCCGGTGTCGTCGTCCCAGATGCGCACGCGCTGCAGCTCGAGGGATTCCTGGTTTTCGTCGAGCAGCATCAGCGAGCCGCGCTTGGCATCAGCGGCCTCGATGGCCTTGTCGATAATGACGTCGAGCAGACGCTCTAGGTCGAGACCGACTTCAACCATTGTACGGCCGATTTTGTAGAGAACGCCGACTTCAAATACTTTGCGATCGAGTTCGATATTCTTGTGTTCGATAGTCTGGGCGCGGGTCTGCAGCTCAGCATAAGCGACGCGCAGTTCTTCCATTTTGCCGGCAAGACTGTCGGCCATGTAATTGAAATTACTGGCCAGCTGGCCGACTTCATCGGTGTTCGCGACTGAGATGCGCACGTCATATCGGCCGGCCGCCAGTTCATTGGCACCGTGAGTAACCTGCAGAATCGGCAGGGCGATGTTCTGCGAAATCAGCAGTGCAATGACTATCGCGACCAGCATGGTCAGGAAAAGGATCCAGTAGAGGTTGTGCTGAAAGGTTTCGACGAGCTGATAGACTTCCTGCTGATCCTGGAGGAGAAAAACCTTCCAGCCGTGGCCGATTACCGGCAGCAGCGAAGCGACCAGGGGCTTTTTCAAGGTGGGGGCGTCGATGGCAAAAACGCCGGTATCATGATCGGTCAGTTTCTGTTGAAGAATTTCGAGATCCTGGGGTTTGACATCAGCGGGCGAGGCAAGCACCAGACGGTTATTTTCGTCGAGCAGATAGACGCGGGTGCTGTTGCCGACCACGTTCTCAGCGAACAGGGTTGTCAGCTGAAGCATGTTGAGTTCGACGGCGACCAGCCCATAACGCTTGCCCAGTCTGTCTTCGAGCGGTGCCACAATCGTAACCGGGTTGCGCGAACCGGAATCGGCGAAATTGCAGAGCCGGAAGGGTTTTTCCTGGAGGGTGGCGAGCAGGGCGACGGCATCTATACTGTCGTTTGCCTGCAGATCGTTTGAAACCGCGAGTCTCTGGCCTTGCAAATCGTAAACGCGAATTCTTTCGATAGAAAAGTAGCGGTTATCAAACTCGCGAATCAGCGATTGAATGCCGTTAAGATCGTTATCGAGCACCGAAGTGCTGCGGGCCAGCAGCTGTATGATTTCGAACTGGTGGGCCACGAAACGGTTCAGGTCTATTGATGCTTTTCGGGCATGGGCAAGCGAATTGTTGACAATAACATTCAGAAGGCCGGCCGAGGCGTTGCTGAGCATAACGTAGCTGATGTAGATCAGCGGAGTCAGCGTAATGACAAGAAAACTGACGACCAGTTTGGTCTTGATGCTGTTGAGATATTTGAAGATTTTGCTTTGCAGCTCTTGTGTTGCCATATTATTTATGTACATGATTTTGCCATTTTTGTGCGGTTTACTCAAGCATTTTCTGTGATTTTTGCTATGCATACTGACCGGGTGAATTGCCGGTCTGCAATGTGCAAAATAGCGAAGGGGCTGGCATATAAGCTGGTAAAGGCGTAGAATGAATACAGAAGAAACATGCCAGGCAGAAAACTGCCCGTGCAGACAAGGAAAGCAATGATTACGACTGGCCCGAGCTGGCATCGGATTGTCCTGCCCTTTGCGGCGGGCTATTTTTTGTCGTATCTGCTTCGAAATGTCAACGCGATCATCGCACCCGAGCTGACCCGCGACCTGGCTGTTTCGGCGGCCGATCTCGGGCTTTTGACCTCGGTGTATCTTCTGGCGTTTGCTGCTTTTCAGCTGCCGCTGGGCATTTTGCTCGACCGTTACGGGCCACGGCGTGTTGAAATCACTCTGTTGCTGGTGGCTGCGGCTGGCTGTCTGCTTTTTGCTCATGGTCGCCACCTTCATGAACTGGCAGTTGGCCGGGCGTTGATTGGGCTTGGGGTTTCGGCCTGCCTGATGGCGTCGTTCAAGGCTTTTTCACAGTGGTACCCGGCGGGGCAGCAGGCTTCGCTTAATTCAGCAGTAATGGCTGCCGGCGGCCTGGGTTCGCTGACTGCAACGACCCCGATTGCCTGGGCCTTGCCACTGGCGGGCTGGCGCGGTATCTTTATCGGCCTGGCTGGCCTGGCAGTCGCGGTGGCCGCCGGTATTTTCACAACCCCCGAAAAGCCCGCCCCGCCAGCCGATGAATCATCGCAAGGCCAGTGGCGTGCCGTTGGCGACATCATTACCAGCCGGGTATTCTGGCGTATCGCACCCCAATCTGCGGTGGTCTCGGGTGGTTTTATGGCTTTGCAGGGCCTGTGGGCCGTGCCCTGGCTGATGACTTTTAACGGCTGTTCACGAGACGCGGCGGCTTTTCATCTGCTGCTGGCAAGCGTCGCGATGCTCATTGGCTTTATAACCCTTGCGGCGGCGGCGGTTCCTCTGGCCCGCATTGGCATAACTTCAGAGCGTCTGCTCGTCAACGGCATCGGTCTCGGAGTGCTCGTCATGGGGCTTATTGTCACGGGGGTCGGGCCAACCCACCTGTTGTGGTTCATTATGGGCCTGATCTTCTCAATCAGCAACCTGTCTTACGCGCTGTTGAGCGAGCATTTTCCGGCGAACCTGTCGGGGCGCGTCAACACCGTTCTTAACGTTTTCGTGCTGGGGGGCGCATTTGGCCTGCAATGGGGTATCGGTCTGCTGCTCGACATGCTGGGCGCATCAGGTTACGAACCCCGGGCCGCGTTTCGCATCACCTTCGGGGTGATGCTCGCACTGCAGGCAGTCTCGTGGCTATGCCTGATTCATGAGCGCAAGCACCACAGCCCGATCACCTCTTCCAAAGAAGTGCAGCACAGCCATCACTGAAAGTCATTTCAAGTTGATGGTAAGCTGCCGGTCAGATCAGTATTTTATGCCGGCCCGGCAAGAAATAATCGCCAGTGATTCTTTGAAACGGTTGTAAACAGCCCGGGCACGCTGGGCAAAAAACGCCGCCGGTCTGGCAATAGCAACTTTATCATTGCGTTTGCTCAAGTTCAGCGCCATGCTGTTCATGCCTTCAAGCAAAACGCCAAGACGGCTGTAGAGCATTTCTTTGAGGCGCACTTCTGATTTGTCGCACAGAGCGCGGGTGTTGTCAGAACGGCCGACCATCGCTTCGAGCATTTTGGTCATCATTTCGGGCTGCTTCATAAAAAAGTCTTCAACCTGATGCAGTTGCACGACAATGGCGGTCAGATCGGTGGCACAGACCACATCAGCGGTGCGCCGCATATCTGGAACCCTGGCGTCGAGATTGAGGAAGACTGCGATTTCGCCGACAATGCTGCCGGGGTTATCGATTCGAATATTCGGGTTGCCCCCACCGGTTACAACCTCGGCGGCCCCTTCGGTTATTATAAAAAGCTTGTCGCCGATCGTGCCTTCTTTGCAGAGCAGTGAACCGGCTTTAAAAGTCTGCATCTTAACATCCCGGCCAACATAATTGACTATACCGCAGGCAACTGAAGAACCGCCACGGGCAGACATTTCAGACTGGCGTGTGATTTCGTCGGCCATTGCCCAGGCCGGGTGAGATTTTGCTGCAACCAGGTCTTTATCAATCAATGATGGATAAACAATTCCGGCCAGTTCATTAACGCCGGCAACGTAATCGCGGGCTGCATTGCGAATAAAGGTTTCGAGTTCGACTTCTTCTTTTGCAACCCCGGCAAAGTGCGCAAAAAACTGCTTCATGTACCGGGCGAAAGATATACAGGCGCGAACCCCAATTTTTGGGTCGGTAGAAAAATAATTTTTAAGCTTTTCATGGTCATCGGCAGGCACCGTCTCAACTGATGATTCGTCAAGAGCGAATACCGAGAACCCCTGTGGCTGACCCATCAGCGCTTCGATTTCACCAAAAAGCTCATGGTGCGAAACGATACCGACCAGGTCAGCTTCGCTGAGCATGCGTTTAACGCCAAGTTCTTTAACTGATTTTTTTGAATACACTTTGGCAAAACGGCCAGAAGTCACTTTAAAAAAAGCTGGAACCAGTTCACCTTGAAGAAAGACATGATCGCCGGGCGAAAAAGAACTGCATACTGAATTAGACATCCCATTCCCTCTACTTTGCACAACTCTAAAAATACATCATATATAGCGAACAAATTATACGACAAATCGCCAAAAAAGTTTTCGACAATTAGTATTTTTTTGTAATATTTTTTAACATCGTCGGTACAATGGCATTTTTTCGCTCTTGCCCTTTAATGATGCCAGGCAGTGCCTGTCGAAGCCTGATTTTTCAGGGAAACCGCCGACAAAGCTTGCAGAAAAGAGGCAGCGAGCAGTCTGCATTTTTTCTGCTTCCTTTTGCACGCGTGCACTGACGTTTACCGCATCGCCGATTACGGTAAAATCGCGGCGGGCACCGAAACCCAGCATGCCGCAGCTGACTTCGCCCGCATTGACACCAATGGCGACCGGAAAACTCCACTCCCCT
>Ga0116170_10004581_pt1 | contig 12591 bp, 11 predicted proteins | sample AD_JPNHW1_MetaG_FD_89797 | JGI IMG/M metagenome (GOLD analysis project Ga0116170, IMG submission 89797) | Active sludge microbial communities of municipal wastewater-treating anaerobic digesters from Japan - AD_JPNHW1_MetaG | ecosystem: Engineered > Bioreactor > Anaerobic > Digestate | place... | reverse complement strand
GCAGGTTGCTGTGGGTTTGGTTGCGTGGTGGCGGTATAGTTGAAAAGGGACAGTGGCTGCCCCCCGTCCCCGTGGCATTTGCCCGTACCTTTGACACTTGTTAATCGAATTATGAAATTTGAGGTGGAGATAATGACAAAAGAAGAATTCTTGAAGCAGTTAAAAAGTGTTATACCCTTAGACAGTAAGCTCGACAACCCCGGCGGAGGCGTTTCCATGATAGTTTCAATTGGAGAGGACAAGCTATCATACATAAGGGGAACTTCGCGGATATATCTGCCGGTTGAAGCTGTTTTTGATGTTCTCAACGAGTTCAGTGGCAAAACAGTATCTACAAATGACTTAAAAGAGTACAACCCGATTGTATTTGATACAAAACGCGGCGGTCATGATTGTAACCGCACGGTTATGTTCTGTATATTCGAGAAAATGGGTCTTACTTTTGGCGGCATAAAAGGCTCTGGTCGGCGTGGTTCCCCATTTTATATAACATTAAGCAAATAAAAAGATTATATTATCATCAACTGAAATTCTTAATGGCTCTGTAAAGTTAAAATGAAGAAATAGGTCACGAAATCGTAGAAAAGCTTCAAGCAACTAACAAATACTCTCGTTTTTGTTTATTTGAAAGACTAAGGCCGGCGACTTGAGCCGGTGTTAGGCCATTCAAAGCAGAGTGAGGACGAACGAAGTTGAAGAAGAAGACAAACATAGAAATAAGGTTATTGGCAGATTGAAAAGAACAGAAGCCTTGTTTGGTTTTGTACCAAGCTTTGAATTGTTTATTAAAGCATTCAATCAGATTGTTTGAAATATCATCCTTGAAGCTTTCGACCCGGATATGCTTAACATCATTGAAAACGGATTTAACAGGAACCTTGTAGGCAGCATAGCGATCAGAAACGATAGAGGAAGGTATGCCTGACTTCTTAGCCTCAGCAAGGATGGAAAATGCCTGTGGAGAGTCACGATGGGGAGAAAGATGAAAACCAATAATGAAACGGGTTTCAGAATCAATAACAAACCAGATGTAATACTTTACCCCATTAATTTTAACAACTGTTTCATCAGCGTGCCATTCATCGGAATTAAGGTTAAGCATAGGAAGAAGCTTTAGTCTCATATTGTCAAATAGCGGAGCAAAGTTTTTAGACCAATTGCTTATGGTGGTATGCGAAACCTTTATGTTAAAGACTAATTGGAGAATCAAACTGATATTTCTAAAAGAGTCTTTGCCAAGATAGAACATACTCAGAGCCGTAACGATGGTATGCACAGGGTATCTCATCCTCTTGAAGTCTGTTTTACCCAAAAGACTCGACATGGAAGGGCTACAACATATACTCGTACCTTTAAAGACAAAGAAAGAATGGTTGCATTTCTTGTCACAACAGCTGTAGTTGCTGTACAGTTCATGATCATGGTGCAAAAAGGTTGCCTTGCCGCATTTGGGGCATGAGGGATATTTTCGCTCAGTTTGCCCCACTCCCGCCCTCGGGCGGTCGGGGGCAAACTGATGGTTGCACTGCCGGCAGAGATACTTCTGATAACCTTCAGAATCCCTGCCATAGCGATAGAAGGAATGAGCGTTGTTGCATTTTGGACAACTGAATGATACAATTTTCTGCATGAGGACTCGTCTCCTTTTTTTGGAGGTATTTGTTTTGTTGCAGAAACATTGTACCACTAAGGAGTTCGGGTTCTCAACTTTCATTTAACTTTACAATACGAGTAAAAAATAACGGAGGCGCTTTATGAAAAGGTTTATCAGCATACTGTTGGCAATTGTTATGGCGGCGCTTTGTGCCGTTCCGTCTTTCGCCGGTTATGCCCCGGCGAAAACGCAGGAGGCTCAGCGCGAAAAACTGCCGCTTGTTATTATCCGCGGCATGGATGCGGACGACCTTATCGTCGATTACGGCAACGGCAAAACAGGCCCGCCCGTTATGCCGGTCAATACTTCGGATATTGTGAAAACGCTCTTTAAAGCAGCCGGCACATCTTTAATCCGCCTCAGCGCGGATAAGGGCCTTGATGTTGTTACCGGCTACGCGAAAAAAATCCTCGGTTCCATGGCTTGCGATAAAACCGGCACGCCGATCTGCAAGGCCGCCATACCCACCTATCCGCTTGCCGTAAGCAATTATGGCAATCTGCTCAACAGCACCGATTACAGCGAAGGCCAAATCGTAAAATCGTCAATCGATCATTTCGGCGCGGATTATACCTATTATTTCGCCTATGACTGGCGCTTGAATCCGTTTGACAACTGCGGCAGAATAGCCGCTTTGGTGGACCAGGCGCTGAGCGATACCGGCTGTTCCAAGGTCAACCTTGTCTGCGCGAGCCTCGGCGGAATACAGACGCTTGCTTACCTGACAAAATACGGGTACGAAAAACTCAATAAAATCGTCTTCGTTTCTTCGGCATTCTGCGGTTCCTATTTCGCGACGGACCTTTTCAACGGCAACCTTTCCACCAGCCCCGAGGTGCTTTACAACGCTTTGGCGGGTGACCCCGGCAATGACGAAGCCGCGGCCTTTATGCTGAAAGCCCTGTATAAAACCGGCGCTTTTAACGGTGTATCATGGTTTGCCGACAGCATCCTCAATAGATTGAAGGCTAAAATTTATAATGATGTTTTGATTGAAGAAATGGGCTACATTCCCGCTTACTGGGCTCTTGTTCTCCCGGAAGGATATGACGGCGCCATTGATTATATGTTTGGGGATGACCTTGCGGGCAATGCCGAATTCATCGCGTTAACGGCTGAACTGCAGAAGCTGGCTGCCGGGCGGGACGCGCTGCTTTTGAAAGCAGCGGCCGCGGGCGTTGGCATCTCCGTTATAGCGGGCTATAATTCCGGGTCCGTACCCGTCGGCAAATGGGGCGGCTCCAACGGCGACGGCACCCTTGAAACGGCGCTGATGGCCGGGGGCGCCAAGGCCGCAAAATTCGGCAAAACCCTCGGCGACAATTACACCGCTGCCGATCCGGCATGCCTTTCCCCGGACAGGATTGTCGACACTTCCGGCTGCCTGTTCCCCGCCAGCACATGGTTGATTAAAGACGGTCCCCATGTCGGCTGCCGCGCCGGCTCCGAATATTCCGGTTTCTTGCTTTGGCTGCTGGATTTTGACGGCCAGCCGACGGTTGCAAGCAATCCGGAATATCCCCGTTTTATGCAGACAAACGATAATCAGGACCTTTCCCCTTTGCAATAATATATGATCGACGGAGGTAATCATTTTGCTGCTGGATTTGCTCATAAAAACACGGAGTTACCGGAACTTTGACCCGTCCGTAACTTACACCGCAGCCGACCTGACGGAACTGGTCAATCTGTGCCGTTTCGCACCATCCTCGGTTAACAGGCAGCCCATGAAATTCGCTTACGCTTACAAAAAAGCGGACTGCGAGCGGATCTTTCCGTTTCTCGGCTGGGCGGCAATGATTAAAGAAAATAAACCGCCTTATCCGGGCAACGAGCCGACTGCATATATTCTGATTTGTTACGACACGAACATCACACAGAACTCGCCGGATGCCGATGTCGGCATCTGCGCCCAAACCATCGTGCTTGGCGCGATGGAAAAAGGCATCGGCGCCTGTATGATCGGCAGCATCAACAAGCCGGCAATAACAGAAATTTTTGCGCTGCCGGAAAACATTGTTCCGCGGCTTATTATCGCGCTGGGCGCGCCGAATGAAAAAATCGTTTTGACCGAAGCGGTGAACGGTGAAACCGGTTATTACCGGGATGAATTCAATACGCATTATGTGCCCAAGCGCCCCCTGCAAGAAATTCTGCTGCCGGAAATCGTCTGACACTGCCCTGCAAAAAGTTGTCCGGCGGGAATAATCCGCGGTGCCGGCTTCCCCTTTCGCTTTACTTTTTGCCCGTTATCCTATAAAATCTCTGTAAACCGCTGTTCCGAATAAACAAAATACGCTTCCGGAGAAAACTGATGAAACTAAATGCCGAACAAAACAACACCTACAGCACCGGCGAACATACACCGATGCCCGCGCGTGTCCGCGCGCTGGCGGAGTACGGGCTTACCCGTGAGCAGGCTGCGCAGAGAATGGCGGCGGGGCTCAACAACAAGTCCGTGGAATCGCCCACCAAAACAGTCCCGCAGATTATCGCGGGCAACACATTCACTTATTTCAACCTGATATTTTTTGTCCTTGCCGCGGCGCTTTTGGCCGTCGGCTCCTTTCAAAATCTGCTGTTCCTGATTGTCGTCGTTGTCAATACGCTGATCGGGATTATACAGGAACTCAACGCCAAAAAAACGCTGGACAGGCTGGTTCTGCTTTCTGCCCCGAAAGCGGCCGCGGTGCGGGACGGCGAAGTTGTCATCCTGCCGACCGATAAAACCGTGCTTGACGATATTGTCATCTTCAAAACAGGCAACCAAATCTACGCTGACGGTTCTGTGCTTGACGGTGAGATTACGGTTAACGAATCGCTGATAACGGGCGAGTCCGACGACATAACAAAGCGAACCGGTGACAAGCTTGTTTCCGGCAGTTTTGTCGTTTCCGGCGAATGCAGGGCGAGGCTTGAAAAGGTCGGTGCCGACTCCTTCGTTTCCGGCCTTACGCTGGAAGCGAAAAAAAATAAAAAGCATAAGCAAACCGGCATGATGAAAGCGCTGACAAGGCTCCTTCAGATTATCGGAATCGCCATCATTCCGGTCGGCATTCTTTTATACAGGCAGCAGACAAACATCCTCCACCTGACAACAAAGGCCGGCGTTGAAAACACAACAGCCGCCCTGATAGGGATGATACCGGAAGGGCTTTACCTGCTTGTCAGTGTCGCGCTTGCGGTCAGCGTTGTAAGGCTTTCCAAAAAAAAGACACTGGTGCACGACCTGAAATGCATTGAAACATTAGCCCGCGTGGATGTGCTTTGCGTTGATAAAACCGGAACCATCACGGAAAACAGCATGGAAGTTACCGCTGTGGAACCGCTGGAAACAACAAACCTGAGTTTGGACAGCATAGAAATTCTGCTGACCGATTTTGTGAAAGATATGGCTGCGGACAATTCAACCATGCAAGCCTTGAAAGAGCATTTCACGGGCGCTTCGCCCCGCAGAGCGGAGAAAATAAAAGCATTTTCATCGACAACCAAATACAGCGCGGTTTCCTTCGGCCCGGGCGAAAATTATGCCCTGGGCGCACCGGAATTTGTTCTGCGCGGCCAATATGCCAATTACCGCGAAACCATAGAATCATTCACGGCAAAGGGCAGCCGTGTGCTGGTGCTCGCCAAATGCGGCAGCCTGGACGGCAATGCTTCGCTGGATACTGTAACACCTGTCGCGCTTGTCATGCTGGATAATCCCATACGCCCGACGGCGAAAAGCACATTCGAATACTTTTTGGATCAGGGTGTCGAAATCAAGGTGATTTCGGGCGACAACCAGAAGACCGTCGCCGTTGCGGCGGAAAAAGCCGGCATTGCAAACGCCGATCGCTGTGTTGACGCATCCACCCTTGACACCAACGAAAAACTGATTCACGCCGCCGGAGCATACACCGTCTTCGGCCGTGTAACCCCTGTACAGAAACGGCAGCTTGTCTATGCGCTGCAAAAAGCGGGGCATACCGTGGCAATGACCGGTGACGGTGTGAACGATGTGCTCGCGCTCAAGGCTGCTGACTGCAGCATCGCAATGGCTTCCGGCAGCGAAGTGGCTTCCCAGGTATCCCACCTTGTTATGCTCGGGTCGGATTTTGATTCCATGCCGCTGGTGGTTGCCGAGGGGCGCAGGGTAATCAACAACATTGAACGCTCGGCCGCGCTTTTCCTTGTCAAAAATATTTTTTCTTTTATTCTCGCGGTTATTTCAATATCCGCTGTTTTCGCTTATCCGCTGACACCTTCGCAGTTATCGCTGATCAGCATGATTACCATCGGCATACCGTCATTTATTCTCTCCCTTGAGCCGAATACAAACCTTGTCCGCGGAAATTTTCTTATCAATGTCATCTACCGGGCTTTGCCGGCCGCGCTGACTGACCTCGTCATTGTTATCGGTGTGGTATTGTTTGACGCGGCGTTTAACCTGGACAGCGGCGAACTTTCCACCATAACCGCTTTCCTGGTCACCGCGGTAGGTTTTATTATGATCTGGCGCGTTTGCCGGCCGCTGAATTGGAAGGACTTCTTATTGCTTGGCGGGCTCGCGGTGATTTTCGCCGGCGTTCTGCTTTTCGCACCGTGGCTTTTTACGCTTTCCCATTTGAGCTTCGGCAGTGTGCTTGTGTTGGCGGTATTCCTTCTGCTGATTCCATCTGTGATGTGGCTGTTCACACTCTGCCTTGACAAGATCGCGGCTTTTTGCCGCTTTTGCGCGGGAAAGATCCAATTGCTGAAAGAAGACAGCCGCAAACAGCCGAAAAGCGGGAAAGCCGCAAAGGAGAAAACCCACTGAAGGTTTTAAGAAAATTGCGTAAAAACACAGCGCGGAACCGGTGTTCCGCGCTGTGTTTATTCTTGTATCGGTTAATCGTGCCGCCGGATGCTTATTCTTTCCCGTTCCAGCAGTAGGTGCAGATCTTTTCTTTGCCGATGCCGATTGCGTCAAGCATATCATGTATGTTTTGATACTGCAATGTGGAGAAATTCAGCTTTTTGCAGATACAATCCACCATGCCGTTGTATTTTTCGGTTGACGGGTCGCAAAACTCGTCAAGATTCTCCGGCACTTTCCCTTCAATCTTCTTTATTGCCTGCCTGGCGGCAAGGTCCATGACCGATTGGGAAGCTGAAAAATTCAGATATTTGCACCCGTATACAAGCGGAGGGCACGCCGGCCTGATATGAACAGCCTTGGCGTCGCACCGGTAAAGCAGGTCTACGGTTTCACGCATCTGGGTGCCGCGCACGATCGAATCATCGCAGAAAAGCAGGCTCTTGCCGGCAACAAGCTCCGGTATCGGCATCAGCTTCATTCTGGCGACAAGGTTTCTCATCTTTTGATCCTGCGGCATGAAACTCCTTGCCCAGGTGGGTGTGTATTTGACAAACGGACGCCCGAACGGCACTTTGGACTCATTGGAGTAACCGATAGCGTGACCCAGCCCGGAATCCGGTATGCCGGCAACCATATCAATATCCACCCGGTCATTCTGTGCCATAGCCGCGCCGTTCCTGTAGCGCATCACTTCAACATTCATCCCCTCATAGGTGGAGGAGGGATAGCCGTAATAAACCCACAAGAAAGCGCATATCCGCATTTTTTCCCTCGGCGGCGAGATTTTCTCGATTCCGTCAGGCGTTATGAGCACAATTTCCCCCGGGCCTAGTTCGTAATACTTTTTATAACCGAGATTTTCAAACGTGCAGGATTCAAACGAAACGCTGTAAGCGTCTTCTTTTTTGCCGATCATCAAAGGTGTCCTGCCCAATTTGTCTCTCGAAGCGTAAATCCCCTGCGGTGTCAGCAGCAATATGGAGCTGGAACCGTCAATCAGTTCCTGCGCCCTGAGCAAACCGTTTTTGAAAGAATCTTCATGGTCAATAATGACGGAAACCAATTCTGTCGGGTTGATGCCGCCTTTGTTCATTTCCAAAAAATGAACGTTGGGGTTGGCAAAAGCTTTTTCAACGATTTCGTCAATATTGTTGATTTTCCCGACGGTGCTGATCGCATAGTGCCCCAAATGGGAGTTAACCGTTAAAGGCTGGGGTTCCATATCGCTGATGCAGCCGATGCCCATATGGCCTTTTATTTTCGGCAGTTCCGTCTCAAATTTAGACCTAAAAGCAGTCGTTTCAATGTTATGAATTGCCCTGTTGAATCCGTCCCCTGTCCAAATAGCCATACCGCCCTTGCTGGTCCCCAAATGCGAATGATAATCCGTACCGAAAAAAACATCCGTTACGCAGTCGTTCTTTGAGGCTACTCCAAAAAATCCGCCCAAAAACTACACCCCTTATAATTATTTTTCGCCGGTGTGAAAAAGAATTTTGCGCGTTATTTGCAAAACAACGCGCAGACTCATCAATGTGGATATTATACCATTATCCATTTTGAATATCCATAACAAAAACCGGTAATCAAATATTTTTTTTCGTCTTTACGGTTCCCGGTATGCCATCCCCGTCCCCCGCACCTGCCGCACCGCAAATTCGAATTCACAACATATTGCGCCCGTTGATATTGACTTAGCCTGCCGTGAAATCTATAATAATATTAATAAATATTGTCGGAGGATAACAATGGCTGCAAAATTAATTTCCGTAGTCCTGGCGCTGTTCACAGCTTTGACCAATTTCCTGGGTTTATTTGTACGCGTTCCCAAAATCGAACCGGATGCCGGGTCATTCAAACCGGTTTTGAGGTTCACGGTTGCAAGCGATGTCCATATCAAATCCTATAACGATGTCCGAAGTCGCAGGATGGCCAAAATGCTCAAAACAAGTTACGCCATCGCGCAGGCTGACAAATACTACAAAAACCTGGACGGTGTACTCTTCGCGGGCGACAGCGCGGATTCGGGCCTGGCTTTCCAGTTTTACACATTTCAATCGGTTTTAAACGCCAACCTCCAGAAAGGCACACAGCCGATGGTAATCGTTGCGAAATCCCATGACTGCGGAACCTATAAAAAAGATGCCCTGTCTTTTTATGAGACGCTCTCCGGGCTGACCACGGATTATCATTATGTGCTCAACGGATTCCATTTTATCGGCATATCGACAACACATGACAAAGAAACGGATGCGAAATACACCCAAACACAGCTTGAATGGCTAGATAAGCAGCTTGCCCTGGCAGCTGCCGGCGATCCCGGAAAACCGATTTTTGTCGCTCACCATGAACATGTTGCGAATACAGTCTACGGCAGCAGGGAAGCTTTGGGCGAAGGGTGGGGAACACCGGAGTTTACCGCGATTTTTTCAAAGTATCCGCAAATCATTGATTTCTCCGGCCATTCTCATTATCCTTTGAATGACCCGAGATCAATCTGGCAGGGCGATTTTACCGCCGTGGGCACAGCATCGCTGAATTACTTTGAATTTACGGTCGACGATGTCAGAACGGTTCACCCGGATAATTACCAGAATGCCGCGCAGATGTGGATTGTCGAAGCTGATGCCGCCAACAGGGTAAGGCTGCGCGGTTACGACCTGATCTCCGGCACGACTGTCTGCGAATATATGATTGAAAAGCCGTCGGATAAAAGCACTTTCGCCTACACACCGGAAAAAATGGCTGAAAGCTCTTCTTCGCCCGTTTTCAATTCGGGAGCCGCCCTTACGGTTTCAAAAAAAGCCGACTGCACCTATAAGATTGATATTCCCGCAGCGAAGTCAACGGACGGCAAGATCATATTCCTGTACAGAGTGTATGTCTGTGACAAAAACGGAAATCCGCTGAATAATTTTTGGGAACTTTCCGGATATTATTTTGTGCCGGCACCCGAAACGGTCAGCGTCAATATCGGCAAGCTCGGCAAGGGCGACTACATCCTTAAGGCGGTAGCGGAGAACGCTTACGGAATGCAATCCGAACCCGTAACGGCATCCTTGACTGTAAAATAGACCGAAAACCGGGAAACATTTCAGCGGTGCAAATGAAGCGCCGCGAATACGGATGATGAAAGGATTTGAGAGAAATGCTGAGTTTTTTCACCAGATTCATCGTGTTTATCCAAGTACTGATAACAGCCGTCATGAATTGTGCCGTGCCTGTCCCCGCGAACTCCGAAAAGCTCTCTTTTGACGCCAATCCTTCAACAGGCTATTCGTGGGTATGTGAAATGAGCAAAGAAGGTATCGTAGAAATCTCGCATGAATACTATAAGCAGGATTTTTCGTTTACCCCCGTTATCGGCGCAGGCGGAACAAGCATCTTTATCGTTTCCCCCGTAAAAGACGGCAGCACAACACTGACCTTCTACTACATGCGTTCGTGGGAAGGCAAAGACAGCGCCGCCGAAATCGTCAATTATCTTGCGACGGTCAAGAACGGCAATGTTGACCTGGCAGAACCTGTTTACGGTTAATACCGGATTTTTCAGGCAAAAAAAATATCCCGTCCGATTATTGCAACCGGGCGGGATTTTTCATTGGCGCAAAACACCTCAGCCCTTCATTTTCTTTTTAAAGATACGGATCGCAACGGCAAATATAACGATTGTGTAACCCGCAACCCAAGCCAGGTTCGGCAATATGGATCCGTATTCACCCGACACGGCATATTTTACCGCGTCAACCGCGTGCGCGAAAGGGAGCGCGTACCCTATCGCTTTGAAGGTTCCGCCTACAAGGTCAAGGCTGAACCATGTGCCGCTGAGCCATGCGGATAGGTTGACAAAAATCGAGAAGAAACCGCCCACCTGCTTTTCGGAAAACAAGGACCCGAACAGAAGGCCGAAACCGATATACAGCGCGGCAACCGGCAACAGCACCAGTACCGAAAGCAGCAGATGAAGCAATGTATTCATATCATGAGGCAAACCGCAGAAAACTGCCGCGGTATAGCAAAAAACGGTTTGCACCAGTGCGATCGGGAGCATCGGCAGCGCGTACGCGGCAATATAGTCGGATGATGTCATGGGTGAAGCGAAAATCCGCATTAAAAACGACGAGCCCCGGTCACCGGCAATCAGCATCCCCAAAAACAGCGAAATAAAAGAAAAGCTGAAAACAGCAAGCCCCGGCGCGGTGCTTTCAATCGGGAATATATTCCCGGCATTCTTAGGAACATTTTTGCCGATAACAAAAAACAAAATCATTAAAGCGATCGGCAGCCCCGCGCCGAAAGCCAATGTCAGCGGATCGCGGAGTATCTCTTTAATATTCCTCGAAGCAAAAGCAACAGACCTCATATTGACTCCTCCTCTGCAGTAAGTTTCAGAAATACATCCTCAAGAGAAGCTTCCCCTTCGGATTGTTTCAGCTGCTCCGCAGTGCCGAGCGCTTTGAGTCTGCCGCCGCTCATAATCCCTATCCTGTCCGCGAGCGCTTCCGCTTCCTCCATATAATGCGTCGTCAAAATAACCGTCTTCTTTCCCTTTAACTCTTTAAGAATATCCCAGAGGTCCCGCCTCGCGCGGACATCAAGCCCGAGTGTCGGTTCGTCCAAAAACAGAATTTCAGGCTCCGATATCAATGCCATTGCTATACTCAGGCGCCTCTGCATCCCGCCGGACAGTTTTTTTGACCTGTCGTTTGCCCTTTCGGCCAGCCCCATCTCCGCCATCATCTTATCCGCTTTTTCTTTTGCCTGCTGCCTGCCGCTGCCGTAGATCCTTGCTGCCATTTCCAGGTTTTCACGGACGGATAATTTCTGCGCGACAGCCGTTTCCTGCGGGGATACATTCAGTTTTTGCTTCACCGCTTCGGGATTTTTCAAAATACTGTCGCCCAAAAGAAGAGCGTCGCCGCCGGTCGGTTCGGCCAGGCAGCAAAGCATCCGGATGGTGGTGGTTTTCCCGGCTCCGTTTTGCCCGAGCAGCGCGAACAGTTCGCCTTTTTCAATGTTAAGGCAGAGGTTGTCAACCGCGGTCAGCTCTTTAAATTTTTTTGTCAGATTAATGATTTCGATTGCTGTCATGTCGCGTCCTCCGGATTTCTCTGCGCTTTCAGGATGTCAAAGGCAAATTGTTTGAAGACCTCATTTTTTACAATTGCCAGCCCTTGGGATTCATCCCCGAGCACAAGAAGTGTATCCCCCGGCTTAATGCCGAAAATATCGCGGGCTTCTTTCGGTATAACAATCTGGCCTTTTTCGCCCACTTTGACCGTGCCGAAAATATGCTTGCCGTCCGGTGTATGCATAAAACTGCCTCCTGCATAAAAAGTATGATTTGTATTACAAGTTGTACAAATCATACTGCATGCGGGCGTAAAAGTCAACAAAAAACCGTCCGCCAAAGCAAAGCTTCCGCGGACGGTTCGATGTTTTTCTGCTGTTTTTAGATTAAGTTGTTCAGCTGCCAGCCGAACTTATAGAAGACAACTCTGACTGTGTCGGAAACAATCGTATTGCCCTCAGTAAGCGTAACGGTTATGTCAGCTGAGCGTGCGAACAAACCCTTGTTGGTAATGATACCGGAGGTTTCGCCGATAACTACCTTCCGCACATTTGAGGATTCCCATTTCACCTGCGCGCCGGCACCCGCATTGGTTTCAAACCCAAGCTCCAAAGATTCGTTTCTGTAAAATCCGAACAGTTTCAGCTTCCTATAAATAACGCCGTCATCATTCGAATCATTTTCAATAATATTTACATACAGTTGAATATTGTCCACAACAATTGAGCCTGTGGCGCTGACGCTGCCGAACGTATCGGCATAGCGGGCATAAACCGTGTTGTTGGCGGTTAAAATTATCGGCGCCGTATAAGCCGTCCAGTCTCCCTCGCCGACCTTATATTCTTTTACATCCGCGCTCACCGGGAAAGAGACCGTTACCGTCACACTGCCGTTTGTGGGTGTTTCGGGTGCCGCGGACAAGAGCGGAGCAGCCGGCGCCGGCACCGTAACCCCGCCGTTTGTAACAGTTTTTTCGATTTCATTGTAATCGCCGCCGGCAAATGTACTGGTCGTGAGCGTTACCGG
>Ga0116170_10004580_pt1 | contig 12595 bp, 10 predicted proteins | sample AD_JPNHW1_MetaG_FD_89797 | JGI IMG/M metagenome (GOLD analysis project Ga0116170, IMG submission 89797) | Active sludge microbial communities of municipal wastewater-treating anaerobic digesters from Japan - AD_JPNHW1_MetaG | ecosystem: Engineered > Bioreactor > Anaerobic > Digestate | place... | reverse complement strand
CGACGAGCTGGAGCATCGCGTTCGGCGACACCTTGCTTGTCGAAGCCGGGCTTAGCTTCGCCCTGTCCTGGTTCGCCTATCTGAAACGGGACGGCATCAGGATCGCTCCGCGGAGGCGCGGAGCTGCGAAGCCGGCTGAATCCTGGAAAGACCGGGTGCCCGGCATGGACGAGGAGCCCTCCTCTCCCCTGCCGATGCCGGGCCGGGAAGGCCCGCAGGGAGAGGCGTACGAGCGGCTCGCGTCGGCCGAGGAAGCTCTCCGCCGAAAAATTCTCGGCGACGGCGACGATGCGAACGGCGCCGGCGCCGCGGCGGACAAAGGCCCGCGAGCCATGCCGGGCGGCGGGGCAATGATGAATTTCCTCGTAGCGGGGGGAATATTGCTGGTTCTAGCCCTGTTTTTCGAATATGTGGCGCCTGCGCTGACGCGGTAAAGAACGGCGAAAGCCTCGGCTTGACGCTCAAGTTCAAGCGCAGGAGCCTAGTTCGCGAGCCGCCGCGCCTATTGGAAACGGCGGTTCTTCAGGCAGTAGAAAAAGTAGAGGATGCAGGAAAGCGGGAACCCGACGACGGCTGCGGCGATCGGCACTTGCATGCCGAGGTCGTAATCGAAAATAGGTCCTTTCAGAAGCACCCGGGGGCCGACTTTCAGCTGATAGACAATCATCATGACCGCGTAGAGCACCCCAATGCCAACCGAGACCCAGCCTAAGATTTCGGCTCCCTTATAGACCGACGCGCTCTCCGTGGCCAGGGAAATTCCCAGAACGAGGCCGCAGACGAAGCTGAGGGCGATAACGGCGGTATCGGCGGCCAACGCCGCGAGGATGATGGCGTGCATCGCCTCGGCATCCTCGGCGGGCGCGACAGCCTGCTGGGCTGGCGTCCAGCGCCGCGCGGCGCGCCAGGCGCGATAGTGCTCGGAGGTGTCGATGGTGGCGAATATCGCCAAGAAGGCGCAGACCGAGGCGAGGATGAGCAGAGCCTTGGCGTTGGTATGGAAGTAAGGTCGCTTCTCCATACCCTTACTATAGCGCGAGGACTTGACGGACGCAACGAGCGTCCGCCAAGTCCTCGATGCCCTTTACGCCGGGCATGGCTTTGAACCCTGTCAGCGGACTTCGGCGATCGCCTCTTCGAGCGTCTTCTCGAGCATCTCCATCGGAGGCTCCTGAATGTAGCCCATGGCCATCATGTCCTTGGTGAGATTCCTCGAGGAGGTGATGTCGGCCATAGCCTTTTCATAGACTTCCTGCCATGTCGCCTGCACGCGGGCCACGCCCTCGGCGATAGCCTGCATGGCGACGTCGGCGGCCTCCACGGCGAAAACCTCGGTCTCCGACATGGTCGCGACGATGTTGTCGGGCGTGATGCCCCGCTTCTTGGCGAAGTCCGCGAGGGAGTGGGCGCAGCGTATAGCCATGCCGTCGGTGATCTTGCGGGCGCGCACGGCCAGAGCTCCCTTGAGGATGCCGGGGAAGCAGACGGAGTTGTTCACCTGGTTGGGGAAGTCGCCGCGGCCCGTGGCCACGATGAAGGCGCCCTCTTCCTTGGCCGCGTAGGGCCAGATCTCTGGCACGGGGTTGGCGCAGCAGAAGACGATGGACTTCGGCGCCATCGACCTCACCCATTCGCGCTTGACGGTGTCCGGGCCAGGCGTGGACAGGGCGATGAGGACATCGGCGCCCTTGAGGGCCTCGGCTTCCGTGGCGATATGCTTGGGGTTCGTGGCCTGGCAGAGTTCCCATTTCCTGTAAAGCCTCGGGTCGGCCTCGATATCCTTGCGGCCCGCATGGAGCGAGCCTTTCGTGTCGAACATCACCATGTTCTCGCCCTTGCCGCCGTCGGTCATAATGAGGCGGGCGATGGTCGTATTGGAAGCGCCGGCGCCGAGAAGGACTATTTTCGCCTCCGAGAGCTTTTTCCCCGCGAGGGAAAGGGCGTTGAGGAGGCCGGCCAAGGTCACGGAGGCCGTGCCCTGGGCGTCGTCGTGCCATACGGGGATGTCGCAGGATTCGCGCAGTTCGTCCAGGACCTTATAGCAGTTCGGCTGGCTGATGTCCTCGAGGTTGACCGCTCCCACCGAGGGCTGGAGCATCTTCACGAACTCTATGATCTTGTCCGGATCGTGCTTGCCGTCCTTGCCCCGCGAGTCGACGCAGAGGGCGATGCAGTCGACGCCGCCCAAATACTTCATGAGGAAGGCTTTGCCTTCCATGACGCCGAGGCCGCCCGGGGGCGTGCAGTCGCCGTCGCCCAGGACGCGGGTGGAGTCGGATACGACCGCGACCAGGTTGCCGCGGTTGGAGAGCGCGAATGAGGCGTCGTTATTATCGCGGATGGTGGTGGAAACCTTGGAGACGCCGGGCGTATACCAGACGTTGAACCAGTTGAACCCATAGACGCCGGCCTTGGGAACGGTCTGCATCTTGCCGCCGTAGAATGTGTGCGCCTTGATGGAGAGCTTCTTGAGGAAGAGCGTTTGAGCGCGCGCTTTCTGGTCGGGCGTGAAGTCTTCGGGGAAGGCTTGGGAAAGGTTGGAGAGGCTTAAATCCAGCTTCATCAGGTACCATCCTTGTCAGTGGTTTTCATGAGTGCGCGCATGGCGCCAGCGCTTTGAATGATATCATGGAGGGTTGAAAAGTAACAAGGATTTATAGGTTCAAATTGAGTTGCATTCGATAAAAAACTATTTAATTTTATTAAAACTCTTCTCTCGAAAAGGCTGCTCCGACTGTTAAGGCGGCCTGCACGCGGGGAAAGGAAATACCGATAGGGAGCTGGCGGCCGACAATGAAGCGGGCCCGACGGTCTCACCGCCGGGCCCGCGAAGAATTATACTTCTCCTGCCCTGGTGCAGGCGACGAAACGGTTGGGCTCGATCTCGCGCAAGGGTGGATCCGCCTTCGTACATTCGGCGGCGGCGTAGGGGCAGCGTACGGCGAACCGGCAACCGGGTTTCGGCTCGATCGGCGATCCGATCTCCCCCTTGAGCAGTATCTGCTCGACTGGATTTTCCGGGTCGATCGATGGGATAGCCGAGATGAGGGCGCGGGTATATGGATGCCACTGTCGCCGGAAAAGCTGGGCGCTCGGCGCCTTCTCCACGATCTGCCCAAGGTGCATGACGGCGATATCATCCGAAATGTGCTTGACGACCGACATGTCGTGGGTGACGAACATGTACGTGAGCCCCAGCCTGTCCTGAAGATCCTGCATGAGGTTGAGTATCTGCGCCTGCACGGATACGTCGAGCGCGGACACCGGTTCATCGCAGACGACAAATTTCGGTTCGAGCGCCAGGGCTCGAGCGACGCCGATCCGCTGGCGTCGGCCTCCGTCCAGTTCGTGCGGATACGCGCCGTAGACCCTTTCTGCGAGTTCGACCGTCTCCATGAGCCTGCGCACGCGGCTTTCGAGTTCACGCTTGCCTTTGACGCGCCGGTGGATGATGAGCGGTTCTCCTATGATCTCGGCCACCGTCATGCGCGGATCAATGGAGGCGTAGGGATCTTGGAAGATGATCTGCATCTGCTCCCGCAGAGCGCGCATTCGCGCGGGCGAGGCTCGCGTGACATCCATGCCCTGGAATGTGATGGTGCCGCCCGTGGGCTCGACGAGCCTGAGGATCGCCCTCCCGGTAGTCGTCTTGCCGCAGCCCGACTCGCCCACGACGCCGAGCGTCCTGCCTTCGCCGATATCGAAGGAGACATCGTCGACGGCATGGAGCTCGCCGTGGGGCGTTGTAAAATATTTCTTGAGCCCGCGAACGCTCAGGATGGGGGTTGTGGAAGTGATATCGCTCATGTTGCGCTCCTCATGCGGTTTGGAATCCTGCCTTCGTACATTAGGCACTCCACATGGCGCGATCCAACGATGCTCGGCGAGGGCGTTATCACCTTGCACTCTTCCTGGGCATACGGACATCGCGGGGCGAAACTGCATCCGGAAGGGAGTTTGGAGGGATCAGGCATCAGTCCGGGAATCGGGGTCAGCCGCTTCTTGTCCACATCCAGCCGGGGAATCGAATTGAACAAGCCTTCTGTGTAGGGATGCAATGGCTGGCGAAAAATCTCGACGATAGGTCCGTATTCCACAAGCCTTCCCGCGTACATGATCGCGACTTTTTTACATACCTGCGCTACGACACCTAGGTCGTGGCTGATGAGGACGAGGGTCGTGTTGAACTTGACCTTGAGTTCCTTGATCATTCGCAAGACCTGCGCCTGGATCGTCACGTCGAGCGCGGTGGTCGGCTCGTCCGCGAGAAGGAGCCTGGGATTGCATGCAAGGGCCGCGGCGATCACGACGCGCTGCTTCATGCCGCCGGAGAATTGGTGCGGATATTCGTTCGCGCGATCGCGGGGAATGCCCACGAGTTCGAGCATATCACCAGCCTTGGCGAACGCTTCCTTTTTTCCGAGCTTCTCATGTATCTCGAATACTTCCCCGATCTGTTCGCCGACGGTGAAAATGGGATTTAGAGAGGTCATGGGATCCTGGAAGATCATGGAGATCCGGTTGCCGCGGATTTTCATCATTTCTTCCTCGGACGCCGTAACGAGATTCTTTCCTTCGAAAACGATGGAGCCATCGGCGATCCTGCCCGTCATCTTGGGAAGAAGGCGCATGATCGAGAAGGCGGTGGTCGTCTTTCCCGCGCCGGTTTCGCCGACGAGGCCGAGGCTGTCGCCTTGCTCGAGGTCAATCGATATGCCGTCGACCGCCCTGACGGTTTCCTCTCCCGTAACGTATTGAACCTTGAGACCGCGTATTGAAAGTTGAGGAGTAGCAACGGCGGAGGCATTCGTTCCCTGGACCTGAGCTGCCTCTGGGGCGGCTTGCGTTGCATGTGCGTTCTTGTCGTTCTTATTCTGCACGGCGGTACCCTATCGCTTGAGTTTGGGATCGAGGGCGTCGCGAAGCCCGTCGCCGATCAGGTTGTAGGCGAGAATTACGGTCATTATCGCCAGGCCAGGGAAAATAAGGGTGTGCGGCGCGCTTATAAGGTACGAACGCGCTTCTGAAAGCATGTTGCCCCACTCGGGAGACGGCGGCTGGATGCCCAGCCCCAGGAAGGAGAGGGATGTCGCCGAAAGGATCGATTGCGCGATGCCCAGCGTGGCCTGAACGATGACAGGCGCCATGCAGTTGGGAAGGATGTGGCGCATGATGATCCTCGGGTCCCGCGCGCCGAGGGCTTTGCCCGCCTCGACAAACTCCTGGTCTTTAACGGTCAGCACTGATGCACGCACAAGGCGGATGTAAGCGGGAATCGAGGTGATGCCGATCGCGAGGAGGAGGTTCCTAAAGCTCGGGCCCAGGGCGGCGACGATGGCGAGCGCGAACAGGATGTTCGGGATGGCCAGGAGGATGTCCGCGCCCCTCATGATAACAGTCTCGATCATGCCCCCGTAATAGCCTGCTATGGCGCCCAACGTGCCTCCGACGACGATGGCGAACGCGACGGTGGTGAACCCGATGATCATCGACACCCGCGCGCCGTGGACGATGCGGCCCAGGATGTCCCTCCCGAAGTTGTCCGCGCCGAACAGGTAGAAATGCCGCATCTCGACGCCGTTCCATTCCACGGTGGTCGTCTGGCCAGGTTTCGCGAAGGCGGATGAAATCTGGTTTCCGGTGATGAAATCATAGGAGAAGAAAAGGTCAGCAAAGACGGCCATGAGGATATAGAGCACAACGACTATCGCGCCGGCCACCGCGAGCTTGTTCTTCCTGAAGCGATCCCAGAATTCGGAGAACGGGGTTTCCTTCTTTCGGCGGGACGAAGCCTCGCTCGTTGCGTGTGTGGTATCAGCGCGCACCGGTGGCCCCCTGGAGCGCGGGATTCCGCGCGGTCCTTTTTTTCCGCTTTGTCATGTACTGTGCCTTTATACGCGGATCGATAAGCGCGTAGAGGATGTCAACGACAAGGTTAACGAGCGCGAAGACGATCGCCACGAACACGACCGACGCCAGAATCTGCGGCGTATCCTTGCGCTGGATCGCGTCAACCATGATGGTTCCGATGCCTGGGTATGAGAACACTGTCTCCGTGAGAACTGCTCCGACGAGCAGCTGCCCAACTTGAAGGCCTATCACCGTCACGACGGGAATGAGAGCATTGCGAAGCGCGTGGTGGCGAATGACCGATTTCTCGTCGAGTCCCTTGGCTCTGGCGGTTCTCACGTAATCCTGTCTGATGACTTCGAGCATCGATGAACGGGTCATGCGCGTCTGCACGGCCGTGTTCATCGCCGCCAGCGTGATGGCGGGGAGTATGATCGATTTCAGATTGGTCGGCGTCGCGAGGGATGGAAACCATCGCAATTGCACCGAGAATACCCAGATCAGCATCATGCCTAGCCAAAACGCGGGCATGGAAAGTCCGATCAGGGCGAGTATGGTGACGGTCATGTCGGTTTTTGAATACTGCCGCGTAGCCGAGAGAATTCCGAAAGGAATAGATATCGCGATCGAAAGCGTCAACGCTATGATCGTCAGCAGGGCGGTGTTGGGGAACCGCTGCAGGATCGTTCCGAACACTGGTCTATTCGAGACATAGGACCTGCCGAGGTCCAGCGCTACAAGCCCTTTATAATCGAAAGATCCGTCGCCCGGCCCTTTGAAGCCGAAAAGGAAATGGAAATATTGCGTGAGAAAGGGCTGGTCGATGCCCATGAGGGAGCGCATGTGCACCACGTCCTGCGTGCTCGCGTCTTGCGGAAGCAGCATGCGCGCTGGATCTCCCGGCGAAATGTAGGTCAACGTGAACACGATGAACGTCACGCCGATGATGACAGGTATAAGCTGCAATAGTCGGCGGAAAATGTACCGGGTCATTCTATACCTCGGATTGTATCGCAGGATGAGAAGGGCTCCGCGAAGAGAGCCCTTCCCTCAAAGCAGACTTACTTCTTTAGACCCTTGGTGGCGTCGGAAAGCCTAAACGAACCGGAAGGGAATATCTCCACGCCGCCGATGTCCTTCTGGCAGGCGGAAATGCCATAGATCGCGACAAGCGGAATGCGCGGCATGACCTTGAGCACTTCCTTGGCGGCGTTCTGATAGGCTGCATTGCGATCGGGGCCGTTCGGGAGGGAATTCCCCTTCTCAATCCACTGCTGCGCGCCCTTCGTGTAGAACTTGGTGTCGTGCAGCAGGGAGGTGTTGTCGCCGTCGAAGGCCACGAAGATGTAGTAGGAATCGTCGGTCTGGGTCCAGTTGACGAGAAGGTCCCACACCTTCGGATCGGTGTTGCCGCGGCGAGTGGCGAGCTCGGAGAGGGCGACCTGCTCGATGGTGATGAGGTCCACGCCGAGCGTGCGCTTAACCTGGTCCTTGATCACCAGAGCTTCCTTCACGTACATACTTCCGGACAGGGCGGTGAGCTTGAGCGATCCTGGTTCCTTCATCGAAGCGGGCACCTGCGCGAAGTATTCCTTCGCCTTCTGCGCGTTGTAGTATCCGGTCTTGTCATTGCCTTCCGTCATCCTGGTGCCAGCGGGGTCGGTGATGTGGCCGAACGGGAGGGTTTCAACAAACTGCAGGGATATCTTGCCTTTCTTGTCGATGATGTCGGGGGAGTTGACGATGTCGGAGGGATTGACTGAGTAGACCAGCGCCATCCTCAGCTTGGCCGACGCGGAGTCGAGGTCGTAAGTGCCGTCAAGGTCGGGGCTGCCGTCGGCGTTGACCTGGCCAACCCGAGGCGACTTCATGTTGAAGGCCAGGTAGTGGTAGCCAAAGTTGCCGTTTGTCATGAGGATGATCGCGCCTTGCATCTCGAGTTCGCGGGCATCGAGAGGGACAACGTTCATGATGAGGTCGACTTCCTTGTTGAGGAAGGCGGTCTTGAGCGCCGACGGATCCTTGATCGTCTTGAAGGTGATCTTGGCGGCATTCGTCTTGATCGTCTTGTCGAAGTAATCGGCGAAACGGGTGACGGTCAGGCTATCGCCCTGAGCCCAGGATTCAAACTTGAAGGGACCGGTGCCGATCGCCCAAGTGATGCCGTAATCCTTGAGCGTGCCGTCGGAGGCGGCTTTCTCGAGGGTGGACTTGCTGACGATGGACGCGCCGAGCCAAGTGAGCTGGTTGAGCTGCGAACCGAAAGCAGCGGGCTTGAAATAGGGCGAGCGCGCATCGAAGGACTTGAGGGTGTTCTCGGTGACCCCCGCGGGTGCCTTAGCAGCGTCGAACTTGCCGGTGTGGAAGGTGACGGTGTAGTCATCGACTTTCTTCATGTCGTACATCATCGCGAAGATCGACTTCATCTGGGACTTGTCATTGAATGCGCCTCTGTTGAAAGAGTAGATGACATCGTCGATGGTGAACTTGACGCCATTGTGGAATTTGACGTCGCTGCGCACCTTGATGGTGTATTTCGTGCCGTTTTCCTCGATCTTCGGGAGGTCGACGGCGAGGCTGGGAACGACTGTGCCTTCCTTGGTGAGGTCGTATAGGCGATCGTAGATGAGCAGGTTGATGTTGTGGGTCGGTGTGTCGCTATACATCGGCGGATCGAGGATGACAGGGTCGGTACCCTGGCCGACGATGAGCCTGACCTCCGGCGCCGCGTATGCGCCGGCGACGATCAGCACGCAGAACATCGCCGCGAACACGAGCTTTTTCACGAGTCCTTTCATGGGATTTCCTCCTTGAGACTATGTCCTGATCCATCTTATGCTGTCCTGAAGCCGCGATGTTTGAAGATATCATTAGGCGATAATTAAAATTGCATTAAGATCGGCTAATCCGCTTCCGAGCGTGCCTCCGGCAGGGTATACACGGACTCGGAGGATACGATGGATAAGCGTCAGGTTTTCGAAGAGATTAGGAGGGAAGCGGACCGTTTTTCCGCCCACGCGAAGGCGCTCTGGGATTCTCCGGAGCTTTCCTTTATGGAGAAGGAATCGTCGGCAGCCCAGAAAAAGCTATGCCGCGATCTGGGATTCCACATCAGCGAGCTTGACGAGATTCAATCCTACGCATTCGTCGCCGAATATGGGAAAGGTTCTCCTGTCATTGGGATACTGGGCGAGTTCGACGCGTTGCCAGGGCTATCACAAAAGCTGGCAACTGTTCGCGATCCCGTCGTACAGGGCGGTCCCGGCCATGGATGCGGGCACAACCTGCTCGGCACGGCGAGCCTCGGCGCGGCCTACGGCATCATGAAGGCCATCGAGGCGGGCGCGCTCAGCGGCACGATCCGGTATTTCGGCTGTCCTGCCGAGGAGCAGCTCGGCAAGCCCGTCCTGGCCAAGTCGGGAGTCTTCGACGGTTTGGATGCTGTATTATGCTGGCACCCCGCCGATCTCAACACCGTCGCCGCCTATGGGACGAACGCATCGGTCCAGCTCGAGTTCCGGTTCCGGGGAAAGCCGGCCCATGCCGCACAGGTTCCTCATATGGGACGCTCGGCGTTGGACGCGATCACCCTCACTAATGTCGGCATAGAATTCCTGCGCGAGCACATGCCCTCGGGCGCCCGCATCCACTATATAGTGAACTCGGGCGGCGAGCGCGCGAATATCGTCCCGGAATACGCGTCTGGCACCTACCAAATTCGGTCGCCGAAAATGCGCGAAGTAGTTCCCCTCATCGGAAGGGTGCTGGACGTCGCTCGCGGCGCCTCTATCATGACAGGCACCTCCTTTGAATACAGTTTCTTGCACGGCTGCTACGACGTCTGCCCCAACAGCGTCATCTCAGACCTTCTCCACGACAACCTCGGGCAAGCCCCCTTCCCCGCCTACACCGACGAGGACAGGACGCTCGCGAAGGCATTGTGCGACACCACAACGGAGGACCAACGCAGGGAAACGCTCCTGATGCTGGGAGTCGACGCGGCTTCGGCTTCAGCCCTGGCGAAAATTTCATTGCATGAGGGAATCGGATACTGGGGCAAACAATGGGTTATCCCTGCCTCCACAGACGTAGGCGACGTATCGCACATCGCGCCTACCGCGCAGATCAATACGGCAACCTGGCCCATGGGCGTCGGCTCGCACACATGGCAAGCCACCGCGGCGTCGGGTTCTGGCATGGGAATGAAAGGGATGATCTACGCCGCGCAGGTCATGGCGGGCGCGGCCTGGGATCTCATAGCCGAGCCGTCGGCACTGGCGGCGGCGAAGAAGGAATTCGCCGAATCCATGGGAGGCGAAGTCTACACGCCTGCGGATAAACTCATCGAGCGGCTGATGGATCGCGAAAAAGGAGCCTGAACGTGGAACCACTGCCCAGCTCGCTGTCGACCTCGATCCTGAAACCGTATTCCTCAGAGAAACGTCGCAGGATTGAAAGGCCGATGCCCGAGCCGGGCCCCATCGTTTCCGCCCCGGGGGATCTGTGATAGCGCTCGAATATTGCCTGCCGCTCCTCCGGGGGGATGCCCACGCCGAAGTCCCTCACGCAAAGTCGATCGCGTTTGAGCGTAATCTCGACCTTGCCGCCAGAGCGTCCATATTTTACGGCATTGTCGACGAGGATGCCCTCGATGCGCTCGAAATCTTCAGGCGCGACCGCGAAATGCACTCCCTTCGCGATCGAGCCCATGAACTCGATATCGGGGTGCAGTTCGCGGTAATACGAGAGATTCCTCGTGGTGATCGCGGTCGCATCGGCGCGTTCGACGCGCCGGACGCGCTCGGCCGCGAGCGAATCGCGCAACGTCTCCGTCATGGAGCGCAGCCGCCTGAGCTGCACTTTCGCCGCCTCCATGAACTCGGCCATGAGTCCGGGATTGTTCCCGTGGCGCTCCGCGAGCTGTCGGAACCCCTCCATGATTTGCACGGGTGTCGCTATGTCGTGGGTGAGATCCTCGATGAGGCGCACCTGGCGCACGTAGGTAGAGGCAATGTCGTCGAGCATCGCGTTGAAGGTGACAACCAGCTTGCGGAGTTCGTCCTTCCGCGACGGCACGGGGAGTCGGACATTGAGATTGCGCGACGTTATGCGCTCCACCGTCTCGGCCATCCGGGCGATCGGATTGGCCAGCATGTTGACGAACACGAGACCGGTGACCGCGAAAAGCAGCGCGAAGATGCCGCATATCGTGTAGATGGTCATCGTGACGGGATAGAATCTGTCCGCGAGTTCCGCCTCGAGATCGACGAGCAGGACGAAATTGTATCCCCCCATGGTCCGCTCGAATCGCGCGACGCCAGGCTTGGATACGTTGAAAAACGCGGTTCCATACTGGAAAACGGGCATGCCGGCTTTCTTCACCGTCATTGTCTCGTGCTCGAATTCGAGGTAGGAGTAGAGATCGACGTCCTGCGTGGTGGCGTTGAAGCCCCAAGCGATGAGGGAAAGCCTGTGTTCTGCGCTTTCGAGCACCAGGCGGCGGAGCGAACTCTCCGTAGTCCGCTTCGAGACGACGAGAGCCACAACGGAGACGAGAATCACAAGCGTGAGCAAAATGACGAGAAATCGCGCCTTCATCCCTCAGGTTCCTTCCTTCCAGCCTTCCTTGGGGATCATGTATCCGAATCCGCGGATATTTTCGATATCGACGGTCGCGAGCTTGTCGCGGATCGCCTTCACATGCACCGCGATGGCACCTTCGTCGAGATGAAAATCGCTTCCCCAAACCGTGGACTTGATCTCGTCCTTGGAGACGACTCTTCCGCGGTTCTCGAGGAGGAGCCGAAATATTTCGTATTCCTTTTTCGTGAGATGGACGCGCATGCCGTTCTCGTAGACGGCGCGTTCGTCGGGGTGGAGCATCACATTCCCTGCGCCGAGCTTGGCGTCCCGCAATTCCGGCAATTCGGCGCGGCGGCATACCGCCCGTATCCGCGCGACGAGCTGCTCCATGTCGAATGGCTTGACGATGTAGTCGTCGGCGCCCGCGTCGAGTCCGCGCACCTCGTCGGGAACCCCGCTCTTGGCGGTGATCATGATGATGGGGACCCGGGAACCGCGCGTCCGCAGCGCACGGCATATCTGAAGACCCTCGATGTCCGGAAGCATCCAATCGAGGAGGATGAGGTCGAACTGCCCGTCCAACGCCCGTCCGAGCCCCGGCTTTCCCTCATGGGATACTTCCACTTCGATCCCCTGGAGCAGGAGTTCTATTTCAATGAGGCGGGCCAGGGATTTTTCGTCTTCGACAAGCAATACTCGCATCGAACGTCGCCCCCAAGGCAGAATATCGAGAAACTCTTCCGGAACCGGCTTCGCGGGAACCGTGAAGCCCGCCGGAATTGTCATATAGCACCAGTATAGCATCAGGGAGGGATAATATGCTCAAGCAAGTGATCGAAATGTATGAACTGCTGGACGACGCCCATGTGTCGGGCGATGTGGTCAAACGCCACCTCGAAGCCAAGGGCGTCGCGGATATTAAAGTGGAGCGCATCACCGGCGAACGCGGCTCAACGGATTTCATCCGGATCGCGATTCCCGGCACCGCAGGAAAATCGTCAGGCGGCGACAAGCCCACGCTCGGCATCATCGGGAGGCTTGGCGGCATCGGCGCCCGCCCCGAGCGCATCGGACTCGTCTCGGATGCGGACGGCGCCGTGGCAGCCTTGGCCTGCGCCGCCAAGCTCGCGGACATGGCTTCCCGCGGCGACCGGCTCGCGGG
>Ga0116170_10004579_pt1 | contig 12596 bp, 15 predicted proteins | sample AD_JPNHW1_MetaG_FD_89797 | JGI IMG/M metagenome (GOLD analysis project Ga0116170, IMG submission 89797) | Active sludge microbial communities of municipal wastewater-treating anaerobic digesters from Japan - AD_JPNHW1_MetaG | ecosystem: Engineered > Bioreactor > Anaerobic > Digestate | place... | reverse complement strand
GACACTCACCGAAGACGAAATCAAACAACGTTTCCTTACTGCCTACAATGACTTGATGGGCAATCGCTCCACAGTGCTTGCTGACTGCGAGCTTATACGGCAGACGCTCTGCGACACTACGGCACTTGATGCTGAAATGCAACAGGAACAGGATGAAATGGCGGTTGTGTCCGAGCTCATGCAGGCGCATATAAAAAAGAATGCATCCGTAGCCCAGTCGCAGGAAGCCTATGCACTGGAAACCGGGCGCATTGAGGAACGCTACAATGCCGCTTTTGAACATTACATCGCACTCGAGACGGAAAAAGAAAAGCGGATGCGAAAAAGCAAGGAAATCAGCACTTTTATCACAACGTTGAAAAAGCAACCGCTGACCGTGCTGGAATGGAACGAGCGGCTCTGGATTACATTGCTCGACACCGCTACGGTTCAGCGCGATGGTAGGATTGTGTTTCTGTTCAAAAGTGGGAAAGAAATAATCGCATGAAAACCTCAAAATTTTGCATATCACTGTATAATATTAAGAAAAGGAAGTCGGCATCAACTGGCCGATTTCTTTATTTTAGGAGGAAAAATTATGGACGAGTGGCAGGCAAAAATCACTGCACTATATTGCAGATTATCTCGTGATGATGAACTCATCGGAGATAGTAATAGCATCAAAAATCAAAAGGCAATACTGGAAAAGTACGCAATGGATAATCATTTACAAAACACCCAATTTTTTATCGACGATGGGTACAGTGGGACTAATTTCGATAGGCCGGGATGGCAGGCGCTTATGAATCTTGTCGATGATGGGCAAATCAGCACGATTGTCGTGAAAGATATGTCCCGGCTTGGAAGGGACTATTTACGTGTTGGCTATTATACGGAAACATTATGTACAAGGACACAAAAGGCAGACCGAGAAACGGGCTGCTGACAACAAATAAAGGCTGAACATCAAGCACAGGAAAAGTGCGAGGTGTTCAGCCTGTTTTGTTGTCCGGGGTTTCCAAAGGGGCTTCCCCTTTGGCACACGACTTTGCTTGCAAAGTGTAGTGTGTTATACGCTCTGTCGGCGTTGCCGTGAAAATGCCGTTGCCGCCGGGGAGGGCAAGGGCATTTGAGGCGGCAGGAAAGCAGGGCTGTGATTGCGTGGCGTGGAGCCGCAAGCGCAGGGCTGGTTTCATCAGCAGACAGGGCGTATATGAAAGCCCCCGTCCCTCGTCCCACGCCGGACTTCGGGACAAAATGTCCCGAACTTGTGGACACACTCACGAAAAAGCAGATGGATTTTTCTCTCAAAATTGAAATGGGCGGGAAGCCGTTTTAGGGCTTTCCCGCCTTGATTACCCTTTAGCAAAGCCGGACGGGACTGTCAACGGCGGCGCATGAAATGCACCGTTCATCTTGACCGTTGACTGGCTCGACTGGCTTTGCTATTTCCCCGATAAACTTGAAGTTGTACTTATGCACAGGCAATCAAGCATCCCGTTTAATCAAAGCGGCATCGGAGTCCGGGCAATCACAATGACTGCCAAAACAGCGCCCGCAAACGCTGCTGCGCCGATAACTGCCGCCGTCTTTTTGCTGAGGTTCTTCTTTACTGCCTTACAGATTAGCATGGCACAAACCACGCAAACAGCCGCAGCCGCAAGCGCAATGACCAGCGTCTCCCATAACCATGAAAGTTCGTATAATATTCTCATTCGCTCACCTTACCTTTCTCTGGCAAACTGGAAGTTACTTTTTCATATACACTCCTTTGTCAAATCCCGATTTATCCCTTTACTTTCTCCCCCGCTGCGGTTTGGGATTTTTCAGCAAGTCCGACTTCTGCGCAATCCCTTTCAGCCACTTTCTTTCTTCCTCCGACAGCTTCCCGTAGTTCAGTTTGAGCCGCTTGCAGATAAACGCCATCGCCGCTTGTTCCGGGTCGCTGCCCGGGGCAACGGCTTCTTCTGCGGCTTGCAAAAAATCTTCCAGCAGATTGTCCTCCGGGACACTGAAAAAATCGTCCTTGTGGGCTTCCCGCAGGTCAAGGGCTATGCCGTTTATGTCCTGCTGTATCACGTAGCGGCAAAAGCTGTCATCGTCAATATGGGCGGTGACAAGCTGCCGTAGCTGCGGGTCGGTCAGGCCGGGATTGTGCTGCTTCATAATCGTTGCGCTCATGGTATCCACTATGGCGTTTGCGGCCTGCACCTGCTTCACCGCCACGCCGTTCACATAGATTTCAAGGTCAGCCATGAGCCGGGGGAAATCCGGGTGTGTCGCCAGTTCACACAAGAGAGAATTGTCCACCAGCCCGCTTTTCAGCAACTCAATCATATCATCACTCAAACGCAGGTCTGCAAGCTCGGCGTTTGGGTGATTTTTTGTTTGAGAACGCCCCAGCAGATAATCGGCGGTCACGCCATAAAACTTTGCCAGCTTGATAAGGGCATAGTGGCTGATGTCCTTGAGATTGTCCCCCTCATAACTGCCTAAAGCAGATTTGGAAAGGTGGGTTTCCTCCGCAAGCTGTTCCAGCGTCAGCCCTCGTTCCACACGCAGGTCTTTTAAGCGTTCTTGTATGGTTGTGTTCATGCTCCCTGCTTGTCTGCTCAATAAACTGGAAGTTGCTACTTCTTATCCTTCACAAAGAAGGAAATGCCAAGCAACGCAACCATGACAACAACATACGCGGTATAGAATACCCGTTTAACATCTGCTCCTATTCTGATACTGCCGATATAAACAGCCCTTCCCAATCCGGGATTGGACAGAGCGCATAAAACAAAGACTACTGCCACAATCAGCATTACAAGGCTACACAGCCTTAATGCTCGTCTCGTTTTCATATAATCACACTCCTTCATCAAATTCCGATTTGTTGATCCGTTATTTTTATTATATCACAATTCCGAGAGCGTGGAAATAGCTTGTTTTCTGGGCTGATTTCCTACCTTTCGGATATACGGCACAGGCGGTCAAAAAAGTGTAGACTTGAGATAGTTCATCGATGGACAGTACCTTGAAAACAGAATGACCGTCCGAAAAGGGATACGACCGGCAGGAGAAGTGACGCAGACAGCGCACCAATGCAGGGATACGCCGCAGGAATGGGGTAGGAAGCCTTTTCGGGGAGAACGACAGAAAAGAAACGGAGGTACACATGAGATATAAGCTGCCAGAGATAGAGCGCAGCCCGGCGGGCGGTCTGCCCCGTATTGCCCCGGCACAGCGCAGGAGGGCAAACGCCCTCATCCGGCGGGAGTGCTGCAATTACGCTGACGGGGGCTGTATCGCCCTTGACGGCAGGGACGCCTGCGCCTGCCCGCAGATGATTTCTTTCTCGGTCTGCTGCAAGTGGTTCCGCTGGGCGGTCTTGCCGCTGGACGGGACGCTGGAAGCGGAGATTTTCCGGGATAAGGACACGAAACGCTGCGCCGTATGCGGACATGCCTTTCTCCCAAAATCTAACAGGGGGAAATACTGCCCGGATTGCGCCGCCAGGGTTCACAGGCGGCAGAAAACAGAAAGTGAACGGAAAAGGAGGTCTTGTGTGGACAGTTAGGGGCTGAAAAGTCCTTGATTTACAAGGCTTTACAAGCACAGAACAGGGGCAGGTAATAGAAACTACCGTCTACCCCCGAAAACGGGCTTCTAACTGTCCACAAAACACAGTATGACAAACACTATTTATATTCATCAGCCGGAGAAATCGGTCAGCTTCACCCGGCTCCCGAATTTCCTCTTTGAAGCACCTACATTTACGCCCCTGTCCAACGAAGCAATCCCCACCCGTCTGTTCAAGCAGGCGGTCAATCTCTCCAAACAGGCAAGAGCCATTGAAGCCACGCTGGGCGATATTACCCCGTTCAACGCCGGAAAGAAAAAAGAGGAAGCCCTCTCCATGCTGAAAAAGTGGTTCCCGCAGATGGAGAATTTCTCCGGGCAACTGAAAAAATACAAGGTCACAATCAATGACCTGTTAGCGGAAAACGAAAAGCTGGAAGCAAGGGCAAAAGCCAGTGAAAAAGGCAAGATGAAAGATACTATGGAAAGGGCAAAGCTGAAAAGCGAACTGGACAATTTACAGCGGCTGGTTGACCGTATCCCGCCGGATATACTGGCGGAACTGAAACGGCAGAAGCGGCAGCATGGAAAGGAAAGGTGATTTTATAAGTACCACCATCAGATACAAAAAGGAAACGGAAGTCGTGACTTTTCAAGGCAGGGAAATCACGCTGGAAAACCTCTCCCCGGTGTTCACGCCGGAACAGGAAGCGGTCAAACGCCGGGAACTGGAGCAGCAGCTTTATGAGGTGTTCCGCAAATATGCCGATAAGCGGCAGAAAGAGGAAGCCGGGGCATAAGGTTTCCCGAAACCATCGTTGATTTGCGGGGCTGCTGACGGTATAATAAGGCTGTCAGCAGCTCCGTTTCTTTTTTAAGAAAAGGAGCGACAATATGAACAACAGGATAGACGCGATCTATGCAAGGCAATGGTGTTGACAGCAATGACAGTCAGGATAATGACTTCACACCTTTTTTGAATATAATAAATGAATGGTATGCGAAGGACACAAGCAAAAAAATCCGTGCTGTTTTCAAAGCAAAGGGGCAATCAGGTAAACCACTATGTACTAATCCGCCTTATGGATATTTGAAAGACCCTCAGAATAAGGATCATTGGATCATCGATAAAGTCGCTGCTAAAATCATCAGGCAGATTTACAAAATGTGTATGGACGGTTTTGGCCCAACACAAATTTCACGTAAACTGGAGCAAGATTGCATAGAATCCCCAACGGCACATCTAAATAATATAGGTATCAATACTCCAGCAAAACAACCCGAAAATCCTTATACGTGGCATGCGCGAACAGTAGCTGATATTCTTGCGCGAACAGAGTATCTTGGTCATACTGTCAACTTTAAAACGCATAAGAAATCGTACAAGAGTAAAATTAAGATATGGAACAATCCAGATGATTGGTTGATTTTTGAAAACACTCATGAAGCCATTGTAGAAGCAGATACATTTGCGATTGTCCAAGCAATAAGGAATGGACGGCGGAGACCCACTCCGCTTGGCGAAATGCCTCCGCTTTCTGGGATGCTATATTGCGCTGATTGCGGAAATAAGATGTATCAAGTAAGAGGAAAAGGCTGGCCTCATAGTAAAGAGCATTTTGTCTGCGCTACATACCGTAAGGTTAAGGGTGGATGTAGTGCGCATCAAATACGGAATGTCGTTGTTGAGCGGCTTTTACTTGGTCACATCAAAAAGCTAATTGCATTCATAATAGAGGATGAAGAACGATTTACACAGTTAGTCCTTAAACAATCAAAACGCGAATCCGATAAAATGGTAAAAGCATTAGAAGCTGAGATGCACGAGGTTCACAACCGATTATCACAAATAGACGAAATACAAAAAAACTTATACGAAGATAACTTGACTGGTAAAATTGCTGACGAGATGCTTGGGAAATTGCTTCTTTCATATGCGGACGAGCAAACACAGCTTACTGCTCAAATACAGGAACTGGAGAGGAAAATTTGCACCGTAAAAGAGAGCTCCGCAAATGTCACGTATATGATTTCTTTAGCACATCAGTACGAAGAATCGGTAGAACTTACCGGAAAAATCATCAGAGAATTTATCTCAAAAATAATCGTTTATTCGCCGGAGACCTTTGATGGCATAAGGAAGCAGCGAGTTCGCATCATATATAATGGTGTTGGGGAAATACTTCTGCCCGGACAATCGGAGATACTATCGTCCAAACAATAGGGGGTGTGCACAAAGCAAACGGAACAAACGGGAAAACTGCTACCATGTGCATTTTGTATCAAACTCGTGTTCTTCTCCAACTATATCGCAGAGAATTGATACAATGTTTGTATTCGTTCTCTGCGATATTTTTATGCCCGAAAACACCGTATTTGCAGGCTTTTCGGGCGTTTTTTGTTTTCAAACACAAGTGTCGTTGCACGCTCCGAGCCTTGTTTTTTGCCTTTGAAACGCCGTTTTGCCCTCGACTGCCGCTTGCCCTCCGGCAAATCGTTAACGAGCAGTATTTTGGTGCAAATTTTGGGGCTTTGGTGCATTTTTGGTGCAAATGCGGAAATCACAGCAGAAAAACGCTCCCCACACCGTGCTTGGCGTGAGGAGCTAAGGCTTTCTGCGCTTATTCAATTTCAATACCGTTCATCAGAGTAAACACTATTCGTCCGTCCTTGTAGACCGTCGCCTTCTCGACAACCGCCGACCACAGGCTCTCGCTAAACTCGGTCAATGACCCGTGTTGGCGTTCCATAGTGTCCATGAACGCTGTGAGCACCGTGCGCTGGTGATTTCGCGTCTCTTTCTCTGCCTTCAGCACATCTATCCGTTTTGCCACGGCGTTGTACTTTGCCATCAGATCATCCTGCCGCTTTTTGTATGCCGTCTGGTCTTGTGCCGCCGAGGCGTTTTCGGCGATGTGCTTGCGGTTCATTTCGATAAGCACCTCGGCTTCAGCGTTCTTAGCGGCAATCTCCTCGTCAATGGCATCACTATCGAAAAGCTCCGCAATTGCCAACCAGCAGTCGATGATCACCTCATCGGTCATGTTTTGCATACCGTTCCACGCCGTGACAAACCGTTCCTTTATCTCATCCTCTGTCAAATGTGGCGTTGAGCATCTTTCGCCGTTTTTGAATTTGTGATTGCATTGCCATATCACACGGCGATATTTGTCTGTGGAATGCCAGACCTTCGAGCCGAAGAAGCTGCCGCAGTCGCCGCATACCAGCTTTGCCGAAAAGCAGCTCTTGCAGCTGTAGCTCCGTCCCAGCGCCTTGCGCCGAGCAAACTCCGCTTGAACATAATCGAACATCTCCGCGTCGATGATGCCATCGTGGCTGTCCGTAGGCTCTCCATCTTTTTGAACGCGCCAGTTTCATTGCCGCGCCGCGCTATGCGGAAGGAGCCGTCTGCCTGACGTATTTTGTTGTAGCGACCGCCGGAATAGATGCTGGCTTCCTTTTTGCGCCACGTCGGATTGACCGTCACAGGCTCCTTGCCGAAGCAGAAAATCCACTCGTGCCGAATCGGTATCATCGCCCGCTGCTGACCAACGCTGCCGCAGGTGAGTTTGTCCCACACATTCCATGCCAGCAGCTTCAGACCGGTCGCCTTCGCGGTTTCGATGTAGGTATCCCAATAGGGATAGACCTCGCCGTCCTTGCGCTGGATGCCGAGATTGACCGCTTGCAGTGATGTGAACGGCTCGTAGCACGGAATAAACTGTGCAATGCTCTCGACGCTCAATTCCTTGTCGCCGTTGTAGGTTCGCATATCACTGTACGGCGGCGAGGTGAACAGCAGCTTGCTGTGCTGACCGTCCATGAGCTGGGCAACATCGTTTTTATCCGTGCTGCTGCCACAGAGCAGACGATGCCGACCGAGCTGCCAAAGCTCACCGCGCTGGCATATCGTTGGAGCGTCCGCGCCGACTTCCGGCACCTCGTCCTGTACGATTTCATCTTCAACGCCGAGCATCAGCCCGATCTCTGATGAGTCGAAGCCGGTAAGCGAAACGTCGAAGTCCTCCGCTTTCAAATCTGAGAGCAGGCTTTCCAGCTTTTTCGTGTCCCACTCGCCGGAGATTTTATTCATGGCGATGTTGAGCGCCTTTTCGTGGGTAGTGTCAAGGCTCACTATTGGGATGATTTCCATAACTTCATCTTTCCTCTTTCCCTAATTTCTCTGGGATAATTCTCAATATTTCGCTGCGTGTTAAGCAGCTTAACCTGAGGGCAAAAAAATTGTCAATCGTCGCATAAAAGGGAATCAAGTTTATTCATTATTTCACAAAATACTTTTATGTCTTCTTCGGGTACCGTGGCAAGTATTTGATCTATAGCATGGTAAAATTCCTTATGATGCGCAGCATGACCAGCATAAACCTGTTTCCCATTGTCCGTCAGGCTCAAGGCAACTTCTGTATCACTTTTTGATAAAACATGTTTATTAACCATCCCTTTTTTTACCAATTTATCAATCATCTGAGAAACCGCACTTTTTGTCACACCAAGGTAATTTGATAAACCAGTGATATTTATCTGAGCATGTCCTCCTATTGCATCAATGGTATGAATTTCAGCGCGATACAATAAGCAACCGACGCCGTAATCAAGCGGCTTTTTTTCAGTTGCTATGTACTTGTTCATTGTCTTCTCAAATACGTGGATAACAGTTTCAGTTTTTGTGTATTCCACTTTTATTCCTCCATAGTCCGCATGAGTTAATCAACTTAACTCACACTATTATATAATATTATAAAAGTCAAGACTGATTAAAGTAATTTAGTCGCCGAAAAAGCCGGCCCATCGCTCAGGGCTGACAGTGATATTAATAATGCGCGTGAAAAAGGCACCTCCACATTTCTGTGAAAGCGCCTAATGTAGTGCTGTTATGAAAGATAAATCAAATTGCTAAATCGGAATTTTACTTTTTGTAAAACGCTTCAATTGCCTGCGCGAAGAACTCTGCCGCACCGTCCCCGTACTGCTGGTCGATTGCCCGCCGACATTGCTCATTTCGATAGGACTGTGCTACCGATAACATCAATCCCTTCTCTTCTTTCATCTGGCAGACCTGCTTCATGACAAAGCCGTACTCGCCGATAATCTCCTTCACCTCAAAGGAATCAAGGTCACAGTCGCGTTTGGTAAGCAACTTCTGTCGAATGGCATCCTCCCGCTTTTTGTAGCTTTCAGCGACTTCTTTGCTGATCGGATGCTCAAGGGTGTCCAAATAAGCGTCTTTCCCACCATACCACTCAACTACTTTTGCATAGCGTTTTTGCATATCCTCCGACGACAAGACTTCCATATAATGCTTTTTCCACTGTTCCACACTGCCAAATTCGCTGACTGCCGTCTGGCGCATTTCCTCCGACATACTGTCAAACATAAGCTGAAACATTTTCTCGATCTCCGTTTTGGTGAAAACTGCAAAATCCATTCTATTGTCTCCTTTCAGAATGTCATCCACGCTGGCGATCAGGCGTTCCATACGTTCTTTCTTAGCCACCAGCATTTCTCTCTGCATTCGCAGAATCTGATTTCTATCAAGAGACGGGCTTTCCATAACGGCTTTGATTTCTTTCAGAGGAATATCAAACTCACGAAAGAACAGTATCTGCTGTAAAGTCTCCAGAGCTTTATCGTCATAAAGCCGGTATCCCGCTTCACTCTTGTCCGTGGGCGCAAACAATCCAATCTCATCATAATAGTGAAGCGTGCGCGCGCTGATACCGGTGAGTTCCGACACTTCCTTGACCGTTTTCATACCATCTGGCCTCCTGCTCTTGATATGACGACTATACTCTATGACGCTCCGTGAAGGTCAATAGCTTTTCTGAATTATTTGTTTATCTAATCGATAACTTTCAGTTTTGAAGCATGTCCATTGTAACATAGATGTCAGAACCTATCCATATCACTTTGCGTGGCGAGAACCGGATATTTATAGTCGTCGTTCCTGCTTTCCACGTACATATCGTTGATCATGCCATTGGTCAGAAGCTCAAGGTCCTGCATCGACAGGCCGAGCTGTACGCAGCGAAGCAGGAACAACGCCGTCGTCATTTCGCGTTCAGTCGGGCGAAGTTTTTTTAGGCTCCGATTCCGTTTGCACGTTGAGACCCCACAGGTCGATGATCTGTGGCAGGATCTGATAGATAGAGAAGGTGTTAAATCCGTCCAGCCGGTCTTCCGGCGTGTCGGGTACCTCCGGGTCGGCGTGCTTCGCCATTACATAGGCGATGTTTTCGAACATCTCAAGGCTCAAAAGATCCAGCCCGGAGTTGTCCTCGTCGTTAGCTTTGACGGATTTCTCCAGCGAACGCAGGCCCTTATAGATGTCCCGCTGGAACTTGATCCTGTAAATACGCGGGATGACCGCCGAGGCCCGGAATTTGACAGGCTTTCCATCGATCTCGATTGTTTTACAAATGGTTCTCGGGTTTTTCAAGTACCCATACGGCGGTTGTGATACCGGCTCTCCTGCGTTTCCGAGAAGTCTGTGAGAGCTTCTGACTTTTCGGCTAATATCCCTAGCGTACATCTAGTTCATGACATTGCGGAACGGGGCCAGTTCGTTTTCTCCGTCGTCGCTGTCCACGCAATCATCAACGGCGACGAATCGGATATTCCTGTCCGGAAAAAAGCCGTCAGTGTAATATTTCACCTGCAGATAGTCTCTTCCCAATCGTGACATGGGCTTCGGGGAACAAGATCGTCACAGGCTTCGGCGGCAAATTCAGCCCAGACAACGCCATTACCCGGGAACAAGTGGCGGCGATCCTGCAGCGGTTTATCGAAAGTACAGCGGAATAAACAGTATAGCAATACAAACTTAGAGGGGGCGGAGCCATGTCCGCCCCCTCTAAGTTTGGGTGATAGTTGAATTCCCTCTAGTCGAATATCTATACTTTGGAATATGTGATCGGCAGCCTTGGCTTTTTTTCCATTAAACAAGATTTGTTATGAACACCCGCACCACCAGCAGAGCCGTCGAATTTGACGGCTCTGCTCTTTTTTTGTTTTCTTTAATCTGCCCGCCGCTGCAACCTCATCAGGCAGAAACCGCCCGTAAGGACACTCGCCGCTAGGGTGCGAATGACGGAACTTATTTGATTCAATTATCAGAACGCCTAGGTCATAAAAGTGCATCGTTAAAATTTTAACGCGAACGTTCTGCACCCACGATTTGACAGAAATGCGTAGTTTTGTTATGATAAACCTAATAACAGGCGGTCGCTGCCGGCAGAATGGAGCGTGAAGCGAAGGTAGCCCAGCACGGGAAAGGACGGATATCATGAGCAATGTCATACGATTGGGAATAGGATTTGCCACCGGCAGACGAAATTTCAGGAAGGTTTTATCTGCCTATATCAACACCTGGGAAGCGACAAAGGGCGACCTGCCCGCCGACGCGGATGTCCGGCTTCATTTGTTCGTCGCGTACGATGTTGAATATCACAACACCAAATCCACAGATTACACGAATCTTCCGCAGGAGATCGTGGATGCTTTTGAGGGCATTACTTATCTGGGAGTAAAAAACACGCTGGTCAGCCTGGAGCGGCTGCGTATCGGCCATGAATTCACGCAGGCCGAGCTGTCCGGCGTTTTCGGCGCGGGCTACGCGGGGAAACGCAACTCCGTCCTGTACGCGGCGATAGAGCGGGGAATGGATTACTTCCTTTTTCTCGACGACGACGAATACCCAATGGCCGTGACGAACAACCGCGGCACCTGCCTTTGGAGCGGGCAGCAGGTTTTTCTTTCGCATCTCAGGGAGATCGGCGGCGCGGATTACACAAACGGTTTCCATTGCGGATACGTTTCTCCGATTCCGCAGATCCGATTCAACGAAGTTCTGAGCGAAGCCGATTTCAGAATATTTGTTGAAGCCATCAGCAACGACATCGTCAATTGGGAGAGCATTCGGGCGCTGATGGAATCCGGCGGCGTAACCTACGCGTCCACGGATATCCTGACGGCCAACCAAACAGAGGAGGTTCCCCTGATCGGCGGGTGCAAGTTTATTTCGGGCGCGAATCTCTGCATCAATCTGACCCATCCGGAAAAGACCTTCCCCTTTTTCAATCCGCCCGGCGCAAGAGGCGAGGACACCTTTTTATCGACGCTGCTTCAGGACAGGACCGTGCGGAGAATTCCCTGCTACACCTTTCACGACGGCTTTTCAATCTACCAGCACCTGCTGGACGGCGTGCTGCCGATCCGTCTCTCGGCGATCAGCGCGGAGTCGGCCGCCGTTAACGCCCGGTTTCTGAATGCGTGTATCGGCTGGGTCCGCTACAAGCCGCTGCTTACGTATATTACACACCCGGAGGATTACGCGCCGCGGATGCGGTCGGTGGAAACCGCACTGGCGCAGACGCTGCCCAAGATGGCGGAATATTTCCACAACCCCCGCTTTTTGACGATCGAGGCGGAATTCCGGAAATATGATAAAAATGTGCAGCGGCATTATCGGCAATTCACTCAATCTCAGCGTACATGGTCGCAGGTCATCGATCTGCTCTGAATTTCAAAAACGGTTAAACTACGAACTGCCGGAATTCTTTGAAAAAGCACTCTTGGGTCTGTCCATCAGGCTCAGGAGTGCTCCTTTTATGGCGCAGAAATTGTGTTACAGTTCGCCGTAGGCGATCATGGGCTCGTCCCTGCCGATGGCAAGGGAACTGGTCTCGAACAGCACCACGCCGTCTATTTTGGCGCGTATCTCCGCCAAAAGCTCGCCGTAGACGTCCCGTATCGCGCCCACGCATTCCCCGGCGGTGATGTGCTCGCCGGGCCGCTTTACGGGATACCAGCAGCCCGTGGCCGGCGCGGTTTCGTAAAAGGCGCGCTCCGTGACCTCCTGCGGATAGCGAACCGGGGCGACGCCGTCCCGCAGCACGCCCGCAAACCGCAGGATGTTCTTTGCGTCGGTCACCGCCTGCTCGCTCTCCTCCTCCGTCCACAGACCGCACTGGCCGCGCTCCACAAGGACGGCAGGCTTACCCGCCAGCGTTGCGCTGCTGTACAGGCCGCTTACG
>Ga0116170_10004575_pt1 | contig 12603 bp, 9 predicted proteins | sample AD_JPNHW1_MetaG_FD_89797 | JGI IMG/M metagenome (GOLD analysis project Ga0116170, IMG submission 89797) | Active sludge microbial communities of municipal wastewater-treating anaerobic digesters from Japan - AD_JPNHW1_MetaG | ecosystem: Engineered > Bioreactor > Anaerobic > Digestate | place... | reverse complement strand
TTTCCTGTAAACCAGTATATAAGCCTGGTGGATGCATTCGACTGGATGATGGATAAGAAGATTTTACAATTGCAGGCCAAAACCACATTTACCGAGGAAGCTTACCAGCGCATGAACAAGGAGCAACTCCTGAAGATTTCAGAAAAGGAAAACCGCTTCATCTCCAGCGACCCGCAGCAGGATTCACTTGGATTTTTTGCCATGCGTGCCAATTACGACCTTACTTCCAATATTTTAAAGGTTCTTGATGCAAGGATAATAAGAGTAGCTGATGCAGCCATTTTCCCGGTTAATGGAGAAGTGACCATCGGTAAAAACGGCCTGATGCAGGAGCTCAAAGGGACGACAATCCTGGCAAACACCGATACACGGTATCATGAACTTTATGGTGCCGATGTGATGATAAGCTCCAGAACCCATTACGGAGGTAAAGGATTATACGATTACAAACCGGTTGACGGTGAGGTACAGACTTTGCAAATGAATACCATTGGCGTGGATTCGCAAAAGCATACTTATGCAACTGCATCGGTGAGTGAAGCCGATCATTTCAACCTGAGCAGCCATTTCGGCTTCGAAGGTGACATTGAACTCAACGCGCCTGAAGATATGCTGCGTTTTCAGGGCACTTTCAGCCTGGTGCATGATTGTGAAGCACTGGCGCATGAATGGATCAAGTTCAACGCACGGCTCGATCCGAAAAACATCATGATACCGGTAAGCAATGACATGGAAAACAGGGGCAATGGTAACCTTCGGACATCAATCCTCTATTCATCCACTAAACAGGGTTTGTTACCGGCATTCTTTGTGAAACCCGAAAATATCAACGACCAGGATATCATGTCGGCCACAGGATTCCTCATGTTTGATACGCTACGCCAGGCATATAAAATTGGTCCGGAAGAAAAACTGGCAGATCCTTCGAAACGTGGTAATATGCTGACATTCAATACCACGCAATGTGTGCTTGAAGGCAATGGGAAGGTTAATATGGTTGGTGATATGGGAAGGCTTACCATGAAATCGGCTGGTAAAGGAAACTATTATATGATTCCTGACTCGGCAAACTTTACCATTACCACATCTTTCGATTTTCTCTTCTCTGAGGAAGCATTGAAAGTCTTCTCCACCGATCTCAAACTCACTGACCTGAAAGGCATTGATGTGGCTTCAACGACATACAGTTATCCTTTGCATGAATTTCTGGATTCATTATCAGCTGATAAGCAAATTGCTGAACTGAGCACATTCGGGCAGTTCAGAAAATTCCCCGAAGAGCTCAACCACACACTGATGCTTGCTGACATGAAACTTGCATGGAACCCTGAACTTCGCTCGTTCGTCGGGAAAGGGCCTGTGGGAATCATGAGCATCGGAAAGGAAATGGTAAACAAATATGTGGAATCATACCTGGAAATCGGCAAACGCCGTACCGGTGACCAGTTCACTTTTTATTTCGAGCTGGAGGATAAGCATTGGTACTATTTCAGCTATGCCAATGGCATTATGCAGGCAATTTCGTCGAACAAGGATTTCAATGACAAGCTGGTGGGACTAAGTGAAAAAGACCGGACGATCAAGTCGGGAGGAGGGCAGCGCAGTTACCAGTACATCGTTTCGAACAATGAAAAGAAGGCATCGTTCCTCAGGAAGATGAAGCAGACGTTTGGGGAATAGCGATGCAATCTCCTGATTTAAATACTTTTACTGACGATAAACAACCATAATGACTAATTTTTATCCGGTAATCTCCGGTGCGATCATTGCTTACCTCATCGGCTCGTTTTCAGCATCAGTGTGGGTAGGGCGGGCCTTTTACAGTGTGGATGTGCGCAACGAAGGAAGCCACAATGCAGGTGCTACCAATACAATCAGAGTCCTGGGCCTTAAAGTGGGCATCATTGTTTTGCTGCTTGATGCGCTGAAAGGTTGGGGGGCGGCGGTTCTTGCGACGTTGTTTGCCTCAGGAATTTATTCAGGCAATCAATTGGTTCATTACCAGATTGCACTGGGTGTTCTGGCAGTGATTGGCCACGTATTCCCTGTTTTCACAGGATTCAGAGGCGGAAAGGGAGTCGCGACACTTGTTGGTGTAGTGATTGCCTTGTTTCCACAGACTTTCTGGATCATACTGGCCTGGTTTATCATCGTTTTTGCACTCTCCGGATTTGTATCACTGGCATCAATCACAAGCGCACTTCTTTTTCCGTTTTTATCTATTTTCCTTTTCCACGAAAAATCGCTGGCGCTGATTGTCCTATCCATTTTAATAGCAGTGTTTATTCCGGTAACACATCATAAAAATATCCGCAGGTTGTTGAAAGGAGAGGAGAAAAAGCTAAAATTGTGGAAGAAAAGTAGATGAAATATTAAATGTAAAATATTGATTAACAAATGTTAAAGTGTAAAAAGTTAGACTAAAACTGTGACTTTGAACCTGGAAAGAAGAACCTGGTCCCGAAAGCTATCGGTATTGGCACCTGGCACTTGGCACCTGGCACCTGGCATCTGGCACCTGGCACTTGGCACCCACTAATAGCACCAAGCACCTGCCCCTTTCACACGAGCCTTCCCACGGCAGGCAGGCTAAGCACCAAGCACTAAGCACGAAGCACTAAGCACTAAGCACTAAGCACTCCACGCCCTGTTCATTAACTTGTTGAAAAATCGTTATATAGCTGTTTTATTTCTCGTTTAAGATTCATACTTTTACCTGTGTAACTCTGAGTGTTTTAATTAATTGAAAATAAATAGGTTATGAAATTTATCATCAATAGCCAGACCTTACTGCGGAGACTTCAGTCGCTGAGTGGTGTGCTTAATAGCAGCAATACCCTGCCGATTCTCGATGACTTCATGTTTGAACTCACCGATACGGTACTCAACATCACTGCGACTGATCTCGAAACAACCATGGTAATCACCCTTGAACCCAGTATGCTGGAAGATCCCGGGAACATAACCATACCGGCAAAACTGCTTCTGGATTTCCTTAAATACCTTCCCGATGTACCTTTAACATTCAGCATTGACCTTGGTACACAGGCTGTTGAAATCACTTCGACTGATGGTAAATATCACCTGACCGGTCATAATGCCGAAGATTACCCGAAGCTTCCGCAGCTGGCCGACACGGCAAAAATGGATATCCCTTCAAGTCTGCTGGCTGCCGGTATCAACAAAACAGTTTTTGCCACCGGCAATGATGAACTTCGTCCGGCCATGGGTGGTGTTTTCTTTGAATTCACACCCGATTACCTCACTTTCGTTGCAACCGATGCCCACAAACTTGTGCGATATCGCCGTACCGATGCAAAGGCCGAAGAATCAGCCAGCTTTATCGTTCCCCGTAAACCTCTCAATGTGCTGAAGAACCTGCTGGTTATTGAAGATGTTCCTGTTGCAGTAGAGTACAATGTTACCAATGCTGCTTTCTCATTCCAGAATATCAAGTTGTACTGCAGGCTTATCGAAGGCAGGTATCCGGCTTATGAAGCTGTTATTCCGCGTGATAACCAGAACAAACTAACTGTTGACCGCCAGATTTTCATTAACTCGGTGAAGCGTCTGTCGCCGTTTGCCAACCAAAGCACTCACCAGATCCGTTTCAGGATCACCGGACAGGAATTGCAAATGACTGCCGAGGATATTGATTACTCAAACGAAGGAACAGAACGCCTGACCTGCACCTACGAAGGTGAAGACATGGAAATCGGTTTCAATTCGAAGTTTGTCCTTGATATGGTCACCAACCTCGAAAGTGACGAAATCTGCTTCAACCTGGCAGGCCCGACCCGTGCTGGCATAATTTTGCCGGTGAACAATGAAAATAAAGAGGAAGATATTCTGATGCTGGTGATGCCTGTGATGCTCGGCCAGGGCTGATAATCTGACTCATAGATAAATTAAATGCCGGTCACTCCGGCATTTTTTATTTCATCACTCCATTGACTCACCAAGTTCCATCCAGCGAAGTGTTTTCTCTTCGATAAGCTGCTCAAGCTCACCATAGCGGATCGAAAGCTCATGGAGGCTTGAAGTCCCGGATTCACCTGAGTTAAGTGCCGCTAGCACGTTGGTTTTTTCGGTTTCGAGCACACTTATCTCCGCCTCAAGTTTTTCAAACTCCAGTTTTTGCCTGTAAGTTGGTTTACTGACAGTCTTTTTTACTTTTTCCTGGCGTATTTCAGGCTCGCGTATTTGCGCCCTTGCCAGTTGTTGCTTCTTCAGTTCACGTATACGGTGTTGATAATAAGCAGTATAGTTTCCATAGAAATCCTTGATTTTGCCTTTCCCTTCGAAAACAAAAACGTGATCGCAGAGCTTGTCGAGCAGGAAACGGTCGTGCGAAACTACCAGCAGGCATCCCGGAAATTCGGCAAGAAAATCCTCAAGTACCTGCAAAGTGTAAATATCGAGGTCGTTGGTAGGCTCGTCGAGGATAAGGAAGTTAGGATTGTGCATTAATTGCAGAAGCAGATAAAGCCGCCTTTTTTCTCCACCGCTCAGAGCGCTGAAGTAAGCATGCTGAACTGCATATGAAAAGTTGAATTGATAAAGGAACTGTGCGGCCGACAGACTGCCCTTTTTCATCAAAATTTCCTCAGCGACATCCTTTACGATATCGATAACACGTTTGTCTTCAACGGGTTGAAACCCTTCCTGGGTGTAATAACCCATCACCACGGTCTGGCCGGTGACGATATTCCCTTTGTCAGGTCTTAGATATCCGCTGATAATATTCAGCAATGTCGATTTTCCGGCTCCATTAAGGCCTACCACACCTATTTTCTCGCCTCTCTTAAAAATATATGAAAAGTCATCGATGATGGTATCCTCTCCGAATTTCTTGCAGACATTGTTCACCTCAATGATTTTTCCGCCAAGGGGCCTCGCATTTACATCGAATTTTATCTGTTTCTCATTGTTTTTCCTGCTTACTTTCTCCTTCAAGTCGTCAAATGCATCAATGCGGGCTTTGCTCTTTGTACCGCGCGCTTTGGGCATACGGCGTATCCATTCCAGCTCGGTGCGGTAAAGGTTGGTACTTTTCTCAAGCGAAAGTTCATCGGCTGTCTGCCGTTCGGCTTTCTTTTCGAGATAATAGGAGTAGTTGCCTTTATATTGCCAGAGGGCATCATTTTCAAGCTCAACAATTGTATCGCACACATTATCAAGAAAGTACCTGTCGTGAGTGATTAGCAAAAGTGTTAGTGACTCACGCGAGAGGTAATCTTCAAGCCATTCAATCATCTCGAAATCAAGGTGATTGGTAGGTTCGTCGAGCAATAACAGGTCAGGAGAACCAATGAGCGCCCCGGCAAGCGCTATCTTTTTTATTTGGCCGCCGGAATGATCGCCGGCAGGTTTTGATAAATCGTTGATGCCGAACCGCCCCAGGATTTCCCGCACCCGGGTTTCATAATCCCAGGCTTGCAGGGCATCCATTCCCGAAATTGATCGATCAAGGCTGCGCTGGTTGGCCTCATTGTGCTCGTGCCTGATGTTTTCAAGCGATTCTTCGTAGTCATGAATCGCATTCATGAATTCGTTGTCGCCGGTAAACAAAATGTCCAGTACCGTTTTTGAAGGATCGAAACTGGGATTCTGACGAAGATATGCCATGCGGGTATCGCGCCGTATGGTAATCTGGCCCGAATCAGCCGCATCAATACCGGCAATGATGTTCATCAGCGTGGTTTTGCCGGTGCCATTCCTTGCGATCATGGCCACTTTCTGGCCTTTGCTTATTCCCAGGCTGATATCGTGGAAAAGGACTTTCTCACCATAACTCTTCGAAAGATGTTCGACCTGAAGAATGTTCATCAGTGCTGTTTTACGGGCAAAAATAGTTTTTTCGATGGCAGGCACAAAAAAAGCTTCCCGGAGGAAGCCTTTTAAGGTACTGCAATGTAATACTTATATAAGTTTGACATTGATAGCCTTTTTTCCACGACGGTCTTCCACGATATCGAAGGAGACTTTGTCGTTGTCATTGATGCGATCGGTTACACCGGTTACGTGAACGAAAACATCTGCGCCGGTTTCATCATCTACGATAAAACCGAAGCCTTTTTGTTGATTGAAAAATTTAACTTTTCCGGTTGACATGGTATTGTAATTAATTAAACGGCGCAAATATAGCAATAATTGATACGAATACAACATCTTTGTTTTTTTTCAGTTTTGATGAAAAAAACAACAGAACAACCATCCTTCTTATTGAATTCTATTTATTAATTGTTTGTATAACAGATTGTTGTGTGCTAAATGTCATTATGCTTTAACTGCATTTTGATCTGTAAAAAAACAAAATCAGGCAATGAACAGGTGTGCTGTTCATCGACTGACTTTGCCGGATTATCAAATTTTTGAATCTTTATTGCAGAAATATCAGCAAGGAAAACCTTTAGGACTTTTTGTTAAGAGCTGGAAGCGCTATCCGAGCGAAGGGCCGGCTGCAACGAGTCTTTTTCCTTCATCATTGTCGGTGTATTTATCGAAATTATCGATAAACCGTTTGGCCAGGTCAGCAGCTTTTTCGTTCCACTCAGCAGGATTTGCATAAGTGTTCCTTGGATCAAGCACATTGGTATTCACGCCGTTAAGCTCGTAAGGTATTTCAAGGTTGAAATAAGGCAGCGTATGGGTTTTGGCCTGGTCGATGGAACCGTCAAGAATAGCATCAATGATAGCCCTGGTATCTTTTATCGAAATCCTTTTCCCGGTTCCGTTCCATCCTGTATTAACAAGATATGCCTTTGCATTCACTTTTTCCATCCTTTTAACCAGTTCGATGGCATACCTGGTGGGGTGCAGCGTAAGGAAAGCATTGCCAAAACATGCTGAGAATGTGGGTTGAGGCGTTGTTACACCGCGTTCAGTACCAGCAAGTTTGGCTGTGAAACCCGACAAAAAGTGATATTTGGTCTGGTCAGCGGTAAGTTTTGCAACTGGAGGCAAAACACCGAATGCATCAGCGGTAAGAAAGATCACCTTGGTGGCATGGCCTCCCTTGGAGACAGGCTTTACAATGTTATCGATGTGGTAGATAGGGTAGGAGACACGCGTGTTTTCGGTTTTTGACGCATCGGCAAAATCAGGGTTGCCGTCTTCTTTTATCACAACATTCTCCAGCAAGGCATCCCTGCGTATTGCCCGGTATATATCAGGCTCATTTTCTTTACTCAGGTTGATGCATTTGGCATAACATCCGCCCTCAAAATTGAATACACCCTCGTCATCCCAGCCGTGCTCATCATCGCCGATTAGCTTGCGTTTCGGGTCGGCTGAAAGTGTGGTTTTCCCTGTTCCCGAAAGCCCGAAGAAAATGGCTACATCGCCATCATTACCCATATTGGCGGAGCAATGCATGGAAGCAATCCCTTTCAGTGGCAGGAAGTAGTTCATCATGGAGAAAATTCCCTTTTTCATCTCCCCGCCATACCACGTACCTCCAATGAATGCCATACGATCGGTAAGGTTGAAGGCTACAAAATTCTCGGAATTCAGCCCCTGTGCCTTCCAATCAGGATTGATCGCCTTGGATGCATTCAGGACTACAAAGTCAGGCTTGAAATTGCGAAGTTCATCTTCTTTCGGCCTGATAAACATATTCTTAACAAAATGGGCTTGCCAGGCTACTTCAACGATGAACCGGACATTCAGGCGTGTGTCATCGTTGGCCCCGCAATATGCGTCCACTACATATAACCTTTTGCCGGCGAACTGGTTGACAACAATTTTATGAAGATGTTGCCATACTTCCGGAGATATCGGTTTATTATCGTTTTTTCCGATTGTTGACCACCACACGGTATCTTCGCTTGTGATGTCACGCACAATGTACTTGTCCTTGGGAGAACGCCCGGTGAAGATGCCGGTATCGACATTAATTGCATCAAGCGTAGTAAGCGTCCCGCTTTCATATCCTTCGAGCGCCGGATCGGTTTCATGCTTGAATAGCTCATCGTACGAGAGGTTATAGTAAATCTCATTTACGTCATTGATTCCATATTGACTGAGATCAACATCGAATCCGGGCATGTTAACAGCTTTGGCCATGATTGTCTGGTTGATAGGTTATAGGTTAGTAAATTTGTGGCCGGTCACAACGAGTAAATTTGTTTCCTGCTTTTTTCAAGATGAGCAAAATTATCAAATATTAATTACAAACACCCATTGGAGTATGAATAAAAATCAATCAAAATGGATGGAATTTCAGGCTGATAGAGTAATCATTGAGAACGGGCTAAGAAGGAAACAGAATGATAGAGATCAATTTGTCTAATGTTAAAATCATACCGGATCAGAATGTAAAACAAAGTGTAAAATAATTCGCAGAAGCTTTTATTTTAAGATTGATATCATTTTTTCTATCAGCCGATAAGCTTGAAATTTGTTGATTATTAATAATATAACGCTTATATGTCCTGTTTGCAAGCATTGGCTGGCTCCATATCTGCGCTTCAGTAATGGCAGTGTTAAGTGCAAAATTCAACAGACCGTCCTTCCAAGTACGTTTAAACCCGATCCAGGTGATCAATCCGCTGCTCAGGTTCACTGCTCCTGAGAGGGCATGTATTTTCCAGGATCTTCCTTCTGCTTCCTGACGGGCATAATCTTTCAGCATCTCTTGAGCAATGGTTAACTGTTCATTCTGTGCAATTGAAGCGCCGTTCGCATAAGCTTGATTTTGAACTGAATGGAAAGGCGGTGAAACAGGCGAAAATAGCTGGCCTGCCGCACCTGCAAGCGTTGTTACCGCTCCGAGGTACATATCCTGCCGCACCGAAAGCTTGTCTGACGAAATACCAACAATGATCTGTCCTGCGGTTGCAGCACTGTAGCCTCCAAGCCATCCCCACCACCAGGTGCTTCGCCGCTGGGCGTCCTTATGCAAAATGGTTTTTACAATGTTAAGTTGCTCTTCCGTTCCTGAAAAAGTAACCGATTGCTGTGCAGCAACCTGCGAAATCGAAATCAGGCAGGCAATTATCAACAATGAAAATGTTTTACTACACATGATTGCTGGTACTCTCATATCGGGATTGCTTGAAAACAAGTCCTTTATCAATGTGTTCAGGTATTTTTGTCATCCTTTGCTTCAACCTGGCTGATGAGGAGTTTCGATTCCTTCAGTCTAAACGAAAGAAAGAGGCTGATAAACAGGGCTGCTATCAGGAATAAAAGCGGGATTTTCATTGATCCTGTTACCGGTGATTTGAAATAGTCCATCCCAATGATCATCGCTATTCCCGAAATCTGGCCTATTTGCAGCAGGAGCCCGTTCGAAGCTCCTTCAGAAGCCGGGTAAGTTATCTCAGCTCCGTACTGAAAACCAATTGGTCCGGAACTTAGCAGGAAAAATCCTAATAAAACGCTGGATATCAGCAGGAAGGAGTAGTTTGTGGAGAATGTGAGTCCAACCAGCCCAAAGGATGCTCCTGCCAGAGCAATGATAATAAAAGGCGTTCTTTTCTTAAAACGATCAGAGAGCGGCGGCAGGATGAGTGCACCCAGTATGCCTCCGGCTATCATGCTTCCGCCGGCTAAACCTGCCTGTTCGGCTGTAAAACCCCTGGGAATCAGTATGTTTTCGATCCAGGTTGTAACACAGTTGAAAACACCCAACCCAATGAAAAAAATCAGCATGAGCCAGTAAAAATCTCTGGTTCTGAAAATCTGCCTGAATCCGTCAGTTACGAGCGCGCGCTCTTCCATGCCTGCAGGGCAGGGTGGTGTGGGTGGCTTCTCACGGACAATGATGAGGAAAATCGCAGCAACAATAGCCGAGGTAACTCCCAGGATGTAGAGCATCGTAGCAATTCCATAACCAATCACCAGGTAAGGAGTGGCAATCATCCCGGCAAGTATGCCGAGGTACATGGATAGTGTCCCGAGTCCTGAAGCCGTAGCCCTTTCAGCAATAGGAAACCAGCGGGCAGCGAGTTTGGTGATAGCATTAAGCAGAAACGGCTGCCCTACAGCGATGCCGATCTGGGATATTAACAGAAAGTTATAATTATCTCCGGCAAAACCCCTGGTCAAGCCGAAAATACCGGTGAGTAAAGCACCCGTTCCAACTCCTAAACGAATGCCAAATTTATCGATTATCCAGGAAGCAGGTAGTGATGCCAGGATAAATACGATCATAAAGCTCATGGATAATAAGCCGATCTGCAGGTCAGAAACCTGGTAATAATGTGCCGATTCTTTTGTGATGGGAGCGAATGTGATCCAAAGCCATTGATTTATGGCTACAATCAGCATGTAAACAGTCAGCAAAAGCCAACGGTATTTATAAACTTTGAATTCTTCCTGTTGCATCTTTAATTTACAGATTAATAACAACTTAGACGATTATTCGGTCAAATCGGTCAGAGTCTCTATCTTGCGAAACCGGCGAATGTAAACTATTTGTCGTTTGAATAGCCATTATTTGCCAGCTTTTCTTTTATACAACGGCAAGTTTGACAGAGCGGCGATCCTTTCGGCTGCTAGGTTTCCTTCCATGGTGAAAGGCCAGACAAAAAGTGCATTTATTGGATGAACAGCACGTATCTCATTGATTGCGTGTATAGTCAGCTGTTTAGCAATACCTTTTTGCCGGTATTCCTCGAGTACCAGGGCTGAACACAGGTACATGGCTTCGTAACTAACACCAACAGGTGTAAGCTCATACAGATCTTTCTCCGTTATTTTTCCCTCAAAAAACATTCTCATAATTTCAGCTGTGGTCGGTATGATAAGGACCCAGGCCACCGGGCCATTGCCGTCGTTATATTCCGAAACTGTATAAGGATGTATTTGTCGAAGTCGATTGATAACATCTTGATCCACATCAAGTTGAGATGGATCGTTTTTCACGGCGAAGACCTCATCGGCCAATCGGACCAGTCGTTCAAGATTGCTGAGACTCATTCAGAAAGTTTCATTTATTACCTGGCAAAGTTCTGATAAAGAATTGTCCGGCTGTAGTTAAAGGCAGATTTATTGCCTGCTTGCCATCCTTTGATTAACCTTGGTACACTAATTGCGGCATTTTCAATGTCTAAAATATTATTGTCATGAAAACAATTCTGGCTTTAATCCTTTCTGTCCTGCTGTTTGCATCATGCTCAACGCAGCAGAAAACTACCACAAATCCGGGCCTTAAAGAAATGATTAAATCTGACAGTACTGAGTATGGCATAGTAATTCTTGACCCGGAGTTTGACCATTGGTATCTTACGAGGTATTCAACCGCAATGGATCGCAGCAATGATGTGTACCGGATGTATAACCGAACTGCAGTAATGAACTGGAACGATTACTACATTCGTGGCAAGTACCGGAATATCATTGAAAACCATCTTGATTATGACTATAATACGGATTATGGCATTGAAGTAAACCGAAAACTTTACTGGTACTTCAGGTTTATTGAAGAACGATACAAGATCAGGCTAGTCAACTGAAGCCGAAACGGGAGTGTAGATGTGCAGCACATATGGCCTGGTATTGAAAACTCAGGTATTTGCTTTATCTTTGCTTGACAAATACAGATAGATTTAATATGGGATTAAAGTGTGGTATTATTGGACTGTCAAATACAGGTAAGACAACGCTGTTTAATTGTGTTGCCAATACAAAGGTTCAGAACCAACCCGGATTACAGAAAGCTAATATCGGACAAATAGATGTCCCTGATGACCGCCTATACGAAATCGACAATCTCATACATTCGGCCCGCGTGGTTCATGCTACTGTTGATCTTGTTGACATACCGGGACTTACAAAAGGCTCGGGGCAGGCCGACAGCGGCGCAAGCCGTTTCCTGGCTGATATACAGCAAACCGATGCACTGATTCACGTTATCCGCTGTTTCGACAGTGATACGGTTCCTCATATCGAAGGTTCAGTGAACCCGGTTCGCGATAAGGAAATAGTTGACCTTGAGCTATGTATCCGCGATTTGAACCTTATTGAGCGCAAAATACAGCGGACTGACAAACTGGTGAAAGTAGGTGAGAAAGATGCAAAGAAAGTGATGGATGTACTGCAGATCTACAAAAAACACCTGGAAGATTTCAAGCCGGCCCGAACGGCTCCTGTTCACGAAGAAGACCGCAGACATATTACCGAATTGAGCCTTATTACCGATAAGCCAGTGATTTACGTCTGTAACGTTGACGATGCATCCGCTGTTTCAGGCAATAAGTATGTTGAAGAATTCAGAAATTCAGTGAAAGATGAAAATGCCGAGGTGCTTTATCTGGCTGCTGAACTTGAAGCTGAAATTGCCGAACTTGACAACGCTGATGACCGCAGAGCCTTTCTTGAAGATGCCGGATTAACTCAACCAGGAGTTTATAAAGTTGTTCAGGCGGCTTACAGGTTGCTGAACCTGCAATCGTTTTTTACAGCCGGCCCTAAGGAAGTAAGGGCATGGACCATTCACAAGGGGATGACCGCACCGCAGGCAGCAGGAGTAATCCACAGTGACCTTGAGAGAGGATTCATACGGGCTGAAGTGATGAAATACAGCGATTTTATGTTCCACAAATCCGAGCATGCTTGCCGTGAAAACGGAAAATTATCTGTAGAAGGAAAAAATTA
>Ga0116170_10004573_pt1 | contig 12606 bp, 10 predicted proteins | sample AD_JPNHW1_MetaG_FD_89797 | JGI IMG/M metagenome (GOLD analysis project Ga0116170, IMG submission 89797) | Active sludge microbial communities of municipal wastewater-treating anaerobic digesters from Japan - AD_JPNHW1_MetaG | ecosystem: Engineered > Bioreactor > Anaerobic > Digestate | place... | reverse complement strand
GCACGCGCGGGCAAGCTCGGCGGCGCGCTCAAGGTCCTGCGCGGGGAATTTCGCCGTCGACTCCACGTGGTATGGGGGTCGCGCCATGGCCTTGATCCCAAGCCGCTTCGCGTCGTCATGGAGCGCCGTTCCCGGCAGAACCGCGAGCCTGAAAAGCTCGAGGTTGTTCGGATACAGGCCGCAGGCGTAGTCGATCGAGGCCCGGAAGGACGACAGGGTGTCGCCTGGAAGCCCATACATAAGGTCCAGCCCGAACACGACGCCAGCGTCGTTAAGGAGCCCGATTTTTTTGGAGAATTGCTTGAGATCGACCGAGCGGTTAACCAACGCGAGCGCCTCCGGATTCGAGCTTTGAAGTCCTATCTGAAGGGAACAGGGAACGCGCGAAAAGGCCTCTACCGTTTCCCTGTCCAAGTGTTCCGCGCGAACCTCGAAGTTAAAATGGATTTCGGGGGCGCGCTTGGCGATGAGCGAAAGGATCGACAGGGCGCGGTCCCGCGAGGCGTTGTATGTCGGGTCAAGGACGAACACGCGCTCGACGCCGCTTTTCACGAAGTAATCAAGCTCGCGCTCAAGCCTCGCGAGCGGGAGGGGGCGGACCTTCTTGTCGCCCTTGGACTCGTAGCAATACGAGCACTTGTACGGGCATCCGCGCGCGAGTTCCCACAGGGCCCCCTTATAGTCGCGGAACGCCGTCGTTCCCTCGAGCGCGCCGTCGAGCCAGGGCGAGCGGAGCGTCGCGCAGTCCGGCTGGGCGGGCCTTCCGCCGGCCTTCGTCCAGGAAGGAACGGGCGATCCCGTCGCGATGGAGCGCACGAGCTCGACCGCGCCGATCTCGCCTTCTCCCGCTATCGCGTAGTCAAAGTCTCCCGAGAATGATTCGGGAGAGGCCGTTACCTCGGGGCCGCCCGCGAAAATCACGGCATCCGGCAGGTTTGCCCGGAGCCATCGCGCGGCAGCCTCGAAGACGGGCCGGTTCCAGACGTATGTCGAAAAACCCACGACCCGCGTCTTCGCGCCCGGGGCGATCGTGGCAAGTAAGGCCGCCACATTATTACCGATTATCTCGCCCGCGGCGACAACGTCCCTGCCGGACGCGTCCAGGCCAGAAAGGCCGGAGTCCTCGAGTGACCAATCCCCAAGCGCGACGGCGGCTCGCCGCGACACTTCGGGGTCGGCGCGGAGCGCGGATACGAGGCACGCGGCTCCCAGCGGAACCGACTGAAAGGATGATTGAACCTGAAGGGAGGCGATAACGACGGCCGTTTCGGGTGAAGAGCTCATGGGACGATTCTACACCGGAAACGGTCGATTGTAAAAGGAGCGGATCGCGAGCGGATTACAGGAGGGGTATATTTCCCTTGGCGCACGAGGCGATCATGCCCTCGGGCCATACGGAAACCTGGGTTTCGCCGATATGCGCCTTTCTGAGGAAGAACATGCACAGGCGCGACTGCCCGATTCCGCCGCCGATCGTCTGCGTAAGCCCGCCGGAAAGGAGGCGGTCATGGAAGTACAGCTTGGCGCGCTCGGGGCAATCCCGGTACGAGAGCTGTTCCTTCAACGAGTCGGGGCTGACGCGGATACCCATCGAGGAAAGCTCGAGGGCCTGCCCAAGGACGGAATTCCAGACGATAAGGTCGCCGTTGAGGCCGCGCTTTCCGTTGCCGGTCTCGGTTATCCAGTCGTCGTAGTCGGGCGCGCGGCCGTCGTGGAGGTTACCGTCGGGAAGGGCGTAGCCGATTCCCATGACGAATATCGCGCCGTATTTCCGGGCGGCGGCCGTCTCGCGTTCCTTCGCGGTCATGTCCGGGTACTGGCGGTACAGGTCCTCGGCATGAATGAACGTGACTTCCTCGGGAAGGATCGGCGTGATCGCCGGATGGTTATCGTAGATAAAAAACTCTGTTCGCTTGAGGCAGCGATAGATCTTGCGCACGACGTCGGTAAGGAAGTCGATCGTTCGGTCGGACTCGCCCATCGCCATCTCCCAGTCCCACTGGTCGACGTACAGCGAATGGATGTTGTCGAGCTCCTCGTCGGCGCGGATCGCGTTCATGTCGGTATAGATCCCGAACCCGCGGGCGAGGCCAAGGTCGGTCACCTTGAGGCGTTTCCACTTTGCGAGCGAATGGACGATCTCCAGCTCCTCCTCGTTCATGTCCTTTACGGGGAAATGAACCGGGCGCTCGACGCCGTTCAGGTCGTCGTTGATGCCCTTACCCCGCTGCACGAAAAGGGGCGCGGTAACCCTAGTCAGATTGAGTTCGGTGGAGAGGGCCAGTTGGAAAAAATCCTTGATTCGGATGATCGCCTGTTCGGTTTCCTTGACCGAGAGGATCGGCCGGTAACCGGCGGGAATGGATAGTTGCGACATGATACGTAAACCCCTTTGTTTCGGCGCGGAATCGCGCATGGGAAGTATTGTATCGCGACGGGGATCGTTTCGTCCAGAGAAAAGGGGTCCCTTAGGGGGGAAACCATGGTACAATAAGAAACCGAGGAGCGCATACATGAGCGAACGAAAACTCTCTATCAGGGAAAAGGCCGGATTTGGCGTTTGCGATATGGGAGGAAATCTCTTCTTTACCGCCATGGGATTCTGGTCCCTTAATTACCTTACGGATACGATAGGCCTTGCCGCCGCGTCCGCCGGCATCGCCGTGATGATCGGTAAAATATGGGACGCCGTGACGGACCCCATGATGGGCTATATCTCGGATCGAACCAGAAGCAGGTGGGGAAGGCGGAGACCGTATCTTCTTTTCGGCGCCGTACCGCTGTTCCTTTCCATGTGGTACTTCTTTACCAACCCGCATCTCGCCGGCCAGACCGCCATATTCGTATGGGCGACCCTTGCCCTGTGCTTCCTCAACACGGCCTACACCATCGTCAGTATCCCCTACTCCGCGCTGACGCCGGAGCTGACGAGCGACTACAACGAGCGAACGAGCCTGAACGGCTTCAGGTTCGGGTTCGCCGTCGTCGGGACCATGCTAGGCGCCGCGATCGTGCTTCCCATAGTCAAGGTTTTCCCGGACCGGTCAACGGGATTCTCCGTCGCGGGACTCTGCATGGGAGCGATCATGCTGGTGGCGACGCTTATCACGTTCTTTTCCGTCAGGGAACCGAAGCACGAAAAGTCGGACATTCCGTCGGAGGGTTTCTTCTCCACGTACCTTTCGGTGTTTCGAAACAAGGCGTTCGTCGTCGTGCTTCTTACCTACGCGCTCAATATCCTCGCGATCAATTTCCTTCAGGGGATTCTCGTGTACTACTTCAAGTACGTCTTCCGCGCGGAGGGAATGACGACGATCGCGATGGTTATCCTGCTCGCCGTCACGATGATCTTCATCCCCATTTCCGTGCCCATCTCCAAGAAGATCGGCAAGCGGCAAATCTACCAGCTCGGGCTCGGGATCATCGCCGCGGTCTGCCTGCTTCTCTATTTTACCGCGCATCTATTCGGCCCCGTGTATTTCTTCGTCATGATGCTCGTGGCGGGCATGGGGCTGGGATTCGCGTACGTCGCCCCCTGGGCGATGGTGCCGGACACGGTCGAATGGGACGCCGCGCGCTCGGGCGAGCGACGCGAGGGCGCGTATTACGGGATGTGGACCTTTGTTTCCAAGTGCGGTCAAGCGCTTTCGATCGTCGTTTCGGGATTCATCCTTCAGTGGGGCGGGTACGTGGCGGACACGGACCAGTCCGCGAGCTCTATCGCCGCGATCAGGGTCCTCATCGGGCCGCTCCCGGCTATCGTCTTCGCGGGCGCGATCGCCTTGCTGTTCGCTTACCCCATTACGGAAAAGATTTACAACGAGATGATGGCGAAGAAAAAATCCTAAACGTTACCGCAATGCACGTTCTGCAAATACCTGCGAGCCACGTCGGCTAACGCGAATAGCTCGTCGCGCGGGATCGGTTCGGGCGACATCATCCGGTAATCCGGATGGTGCCGGTTCAGGTGAAGGATCACCGATGGATCGATCGACGCGAGCCACGCGGCCAACGACCCAATCTCCGCGGGGGTTGAATTGAGGCCCGGGATTACGAGCGTGGTGATCTCCACGTGGCAACGCGGGATCGACGCGGCGATGGTCGCGAGCACGGGCTCCAGCGTGCCGCCGCATACCGTTCGGTAAAACGATCCGGAAAACGACTTTAGGTCGATATTCATGGCGTCTATGAGCGGAAGGATTTCCTCGAGCGGCTCCGGGTTTACGTACCCGTTAGTCACGAGAACGTTCTTCAGTCCCGCATCGCGAATGAGGACGGCGCAGTCGCGAACGTACTCCCACGATATAAACGGCTCGTTGTAGGTAAAGGCAAGCCCGATGTTTCCGCTCGATACGAGCGAAACCGCCTCGTCGCGGAGGCGTTCCGGCGAGTAAAGCTGGTCCTCGCCGAACTTTTCGGGCGGGTCGACCTGAGAAATCTGATGATTCTGACAGAATTTGCACGAAAGGTTGCAACCATAGCCACCGACGGACAGGATAAACGATCCGGGATGAAAGCCGACGAGCGGCTTTTTCTCGATCGGGTCCAACGCGAGCGACGCGACGATTCCCCAGGAGTCCGCGTAGAGCGTACCACCCCGGTTTTTCCTAACGCGGCACAGTCCCGCGCGACCGTCGCCGATTACGCATCGGTTCGGGCAAAGCTCGCATCGCACCGAATCGTCGCCGCGGTCCATGCTCTCGTAAAAGCGGGCTACTTTCCCGCCGAATGCCGCGTCCGTCATGTGTATCTCGTCACGGTAAAGCGCTCGATATGGCAGGATTCGTCGGGTTCAATCCCGCCCTTTCGGCACGCAATGGCGATCTGAGCGTCGACCGTGTCGACGCCATCCAAATCGGGAAGCAGAAGGCCTCGCTTGAACCCCGCCGTCACGATAACCCCGTAAACCGCCGGATCAAGCTGATCCCGCGAGGATATCGGCTCCGGATGACCAAGTACGTCAACCGAGACTTCGAGGCCCTCGAGCTCATCGACGATAAGCGGATCGAACCTTGGATCCTCGCTCGCCGCGGCGACGGCGTTCCGCACGATCTCCTCGGTAATACTCGAGGTCGTCGGCGCGATGGTCCCGATGCATCCGCGGAGTTCGCCGAGTCGCTTCAGCGAGACGAAACAGCCGGCGCGGGGAGAGTCGAACGCGGGCAAAGCCGGCAATCCGGTCAGACCGCCGGTCCTGACGAAATGCTCGATGACGATCCGCGCGATCCGCACCGGTATCGAGGCGGAACTCTCGACGATATTCTCGGTTTCCATGTCAACTCTCCCTTTTGCGCGCAGGACTGAACTCCGCCACGCAGTACCCAATGCCGAACGGCGCCTCATAGGAGTATAGCTTCGATGATGCGGGCTCGAGGGCCACGCCAGGACTTGCGTCCGTGGGCTCCGGCCTCGAATCTCGCTCTCGGTCGAACCCCAGGGCCCCAAGAAGCATGACGAGGGAATTATACCCGCACTCGGCGGCCTTCTCGCGAAGGTCCTGATCGATAGCGAGAATTCGCTCGGGCTCGGAATTGTCGATCGCGCGCGCGATGAGGGCGTCGAACTCGGCGCCGCCCGCGACCATGCCGTACGGGCTTTCGGCGTTTACGCGATGCGACATATCGCCACTCGCGATAAGGCATACGCGCCTACCGGACGCGCGAGCGACGTCGGAAAGCACGTGCCCTATCTCGAGCACCCGCTCGCTCTCGAAGGCCGACGGCGAGGCGCAAACGAGGCCGAAGTCGCGATGTTCCGAAAGGACGAAGGAAAGGGGAACAAGGGCCCCGTGGTCAAGTTCCAGGTCAAGCCCGTGCGAGGCTATCGTCTCCGCGGACGGGAGCCCCGCGGGTATTCCCAGGGCGGCGAGCCGGGTAGTGAATTCCTCGACGAACCCATGCTCGCCCGAAAACGAAAACCTGAGCGAAGGCTCGCCGAATTTGGCGAACGAGCCTCCGAGCACGGGGCGGTCGTAAATAAACAGAAAATCGGCGAATAGGGGCGCGTGCGGCGAGGTCACGACGATAATCTCAGGCCTGATCTCGGCAATGCGCGCCGCAACCCGGTAGCAGGCGTTTACGGTCGCGGAAGCCTCGCGCTCCCGGCCTTTCGCTATCTCCGAGAGGATTATCGGGGGATGAGGCATTAAAAAACCGGCGACGAAGCCGGAAGTCGGCGATATTCGTTCCATATCCATAAGTATAGAACAGTCGCGGGACGAAAAACAGACCGTATAATTTAAGAGACAATCCCCAAAAAAAGGAATACAATATATCTTAATGAGCGATTCGGCGAATATTCTCGCGCAATTTCAACACCTTGAAAAATCCGGCGCGCTCGACGCGCTTGGCGACCTCAGGAAGGAAAACCGTGAGCTCGAGCGCATCATCACGGACGCCGCCCTTCTTGTATCGTATACCGACGTAAACGCGATGCTGGATTTCATGATCGCGAAATTCCTCGACCACTTTATCCCGCAGTTTCTTGGATTCCTCGTTCACCCGCCACGGGGCGAAAAGCTTAGGCAATTTACCTTTCGCAACCTCAAGGAAAGCGCGGACCATATCGATCCCCTCTATTTCGACCTTCTGAGGGAGCACTTTTCCAAGGAACCGGGAAGCGTCACCTTCGACGAATTAAGCGAAAAACTCGGGGAGGGCCTCTTTGACGCGGAGTTCCGCAAGCTCCAGCCGGAACTCATCTTCCCGATGTACGGGATCGGCGGCGTTTACGGGGTCGTGATCCTCGGCAAGAAGATTGTCGGCTCCGGGTACACTGAACTCGAGCAGAAGTACATCGACCGAATGATACGTTTCCTTTCGGTCACGATGCAGAACGGCCTCCACTACGAAAGCTCTATTACCGACCCGAAGACGGGACTATTCAACCACGATTACTTCGTTCGCCGCCTCGACGAGGCGGTCGCCCAGTGCCGGCGCCGAAACCGAACGGCGGGCATACTGATGATGGACGTCGACCACTTCAAGAAATTCAACGATACCTGGGGACACGTGACGGGCGACGCGGTACTCGTCGCAATAGCGCAGACGCTCAAGGAATGCACGCGCACGGAAGACTGCGCCGCGCGCTTCGGCGGTGAGGAATTCTCGGTGTTGGTCGCGGAATGCACGCCCGCGAACCTCATGATGGTCGCGGAGAGAATCAGGTCAGCGGTCGAAAACCTTAACCTGACCTCCGGGGGAAGCGCGCTCAAGGTGACGATCAGCATCGGCGCGCGCATGATCGATCCGGACCCGAGGATCAACTCGCTCGTCCTTATCGGGGACGCGGACAAGGCGCTCTATAAATCAAAAAGCACCGGCCGAAACCGGTGCTCCCTCTTTGCCGTTGGATTGCTCAGTCGGGCATTGCTTGGGGTAAGCTTAAGCGAAGGGCAAGCCCCGAGCTGAAGCGTCCCTACGACTCCCCGATCACATTCCGGGGAAACCGCCCATGCCGCCCATACCTTGCATCATCTTGGCGGCCATGCCTTTGTTCTTGGCGAACTTGCGCATGGTCTGGCGGGTTTTCTCGAACTGTTTAAGAAGCTTATTGACATCGCTCACCGAGGTTCCGGATCCCTTCGCGATGCGCTTGCGCCGCGACGGCCCGATGATAAGGTGGTTATTCCGTTCCTTGGCGGTCATCGACTGGATGATCGCTTTCTGAGCCTTTAACCCGGAGGTATTGAGGTCCGACTCGCTCACCTGCCCTGCCATCCCGGGAATCATGTCGATCATGGACTGAAGCGACCCCATCTTGCCGACGCTCTCGAGCTGATCGAGCATGTCTTGCAGGGAGAAGCTTTCGTTCGCCATCTTTTTCTGGAGTTTCTGCGCTTCTTCGGCGCTGACGGTCTCCTGCGCCTTCTCGACGAGGCTGACGATATCGCCCATGCCAAGGATGCGGCTCGCGATGCGGTCCGGATAGAACGGTTCGAGATCCTCGATCTTCTCGCCGGTTCCCATGAAAAGGATCGGTTTGCCGGTAATGCTCTTGAGAGACAGCGCGGCGCCGCCTCGCGCGTCGGAGTCGAACTTCGTCAGGATGACGCCTGTGATCCCGACCTTCTCGTCGAAGCTCTTTGCGATATCAACCGCGTTCTGGCCGGTCATGGAATCCGCGACGAGGAGGGTTTCCACCGGGTCCATCGCCTTGCGGATCGCGACGATCTCGTCCATCATCGCCTCGTCTACCTGGAGGCGGCCGGCGGTATCCACGATGAGCACGTCGTACCCGCCCTTCTTGGCGGCTTGCAGCGCGTTCTTGGCGACGCGGAGCGCGTCCGCCTTGCCGGGGACGATATCTTCTTTGTAAACGGGGACGCCGATCTTGTCGCCGAGCACGGAAAGCTGCTCGATGGCGGCGGGACGCACGAGGTCGCACGCGGCGAGCATGGGCTTACGACCCTGCTTGGCGAGCCTGGCCGCGAGCTTCGCGGCGCTCGTCGTCTTTCCCGAACCCTGCAAGCCCATGAACAGGATGACGGACAGGGCGTCGGGACCCTTTAGGTGAAGGTCGGTCTTGGCGTCGCCGAGAAGGCTGACCATGCGGTCATGGACGATCTTGACGAACTGCTGGCCGGGATCGACGGCGCGAAGGACCTTTTCGCCCTTCGCCTCCTCAATCGTGCCGTTTACGAAGCGACGAACGACCCGAAGGTTGACGTCGGCCTCGAGGAGGGCCATCTTGATTTCCTCGACGGCGTCCTCGATGTTCTTCTCGGTAATGGACGACTTGCCGGCGACTCGCCGGACGATATCGCTAAAGGCGTTGGTTACTTTTTCCAGCATGCTTAGATCTCTACCCCGTCAAGTATCTGCTCGATGAACTCAACCGGCGCGAGTTCCTTATTAAGTATTTTGAAAAGGCCATTGCAGATCGGTAGCTTAATACCCTGGGCAATGGAGATTTCCTGCACGTATTTGCACGCGACGGCGCCCTCGGGAAGGTACCCGATCTCCGAGATCCTCGCGATCAGGTCGTCGAGGTCGGCGAACCTATCGAGAATGTGATTCTTGATGATGTCCTGGCCAAAGCGCTGGTTACGGCCGAATTTGCTGCGGCAGGTAACGTCGAGGTCCCCGACGCCCGAAAGGGAGGTGAAAGTCTCGGGATGGGTCGCGCCCATCGCGCGCCCGATCGTCATGATCTCGTTAAGGCCCGCGGCGAAAAGGAGAGACTCCGTATTGTCGCCGAAAGCCTCGGATTTTTCCGCGATCGCGGCGAGGCAGCCGAAGGCGATCGCTATCACGTTCTTGGCAGCGGCGCATACCTGTACGCCCACGACGTCGAGGCTCGAGAACACGAGCAGGCCCTTCGACTTGAGGACCTCGCGGAAGCGGATCGAGTTCATCGGGCTCTCGCTCGCGGCGATAAGCCCGGTTACCTTCCCCATCGCCACTTCCTCGGCGTGGCTCGGCCCCGCGATATACACGAGGGACTTCGCGTACGCCGGGGGAAGGACGCTTTCGAGCGTCTCGAGGATAAGGCGCGGCCCGTTCGGGGAGGGAATGAATCCCTTCGTTAGGACGCCGATGCAGGTCGAGCCGTCCTTGATGTTTGGGACATCGAGAAGCCCCTGCATGGTTCGCGCGAGATAAAGCGACGGGCTAGCGAGTATCAGGAAATGCTTTCCGGTCGCGACTTTCTTAATGTCGGAGGACGCGACGAGTCCGTCTGGCGTCTTGAAGCCCGGGAGGAACTTCTCGTTTTCGTGGCGGGAATTGATCGAGTCGACCACTTCCTTCTCCATGGCCCACAGCTCGACCGAATGCCCCTGCCTCGCGAGGGAAATGGCCATTGCGGTACCCCATGCACCAGCGCCGATAACGCCTATTGACTGACTCATCGAATTACCTCCGAAAAATGTGCGATTTTCCTAGAACCACTGACCGTTGCCGTCTTCCCACGAGACGATCTCGTTCGGCTGAAAGAACAGCTTGAGCTCGCGCTCGGCGCTCGCCGGGGAATCCGACGAGTGGATAATGTTATTTCCCGTGTGCATGCAATAATCGCCGCGTATCGTCCCGGGAAGGGACTCGCAAACGGCGGTCGGCCCGCAAATGCGGCGGACGAGAGAGATCGCCTCGTCGCCCTCGATTGCCATCGCGAGCACGGGCCCTGAAATGATATAGGATATAAGCTCGTCGTAGAACGACTTTCCCTGGTGCTCGGCGTAGTGCGTCGCCGCGAGCACGGGCGGGATCGTCATGATCTTCATGCCGACGATCTTTAGGCCTTTTTTCTCGAAGCGGGAAATGACGTCTCCCGCTATCCTGCGCTGAAGCACTCCCGGCTTCAGCATGGCAAAGGTTCTTTGAATTGCCACGATTTCCTCCAAGTGTATCAAACTATATTAGTGTATTTTAGCGGATTTGAAAACCGTTCGCAGCGTCACGCAAATGAGTATGACGGCGCCACCGATTAGGGCGCGGGGCGTGGGATATTCCTTGAGGAATATCGCCACCCACACGGGATTCATTACCGGTTCGATCATCGTTATAAGCGCCGCGCTTATCGCCGTGACGCCGGCCATTCCCCGACCGTATAGGACCGAGGGCAAGCCCATCTGAAACACCCCGAGAAGGGCAAGTCCGACCATGCCGGTGGCCGACGGGGGTCCCGCGTGGAACATAAAGGGAATCGAGACAGCGAAGGTTATCATGTGCGCGAGCATGAACGAATCCTGCGAGCGGACGTTCTTTTGCCGGCGCATGAATATCGCGGTAAGCGCGAAGGTTACGCCGGAGGCGATAGCGAGGACGTTTCCGAGGTTCGCCGTCAGACTGAGGCCGTCCATGAAAAACAGGACCATACCGCCGAGGACGCCCGCGATCGCGATCCAGTCGAGGTAGTCCGTCCGTTCGTCGGTAAGAAGCCATCTGCCAAGGATCACGATAAACACCGGCTCGGTGTACTGAAGGAACACGGCATTAGCGGAGGTCGTCAGTTTGTTAGCGAGGATAAAGAGGATCATCGTCAGACTGTAGGAGACGGCGGCGATTATCTGGTCGCGGCTAAACGTGAGGCGCGGTTTCCCGAGGATGGCGATCATCGTTATGAGCCCGATAAGGCTACGCGCCCCGGCGATCGCGAATGGATCCCAGGAAACGAGCTTGACGAGGATTCCCGCGCTGCTCCACAGGGCGGAACAGAGCACGAGGGCGGCGATCGCCGTCCCCTTTGTTTCGCGAATCATTTCGATTATACCTATGCCTTGGGCTTGCGCGACGAGAGGATGGACTCGCGGGCGAATTCGAGCGCGGACTCGATCATTGACGGAGGGGGCTCGGGTATGAAACCCGATTCGGAGAGGGCCTTCGTCGCGCCGCGCGATTCGCGGATATCCGCGGAGGCCCTATCGAAGGCTTCCTGCCAGGTAAGGTTGATCCTCGCGACGCCCTCCTCGATCGCCTTCATGGCGACGTCGGCGGCCTCTACCGCGAATACGTCCTCGTCTTCCATCGTGACGACGATATGGTCAGGGCCGATTCCCTTCCGCTCTGAATAATCCGCGATCGAATGGGCGCAGGCGATGGCCATGCCGTCGGTGATCTTGCGGCTCCGAGCGAGAAGCGCGCCCTTGAGTATGCCGGGAAAGCACACCGAGTTATTTACCTGGTTCGGGAAATCGCCTCGGCCGGTGGCGACGATAAACGCGCCCGCGGCTTTCGCCTCGTGGGGCCAGATTTCCGGAACGGGATTCGCGCACGTGAACACGATGGACTTATCGGCCATCGAGGCGACCCATTCTTTCTTGACGGTACCGGGCCCGGGCGCGGAGAGCGCGATGAGGACGTCGGCCCCGCGCATCGCCTCGGCGATGTCGGTAACCCGCGCGGGGTTCGTCTTGAGGCAAAGCTCGCGCTGTCGGGGAAAGCGGGGGTCGTTAAGGATATCGTCGCGGCCCGCGTGAAGGGCGCCGTTTACGTCGAACATGATCATTTTCGCGGGATCGCCTGAGTCCGCGTGGATGAGTCGCGCGATCGAGGTATTCGCGGCGCCGGCGCCGAGCAGGACGATTTTCGCGGAAGAAAGGCTCTTGCCGGCGAGTTTGAGCGCGTTAAGGATCGCGGCGAGGGTTATGCAGGCGGTACCCTGGGCGTCGTCGTGCCATACGGGGATATCGCAGGTCTCGCGCAGCACGTCGAGAACCTCGTAGCAATCGGGCTGGCTGATGTCTTCCAGATTGACCGCGCCGACCGAGGGCTCGAGCATGCGGACGAATTCGATGATCTTCTTGGCGGATGGCTTTCCGGCGGGAACGCCGAGACGCTCGGCCTCGTCGGGCCGCGCGCGCGAATCGACGCAGAGCGCGATCGAGTCGACGCCGCCGAGGTACTTCATCAGCATCGCCTTCCCTTCCATGACGCCGAGCCCGCCGGGCGGCGTGCAGTCGCCGTCGCCGAGGACGCGCGTCGAGTTGCTGACGACGGCGACCAGGTTACCCCGATTGGAAAGCGTGAACGAGCGGTCGTTGTCGTCGCGGATGGCCGTCGAGACAGCGGAAACGCCCGGGGTATACCAGGCGTTGAACCAGTTCACGCCGGCAACGGTGCATTTCGGCAGGGTCTGCATCTTCCCGCCGTAGAATTCATGCGCCTT
>Ga0116170_10004572_pt1 | contig 12607 bp, 9 predicted proteins | sample AD_JPNHW1_MetaG_FD_89797 | JGI IMG/M metagenome (GOLD analysis project Ga0116170, IMG submission 89797) | Active sludge microbial communities of municipal wastewater-treating anaerobic digesters from Japan - AD_JPNHW1_MetaG | ecosystem: Engineered > Bioreactor > Anaerobic > Digestate | place... | reverse complement strand
TCGACCGCTTCCTTGAGGGTTTTAAGCCCGTGCGTGACGGGTACGAGGGTGGCGCCGAGAAGCTTCATGCGCACGACGTTAGGATGCTCCTTGGCGATGTCGACCTCGCCCATATGGATCTCGCACTCAAGCCCAAAGTACGCGGCCGCCGTCGCGAGCGCGACACCGTGCTGTCCCGCGCCGGTCTCGGCGATCAGTTTTTTCTTTCCTAGATACTTGGCGAGTAGGCCCTCTCCCATGCAGTGGTTAAGCTTGTGGGCGCCGGTGTGGTTAAGGTCTTCGCGCTTAAGGTAGATTCTCCCGCCGTACTTGTCTGACAGGTTGCGGCAGAAATACGTCGGCGTGGGCCGACCCTGAAAATGCTTGCGAATGCTCCGGAGTTCGGAGATAAAGTCGTGGGATTTACTGATCGAGTAATAGGCGTCGGTAATCTTATCCATTTCGGCCTGAAGTTGGGGGGGGACGAAGGACCCGCCGTATTGGCCGAAGAAACCTTTATTATCGGGATGCGATTTCAGGTAATCTGTCATGTATGTCTCCTTGATATGCGTAATGCTACCATGACTTGTTGTTTCTGGCAATAGAAACATGCGAATCGCTTTTTCGATTTACACGCTCAGGTCGAATGACTTATAGTACTACTATGGACATCAAAGTGATTCAGGACAACATGCAGCGATGCAGCGCCGAAACCGAGAAGATTTATACCCGACTCGGCTCGAGCTTCCCGTCGTTGATCTCGTTTTTAGGCGAAGGCTCGGCTACCCTGCCGTCGCTCGAGGCGGTGTTTCGCGGTCTCGCCGACGGGTTTAGGGATTTTAACTCAGGCGACGACGGCTTTTTTGAGCGATACAACGCCCGTAACACCGGCCTCTTTCGCGACTTAAGCGAGCGCATGTCCGCCCTTTCCGGGATCAATGAGCGCGTCGCCGCGATCAGGACGGATTCCGAGGAGCTGGAAATTATCTCCCTGAACGCGATGGTCATATCGATCAAGTCGGGAGAGAAGGGCCGCGCGTTCTCCTGCATCACCGAAAACCTCAAGCGACTGTCCGCGCGCATGATCTCCCTATCCAACGAACTGATCCTCGACGAGAAAAAGCTCGTTGAGCGCAACGATACCCTAAAGGCTTCTTTTTCGTCCGTCATGGCGGCCCAGGACGGGCTCGCGCATTCCCGGACCCTCGACGACGCGGCCATTCAGGCGGCGATCGCCGACGCGTCCGTCTCTCTTTCGCGGATTTCCGACGAGGCAAAGCGGGTAACCGGGCCCATTCAGGAAGCGATGGCGGGAATCCAGCTGCAGGACATTATCCGTCAATCGATCGACCAGGTGCTGCTAGCGCTCCACGAGACTCGCTCGGTTCCCGGGAACCTAACCCCGGAGGACAGGCTAGACAAGTTGACGCTGGACGCCGAGCTTCTTGACCTGTGTATACGAATCTCCAAGGACGTGCACGCCAACCTCGAGCGATCCATCGCGATCTTTACCGCGAACTGGGCAAAGGTCCACGAGATTCTCGATTCCGTGGAAAAACTGCGCCTTTCGTTCGTCTCGGCCTATCTAGATCCCCGCAACCGATCGCATACGTCGATCCCGGTCATACTCGACGGGATGTCTAGCGGTTTTCAGGATTACATCGCGCATATCGGGATATACCAGCGCGGGCAGCAGACGATGGTGCGCGACAGCGCGCTTATCGTTACCGAGGTCAAGCGGCTTCGGGTCCTTTTCGACTCGATCAGGCCGATCATCTCTCGGCTTCAGCATGTCCGCATCACGCAGCAGATAGAGGTCGCCAAGAACCCGGCCATCGCGGCGGTAAAGGATACCGTCGACCATATGAGCGTGTTGATCATGCAGGCGGACGAGCGCGTGCAGGAGACCAAGAAAGAGCTTGAACAGTTCATCTCCGGTATAGAGGAGCTTACCGGCGGCTATTCTCAGAGCGCGGAAGCCGACCAGCGCGACCTGGAGCGCATCAAGCAGGATAAACTGCGGTTCTTCAACGAGATGAAGGACCTCCAGGTTCGCTTAGGGTCGATCGTGTCGGGCCTGCAGGTGTATCCCGATTCCTTCCAATCGATGTGCGTGGAGGTCGACTCCCTGTTCGCGAGCCTAAGGCGCGCGCAGCAGTCCGTCGAGGAGATATCGGTGTGGCTTGACGGATCTCTCCGCGAGTTTAACGCCGAGCGCGAGTCCACCATGAGGGTTTTGGGGATCGATTCCTGGCAGATTCACGACGATCGGCTACGGGACCTCGTTCAGCGGTTTACGATTACCGCCCACAAGGAGGCCGCGGGCGAGATCGGCGGTTTCGACGTGGAGAAGGGCGGCCTCAACTCGATCGAGTCTGGCGACGTGACTTTGTTTTTCTGACCGGCCTTCAGGCCATCACTCGATCTAGTCCTTCACGAGGGTCGCGCCCTCTTCCTTCGTCAGCGGGCGCATGATCCTAAGCCCGTATTCGCTCGTCTCGATCACCTTCTTGCTGCCGTCCGGCTTGGTTTCCCCGACGATCTGAACGACCGGGAACTTCGGGTTTTCCGGATTGACGTCGACTACCTGACCGACCTTGTTGTTCGAGAGCAGCACGTAAAGCCCGATCGGGAAAAGCGAGAGGGAAAACAGCAGCGCGCGGACGATGGTCTCGTCGTACTGCTTCCCCTGATTCTTCATGATATCTATGATCCCCGAGTACGCGTCCCTCGCTTCCTTGTATGGCCGGGGCGCGGTGACCGCCTCGTACGAGCAGGCGACGGCGATGATCTTCGCGTAGATCGAAATCTTTTCCTTGGTAAGCTTCCTCGGATATCCCGCGCCGTTCTCGCGTTCGTGGTGCTCTAGCACGCCGAGGCAGATATTGAGCGGGAACGAGAACTCGCGGAGAATGTTGTACGAGATGACGGGATGCGTCAGTATCGCGTTTTTCTCCACGGGGGTGAGAACCTTGGTACCCATATACAGTTGCGGCGGAAGCCTGACCATGCCTATTTCGTGGAGTATGCAGGAGACGCCGAGCTCGATCTGTTTGTGAATCGGGAATTTAAGCTGATTGCTGATGACGAGCGCGAATACCGTCGAGCGCATGGCGTGCACTACGAGGTAATCCTTCTCCCTGCGTTCCATCGATGGCTGGACGCGAAGGATGAATTTCCGGTGGTCGCGCACGAATTCGCAGAGGTTCTTAACCTTATCCGAGATCGACTGTAGCTGAAGTTCCTTACGGGTCACGTAGCGGGTGTAGACCTCGGCGATGAAGGCCTGGTAGTCATAGTAGTTTTTTTCGACCCATGCCATTTCGGCCTCGTCGTTCGCGAAGCCGGCGGAGGGTTCGGGCGATTCCTGCGCGTCGGCGGGTTTCGCCTGCGCGTCCGCGTCGGCGATGTTCGCGTCCTTAAGGGATACCGTCGTTCCCGCCGGCATGGTCTCGACGGGGGCTCCCTCGGAAAAGAATTTCAGGAAATCCCAGTCCCTTAGGGCAATCTTGAATTCCTGGGTAATCGCGGTACCCGGGGGCATAAGGAGGAATTTCTTGTCGAGATACACGTCTTCGGTGAAGACAAAACCGTTCTGTAATTCGCCGACATTAAATGTATTCACTTATCTAATCCCCTGTAGTACAATTCGACCGGATTCTTAGGAGTACCCCGATGAAGTTTAAAGCACTTTGCGTCTCTTTCAATATCGTCTTATTTCTTTCGTTACTTATAGTTTTTTTACTGCCGGCGTTCGTTTTCGACGGTAGCGCCCTGGCGGAATTCTGGCTGAAGAACTGGTTCCTCGGTGTTATTTTCGCGCTGATCGTCGTTTGCGTCAACATGGTGTTCGCCTCGTACTGGAAAACGATGGGCTATCTCGAGAAAGAGGATTGGCCCGCTCTCGCCCAGTATCTGGAGACCGAGGCCTTCTCCAAAAAGTGCTTTACGTACCGTAAGATGTCGCTCCTGTGCGACGCCCTGCTTTTGCTCGGCGACGGCGCCACGGTCGCCCGCCTCGACGATACGCTGAAAGCGGCCAAGCCCGCGTTACGCGTTAGGCTCGCCGTGCGCTTTACGTCCGCCGCGCTCGTCGCGCGCGATTACTCAAGGATTCGCGCGCTTTCCGACGAGCTTGCGGGGACCAAGGGCGCGGAAACGGACTGGCTCGCCTTCCACGCCGGGTTCGCGAGCCTTCTGGAGCGGGATTACGAGGCCGCGTCGCGGCGATTTACCGGCCTTTCTGAATCCGCGCGGGAACCGCTCGTCGTCGCGGTTTCGGGTTTCGTCGCGGCGTCCGTGCTACCGGGAAAGATTTCCGGGGACTCAAGCGTTCTCGTCGCCGCCGGGACTGCGGCCCGTGACCGAATTCTCGGTAAGTACGGCAAGCGTAAATGGGACAGGCTAATCGACGAGGCGAAAAGCGACATGCGCGTCGTCGTGCTCGGCAAGATCGTCGACGAAACGACTGCTTGGCTTTTCGCTTAAGGCTAAAAAAAAGACCGTATCGCTTCACTGATACGGTCCGATCGTCGGTATTCCGACGGCGACTGGACGTCAATCTTTTCGCCGTCGATATTCTCAACCAACATTTATAGTATCGGATTGATCGTTTGGATCTTTAGCGAATTTTTGCGAGGAGCGCGAGGTTTTTTCCCGCGGCCTCGGCGATGGCGGCGTACAGATCGCACGATTTCGCGATCGCGGCCGCGCTTTGCGCACCGCAATGCGCCGAGCAATGCGCCCGGTCGGCGTCCGGTATAAGCATCGCGGCGATATCCTTGGCTGGATGCGCGATGATCCTCGCGTCGAGACCGTCAAGTTCCTTCGCGATCGATGGCTCGGTGGCGTTCAGGCAAAGCCGGGCGGCGCGTTCCGCGAGGGACGCGATATCGGCGAGCGACTCGCGCAATTCCGAAATTGCCGCATTGAAGGCGTCGCCGGCGCTTTTGCCCGCGGCGCAAATTTCCACCGCGCTTTTCCCGAGCGCGCGCTCGATCCGTGAGTCGATCTCGTCCCGGATTTCCGGGAGGGCGAGCATCGCTTCCACTGAAGAGACGTCGAATCCGGGGATGCGCACGCCCTCGGGCGTTATCGTGCGCGTCCGGTACTCCGGGAATGAGGCGAGCCTGCTTTCGAACCACCATGCGTAGAGTATGAGCCGCTTATCCGTAAGAACGGTAGAGCCCCGGTAGTCGGGAACGGGGTAGGGCCCGGCGCCGTATAAAGCGGTATAGAGCGCGGTCTCGGCCGTCGCGGTGCGGCCGGACACGGCATGCGTTCGATCCTCGAAGATGCTTCCGGTAAAATGCGTCCGCTTGTCCGGGAACCCAAGGTCGAGCGCTGCCATATAGATATCGCGCGCTCCCGCGTGTCGGGCGAAGTCCCATGCCGTCGTCGCGACGGAGCCGCCCGCGCCGAGCTCGCCCTTGGCGCCGATTCGGCTTTCGATGAATTTGCCGATCGGGAAAAGCGACGAGCAGAGATGGATAGACCGGCAGGGAAAGCGAAATACGGCGGGCCAGGCCGCCGACTCGGTTATGAGCACGCTCGAAGGACATGAAACCCCGTCTAGGTGGCGCCAGTTCCAGTATTGCGGGTCGACGAGCACGATGAAGTCGGGTTCGACCCCGGCCCGTACGCAGGCGCGCACGGCGGTGTCGACCGCGACGATCGCTGCCCTTTTTTTTATCTCGGCAAGATGGGGGAGCACCCGGTCAAGGCTTGGGCCCGCGGCGACGACGAGCGTCGGTATGCCTTCGAGTGCGCCCGCGAAGCAGCCGATCCCGGCCCGGTCGCGCATCTCCGTCGCGTTCGCGCAGACGTTTCTCAGCCACAGTCCGCCGAATCGTTTAAGGGTATTCGCGTTGATCTGCCGCTTTTGCCGGTTTCGCTCTCGGATGGCGTCGAACTCGTCGAACCAGGGCCTGTTGGGCGCGGCGAGCGCCGCGTTTTCGTGAACGGGAATTTCCTCGAGTCCCATCGTATCGAGGAAGGTCGCGGCCTCGCGCGCCGTTATTCCCGCCATGACCATCAGGTTCGCGTGGGCGAACAGCGGTTCGAGCGGCCTGCTTGCGAGCATCAGGTAAAAGATGTAGATATCGGGTTCGATGATGACGATCGTGGATTCCGGGTAACGCGCGGCGTACAGCTCGCAGGCGTATCCAAGCCCAACGCCCGCGAACACGCAGCCTTTCGACTCGAATGCCGTCGCGTCCCCAAGAGCGCGCTCGGCGTCGCGTACCGGATCGTAGCGCGAATGGAGGTAGCTTCCCCCCACGGCTAACGTCGGATGCCCGGATCGCGAGCTTTCCAAACGATACGAATCCGGGATGGACTCGAAGGCGCGCCTTGCGCGATCCGGGGAGTCGAGCGCCAAGAGGCCCGCGAGCTCGGGGAAACGCGTCGCGAAGGCTTTTACGTTGCGCGCGAACGCGTCATTCAAGGCGGAGCTCAATCGTCATTCCTTTCTCGATCGGGGTTCCCGGCGGGGGATTCTGCGCCGTTACGTAGCCATCTCCCTCGATCATTACGGAGATATCCTCGCGCCCGAGAAGGGGCTCGAGCATCCGCTTCGAAATCCCCGATAGGTCCGGCATCGTATCGCCGAGCTCGACGGGTTTGTTGCGCGGGACGGGAACCATGCCCGTGTGCCGGACGGAGGTAGCGCCTCCCCGCCCGATGCCGAGATAGTCGATGATGGCGTTCGCGGCCTTCGAGATAACCGGGGCCGCGATGCGCCCGCCGAGCGTCTCGCCGACCGGCTTGACGATCGCGATGTAGAGTATGATTTGCGGATCGTTCGCGGGGAAGATGCCTATGCAGCTCGAGATAAAATCCGTGGAGCTGTAGCCGTTGCGGGACTCGTTCAGCATCTGCGCGGTTCCCGTTTTGACGGCCATGGGCACGTCGCCCACCGCAGCCTTCGTGCCGGTTCCCGATTCCGACGTGGTTTGCATATAGTCGAGCATCTGCGCGGCCGTGCCGGGGGAGATCACCTTCGCGACCGGGGTGGGGCGATGTTGGTAAACGGCTATCCCGTCCTTTGTGTAGAGGCGCGATATTATTGAAAGCTTGAGCGACGTTCCCTTATTCGCGAGGGCTGTCGCGGCCTCGACCATTTGGAGGGCGGAAACCGACAGCTCCTGGCCGATGGCGATGGTCGGTTTTGACCTGAGCGACCAGTATTCCTTGCGGCTGAATATGCCCGTCGTCTCGCCGGGGAGCTCGATCCCGGTCTTTGACCCGAACCCGAACGCGCGGAGCTTGGCCTCGAATGCGCCCGAGTCGGCTCGTTCGGCCATCTGAGCGGTGCCGTCGTTGCAGGAGTACTTGATCACCTCGCGGGGCGAGACCCATCCGTGGTGCTCAAGGCACTTGATGTTTATTTTTTCGCCCCTCGGCGTCGTGAAGGAGTACCCGCCGTCGCACAGGAACGAGTCCCCGTTCTTGACGGCGCCGATATCCATGAGGGAGGCGATCGAGAAAATCTTGAATACCGATCCCGGCTCGTACGCGTAGAGCGCGGGGCGGTCGTTACGCTCGGATTCGGAGGATGAGCCGAAGGCGTTGAGGTTCGCCGACGGCTCGCTGATGTACGCGAGGATCTCCCCGGAGCGGGCGTCCGCCGCGATCATCATCACGGCCTCCGCCTTCGTCGACGACATGGTGTCGCGCGCGATCTTCTCGAGCTCGTACTGGACGTTCCCGTCGATGGTCAACATCACGTTATATCCCGCGGCGTCCGCGCGCGCCTCGCCGATCGGGGGCGAGAGGGTATCCTGGAGGGAGTATTCAATCCCGGTAAGCCCGACGCCGTCGTTGCCGAGAAACCCGACTACGTGCGACGCGAGGCGGTTTTCCGGGTAATTGCGGCTCATTACGGGCTCGAGCCTGATGCCTCGCAGTTTGCCCCGCTCTATCGCGGCCTCGACGGCGACCTTCTCCGCCTCGCTGATTTTCTTTTTGAGGTAGAAGAAATTGCCCGGGCCTTCCCTGACGAGCCTCGCGATCTCTTCCTCTCCCATTCCGGTCGCGGGCGCGATGCGGCTCGCGAATAGGTCGGGATCGGCGATGGTGGATCGGGTAATGGCGATATTGTATAGCGTCGTTTGAACGGCGAGGATCTTGCCGTTGCGGTCGAGGATCTTGCCCCGCTCGACGGTCATGACCGGGACCGCGGTTTCCGACCGGGGCTTAAGCATCGCGATCCCGTATTTAACGACGACCGCCATGAGTAATAGGGAACCGGCCGCGGACAGGATGATCAGTCGCCGTCGGGTGATGAATCCGTTCATTTGCATAGTGCCTTTCCGCGGATGCTGTCGAGCGACACGAAGCCGTACTCGCGCGAGTCTCGCGATTCGTTGGGGTTGTCGCCCAAGGCGAAAACCATTCCTTCCGGAACGCGGGGTGAGCCTTTCAGTTTTTGGTATTGCTCTCTCGTCAACGGTACCGTGCGGCCCGCCGCGATAACACTATACCCCGATTCCGAGGAAAAGACCAGCGGCGCGCCGCCGACGGCCACGCATCGCTTGATGACGTTCCTTCCCCGCCAGGGGTAGATGATCACGTCGCCTACCCGCGGACTTCCCCAGCGGATGAAATATCTGTTGCTGAACGGGTAGGGGACGCCCCAAGCCAGCTTGAAAACGGGAACGACCATCCCGTCCGTCAGCGTCGGACGCATGGAAGGCCCCGAGACCGGCATCAGGTCAAACGCGAAGAGTTTGACGACGAGGGCGAGTATAACTACGGAAAAAAAGAGCGCGATGTACCTTCCGGGTCGTTTCATGCTTAATCCATTCTAATTATCATGCGGTTTTCTGTCGATACATCACGTATGGATGTCATTACCTTTGTCACACCGGAAAACAACGCGCGCCGCGAGAGGTTTCCCGTTTCGGCCCCGTCCAATCGCGGAATAGCCCGTGCCCATCGCGCGTCGGCGCCCTCTGCGGACCCCGACGCTATTGGGCTTTTCGCGCGCGTCGCGGGAGCCGCCCCGGAGATCGGCGCCGCCTTTTCCGCCGTACGGTCTTTTCCCGCGGCCTTTCTGCTCGCCGCCTGCGTGTTCGTCGCCTCCGCCCCGCTTATCCAGCGAGGCATCGGCCATGAACGGCTTGACCGCATGGCGATACCCGCGGACGACTCGTCGGAGCTCGCCATGCGCGAGCTCGTCACGCCCGAGCCCGACGCATCCCTTCTCGCCGAGGCCCAGGCCGACGGCGTTCCCGACTTCATCCAGACCGTAAGCTACTCAAACTACAAGGTCCGAAGGGGCGACACGATCTCCACCATACTCGCGAGGACGGGGCTCAGGAACATGAGCACGATCCTCTCGGTTAACCGGATCGACAACGCTCGCCGCATCCGCTCGGGCCAGAGCCTCTCGATCCCGTCGATGGACGGCATCGTCTATACGGTAGCCCGGGGCGATAGCCTCGCGCGCGTGTCCAACCGCTATAAGATCCCGGTTAACGCCATATGCGACGCGAACGACCTTGAGCGCGAAACCCTTACCGCCGGGCAGCGGCTCTTTATCCCGGGGGCCTCGCTCTCGGCGAACGAACTTAGGCGCGCCATGGGCGAACTGTTCATGTATCCGATCAGGGGTCGCCTTACCTCGCGCTTTGGGTATCGCAGCGACCCGTTCACCGGTGTCAGGACCTTCCATACGGGGATCGATCTCGCCGCCCCGACCGGGACTCCCGTAAAGGCGACGCTCGAGGGCAGGGTCGCGACGACGGGGTATTCAACCGTGTTCGGCAATTACATAATCATCACGCACGACGGGGGCTATCAGTCCCTATACGGGCATTTGAGCAAGATCGGGGTCGATCGTGGACAGCGCGTCGCCCAGGGCGCGATCATCGGGCGCGTCGGCAATACCGGGTATTCGACGGGAAGCCATCTGCATCTCTCTCTATATAAAAACGGCAAGATGATCAACCCGTTTTCGGTCCTTAACTGACGGCCGGACGGCGCAATCTGTGGTATACTTGGGAGGGCGAGGTGAGTAAGATGCAAAAGGTTTCCATTTGCCATGAATGCGGGCGGACCATCGACAGCGAATTCTCGTTTTGTCCCTGGTGCGGCGCCTCCATGACAGGGGAGATTCCCCTCGAGGCGGCGTTTGACGAGGTCTTTTCCAGGATCGAAATTAAGCGCGAAAGTCGGACCGTGTCGCGCATCGCTAAAATGGAAGACGAGCTCGGCGCCCTGGATAAGGACCTCTCCCTGTTCCTCTCGGGAACCGCTACCTGATCATTTAACAGGAAATGCACATGAAACCCAACGTATTCATCGTTCTGTTTTCGTTTCTGGCGATTGTCGCCGCATCGGCCTACTCCGAAGTCTCGTTTGGCGAACCGGACGTAAACGCGCGCAACGAAGTCCTCTTTTCCGTTACCGCGGGCGTGCCCGGGGGAGAGTCGTACCGAACCCTGTTTCTCAAGAAAATCGATACGGGCGCGATGGAACAGCTGACCTTCTTTCCCGAGACCATGGAATCCCTCGCGGACGGCTCGATCTTGCAGGTGCGCAATCGCTTCGGCACCTGCCGGTACGACGCGTCGAAAGGCTCGTTCGGATGGATTTACGACGCGAAGCCCTTCCGCTCCGGCGGCAAGATCGGCTTTGGCGCATTGCAGGATATGGCCGCGAGCCCCGACGGTCATTGGCTTGTGTCCATCGAGCCGGTTTCGCCCTCTCGCGGGCGGCTCGTGCTCTACGACGTGGCGCGCGACGCGCGATGCGTGCTCGCCGATTCCGTCGATCGCGGCCCCGTACCCGTTTCCTGGGCGCCCAATTCATCGATAATGGTCTATTCGATCGACAACGTTCTGTATTTCTCGCGGCCGCAGGCCTTCTTCTCCGTTTCGTCGGTCGACTCGTCCTGGAGAACCCTCGGGCCGGGCGGAATCTCGGCGATCGGCTGGTATTCCGATTCGCGTTTCCTGTATGCCTCCGGCACCTCGATCTATCGCGTGCAGGCCTCCGAGCTTCTCGCGCGCTCGATCTATAGCCGCCTGATCGGCCCCGGGGAGCTTGCCGGCAAGCTCCCTTGCGAGTTTAATCCCTCAACGGACTCCTTCTGCGCCTCTCCCGACGGCAGCGCGGGAATTTTCGCCCGCTGCCTTCGCAACGCGTATTACTGCCCGCTCGTCGGCGACGATTATACGCTCGATTCGGCCCCGGCTCAGTATCCGTATATCCTGCTTCCCGGCAATACGGCGAAGATCATGTGTTCATGGTCTGCCGACTCAGGACCGATGGTTTTCGCCGAGTCCGTCGAGGACGGGAAAAAGGCGTTCCGCGCCTGGAAGATCTCGTCAAGCGATGGCGGGAAGGCCTTCGTTCCCGCGCAGATGCCGACGGGCGTCTCATCGATAACCCCTTCCCGCGACGGAAAGCTCGCGGCGTTCTCCGTCGGAGGGAAAGTCAGCGTGTACTCGACGGCGGCCTGGAAGGAGATCGCCTCGTTCAAGGACGAGAAGATCGTGTCGCTGTGCTGGGCCGGGGAGTCCGCTCTCTTTCTGGGCGGGACAAGCACCGTGCGTCAATGGGATTTCAAGTCCGGGGCCTCGTCGACCCTGTTTCTCTCGTCGGTCTCCGGTTTCGCGTGGGACGAGATGGGAACTTCCGTCATCGCGGACGCGGGCGCTTTCGGGCGTTTCCAGTGGGCGCTCTCCATGAAATGGACCGCCGCCTCTCAGGCGCGAATGCGGCCGACGATGGCCGCGAACGACGTATGGCGCCTCTATCTGGATTCGGGCAAAGGGTATTATACGAACATGATCTACGCGCGTTCCGCGACGAGCCCCGGAGGGACGACCGCCCTCGTGGCCGAGCCGGATACGCGCCTTGACGGCCTCGCGGCCCAGGCGGAAAAGTCCCGCGGCGACGCGCGCGTTTTCGGCCATGGGTCGCGGAGCGGTTATCGCCAGGTCGCGCTCGCCTTCGACGCGGTCGACGATCTGGACGGGCTTCCGTTGATCCTCCATACCCTCGACCGGTATCGCGTTCACGCGACGTTCTTCATTAACGGTGAATTCATTCGCCAGCATCCGGCGGCGGTCAACGAGATCGTGAAGGCCGGACACCAGACCGCGTCGCTGTTCTTTACCTCTTGGGATCTTTCGGGAACCGAGTTCCGCATCGACAAAGACTTTATCGTGCGCGGGCTTTCGCGCAACGAGGACGATTTTTACGACGCGACCGGTCAGGAGCTTACCCTGCTGTGGCACGCGCCATATTACGTCCTTTCCCCGGATATCCTCGCGGGCGGCGAGGCCTCAGGCTATCGGTACGTCTCTCCGGACGTTTCGGTCCCGGACTGGGTGTCTTTCGACCAGGGAAAGGCGTTGCCCGGCTCGTACCGTGACGCAAGCCAGATTATCGAGGACATAATGGCCTCGAAGAAACCCGGCTCGATCATCCCGATCAGGGTTGGCAAGGTCGCGGGAGGCCGCAAGGACTATCTGTGGTCCAAGATCGACCTGCTCGTCAACGCGCTCATGGAATCCGGCTACGAGATCGTTCCCGTCGATACCCTGATCAAGAACTCGCGTTAGTCGCCCGCTTTCGCGACGGTTACCGAGAGCGAACTGACCATGTCGGACGTGTT
>Ga0116170_10004571_pt1 | contig 12608 bp, 12 predicted proteins | sample AD_JPNHW1_MetaG_FD_89797 | JGI IMG/M metagenome (GOLD analysis project Ga0116170, IMG submission 89797) | Active sludge microbial communities of municipal wastewater-treating anaerobic digesters from Japan - AD_JPNHW1_MetaG | ecosystem: Engineered > Bioreactor > Anaerobic > Digestate | place... | reverse complement strand
CTGCTCCACCGCGGTTATTATTACCACCTTGGCCGCTGGGTCCAGGGCTTTCAACTTATGCAGGACTTCCAGCCCCGTCATGCCCGGCATCACCAGGTCCAGCAGCACCGCGTCGGGGCGGTATTCAGTGAAAGCTTTTACTCCGGCGGGCCCGTCGCCAGCCTCCGCCAGCACCTCGTGATGCGCGGCTTCCAGGAACATGCGTATGACGTCGCGCATCATGCCGTTATCGTCTACGATAAGTACCTTCATGGAACAAGCCCCCTGTATAAACTTTCCGCCGCCGGGAAAAAGCGCCGCGCTTATCTTGGAATTATAATATAAAAACAAGTAATTGGCACGGGCCGCCGGCCGCGCGGGGCCGGCCCGGCTTAAAGGCGGGGGCGCCAGCCGGAGAGCCGGAGGTAATCCAGGATTTCCTTCACCAGGAACGGCCCCTCGTACACCAGCCCGGAATAGAGCTGCACCAGGTCGGCCCCCAGCTCCAGTTTTTCCAGAGCGCCGGGCCCGCTAAAGATCCCGCCCGAGCCTATAATAGGGATGCGGCCTTTGCCCATAGCCGCCACGCGCGCCAGCACCGAATTGGCCGCGCTTTTCAAAGGCAGCCCGCTGAGGCCCCCCTCATAGGAGCGCCAATAGGCCGGCACGGTTTCGCGCTTCGCCGTGGTATTGGTGGTTATCAGGCCGAAGCCCAGCTCGGCCGCCACGCCGGCCACGGTATCTATGGCGGCCTCGGACAGGTCCGGGGTCATTTTTACAAAAAAGGGTTTGACCTCTTTCTGCCCCGCCGCGAAAGCCAGCATCGGCTCCACCAGCCGGCGCAACCTGTCTTCCTCGTGCAGGCGGTGCAGCTGCAGGGTATTGGGCGAGCTCACGTTGATGGCGAAGTAGCTGCCGAAAGGATAAAGGATCTTCAGCGCCTCCAGGTAATTCTGCGGCGCGGCTTCGATGGAACAATCGGCGTTCTTGCCTATGCTGATACCCACCGGGATAGGCAGCGGCAGCAGCTTTTCCAGAGAGCGGGCGGCGTCCCAGGCGCCGGCATTGTTAAAGCCCATGCGGTTTATTATGGCCTTGCTTTCGCGCAGCCGGAAAAGGCGGGGCTTAGGGTTGCCGGGCTGCGGACGCAGGGTGACGGTGCCCAGTTCCAGGTAACCGAAACCCAGCCCGGCCAGGAACCGGGCGGCTTCGCAATTCTTGTCGAAGCCGGCCGCCAGGCCTACCGGGTTCTTGAACTTTATGCCGGCCACGGTAACGGGCAGGTCTTTGGCGCGGGTCAGCAGCCCGACCAGGGAATTAAGCAGCGGCACATGCTGAACAGTGCGCGCGCTTTTAATGACCACGTCGTGCACCAGTTCCGGGTTGAAACTGAACAGCAGCTGGCGCACCAGCTTTTTATAAAGGAAGCCCATAGTTGCCTTAGCCTGATCGAGAGCGCAGCGTTGCGGCCTAACGGTTAAATTTTAGCAAAAGACGCGGCCGTCCCTGAATACAAATCTGCCGCCGGCCAGCACGGCCGCCGGCCAGCCTTTCAACAGGCGGCCCTTGAAGGGGGAATTGGCGGAGAGGGAGAAAAACTTTTCGGGCACGCGTTTTGCGGCGCGCGGGTCCAGGATAGTGATATCGGCGTCGAAACCGGGGGCCAGGGCGCCCTTGCGCCGCAGCCCCAGCAGGCGGGCGGGGTTGGCGCTGAGCAGCCGGGCGAGGCGCGTTTTCGACAGTCCTTTTTTAAGCGCCAGCTCGGTAAAGCACAGCGCGGCCAGCGTCTCCAGGCCGATAACGCCGAAGGGCGCGGCCAGGAAACCTTTCGTTTTGAGGCGGCGCTCGTGCGGCGCATGGTCGGTGGCGATAGCGTCAATGGTGCCGTCGGCCAGGGCGGCCAGCACGGCGGCCCGGTCGGCCGGGCGGCGCAGGGGGGGCTTCATTTTAAAATCCGCGTCGCGCGGGTCCGCGTCCCTGTCCGAGAGCGTGAAGTAATGCGGGCAGGTTTCGCCCGTAACCGGCAGGCCCGCCGCCTTGGCCGCGCGCAGCAGGCTGACGGAAGCGGCCAGGCTGAGATGCTGCAAATGCACCGGCCCGCAGTCGGCGGCGGCCAGGATATCGCGCAGCACGGCGAAGACTTCGGCTTCGTCGCCTATCGCGGGCAGGTCGCGGCCGGAGAGACGGCGGTTGATCACCCCGCCGGCGCTGAACCGCGCCAGTTCGGGATGGTCCAGCAGCGGCAGGCCCAGGCGGGCCGCGGCCCTGACGGCCCGGCGCAGCAGCAGGCCGTCTTCCACGCAGGAGCCGTCGTCAGTGAAAGCGCGCGCGCCGGCTTTTTTCAAACCCGCCAGGTCCGCCAGTTTCCGCCCTGAGCGGTCCGCGGTTATGGCGGCGGAGAAATACATATTAACCGGCAGCGCCCGGGCGCGGGCCGCATATTTTTTAAGCAGCGCGGGCTTTGCCATGGGCGGGCTGGTATTGGGCATCAGCAGCAGCGAGGTTACGCCGCCGGCCGCGGCGGCCCGGGCCGCGCTGGCCAGGGTTTCCGCGGCTTCGGCGCCGGGCTCGCGGGCGTGGACGTGCAGGTCTATAAAACCGGGGAAAACCCATAGCCCCGCCGCGTCGAAGGTCTCGCAGCCGGCGGGGACGGGGATCTTCGGGGCAAGGCGGGAGATCCTGCCGTTCTCAAGGAGCAGGTCCCGCCGGGCCTCCAGGCCGGAGGCCGGGTCAATTACCAGACCGTTTTTTATCAGCAAGCGCGGCATTTAATGTTACGGCCGTGGGAGCGGCGGCTTTAACCGGCTGCGCGGCCGGCGGCGCACCTGCTTCCACCGTTACGATACGCGGGCCGAAGGCGGCGGCGTTTTCGCGGTAAGCCAGCAGCTGCGCGCCCGCCGCAAGCAGCAGCAGGACCCAGCAGGTATGCAGGGCCCGGCGGCCCGAAGCCGCGTAAAAAGCGTAGGCCAGCACCGCCAGCAGCAGCGCCCCGCCTATCGCCGCGTGCGCGCGCAGCACGGCCCGCAGAGCGTCGTCGTTAACGCGCCAGGCCAGCAGGAAATACAGGGCGGCGATGGCCGCCAGGAAAACCAGGAAAGGTATCTGCCAGCGGCGGCTGCCGGCGCCGGTCAAATAATGCATAAGGCCGCTCAGCCCGGCCGCCACGAAAAGGCAGGAAAAAGCTATAAAGAGGTGGAAGCCGCGGCGCAAGGCAAGGGCGCCGGCCAGCCCGGTGAAGCTCCAATCGCCCTGCAGGGCCAGGATAACCGCGAGCCCGGCCGCGCCGGCCAACAGCAGGGCCAGCGGCCCGATAAGGCCGGCGCGCCGGCCGGGACGCTTTAAAGCGTAAGCTTCCGCCGCGCCCAGCAGCAGCAAAGCCCCGCCCTGCAGCCAATGTATAAAAGTGGAGGCGCGGGTGAAACTGTCGTAATCCACCGTCATTTCGGCCGCCTTTTTCCGGCGTCGCTCTTCAGGTACAGGTAAAGCCCGGCCAGGCCGCCCGCCGCGAACAGCACCCACAGCGGGTTGGAGGACGCCGCAGGCCGCTGCGCCGCCGCCACCGCCCCTGCCTCTGAAGCCGCCGCGGTAACGGCTGCCGCGGCCGCGCTGGAAGCTTCGACCGCGGCCGGCCGCCGGCGTTCATCTTTGCCGGTTTTGCCGGGGCGCGCCGCGGCGGGGGCCGGGGCGGCTTTGGCTGCTTCCAGGAAAGCGGAGCGGGGCCCGGAGGCGGAACAGGCGTCCGCGTCCTTCGCGCAGGGCGCGGGCTCGGCGGAGTGTGCCGCAACTACAGGGAAGGCCAGCAGGAAGTAAAAAATATATTTCATAAAGCTTTGTTAAAGGAGGCGAATTCCTGCGCCGGCTTGCGCGGGCGGGGAGCGGGGCTCTCGCCGGGATAACCCACGGAAAGCAGCACCTCCACCTTTTTCCCGGCTCCGAGGCCGAGCGTTTTCGCGGCCGCCTTGGCGTCGAACCAGCCCAGCCAGCAGGTGCCCAGGCCCTGCTCGGCCGCCGCCAGCACGAAATGCTCGGCGGCTATGCCTATGTCCACCAGCCTGAAATTAGTATCCTGCATCTGGTTGCCCAGCCAGGCGGTGAGCTTGCCGGTGTCGGAAACCACCGCCACCAGGACGGGCGCGCCGGCCGCGAACTTGCAGGCTGAGTAGACCCCGGAAAAAACCGCGGCGGAAAATTTTTCCTTCACCGCCGGCTCGTCGAGGACCACGAACCGGTAAGGCTGGGCGTTGCAGGCCGAAGGGGCCAGGCGCGCGGCCTCGAGACAGCGGTCCAGTTTTTCGCGCTCTACGGGGGCGGCGGTGTACTTGCGTATGCTGCGCCGGGCCGCCGCCAGCTCCAGGAAAGTTGAAGGGGACATGGTCATATTTTATAATATAATCCTATTCCGGGGCCCTGAAAAATCAGGCGCCGGTCAGGCACGGAGCTCTTAATGGAAAACTGGAAAGACGGCGTTAATTTCGCGATCACGGTCTGCGACGCCGACGGAAAAATAATAGAGATGAACGGCAAGTCCGCCGCCACCTTCGCCAAAAGCGGGGGCAAAGCGCTGCTGGGCTCCAGCCTGCTGGACTGCCATCCGGAGCCGTCCAAAACCAAGCTTAAAAAAATGCTCGCAGAGCCGCACACCAACGCCTACACCATAGAAAAGAACGGCTTAAAAAAGCTGATCTACCAGACGCCCTGGTACAAAGACGGCAAACCCGCCGGCCTGGTGGAACTGTCCCTGGAGATACCCGCCGATATGCCGCACTTCGTGCGGAAACCGTAGGGAGACCGCCCCGGGGGCCTGAAAGGACCCGCGCCTTGTTATCTGGACGCTCCCGCCGCCTTCGCGGCGAGCTTCTCCCATTTCGAGAGGAATTTTTCCGCGGCCTCTTTATCCACGCCCGACATAGGCCGCCGGAACTCGTAATAGCTGCGGTTCGCCTGGAACCAGTCGTAGACCTCTCCCGGCATAATGTAATTGTTATTCACGGAAAGGACGGAGATCCGGTGGCCGACCCGGGCCCGGAAATTCCCGCTCGAAGCCGCCAGGGCCCGGGCAAAATCTCTTTCCGCCAGTTTAAGGCGTTCGGGGATAGGAATTGAGCTCTGGGCGGTCCAGAGCAGGCAGGCGCCGGCCGCGATATACGGCTCCGACCGGCGCTCGACCAAATTATCCCCGGGAGGCTCGAAGATGGCCATGGGGTCCCGGATATCGCTGCGGACCTTGCCCTGGAACAAGCCCGCAAGGCGCTCAGCAAAAGCCCGCGACAGCAGCAGGGACCCGGCGGCGTTGGGATGCATAGGGTCCATGAAAAACTCTTCTCCCGGGATCCCGCCCGGAGAGCTGCTGATGAACAGCGCGTCCGCGTCCACCAGCGGGATAGCGTACTCCCGCGCCAGCCTGCGGATGATGTCGTTCTGCGACGGCTTCGCCCGGACCGGGGAAATTTCGGTTTCCAGCGCCTCTATAAAGCGGGGCAGCGCGGCCGCCGTTTTTCCCATTAACTCCAGGCACCGGCCGCTGCGGTACGCGAGATAAGGACGAAGGACAACTTCCTCGCCGTGCTCGGCGCCCGCGTACAGGCGCGAATACTGCTCCACGGCCTTTGCATACTCGCCCCGCTCTTCCAGGCCGAACGCCTTGATGACTTTTTCCGCGCTGGGCAGCCGGTAATTATAAATAGCAGGCTCGATTTTGAAATTACAGCCCAGCGTGGCCAGCACCGGGGTAGCGCCCGCGTCCAGGACGGCCTCAATGGTCTTGCGCAGGTAGAATTCGTAATGGCCGAGGTCGCGGATCCCGTAAAACAGCAAAGACCTTTCCAGGGTGAAAACGAGCTTGCTGAAAAGGAGCGAATGCAGCAGGATGTGCCGCCGGAACTGCGCGTAGGCCCCCAGCAGGAAAGTATTGCGGCTTTTCTCCACAGTGATGTTTTCGGCGTGGCCGGCGTAGATGAGGACGGCGGCCGGGTTGCGCCGGTCCCGGGATTTCATGGTCCTGATGGCCCTGAGCGCCTGCGGATAGATGGAACTCCCGCCTTCAGCCAGGTTCACCACGCGCAGCCGCCGGCCGGCCAGCTGGTCCCCCAGCAGCTGTCCCGCTATTTCCGGCGGAGAGATGTGGAAAGGGATGCCCCGCATGCTCGAGTCGCCGACCGCGTAAAGCTCAAAGACCCCGCGCTCGCCGTGGAACCGGCCGTTGAGGAAGAGCGCCAGGCGGTAGCCGCTCTCCGCGGCTATGGCCGCAGCGAAGCACAGCAGCGCCACCGGCAGGAGCAGGCGGGCGAACCGCCCCCGGAGGCTTAAAAGCTTTACTTCCATACGGTTATTATATGTAAAATCCGCTGGCGGCTTCACACCGCGCCGCCCGGCGGCCGCCAGGCAGGCGGCGGATTTGCCGTTTGTGTTATAATTAAGAAAGTGCAAGGCCGGCCTCCAGGGGCCGGCGGGACCGATTTTTCTTAATATAAAGGAAAACTGTCGTGAAAACAACACCCGCGGCGGACGGCTCCGAAAAAACCGGCCGGCAGGCGGCGGCTTGCGGAAAGCCGCACGGCGGCTGGCGGGCGGCGAACATAACGCTGCGCACCGTCCACATACTCTCTTTTTCCGTGCTGCTCGGCGGGCACTGGTTCAACGCGCCCCGCGGGGAGCTTGTTGCCTGGCTGTATTGGACCGTTTTTTCCGGCGCCGGGCTGCTGGCCCTGGACCTCCGCGGCGGCTTTGACTGGCTGCGCCGGCTGGCGGGCAGCCTGGTGCTGGCCAAGCTTGCGGTCATCGGGCTGGTACCGCTGTTCTGGGAACAAAGGCTCTGGCTGCTGGGACTGGCGCTGGCGATAGGTTGCGTGGGCTCGCATATGCCGGGGGCATTACGGCATTTACCTCTCTTTCCCGGCAGCGCCGGCCCGGAAGAGGAAGGCTCTTAATGAAGACGAACGGGAACCGCGGAAAAGGACAACTTCCGCTGCTGGCCGCGCTGCTGCTCTCTTTTTGTTGCGCCGACTGCTGCGGCCTGACGGTCTTTTCGGAGGTGCAGGGCAAAGTTTTTTACCGCGCCGACGCCGCACATAACTGGGTGAAGGCGCAGCCGGGCCTCAGCCTGAAAGAAGGGGGGAAAGTTAAAGTCGGAGAGCTTTCCTGGGCGGAGCTCCGCTGCAAAGAGGATTTTTTGATCGGCCTGGGCCCGGACAGCGATTTCATCCTGTACGCCGCGGAGCCGGAGGACACTTTCTTAGAGCTCTCCGCGGGTTTCCTGAAAGCCGTGGTAAAAAAAGCCGGGAAAAAATGGGCGGTCCGCACCCCCGTCGCCACTCTCGCCGTACGCGGCACCCGGTTTACCGCGCTGGTGGGCAAAAACGGGAATACAAAGGTGCGCGTCTTTTCCGGGACCGTAGCCGTTCTCGACGCTAAAAAGCGGGAAACGCTGGTGCACCTCGACGAGACCGCGGTTGCCGACAGGGGGGGAGCCGGGCCGGCGGAGAGGGAACCGGCTGCCGCGCTGGCCGGGGCCTGGACCATGGCGCCGCCGCGGGGCTACAGGGAGCGCGCGAAGAACAACTGGGAACTCAGGAGCGAAGAGGCGGCCGGCTTTTCTTACCGGGGGCGCCAGGTCGTGCTTGAACACACTGAATCGTTATACGCGGATACGCGGAGCGTGATCCCGAAAGAGGGAAAGGACTGGCCGGCGCAATGCCCCGGGACCGTCTTGCCGCAGGAACAGCGCCGCAGCATGATGGAGGGGCTAACGGTGTATTCCTACGCCTGCCCGGCCGCGAGCCTGGCCCAGACCACCTGGCAGGACAGATATTATGAGATCCCCGTGGAGGACAAGGACGGAGCGGCAGTCTCCGCGCTGCGGCTGCACTATACCCATCACGTCCAGGCGAAGCTGCCGCCGAAACCGGAACTGCGCAAGCTTTACGGCGACAGCAGCCCCGACGGGTATGTAATGGAATTCCAGGGGGACGTTATGCCCCTCGTAGCCGCCCGGACCGGCAGGCACAAGATCGACGGCCCCGGCCTCCCGGCGGTGATAGAAGCCGTTCTTACTCTTTACCAGGAAAGGTGGGGAGGGAAGAACGCCGATGAATATTCAGGAAAAGTCGTGCCCATGATAGAATAGGCCCGGAAGCCAAAGCACAATGCCGCCCGAAGAAAATATACCCCCGCTCCCGAAAGCCCGCAAAGGCGGCAGGGCCCTCGCCCTGCTGCTGGGGGCTGTTTTCGCCGTGCTGGGCGCGGAAGCGGCGCTGCGGCTGGGCGGCCTCGCGGTAAGGCTGAAACAGGAAAGCGTTAACCGCGCCTCCCTCAGCAGCGGGACCAGCCGCATCCTGTGCCTGGGAGAATCCACCACGGCCGGGGGAACGGACGCCTGGCCCGCCCGCCTCGAACGTATCCTTGCCGCGCGCTATCCGGCCGCCCGCGTCAGCGTGATAAACAAAGGCGTCGCGGGCTTCAACACTTCCGACCTGCTGCGCAACCTGGAAAAAGACCTCGATGCGATCCGCCCGGACCTGGTCATCGCCATGATGGGCATCAACGACGGTTTCAAAAGCTATTATCAGGGCATTCCGGACGCGGAAAGCCCGCTGTTCCGGCATTTCCGGCTGTACAAACTGTTCAGGATCCTGCTGAACAATTACAAAACCGCCGGCCAGGGCGCGCCTCCCGGCCCGGCGCAGGGCGCCCCGCTACCCGCGGGGCCCCTGGACCCCTACACGCCTTTCCAGGGTAGAACTTACGACATCGCACAGCGGGAGGCCGCGCTGGCCGAAAACATCGGGCGCGACCCGGGCGACATTAAGTCCCTGTACCTGCTCGGCAGGTACTGGACCCTCGGCAAGGGCTTTGCCGGGCGCGACACGGCTTTAAGGAAAAAAGGTGAAGCGCTGCTTCTGCGCGCGGCGCGCCTCGACCCGAAAAACAGTTTTGTGTACTGGACGCTCGGGATCCATTACCGGGAACTCCAGGACCTGCGGCGCGCGCGCCTGATGCTGGAGAAGGCGGCGGAACTTGCGCCCTCCGCCGAGAACTGGCACGACCTCGGGAAGGTCTACCGTTTGTGCGGCCTGCCCGCCGAAGCCGAAGCGGCGCTGCTAAAGGCGGCGGACCTCGGCAATTTCGGCGGCGCGCGGGAGGCGGCGTTCTTTGAACTGAACTGGCTCTACCTCAGCCGCCGGGATTTTTCGAAAGCCGAAGCCCTGCTGCATAAAGGGCTGGCCAGGTACCCGGACAACGAAAAGATCACAGGCGCCCTGGCCGCCCTTTACGCGCAGAGCGGGCGCCCCGCCCTGGCGCGCGAGTACGCGGAAAAGCTCACCGGGACGCGAACAATGTTCACCGCGGAGACCCGCCGCAACTTCACCAGGCTGCGGCGGCTCCTGCAGGCGAGGGGGATGCGCCTCGCCGTCATGCAATACCCGCTGTGCGACCCGACGCCGCTCCGGGGCCTGTTCGAAGACCCCGGCGACATAATTTTTATAAGCAATGAACCCTCCTTCCGGGACGCGGTGGAGCAAAAAGGCTACCCGCATTATTTCGTGGACATGTTCGCCGGCAATTTCGGCCACTGCACGGACGCGGGCAACGAACTGATAGCCGCCAACGCCGCCGCCGCCCTGGCCCCCTACTTCGGCGGCTCCGGAACGCGGCTGACTAAATGATTGCCTGACAAAATCCCGCCCGGCATTGTTAATAAACAGTAATCAAATCAAGCGTCCCGGCATACGGAAAATAAGACCGCGCGACGCCCGGTCGGGGCGACCGCGGGGGCTACCCTGCGAACCCGGAAGAAGGAACCCTTGCGTCGGTTCCCCCCGCCTGAGAAATTAAGGCGGGGCCCCCCTCCGCAACGGGTTCGCAGGGTAGCCCCCGCGGCCGCCCCTGCTCCTTGGGTGGTTTTTATTACACAGAAAATTGCCTCCGGCCTTGCGGACCGGACGCAAAGATTGCAAGAGGCGAAACCACGGCCACCCGATTAGGCAGAACTAGGTCCCACAATAGAGAATAAATTAGTAGACTTTGCCTGTATGATCAACCGCAAAATATTATTGCTTTTGCCGGCTTTGCTGCTGGGCGCCTGCACGCATGCGGTCAAAGAGCCGCCGGTCGCGCTAGCGCCGCTGGAGCCGGCCGCGCCGGCGCTGCGGCGGGTTTACACGGAAGGGGAGATCCTTAACTACAGGATGAACCTCGAGTACTCCACCACCGGCGAGGATACCGTTACCGCCGTTTCCAGCGCCGCCGCCACCGTAAAGAAAAGAGCCGACGGCATCTTTTATGAATCATGGCAATGGACGGGCAGGCAGAAGAACGGCACTGAAACTAAACTCCCGCCGGAAAGCCGGGATTTCAGGCAGCTGCTGTCCCTGGACCCCGCCTTTAAGCTTGCCGCGCCGGACCTCACGGCCGTTTTCCCGCTCAGCCAGCCGGCCACCGATACCCTGGCCTTTTACACCGAAGTGCAGCTGGCCGTGCGCACCTGCCTGGCGCTGAAACCCGGGGAACACGTCTTTATCGAACACGGGAAACCCAATTCCTGGGAGGGCGGGGCTACGCTGACAGGCCGGGACTGCATAAACTTCGACCTCACCCTGACCGGGGTGGACCCCGACGAGAACACCGCCACGCTGAAAGCCCTGCGCGTGCCCCCCGCGGGCGGCTGCGGCCCCGCGCCCGCCGCCTGGATGGAAAAGCCGGTCAGCGACGCGCCCAACAATTGGTACCAGGTCAGGAAAGAAGGAAGATCGGTATACATCGCCGGGGCCGCCACAGAAACTTACGAGGATGAGATCAAGCTCAGCCTGGCGGACGGCCATATTACTTCAGCCACACAGCTCAACCGCGTAACCGGCGAAAAGCGGACCTGCACCGACGAGCGGCTCACCCGCTGCAACACGCCGGGCAAATTCGCCATCGTCAGGAAGATAGCGCTCTCCGAAGTTAAATAGGAAGCGGAATATCTTCGAGCGGAGAACTACTTTCCGGCGGCCGCGGGCTTCAGGCTGCCGTGATCCTGTATCTCGAAAGCGTAGAGCAGCGCGCCGCCCCTGACGGCCGCCCAGTAGGAACTGACCTTCCCCCATTTAAAATCCGCGCAGTCCGTGTCCGCGGCTTTCAGCCGGGCGTTCAGCGCCTTGCTGTCATAAACCCGCACGCGGCAAGAGAATTTCTCGCTCCCTACCTGCACGGTCTTTTCAGCCTCGCTCTCCGGCCGGGGAGCGTGCTGGGCCATAAGATAAGTACCCTCGTAAAGCTTGAACAGGTCCAGATTCTCGGCGTTGGCCAGCTCCTTCTCTTTGCCGCCTTCAAGGCTGACCAGCCGGTCGACGAGATTATTGGCCCGGTTATAAGGAGTGTCCGTAAAGAATTCCTTCCAGGCCCGCCGTTCGGCGCCGCTGCGCCACTCCACCAGCATTTCCACCGCGGCGCCTTTCTTGGACAGGACTTTGTTGGTAAGGAACACCGGCTGCGGCCGGTAAGCGCCGTAATACTTGTAAACCGCGTAATCTCCCGGCTCGAACCGGGAAGCCGCGGGGGCCTGGCGGCAGGCTGAGAAAAAAACGAGGCAGAGCGCGGCAAGCGCAAGGTTCTTCATGCGCGGTCAGAGGGCGCCGCTGCGCTGGAAACGGCGGGCTATTTCGGAGCCGGAAAGATAGAACAGCGTGGGGCGGCCGTGGGGGCAGTGGTAGCTGTCTTTTGTTTTCTTCAGGTCGTCCATCAGCCGCAGGGCTTCCTGCGGTTTGACGAAATCGTGCGCCTTTATGGACTTTTTGCAGGCCATGGTGGCGATAATATTGCGTTTGAGGTCTTCGGCGGCCTTTTCAGGTTCGCCCAGCACTTCCGACAGGTAGCCTATGAATTCGGAAAAGGCCGCCTGGGTAAAATAGAACAGGGCCGGCGCCGCGCGCAGCAGCGCCACCGCCGGGCCGCGCTGGTCTATCTCGAAGCCGGCGGTCTTCATCCAGTCGCGCCACTTGAGCACCGTCTCCATCTGGGAGCGGGACAGCTCGGCTTCCAGCGGCACCAGCAGCGGCTGCACCTTGATGTTCCCCTTCGACATTTCGTCCAGGTATTTTTCGAACAGCACCCGCTCCTGCGCCGCATGCTGGTCCACCACGAGCAGCCCGGCGGCGCTTTCAAAAAGCAGGTAGCTCTTGGCCAGCTGGCCCAGGTAAAACAATTCCCCGGCGCGCCAGTCTTCGGCGGGGGCCGCGGCTGCCGCCTGCTGCGCCTGGGGGAGAGCGCCGAAAAGGCCGGCGGTTTCCGCCGCCGGCGCGGCGGCGGAGGCGCTTTCCCGGTATGCCGGGACGTCGGGCGCGGTGAACTTATTGTCCGTGCCGGCGGCGGGGGCCGCGAACTGCACCGCCGCGGTCTGCTTGCCGAGCAGCTCCGCATAGACGGTGTTGGAAATGGTTTTGAATATCTCGTTCTCGCCCGAGAACTTGACGTCGCGCTTCTGCGGGTGGATGTTCGCGTCGAAAGCGCCGGGGTCCAGCTCCAGGAACAGCGCGCAGGCCGGGTGGCGGCCGGTCAGCATGTGCCCGTAGCCGCGGTACAGCGCCTGCCGCAGCAGCGCGCTGCCCACCGGGCGGCGGTTCACGAAGAAATACTGGTTGAGACGGGTGGCG
>Ga0116170_10004569_pt1 | contig 12610 bp, 8 predicted proteins | sample AD_JPNHW1_MetaG_FD_89797 | JGI IMG/M metagenome (GOLD analysis project Ga0116170, IMG submission 89797) | Active sludge microbial communities of municipal wastewater-treating anaerobic digesters from Japan - AD_JPNHW1_MetaG | ecosystem: Engineered > Bioreactor > Anaerobic > Digestate | place... | reverse complement strand
GTTGAGCAGAACTACTCCTTTACGTACGTGGAGATTATTGATGGTTTAGATGTCGAAACCAGCTTAACCTATTCATTTAGCTCTGTAACCAGCACTAGAGAAGAAGTTCTCGATGATCTAGGCCATGTTATCAGCGGCGATAAAACCATCATCACGACTAGCGAGGCGACAACGATGACTGACAATGGCAGCAACGGGGACAAACAGTACAAAGAATCAGTATTTCATTGGAATGGAGCCGAATATTTCAAAGATAGCGAAAATTCCACTTCTGATACTTCTTTCCGCTTTGATTTGCAACAGTCATACCTCGATTCCTTCATGGCTGGAGAAATGTTTGAAGTGTGGAGCACTCTTGCTGAATTGACCGCTTTCCTCGCCGACTTGACCATTTTTTATGATAATCTTTTCTTCGATTTTGAAACTTATCTCAATGGCGCTATTGAGAACGAAGAGATCGTAAAGGAAGGATTGACTTATCAATATCGTTCCTTATTATCAAGCGATGCGAATAGCTATGAGATTATGCAGTATACTTTTGTCAAGCCAACTGACGAAAGCAAAAACGCTTATCTCTCGGATGTTTCCTATCTGCTATTTGACAGCGCTTCGGACAGCAGTGTCTTGCTCGCCCGTGTCTCTATCGTCTATTAATCTCCATATTTTCATCACTTAAAAAGGAAACGGCAAAGTTTCCTTTTTTCTTTTTTTGACAAAATTATTCTCCTATATACTTATTATTTCTGCTTATTTCCGGATTGAACAAATGAAAAACTTGTGCGATATAGTTAAACTATATAAACTATACTTGTTCGCATAAGCAAACAGGAAAATATAATATGGCATATGGTTTACTCTACGATTTCTTAATGGGACAATGCATCGAAGCTCACAATTATTTTGGCGCCCATTTTTCTGAAGATGCTTCTGGGCGTCCAGGTGTCACCTTTCGTCTATATGTTCCTTCCGCTAATGACGTGAGCGTCATCGGGGAATGGAATGGCTGGAATTGCGATGCTCACAAGATGAAAAAAATCGATGATAGCGGAGTCTGGGAGATTTTCATTCCTTCTCTGTCAAATTATCAAACATATAAATATCATTTTCTAAACGCGAAGGGAAAATATGTCGACAAAGCTGATCCCTTTGCTTTTTATAGCGAGAATCGCCCGAACACTTGCAGCAAGCTATTTGATACCCGCAATTTCGCGTGGCATGACGATATCTGGCTAAAAAAGCGAAATCGCAATTTTGATCAACCGATGTCCATCTATGAGATGCACTTAGGATCATGGGTCGGAAAAACTAGCGATGGTCATACTTTATCTTATGAAGAGATCGCTGATCATTTAATTCCTTACATTCTCTCTAATGGATTTACCCATGTAGAGTTTATGCCTTTAGTTCAATACCCCTTTGATGGAAGTTGGGGATATCAAGCTACCGGATTTTTCTCGGTCGATGCTCGATATGGCAATCCCTTCCAATTGATGAGCTTAGTTGACCGCTTGCATCAAGCGGGCATCGGAACGATATTAGACTTCGCTCCTGTCCATTTTGCCAAGGATAAGTGGTCTTTAGCGGAGTTTGATGGCACAAAACTATATGAATATTCCAATAAATGGCGGGTTTCCCCTTGGGGCTCTCTCCAATTTGATCTCGGCAAAGACCCTGTCCGCAGTTTCTTGATGAGCGCGATTAATTACTTCGTCGACTTCTTCCATTTCGATGGCATTCGCGTCGATGCGGTCAGCAACATCATTTACTTCAATGGTGATTCCTCTATTGGCATCAATGAAGGGGCGGTCGAATTCATCAAGCGATTGAATGCAAAGATGCACATCGCTCACGATTCCGTGATGATGATTGCTGAAGATAGCACCGCCTTTGCGGGAACGACTAAACCGACCGAACAAGGCGGCTTAGGCTTCGATTACAAATGGGACCTCGGATGGATGAATGACACCCTCAAATACTATTCAAAAGACCCAATTTATAAAAAGTATGATCATCACAAACTAACTTTTTCAATGGCTTATTTCTACAGCGACAATTTCCTGCTCCCACTCTCTCACGACGAAGTCGTCCACGGAAAAGGGACCATCATCAACAAGATGTGGGGCGATTACGAGCAAAAGTTCGCGCTAGTCCGCAACTTATATACCTATCAATTTGCTCACCCCGGCAAAAAGCTCAACTTCATGGGCAATGAACTAGCGAGCTTTGACGAATGGGATGAGAGCAAATCTCTGCCCTGGAATCTAAAGACATTTCCAAAGCACGATTCTGTCTCTCGCTTAGTCCGCGATCTCAACCGCATCTATCAAGCGGAGAAGCCAATGTACTATCAAGAGCACAATCCTGAGCATTTCCGCTGGCTGATGGTGGATAATGCTGATCAGTCCGTCTTTGCTTTCCAAAGAAAAGTCGGCGATGATTGCTTGGTTTTTGTCTTTAACATGACGACCAACTTCTACGATTCGATTCGTTTGCCTTTCCTCGAAAAAGGAACTTACGAAGAGATTTTCAATTCTGACAAAGATGTTTATGGTGGCTGGGGCCAATATAACGGATTGCCTTTATCGACGGGTGAAGGCAGTTTTGAAGGGCTTCCCTATCACCTAGATATAAAACTTGCTTGCCTGGGGGCATGCATCTTTAAAAAAATAAAGAAATGAGGTAAATAATATGGCACCAAATATTATGTTTGAATCAAAACAAGAGTTTAAAAAAGAATATGAGCGCCGTCTATTAGAAACTTATGGCGTCACCGTAAAAGAGAGTCACATCTCAGAAAAATACACCGTTCTCGGTGAGATGGTCCGAGACTACGCTAACGTCGACTGGTCACAGACCCGCCGCGAATCCACACAAAAAGATGAGAAAGCTTTGATCTATTTCTCCATGGAATTTCTCATCGGTCGCCTCTTAGTCAACAATATGCAGAATATGGGCATCTATGAGGTCGCTAAAGAGGGATTAGCGGATTTAGGCATCGATATTCATGAATTAGAGGATAGAGAAGCTGATGCCGGTTTAGGCAATGGTGGTCTCGGCCGTTTAGCGGCCTGCTTCCTCGATTCCATCGCTTCGCTTGGCTATCTAGGCCACGGCAACTGCATCCGCTATCAATATGGCTTCTTCAAGCAAAAAATTGTCGATGGCAAGCAGAGAGAATTCCCTGATCAATGGTTAACTAATGGAAACGTCTGGGAAATCAGGCGTCCAAAATATGGCGTGGCCGTCAAATTCTATGGCTCGCCAGAAACTTATTTAAAACCCGATGGTGGATACGGCATTCGCACGGTCAACGCGCTAGTTGTTCGCGCCGTGCCATATGATATTCCCGTGGTGGGCTATCGCAATCACGTAGTGAACAGTTTGAGACTATGGAATGCGGAACCCAGCAATGACAACCTGCCCACCGATATGTCTTTCGAACAATATCTCGATACTTTGGAAGAATTGACCCATGGTCTCTATCCTGATGATTCCACCGAGAACGGCAGAATCTTGAGATTGCGCCAGCAATACTTCCTTGTTTCCTCAGGCATTCAAGCCACTTTGCAGAGCTTTTTCCGCCATCACGGAACCTTGAAAGGAATTCACAATTCATATACCTTCCAATTGAATGATACCCATCCGATTCTCGCCATACCCGAAATGATGCGCGTGATGATGGATGAATACAATATGGGCTGGGATGAGTCTTGGGAAGAAGTCAGTCAATCGATGGCCTTCACCAATCACACCGTCATGCCTGAAGCTTTGGAAAAATGGCCTGTGAACTATGTTCAAAATCTCATTCCTCGCTGCTTTATGATTATTGAAGAGATTAATCGCCGCTTTAATTTAGAGATGCAAAATAATGATGTCACTGAAGGCGCAAAATGGGCCATGAACATCATCAAAGATGGACAAATCCATATGACCAATCTCGCTATCTACACTTGCTATAGCGTCAATGGAGTGGCTGCCTTGCATACCAAAATTCTCGAGACGATGACCTTTAAAGATTTCTATCATTACATGCCCGAAAAGTTCAATAACAAAACTAATGGTGTCACGCATCGTCGATGGCTTTTATATTCCAACCCCGACCTCGCTAAATTGATCACCAGCAATATCGGAAGCTCCTGGATTCTAAATATGGAAAGAATCAAAGATTTCGAGAAGTTTGCCGATGATGAAAAAGTCTTGAGTGCTCTATCTGCTATCAAATTAGAAAACAAGAAAAAACTCGCTAAATATGTCAAAAACAATTTGAACATTGATATTGATGTGAACTCTATCTTTGACGTTCAAATTAAGCGTTTGCACGCTTACAAGCGTCAATTGCTCAATATTTTCCACATCATATATCTCTATCAAAGGATGAAAGCGGATCCCAACTTCCGCATCGTTCCTCATACCTATTTCTTTGGCGCAAAAGCGGCCCCAAGTTATGAGCTAGCAAAGAAAATTATCGAGCTCATTATCGCCGTCAGCAAAACCATCAATGAAGATGAAGAGACCAATAAGTACTTAAAAGTGGTGTTCATCGAGAACTACGGTGTTTCATTAGCAGAGCTAATCATTCCTGCCGCCGATGTCAGCGAGCAGATCTCTACCGCTGGAAAAGAAGCCAGCGGTACCTCGAATATGAAATTCATGATGAACGGCGCAATCACGCTTGGCACCATGGATGGAGCCAATATTGAAATCGTGCAAAAAGCCGGAGCAGAGAATGCGGTTATATTTGGCTTAGTGACCGATGAAGTCGAAGAGCTATATCGCCAGGGAACCTATAATCCTTGGGATATGTACAATAGCGATGCCCGAATCAAGAGTATCATCGATTCGTTAAGCTATGCGGAATGGGCTAAATACAAGCCGAATCGCTATCGCTTAATCTTTGATGAAATCATGAATCGCAACGATCAATACCTCGTCTTGAAAGACTTTGATGCTTATGTGAAGGCTCAAGAAAAGATCAGCGCCTTATACAAGAATCAAAAGCGCTGGGCCAAGATGTGCTTGATGAATATCGCCAATAGTGGTTTCTTCTCTTCTGATCGCACGATCGAGCAATATGCCACCGAAGTTTGGCATCTTAAAAAGGTGAAATAGTTTCGATGAGTAAGATGATGCTCGCCGAGCTATTTGCCGCTCAAAGAAAGCTCGACGAAGAAATTGCCGTCAATCATGGCATCTCTTATGCCACAACCAGGGAGAAGAGAACCCTCGCCCTTTTAGTGGAAGTCGGAGAGCTAGCCAATGCCACGAGATGCTTTAAATATTGGTCCAATAAGAATGGAGAATCGCACGAACGCATCCTCGATGAGTATGCGGATGGCCTGCATTTTTTCCTGTCGCTTGGCATCGATATCAATTCCAAAAAAGCTTGCTACAATCTAACAAAACACAAAGATAATTTGTCGGAACAATTCCTTTTGATTTATCAAAATATCAGCCGCTTCATGAAAAAGTCCGATGACTTAAGCTATCAGAGAGCGTTTCAAAGTTTTCTCAATCTCATCCCTTTATTAGGCTTTAGATTTTCTACCATCGAAAAAGCTTATTTTAAAAAACTTGGCGAGAATTACCAACGCCAAGCTCATAATTATTAATCGACTATATTTATCTAGTTTCTTGCAAGAAGGCTTCGATGTCATTTTCCGAAATGACGCGGATGCCTTTTCTTTTTAATAGTTCAGCTGTCATTCCTGATCCGGGAATCAAGCGATTGGAGAAGCTTCCATCATAGATTTGATTGACGCCGCAAGAAGGGCTGTTTTCTTTGAGAATGGTGATGTGAATGCCGAGATATCGACAAATATTTAAAGCTAATTCCGCCCCCTTAGCGAATTGTCTGGTAACATTGTGGCCAGTTTTAGAGACTACTAGATCTCTCTTTCTTTCGCTGGGATCGCGAGGGATGGATAATCCACCTTCGACCTCAGGGCAAAAAGGAACCAACTCATATTTTTGGAGCAATTCCTTAATGAGAGGATTGTAGTTATTCTTGCCGTCATAACGGCAACGTTCGCCCGCTAAACATGCGGAGATTAATATTTTTTCCATATTTCCTTCATAATTCTATATGTCTTACTTCCTATATTCAAGGTATAATAACGCCATGACAAAACAATTCAATTATATCTATAAAGGAAATGAATACCTCGTCAATATTCAGTACAAGCATAATCATTGCATTTCCTACCATTTTCGCGATGGTGGTTTTCTTATCTATTGCCCCTTGTTCACTGCTCAAAATCGCATCGTTGAAGGGCTAGACAAGTTCGCGGTGAAACTAATCGATGAAAATCCTCACGTCTTAGGGAAAGGCGATGATTTTATTTATTTGCTCGGGCAGAAAATCGAGCTCCAAAGCAGCGGTGAAATCCTCTTTGGCGATGGGACAATTATACCCTACAAAGACCAAAAACAACTAGATATAAGACTCCGCCAATGGTTCCTGAAAGTAATGAGCAAAAGAACGCGATTTTACGAAGCGCAAATGGGATTAGCAAATAACAATATTAAGCTGAGAAAAATGTCCACTCGCTATGGATCTAATTCTCTGGGAAATCACTCGATTACCTATTCCACAGTCCTTATGCATTACTCACTCGATGTTCTCGATGCCATCATTATTCACGAGCTAGCCCATTGCCTAGTTTCTGGACATGGGCCAAAATTCTACAATTTAGTCTATCATTATTGCCCGAATTATAAGGCGCTCCATCAGCGGTTGAGAAAGGGAAAATTCCATGATTAAAACCATCACTTCGCGCGAGAACGCAAAAATCAAATATGCGCATTACCTGAAGACCAGCAAAGGCCGCAAAGAAAAGAACTCATTTTTAGGTGAGGGAAAGAAGTGCTTAGAGCTAGCATTAGAATCCCGTTTAGTCACCGATGTTTTTACTCTCGAAGAAATATCAAATATCCCCGAGGAAGTAAATCAATATCTCGTCACCCCTGAAATCATCGATAAAATAGCGTTTTCCGCCCATCCTGAAGGCGTTGTGTTTATTTCTCGCTTTCTACCAGCGAAAAAGCCAAACGTTATCGAGAGGGGTATTTTTCTCGATGATATTGCTGATCCTGGAAATATGGGCACGATTATACGCACCGCGCTCGCGTTAAATTACGACGCGGTGATACTCGGCGAAGGGTGCGTGAGCATCTATAACGAGAAAGTCGTTTCAGCGAGCAAAGGAGCTATCTTTCTCATTCCGATCTTCGAAGATGAAATAGCCAATTATGCCAATAGCCATCAGATTATCGCCTCCACCTTATCCAGCGATTCGATTCCCCTCGAAGACGCAAAAGTTAAAACTCCTTTTATTCTCGCGTTAGGAAATGAAGCTCACGGAATAAGCGACAAGGTTAAAAGCAATGCGAAAGTTTTCGTAAATATCCCAATGAAAGATATCGACTCGCTAAATGTTTCAGTAGCGGCCGGAATTCTCATGTATCATTTCAAAAAATAAAACCTGTTTATATATATACTCGCACACGCGATTATTTAATAGAATAGACAAAATATGGAAAGTGAGCCGAACAATCCCGTTTTTTTCTTTGCTTTTTCAGTTTTTAAAAAAATGTTCAAAAACTATTTGATTTTTTTTAATTTTGTGATAACATACTATCTCGGCCGTTTACGTACGCGCGAGAAATAGGTTAAAAGGAGGAAAGTTCATGAATAAAGATGCAAAAACATTCGGAATAGCTATTACAACACTTGGACTTTTCTGTTCCCTTTGCTATGCTTTCACGGTCGGAAATAACACTATTGGTTCTGCAAAAAATGATGGTTCCAATAATCAATATGTTCTCAACTTAGGCAGCGAAAAAAACCGCTCGAATATCTCCAAGTCAATTTCCAAGATTGCCATCCCTTCTGATACTGGAGAAGAAGATGGCGATTCACAGGGAACTTTTGATGCCATTACCGAAAATGGAAACACAGTGACTTTCGGTTATAAAAATGTCAATTTTTCCTCAAATTCTATCTTCAATCCTAACACTAAGAATTGGGGAGTCTTTAATCCTAATTCCGCTCTATATAACATCACTGCCATCAACGGCATGTCCTCAATATCGGTTGAATTTTCTAATACTGACAGTTTGAATCTAGCCTATGGCTGGATCGACAAAGCGACCGGAGAGGCCGAATACAACGTCGATGAGATCACTCTCACGCCAGAAAATTCCACTTTTGATTTTCATGAAGATGGACCAGATGTTTTTAAAGTATATAATAATTCTTCTGCCGCCGTCCCTCTCGCAGATGTGGTTATTAGTTATTCATGCTCGGAAACTCTCAATCCATATTGGACCAGCACGGAAGGCGAATTCATCTATGACTATGTTCCCTCTAACGGAGAGTATACAATCAAAGGCTACAGCGGAACCGACACCGACATCGTCGTCCCCTGCAAGATCTTTGATGGAGTTAACTCCGCTTATGTGACCGAAATTGCTGATGATGCTTTTAAAAATTACTATCTCCAAACTCTCTCTTTGCCGAGCACTGTCGTGTCAATCGGCGATAGCGCTTTCTACAATTGCTCCTCTCTCACTTCAGCCAGCTTGCCAAATAATTTACAAGAGATTGGCGACTACGCTTTTTATGCCTGCGGACAATTGACGAATTTCAATATCCCTAATAGCGTTACTAGCATTGGAGAAGGAGCGTTTTCCTCCTGCTATTTATTAACCTCTATTTCTCTTCCTAACAATTTGAATACTATCGAGGCTAAAACCTTTGAGAATTGCCATCAATTAACAAATGTTGTTCTTCCTGATTCCGTGACCGCTCTCGGTTCATACGCCTTTAAAAATTGCTATAATCTCGCCTCAGTTGATCTATCTAGCAATCTTCAGGCAATTGGCAGCAGCGCTTTTGAAAGCTGCCAGCAATTAAAGAGCATTGATATGCCTGATGGCGTGACTGCTATTGGCAGCAGCGCATTCAAGTATTGCTATAATCTTTCCTCAGTCGAATTATCCAAAGATTTAGTCTCCATTGGCGAGACTGCTTTCGGAGGATGTGGTGCGTTGACCAAAATTGACATTCCTGACAGCGTCACTTCGATCGACAAAAAAGCTTTCGAGAATTGTTACAACCTAGCCACTATCATCATTCCAACCTCAGTTCAAAACATCGCAAACAATGCTTTCAACGGAGTCAACTGGGATGCCAAATTCTTCTATGAAGGCAGCGCGCTTTCTAGCTCGGTTAAGTCTTCTTTGAACGGAATAAAATCGAAGCTCTACTTCTACAGTGAAACACCAAACACCGATGGCCGTCACTGGCATTACGTTCAGGGCGAGCCAACTATCTGGTAATCGATAAACAAAAAAATAAATAGCCTTAAGGCTATTTTTTTATTGCTCAAGCTTGCGTTTAATTAATAAAATTATAGTCAGCTCATATTAAGAAATACATTTCTTATATGTCTTGTGTTATACTAAATTAATCTATTTGACCCATCATTTTAGGAGCATATCAATTATGAAAAACGAAAAACTGAGTGCGATTTTGAAACAAGCTCTATCTGACATTGAACAAGCTAATTCATTAGAAGATATCAATGCGGTGCGAAACCGCTATTTTGCCAAGAAAAGCGAACTGGCCTCACTCGGATCATTAATCAGCTCTCTCCCTGACGAAGAAAAGAAAGATTTTGGCCGCGAGATGTACGAGACTAAGACGCAAATCGCTTCCTCTCTCGATGAAAAGAATCAAAAATTAGCCGCTTTGGAACTCGATAAGAAGCTCCAGAGCGAAGCCATCGATATTACATTGCCTGGTCGAGGGGCAAATCTCGGAGCGAGAAACCCTTTCCATATCATCATCGATGAAATCACCGATATTTTCTTGGGGATGGGCTACACCGTCGCCGATGGCCCTGAAGTGGAAAGCGACATGAATAATTTCGAACTCTTGAATATTCCCCACGATCACCCTGCTCGCGATATGCAAGATAGCTTCTATATTGATGAGAATACCTTATTAAGAACCCACACCTCCGCGGTGCAGGCTCACGAGATGCAAAAATACAAAGGCCAACCCATTCGCGTTATCTGCCCCGGAAAAACCTTTCGCCGCGATGATGACGATGCCACTCACTCCCATCAGTTCGCTCAGATTGAAGGCTTAGCCATCGATAAAAATTTAAATATTGGCAACTTAAAGTCCACTCTTGAACTCTTTGTGAAGAAGATGTTTGGCGAGAAGCGCGAGATTCGCCTCCGCTCCTCTTACTTTCCTTTTACTGAGCCGAGCGTTGAAATCGACATCACCTGCGCCAATTGCGGCGGCAAAGGCTGCCCGATGTGCAAAGATACTGGCTATATCGAAATCCTCGGTGGGGGAATGGTCAATCCTCGCGTCCTGGAATTAAATGGTTACAATCCTCGCGAATATTCAGGCTTCGCCTTTGGCGTCGGCATCGAAAGAGTCGCGATTCTCCGCTACGGAATTGATGATATCCGCAAATTCTACCAAAATGATGTGCGCTTCCTCCATCAATTCAAAAAGAGATAATCTCGAAAGGCAATAGCAATATGTTAGTTAGTATAAAAAATCTTAAACAATTCATCTCCTTAGAGGGACTATCTCCCAAAGAAATCGCTGATCGATTAACTTTTTCCGGCGTCGAAGTGGAAGAAGTGGTGACGCTTGCCAGCGGAACTGATCTCGTCATCGGTGAAATCGTCGAATGCCTCCCGCATCCCGATAGCGATCACCTCCATGTTTTAAAAGTCGATATGGGAGCCAAATATGGCGTCAGTCAAATCGTCTGTGGCGCGCCTAACGCTCGCCTAGGATTAAAAGTTATCGTCGCTCGCGTCGGAGCAAAGCTCCCTCAAATCGAAATCAAAGAAGCCAAGATTCGTGGCATCCCTTCCTCGGGAATGTGCTGCTCTTTGCTCGAGCTTGGCGTCGATAGTAAATATCTTTCCAAAGCTCAATTAGAAGGAATCGAAGAGCTTCCTGCTGATGCGCCAGTCGGGGAAGAAAAAGTCTTGGAATACATCGGTTACGATGATGTGATTTTCAATCTCAAAATTTTAGCCAATCGCCCCGACTTATTATCGGTTTTCAATATCGCTCGTGAACTCGGTGCGATTTTCTCTCGCCCTGTCAGCATTCCCGAAGTGGAGCCGATGGCGAATTTTGAGACCGAATTAAATGTCGGCTCAGCCACGAAAGCATGCACTCAGTTCGCTGGCAAAGAAATCCGTGGAATTGTCACTCAAAAATCGCCTGTCTGGCTGCAAGAACAGCTGTCAGGTTTAGGAATACGAAGCATCAACAATATCGTCGATATTGGCAACTATGTGATGATGATGACTGGTCAGCCACTGCACATGTATGATGCCGACAAGTTAAAAAAGAAAGAGCTCATCGCTCGAGATGACTATCAAGGCTCTTTCGTCGCCCTCGATGAAAAGACCTATGAGATCATTCCTGGAGATATCGTTATCTCCTGCGATAAACAGCCCAAATGCTTAGGCGGCGTGATGGGCGCTTTAGAATGCGCGGTTGATGAAAAGACGAAGAATATCTATATTGAAGCCGCTTCCTTCAAAGGAGCCAGCATTCGCCACACCTCTAATCGCCTCGGCTTAGTGAGCGAATCATCTTCGCGCTTTGTCAAAGGCACCAATCATTTCCAAGCCGCTTTTGTCTTGGAATATGCGACCAAATTGCTCAGAGAGATCGGCGGAGCTAAACACTACAGCAACGTGGTGGAATATCAGAGCGAAGAGCAAAAAGATCAGCGGATTATCTCCGATGTCAAAAATATCAACGCTAGATTAGGTACTACCTTTACTGGCAAGCAAATCAAAGAAGCCTTAGAGAGACTCCATTTCCAAGTGATGTTAAATGTCACGGGGTATTTCATTGCCGTAGTCCCCGCTTGGAGATTAGACATCGTTTCAGAAGCTGACTTAAGCGAAGAGGTCATTCGCTTGCTCGGATACAATAATGTCCACTCTATACTTCCGAAATTGGACGCGAAAGTCGGCATCTTGACTGCTCCTCAGCAAAGATTGAGACAAGTGCGTTATTTCTTGCTCGATCGCGGGCTCGACGAATGCCTGACTTATTCTTTAATCAGCAAGAAAGAAAAGGATGCCTTTAATTTATTAAATCAAGAAGATCACTACGTCATCATGAATCCCTTAACGGATGAGCACGAAGTGATGAGGACTCACGTCGTTCACAGCTTATTAAAAGCCGCCTCATTTAACGCGGCTCGACAGAATAAAAACCTCGCTTTCTTTGAAGTGTCAAATGTGGAGAGCAAATCCTCCCGCAGCGACCATCTGGCGATCGTCTTGCTCGGATGCGATGAGCAGCGAAGCCTACTAGAGAAGATTCCTTACGATTTCTATCACATCAAAGGAATCGTCGATCAGCTGATGTCATTGCTTGGCATCGAGCTTTCCCGCTATCGCTATCAAAAGCTCGCCAATCACCTCGATGAACTCCATCCGGGAAAATCCGCGGCGATTGTGTTCCAAAATCAGATCGTCGGCGTCTTAGGTGAACTCCATCCTCAAAAAATTGAAGAGTACGGATTTGGCAAGTCAAATGCCGCGGTGC
>Ga0116170_10004562_pt1 | contig 12619 bp, 6 predicted proteins | sample AD_JPNHW1_MetaG_FD_89797 | JGI IMG/M metagenome (GOLD analysis project Ga0116170, IMG submission 89797) | Active sludge microbial communities of municipal wastewater-treating anaerobic digesters from Japan - AD_JPNHW1_MetaG | ecosystem: Engineered > Bioreactor > Anaerobic > Digestate | place... | reverse complement strand
CCCCCGAAGGGGCAGAACCGACCGACTTGTATGCGGATAACATCAAGTATGGCGTTCTCATCTCCGCGGAAACCCTTAAGCTCACGATTGAGCACTATGCGACTCCGGTGGAGTTCTACCCCTGTGACGGCCTTGTCGTTCAGGACGGCGTTATGATCACCGGTCAACCGCGGCAGTCTTTCGGTCTTGTGTATCGCACCAAAATCGGCAATGATCTCACTCCCGAGAGCGGGTATAAACTGCATCTGGTTTACGGCTGTAAAGCCGGCGTGGCCGAGAAAGGCTATAACACCATCAACGACTCTCCGGAAGCAATCGTGTTCAGCCGCGAAGTTTCTACTCTTCCGGTCGTGCTGGAAGATGGCAGAATCACTGCTCAGTTGATAATCGATTCCAGAACAGCTGACGCCGCTGGCTTGGCTGCGCTTGAAGATCTGCTCTTTGGTACCGCGGACAGCGATCCGGAACTCATTGACCCGGATGAAGTTCTCAGAATGGTTCTCCTGCAGGCAATCGTTGCTCCGGCTACAGTGAGTAAAGAAACAGGTAATACCCCTGCTGACACGCAGCAGTTTACCTGCAAAAACAAGAATAATATTGATATCCCGTGCACATGGTCTCTCGAAGATGGCGCAAAATCAAGCATTTCTTCGGACGGCCTGTTGACAATTGCAGCCGACGAAACCGTTGGCGACCTTACGGTTACCGCGACGCCGCTTGACATCCATGTTGCTCCTGAAACCGCAGTGGTTACAATTACTGCCGGAACCTGAGTTTAACTCGGTAAAACACAGACACTATAATGAGAGTACCCTCACGATTGAAGAGATCCGTTAAAACCGCGGACAGGCGTAATGGCAGTGCCACCGGATATCGTGAGGGTATTTCTATTTTTTAGTGAAAGGAGACAAACTATCAATGGCACTCGTAATAACGAGTTATTTTATTTAAAATTTAAAGGAGGAAATTCCCCATGGTAAACCAGAAAATCACATATTTAAATCTCGATGGTATCGAGTGCGTAGACACGTTTGCATTTAACCTCGGTCAACAGGACTTTGTCCGCCTTGAACTCCGCTATCAGCCGGGAATCCAAAAATGCTATGAGAAGCTCATCGCTGACAACAATCTTGAGGCAGCGTATGACCTTTTAACAGACCTTGTTCAAACATCGTACGGCGTTCGTGAGGGCAATTCGTTTGTTAAAAACAGGCGAATCAACGGCCGCGATACTCGTCCGGACCTGGCGAATTTCGCGTTTCACCCTGCGTTTGAGCAGTTGATGGTCGACCTGATGGGTGATTCGAATGTCCTGCTCGGCTTCTTCCGTAATTTAACGAATGTTCCCATGTCGGATGCTGACTTTGCGCGGATGGCAGCTGCTATTAAGGCAGAAGAGGCCGATCCCAGTTTACAGTTGGCGGTTGCTACAGAAGACGATGCTACCCGTTTCACTCCGGTACTTCCGGAGGGCCCTACCGAGGTAGGAATCGACCTTGCGGCAGGGGCTGACATGGGCGAAGGAGCCGAAAAGCCAACCGATAAAAAATAAGAAGCGGGAGGGTTAATCAATGTTGATAATCACGCGCCCAGAGGAAGAGCTGTTTAATAACGTAACGGAAACATACTATACCGGTGATGCGTTTACTCTTTCTCTGGAGCACTCCCTAATATCAATTAGTAAGTGGGAGGCGCAATACAAACTACCTTTTCTCAAACTGGTTGATAGTCTTGGCCAGACAAAACATCAGGCGAAACTCCTGTTCTACGTTAAATGTATGAGCACTAAAGGAGAAATATCCGACGATGTAATAGTGCGGCTTAGAGCCGACGACTTTAAGAAAATCAGCGAATATATTTCAGATACGCACTCGGCAAGTATATCATCAGGCCCTGCAACCTCACGTAAAGGCGGTAAAGCAGTTACCTCTGAGAGAATATACGCATTAATGGCCTGCTATCACATCCCGGCTGAGTATGCCAGGTGGCATTTAAACAACCTTTTAATGGTTATTAACATATGCGCAGAAATGAACGATTCAGATCCAAAAGGTAAAAAAAAGAATAGGTCTGACCCCTCAGCAACGGCTGCGTACTATGAACAAAACGAACGGCTTAGAAAAGCCGGAGTAGCCCTGTAACAAAAATTATATTTTTAAAGGAGGTGTTGTTATGGCTAAGTTTTCGATGAGTCCAAAAACAGGACCTACGGAACACTTTTTCAAGCATGCTATCGGGTATAGCCCGAGATCGATTTTTGAGAAATGGGGAAAAATGGGTGTGTCTGCACTGGCTGCAGCAACACCTCGTGAAACTGGAAAAACAGCAGAATCTTGGAGATATGAGATCCAGAACGCTAGAGGCAACTGGTCCTTAACCTTTTTCAACGATAATGTTGTCAATTATGTGAAAATCGCTATAATCATACAGTATGGACACGCGACCAGAGGGGGTACCTTTGTTCCAGGTGTCGATTATATCAACCCAGCGATCACTCCCATATTTGATGGCTTAGAGGCAGAACTGAATAAGGAGTTGGATAGGTTATGAGCACGAATGTCGACAACAGAGTCGTTAATATGGATTATAATGGAGGCAAGTTTGATGCTGGCGTTACCCGTAGCCAAAAAGCATTTGAGTTGTTCAAAACGGCCATTGAAGGTGGCGGAGAGGCAATCAAAACCGCCATAACATCCATTGATAACAAATTATCCGCAAAAGGAATCGCCATAGCCACTGTTATTTATCGAATGACCGATGCTGCGATTTCCGGATTTAAGAAACTATCAGACCAATTTATCAAGTCCCCAATACACGATGGCTTCTCCGAATACGAGAAAAAAATGGGGGCTTTATTCAACATATTTAATGCTGTTAAGTCAAAAGGCAGCTCGTTTGATGATGTTCAGAAGTCTGTTAAGATGTTGAACGAGTATTCCGATAAAACAATATATAACTTTGGGCAGATGGTCCAAAACTTCCAGAGATTTACAACCCAAGGTAGGTCTTTAACACAAGCAGGTGGTATAATCACCGGTTTAAGTAATTTAGCCGCCTCGGTTGGTGCAGATAATGAAGCACTTTCCCGTGCCACATATCAGATGAGCCAGATGAATGGCGTTATGAACTTGATGGACTATAGCTCGTTAGCCAACACAAACATCGCATCCGAAAAGTTTAGGGACACGATGATTGAGGTCACTAAAGAGTCGGGCCGAATGATGCAACTTTATAACGGCAAAGAGGAAAGTAATTCAGCTGCTGACTATTTCGAAAAAGCAACAAAGAACGGCATGAAGTTCCGTGATATGATCAGCGATAAGGTGTTCACTGAAGCTGACTTCACAGAAACAATGCGTCGTTTCTCTATAGAGACAAACGCAACCCAAGAAGACCTCGATAAGCTAAGGACCTCATTTGAAACCGTTTCAAAAACGGAGGCCATATCACCCGACATGCTTCAAAAGCTTAAAGACGTGAAAGCCGATACAGGTGGTTTTGCTGATGAGATGGTTCGTGTTTCGCATGTTGGTGGAAAAACCATATCCTCTTTGAATGGCGTGGCAACTTCCTCTATGTCTGTAGATGAATACCTCAAAAAGGCTAAAGAACAGGGCCTTTCGTTCGAGCAAATGGCTAAAGATACAAACTTCACAGTGGGAGACCTCCAAGAGACACTCGATAGGCTCAGTGTGTCAAGGGGGATGTTCGATGCTGCGACACAGGTGCGTTCCTTTAGCCAAATGATGACAACCTTAGCAGAATCTATTGCTTCTGGTTGGGGCGATACGTTTGAAAACATCTTTGGTAATCTTGAGCAAAGCACTGCTCTCTGGTCTGGGTTGACCCAAGCAATTACTGATATGATTGCCCCGCTACAAGACAATCTGAATAAAACACTTGCATATTGGAACGCAATGGGCGGTCGAGAGGCTGTCATTCGCGGTTTAGTCAATGTGTTTAATGCGTTAGCGGATGTTGTGCGGCCGATTGTGCGAGCTTTTAAAGCTGTTTTTACACCATTAACGGGAGAAACTCTGGTTGTTGCCTCAAAACGCTTCCAGAACTTTACTGAAAAACTGCGTCCAAGTAGAGGTGTAGTCGAAGGTATTGCTAAGGCATTCTACATTCTTTTCCATGCAGTTAAATTAGTTAAAGACATCTTTGTTGGTGTTATCAGAATTATTTGGGCTATTATAGAGCCTCTTAAGGCTTTTAAACCAGTCGTAAAACAAATTGGCGATATGTTTAAAGACTTCTTCGTCAACCTTGGCTTAATTTCATCAGATGGCTCTGCCTCTGCTGGGATTATTACGTTATTGACGAAGGCCGCTGCTAAACTTTCGGAAGTGTTGATACTTTTGACTGGAGGCGGATTAAAACTGTTCGCAGAGGGACTGTCCGGTATTACTGGTTGGTTAAAACCTGCGACGGATGCGTCTGGTCTCACTGTTAAACAACTCCAAGAAATCGCGGATCAAGCTAAAAACTCTGGGCAAACAGTCCAAGAGGCTGCTAGTATGTTCCTTAGTGCGCAGGGAGTTGATGTTAGTTCACAAGCACAAATGATAGACAACATTGCGGCTTCTGTCGCAAACCTTAACAATACAACTGGAAAAACAAAAACCAAATTCGGAGAATGGTTGAGCAACTGGACAGAACTTCTTCCAAAGTCCTTTGAGGATGTCATGAGAATTTTTGAGGACATAATATCATATAAATTAGTCACAGTTGCTACTCTCGTTGGCGATAGTATGGCCAGAGCCATAAATGCGATCATTAGTCCGATTAAACAGACGCGCCCTCAGATGATTACGGCTACTGTCTTAACACTTGCCGCAGGTATTTGGATACTAGCGTCTGCTATAAAGAAAATATCAAACATACCAACTGAAGAGTTAGCGACAGGTCTTGTTGGTTTAGGCGCTACACTATGGATGGTGAGTAAGTTCCTTGGTGCTTTCTCCGAGCAAGTGGAAAATCTTGACGTTAAAGAGTTGCTAGCTATGAAGGGTATTCTCAAAGCCGTATCCTTAGCAGTTATTACTATGGCGTTTAGTTTAAAACTCCTTGCTGGAGCAGATCCCACAGGAATCATAATTTCGACTATTGCAATGATGGTTCTCTTGCAACATATGGTAAAACAACTCGATAAACTCAGTAAGATGTCCAATCCGGAAAAAGCCGGGGACATACTTGAGACAATCGGTGTCGCCGTTCTGAAAATGGGCATCGGTCTTCGTGTCTTAGCAAATGCTAACGTTGTTAAATTAGCAGCGTCTGTTGGTCTGTTACTTTTCGTGTTGAAGAGAGTTACCGGGATGATGGACCATATGAGCGGTATGGATACTAGCAGCATTAAACCATTACGAGCAATGACTGTGGCGATTTCTGTAATAGCCATTGCTATGAGAGTGTTAGCATCTGCGCCCGTTGGCGGCTCTCTTGCTGCTTCGATACTCATGAACGTCATAATGAAGAACATGACAAAAATGCTTGGCCAACTTGCTGGTCTCGGAAACCTTAATCAAGCTGTAAAATCATTCGGCCAACTTGTTGTGACTCTTTCTGTGCTTGTGAGCGCGCTTTCTTTACTGGCTTTGTCAGATATCGGTTCTGTCTTAGCGGCTGGTGGTGCTATTTCCTCAGTCATGAAGTCTGCTGTTAAGATATTTAAGAAAATACCCTCAGATCCGGGTAAACAAGTAGAACAGTTTAGAACAATAATCGGGGCAGTGTCTCTCTTAACAGGAGCGTTAGCCACCCTGGCAAAATCAAAACTGTCCAGTATATTCGCAGCCGTAATAGCGATTAAAATCATATTGCGGATCCTTATCAAAACACTCAAAGATATTCCAGCCTCAGGCGCTTTAAAAGGCATAAAAAACATGTCTATTGGTTTAGCCCTCATCGCATCTGGCTTGGCTATTCTAGCGACACAGAGTCCTGGTAGAGTGTTAATGGCTGCAATCGCGCTTAGGATGGTTGTGAAGACCGTCGGAAAAGCATTTGATGAAGTTAATAAATTCAATATCACACATAAGAAAATCTTAGCGTTCACTGGCGGTGTCGCTTTGATAGCAGTAGGTCTTGCTGTTCTTGCTGCTAATCCCTATGGAAGACAAATTAGCGCGGGTATAGCATTGGGTATAGTTGTAAAGACGGTTGGTACTGCACTACAGAAAATAAAAGGATCAACTGTCGACAACAAAACAATTTTGATGTTCACTGGTGGCGTTTCTTTGCTTGCTGTAGGGCTTTCAATACTGGCCTTAAACACGTTTGGGCGTCAGATTTCAGCTGGTATTGCTCTAGGTCTTGTTGTTATGGCAGCTGGTGCAGCATTAAAACTTGCGTCAAAAACCAAAGTTGATGCTATGACAATATTGGCGTTCACTGGAGGATTGGCTCTTTTAGCTGTCGCTATGTCCACATTAAGCACTGGGACAAACGGACTTATTGCCGCCGTGGGTATGTCTATCGCTTTGATTGCATTAGCAGGAGCGATTAAAATCATTGGTGAGAGTTCTGTAGATGCTTTAATGGTTTCAGCTGCTTTGTTGCTTGTTGGTGCCGCGATGGTTGCATTAGGGTATGGGCTAACTATGTTAGCTAAAATTCCTTGGGACACACTTCTACCTAATCTCGCGATTCTTCTTGTTTTTCTTGCCATTTTAGCAGTTGCCGCATTGGTGCCGGGACTTGCAGAGGGTTTATTACTTGTAGGTGCTGGAATAGCATTGATTGGTATTGGGGTCGCTGGGCTTGGTGCCGGAATACTTATGGGCGTCATAGCACTTGAAAAATTCTTAACATTAGTGGCGTATTCTCCACAGATATTCAAAAGCGCCGCTGATAACATCGGGGTTGTATCAGAATCGCTAATACAGATTGCGATCGGGGTCGGCAAAACACTAGGCGTCGTAGCGACTATGGTTGTTGGTATGATAGTATCAGCACTTATAACCTTGATAACTGAACTCGGTAAGCATGCCGGGACACTTGCCTCTGCCGGAATGCAGTTAATAATTGCTTTCCTTAAAGGCATTGTTGAATATGTTGACGAACTCGTTGCTGTTGGTGTGCAGATAATAGCTCAGATATTATATGGTTTAGCACAAGCGATGCCGATGCTTATGGACGCGGCTGTTCAATTACTCCTTTCCTTTTTGTCGGGTCTCGTTGATGCGCTTGATGAATACTATCAGAAAATTATAGATATTGAATGGAACCTTGTTTTAACAATCGTTAAAGGTTTAGCCATGGCAGTTGAAAAGAGCTTGACTAAAATCAAACAAATCGGCGGGGCCCTTTACAGTGCTTTTATAAAAGCGATTGTTCCAGGAGGGGAGGGTTTTAGTGACGCTGTGGCGGGCCTTGTCTCTGATCTTGACGGAATGATGGTTAAAATGGAATTCGGCGTGTCTTCTATAGAAGGTATTGCTGATGTAGCTGCTAATGCAGCCCCAAACATCGAAAAATTGGGCGGTGCGATGAGTGGAATTAAGGATGCATTCGGCGATTGGACATCAGCTAAAAATGCCGTTAAAGGCGGCGGATTTATGGACATGTTGGGTCTTGGCAATCTTGGTATGGGCGGCGAAGGAAACACAATTGATGCCATAGATGCAGATTCGCTGTTTCCTGATAAAGACAGTGACTTTGGTAAATCCACAGGTGAAGCGATACCGGAGAACGTTGCTGCTGGATATGAAGATGGCTCTAAAAAGGCCGGAAAGAAAGAAAAAGAGGCCACTGAGAAGATGGTCGAAGAAGGTATCATTGACCCATTATCGGAAGAGGGTAAACAGGCGAACTTGGTTGCATATGCCCTTGGAGCGGGCGTTGTTGATAGTGTCGTTGCCGGAATGACGGCGACTGTTCCTAAATACAACTCTGGCAATCTAGCGGGTGTGTTGACATCTCTATCGAAAGGTGTGTCAAAGAACTATCTTGAAGAGGCCACTAAAGCAGCTAAAGATGCTGAAGAACTCGCCGCAGCGCAAGCACTTGACGATGCTGACCAGGGCGTTATTAAAGCATATGAAGCGATACAAACAGAACAATGGAATGAAGCACGTAAAAAAGCATTAGAAGAAGCCGAAAAGACAGGGGGCGCTATACCCGAAGCATTCATGACTCAAGAAGAGAAGTGGAAGGAAGCGGCGAAGAAGATGTCTAAGGCGGAGTATGATGCTTTGGTCGAATCTCAAAAGAAGCCACGTGCCGCCTTAGTTAAAATTAAACAAGACATCGCTAACCTAACTGAAGCAGAAGCGGATACTTTCTTAAAAGAAACCTGGATTGGCGGCGTAATCGGCTCATTGAACGAGCTGCATGTTGCTACTGGTCCTGTCAAAATCGCCCTTGATGGCGTGAACGCTGTTGTTGAAAAGTTAGCGGGAACAATCGAGGAATCAGAAATCTCCGCCACTCTTGGCACTGTTGCAAGAGGATTTAATGTCCTTGGTAAAGTGGTGCCAGAGATGAGCGAGATAACGAGCGCCCTTGGCGAATTCTCGTTAGCACTCTCTGAAATAGGAACCACTGGAGAGTCTAGTACTCTAGTGTTATACAAAGCCTTAAGTGCTCTAGGTTCTGCATTACTTGATATTGCAATCGCAAAATTCCGTCAGATCGTGGACTTGTTAGGGCAAATTGCTGAAACAGCTGCTAGTGGTGCAGTCGAACTCATAACCACATCTGCTCAGGTTGCCGTTGACCTCGTAATTGACATATCCAGTTGGGTGTTGAAGGGCGGGGATGAAAAACTACCAGACCTTGGCCAGATAATGGGTAAACTGGTAGACTCAGTTGGTGGTGCAGCAGTGGGTGCGGGCGCGAGTCTCGCTGATGCCACTATAGGTGGTTTTATGGATGTTTTTGGTCTAGGTGCGTTTAAGGGTGTAGTTAGTGCCTTTACTGGAATGTTTGGCACGCTCGGAAAGATGGCCACATCTGCCCTCGGGCAACTTATACCTATGATTTATACAGCGGTTAAAAACTTGACTAAAAAACTGATGCCGGATTGGGCTGTCGCATTTACGGGTTCGTTCCAAAAGATATTTAAGAAGTTCTTTAATAAACTCTTTGGTGAAGGATTGTCTGGGGACGAAGGAGCTAAGTGGTTCCGTGAACATGGTGCACAATTAGGCGAAGTATATGTTGAGGGGCTAAACTCAGCAAGCGATGGAAATGGCGACCTCGTGGATGAGACCGGAAACTGGCTTGATGATATAGCCGAGAAACTTAGAAACTCTGGTAGCCTCTTTGGGGCGCTTGCTGGAGAACTCGTTCAGGCTTTTGCCGATGCATGGAAGGGCTTTGACGAGTGGTTTACAGATATAGGCACAAGCATAACAGGTCTTATTAGCGCAGGCGCATCAGGAAATACCGCTGCTATATGGGATTGGATAATGGATTTCTTCTACAACCTAACGGACGGCTTCTTAGGTAAGAAGATAGATGTAAACAACCTTGGAGACAACATTCCTGGTTGGATATTGAGTGATAATGGAGAAATAGCTGCTGGGGTACGCAAATTCATTACCCTACTGTTTAACATCCTAACACTTGGTATTTTCACGAAGGGCGAAGACGCCATTTTCTTAGGTAAATTAATGAACGACCGTGTTGTTGCAGGTTTAGCAGATACCCCTCAAGAGGCCCTTTCTCAGATTATATCGGGGATTCTATCTTCTCTGTTACAGTTTATCGGAGCAATCATACCCGACCTTATTGAGTTGGGTGCAGAAGTAACAGTGGCAATATTCAACGGTATGTTAGACTTTATCCGTCAGGGTGACTTCTTTAAGATTATAGGGGCCATATTTGAGGGATTGTGGAACGGGTTTATAAAATCCGAAACAAGTATATGGGATATTGGTTGGTCTATTGCTAAAGCGCTCTGGGAAGGCTTCCTTGTGATGCTTGGCATACACTCACCGAGTAGACTATTTAAAGGTGCTGTCTGGTATATCGTAGAAGGAATAGTGGATGGGGTTAGCTCTTTTGCCACAGCGCTATGGGATGCTGGCGTTAATCTTGCTAAAAGTCTCTGGGAAGGGTTTAAAGACTTCCTGGGAATCAAATCTCCGTCAAAGATGTTCGCTATTGGTGGACAATACTGTATCGATGGTATAGCCAAGGGGCTAGATGATACAGAACCTGTTGACCAGGCGATGTCTGCCCTAGCAAGGGCGATGGAACAAGGAATGTATCTCGTAGAGGACTATAGTCCAACAATCACACCTATCATCGACCTCAGCGAGGTTAGGGATAGGGCCAAATCAATCGAGGGGTTATTTAATGGCGTTGAGTTAAGTAGTGATCTTGCGTCTGTAGCTGTGGAACGCCAAAATAGGACAAAAACAGGCACAGATGATGCAACAGGTGATGATGGTGGCGATTTGAATTTCTATCAGACAATCAATGCAAACACACCGCTCACTCCTAGGCAAATTTATAGGTCCACAGGTAACTTACTCGAGATTAAGAGGGAAAGGTTGAAGAAATAATGGCAGTTATAGCATTGCAGGTCGGTAGTGTTTCTATAAGTCTTACAAAAGGTTTCGAAGAACAGGGCTTTGCCGTAACTGATATTACCGGCCTTTCAGAATACGGAGAGCATAAGATGGGAGTCCCTGGTAGCAATGAGATCGTAATAAGCGGTGTTATTCTACCGGGGGCTAACCCCGTTTCAGTTCGTTCATATCTGTATGGCTCTATGAATCCATACAAACCATTTATATTGCAGGTATTTCATAACAATGGGGCACAATATCAAGCAACCGCAAAAATTAAATCCATTAGAACAGATATTAACTCAAATCCGACGGGCATTACCGTTACTTTATTGAAATACGGTGGGTGGTATGGACCGCCCATTATAAAACAGTTATCTTCGGGCATTCAGGATACGTTGACGGGAACTTTCGAATGTGTATCTCCCGTCGCACTTGATATACAACTCTTAAGTTATTTTTCCCCTAACAACCTTACGAATAGTACGTTTGAGATTACTATCGGAACGACCGCTTCTATAAGAGCCGAACTCGGTCTTGTGAATCCAATAATTCAATCATTCTCAACGGGCTTAAACGAGGGGTCTATTATCCGATTAGACATAAGTCAAGATTATCATGCGACGCTGCTTGTGTACGGACGAATATATGATCTTCCTGTGTTAGGTAATGTTGATAACGGTATGGTACCAGTATCCACGAACCCCGTCATACTACTTACATCATCGCTGCCAACTGGTTGTTTGGCACGTGTGGTCTTTAAAACAAGACAAACATTTTTAACAATATAGAAGGAGGTGGATTTATGCCCCGTATTACAGGTATTCGTATTGGCGATTTAGCGTTTCCATTTTACGAAGATACAACCAGTGGATATATTATAAAGAAACTCACGGGGATCGGCGATCTATCATACGAGCATGCTGAGGTTGCGTATAATGAATTTTTTACGCATGGCGGCGGCCGAGATATTATTGTAGTAATCGGGATTAAGCCAACTTTTGATTATCATAGTGTCAGGCGTCAAATAGCTAGGGTTGTCCCTCTTGATATAGACATAACCCTTATCGTGCAAATAGACTTCAGGGACTATGCACAGACTTCTTGCCGAGTTAGAAATGTTGTTTTTGACTTTTCAGAGAAACAACCTACTGTGACCTTAGACCTAACATCTGAGGACACATGTTTAAAATGGGTTGAGGCTGTGTCGATCACCGGTTTGCCCTTTGGTCTTAGTACCCAACTACCAGCGATAACCCATGACTATACACCAGCTGTTGTTACGATACACCTTGTTTCTCCGATGGCAGCATGGTACCGTATATATTTATCGTCAGATTATCTTAGTATAAACACCTCTATTCTTGCTAAAAACTGCGGGATAGAAGAAATTCCGGAAGATACGACAATCGAGATAGATTCCAATGACGAAACATTTGGTGTTTATCTTGTGCGTCCAACCTTTCCTGATGCTGAAAAACGTCGGATTAATATCGAGACCGCCTGTGAACTTGGTGAGGCCGGCTTTAAATTTATTCCGAATGAACCAATGATTGTCCAAACGACTAAGATACCATCTGGGTTGAGCGGAGAACGCATTGATTTAACGTGCTTTCCATTAGTTTCGGGGGTGTAAATAATGGTATTTCAACCACGGCAAATAAAATGTATTCAAATCCGGCAAGAAGAGGGTATTGCGCAACCGTATAACTCTTTCTTCGTAACTAAACCGCTGGCTGTTAAGTGTAAACAAAATCGCTTTGGAGGAGGCGACTTTGAAATAACGCTTCCATATAATCAGCGAAATGTTTACTTGTTTAGTAATATTGAAACCATCCCTACATTTATTGCTATGGGGTTTTCCCTTGAAACAGCATGGGATTCAGAGATAGTATCAACAAAACCGCATCCGATGCCAATGGCAGTTGAGACATATCTCGAAAACCATAATCGAGAGGAGGAACCGGAGGAACATACAATAACGATTAGTGGCCGCGGTGTCTTAGATGTGCTACTTTCGAATAAAGTTGTTATGCCAAGAATGATATACGAGGATGAAGACGGATTTTTACCCTGGGATCTTCTAATCGATTTGT
>Ga0116170_10004560_pt1 | contig 12623 bp, 7 predicted proteins | sample AD_JPNHW1_MetaG_FD_89797 | JGI IMG/M metagenome (GOLD analysis project Ga0116170, IMG submission 89797) | Active sludge microbial communities of municipal wastewater-treating anaerobic digesters from Japan - AD_JPNHW1_MetaG | ecosystem: Engineered > Bioreactor > Anaerobic > Digestate | place... | reverse complement strand
CCCGGCTTCTTTGTGGATGGCGCCGGGCGGGTGGGCATAGCAACGATGACCCCCCAGGGAATGTTCCAGGTAGGAGGCGGAAGCCTGACCGTGCTGGCCAACGGGAAAGTGGGGATAGGTCTCTTTTCCCCGGCTGCCACCCTTGAGGTGCTGGAGACGAATACGGCAGAGAACGCTTTCATTGTAAAAGCCGGCACCTCGTCTGATAATTCCTACCTGACAGTTTCCACCTCCGGGGTGGTGGCAGTACGCGGATCGCTGGTCGGGGCGAAAACATGGCAGCGCATAAGAAAGATAGAGCTGACGAGTTTTGGCAACGATCTGACTTTTTCCGGCCTTGATACGACCGAGAAAGAGTACAAGCTTGTAGTCCGGATGGTATACGATGGCAGTTCCTGCAGCAATCCCGGCTACAATGAGCTTGCCTTGTCAGCCAACAACATTAGCGGGACAGGCTACAACTACATCACTCATATCTCCTCTTCGGATAATGCCGGCGCCTCGCAGTGGGTTACTCACACGATAAATTCCGGCAATATGATCCTTGGCCGGTACAGCAATGTGACCGGCCATGTCACTATGGCGGAGGGGACGCTCCTGGTTTCCTCCAGTATGGCCATGGCCCAGGTATATCAGGGCAAATGCCACACTTATACACAGACCTCTGGTTATATGCACCGGGCCCATGAGGTTTATGCAACCATGATCCCGGGCTCCGACTCGGGACCGGGGGAGATCAAGGTGAAGACGAGTCCCGCCAGTACCAATTGCTTCGGTGCGGGGAGCTACGCGGAACTGTGGGCTTTTAGATAAAGGAGGCTTATCAGGTGTTTGACTGTCCGTTTGATAAGCCATGAAGATAAGAGATCTGACTGCCGCCGCAATGTTGAGCCTGCTGCTCGCGCAGGGCGCGGCGGCTATAAAAACGGGAGCTGACGGGGTCGCCGTGCTGGGCGACGGCCTGGAGTATTCCGCCGGGGCGGTCGGGCAGTACCATGCCGCCAACGGGGGAACCGCGGTGGACGGCGCGCTGGGCGGCGTGGCCTACAGTTCTTCCAGCTTCGACAGCGTGCAATTGGAATCCGGGTTTTACTCCCGCATGGTCAACCCCCAGGCGAACGTCTCGGTAGACTCCCCGGAGATCAGCAGCTACACGCTTTTGCTGGCCGATCAGAACGACAATCCTGACGGAACTTCCTACGATGTTTTTATCTCAACCTGGAACAGCGCCGACCGCTACATGAGCTACCGTTCCACCACCGGCGCGGAACTGGTGGAAGCGCTGTTCCCGAACACCAGCTATTATAATTTCGTGCTGGCTAATTACATGGAGGGGGATTATTCAGGTTTAACTCCTGTCACCGCCGTTACGCACGCCGCGCCTGTTTCCTCCGATACTTTCCGTTTTGCCGACGTGGGACATAATACCCTTAACCTGTCCTTTTCCGCTTTCGCGAATCCGGGCCCGGCCGACGGCGCGGCCTGGGCCCAGGCGGCGCAATCCCTGCCCGCTGTCTCGCAGCGTTACGGCCAGGCCGCCGTAATTTACGGCTCCCATGTTTTTGTTTCCGGCGGGTACGACGGGACTTACGCGTCCAGCGCCGTTTACCGCGCCGAAATGGGCCCGGCCGGGCTTTCGGCCTGGGCGCCCGCGGGCTTCCTGAAGGAGGCGGTTTACGGTCACCAGATGCTGGCCGCGCGCGGCCGTCTTTACATCGTAGGCGGTCACTCGCAGGGCGCCATCCTGTCCAAGGTCTGGTCGGCCGATCTTTCCACCGGCGGGGCGCCGGGCGCTTGGGAGGCGGAGACGCCGCTGCCTTTCCCGCTGTATTTCCACGCCGCGGTCCTGGCCGGGAAATGGATCCATGTTTCCGGCGGCTACACCACCGGAGGCGTTTCACAGCAGATCCGCTCCGCCACGTTCAATGAGGCGGGCGCCCTGTCCGCCTGGTCCAACACTTACAATCTCCCCGGCCCGCGTTACGCTCACGCCATGGTCAGCTTTGCCGACCGGCTTTATGTGGCCGGCGGCAGGGACGGCGCCCTGGCCAGGAGCGAGGTGTGGTGGTGGGATATGTCGCCCGGCGGCGCGCTCATAGCCGAAGCGGAGAATTACGCGTCCCTGCCCGCGCCGCGCTACGGCCACGCCATGCTGGCGGCGGAGAACGCGCTGTATGTTATCGGCGGCAATGACGGCTCCGGCGTCAGGCAGACGGTATTTATCAGCAGCGCGGCGGCATTAGCCGCGGACTCCGGCCCCTGGCGGGCGGCCGCCGCCGCGGGGCCCCTAAGGCAGTTCGCCGCCGGCGCGGCTTCCGGCGGCAGGTTTTACCTGGCCGGCGGTTCGGACGGGAATGCCCCGTCGAACGAAGTTTACGCCTCTGAGCCGGCAGGCACCCGGTATACGGTCGAAGCGTCTTCGGACGCGGCTTTCGCCGCGGAGCTGCGGACGTCGGGCTGGCTCAACGGCTATGACTGCAGTTTCGGCGACCTTAACCCCGGCGTAACTTATTACGTGCGGGTGAAAGCTATTAACCGACTGAATGTCCCCACCGTTTATTCCGCCGCCGCGTCCACGATAACATATTCGGCCGTGCCCGGTACCGCGGCGTGGAGCGAGGTGGGGGTAGCCAGCGCCAAAGTTCAATGGCTGGCTAACGGCAATCCTGCCGGAACGCAATATGAAGTGAAAGTTTCCAGCTGTACGGATTATAAGCCTTCGTGTACCCTGACCGACGTGGCCATCGGTCAGTCGCTGTCTTTTTCGGGCTTGCTGCCCAATACCACTTACTATGCAAAAGCCCGCGTCCTGAACTCTCCGGGCGGGCCTTCCCGGTTCGCGGACCTGCCCACGGCTTTCACCCTGTTCGATCCGGACATGGATAATTCCAGCCCCACCGTGTCCGGCCTTATGCTCGCTGCCGCCCTCTCCTGGCACAGCACCAATACTTTCGCCTGCGACATTGACTTTGCCGACAACCAGCAGACCGACTCCGGCCTGGACCGCTTCAGCCTGAAAACCTCGACCAAGCCGGATGACGCCGCCGGGAGCTGGACCGCCGGGGTTACCGGGATCAACAGCGGTTCCTATAGCCAGGATTGGACCATCCCGCAGGAAGTCTGGGAAGCGATGCGGGAAGGCACTTCTAATTATATTTCCGTAATGGCCTGGGACCGGGCGGAGAATACCACCACTTACCTGGACGTTTTCTCCGTGCTGAAAGACACCACCGCGCCGCTGATCTTCTCCTCTTACGAACCGCCGGCCGGCCGGCTTACCGAAGCTCCGGTGCCGGAATTGATAAGCGGCCTGCGCTTCGAGGACGCGCTGAGCGGCCTGTACAAGGCGCAGTACAGCGTAAGCCTGAACCCGAACAATCCCGACGCCGAGGTGATCGGCTGGACCACTATCGACGATCCCCAGCTGACGCAGGGGGCGACCTACTACGAACCTCTGGTTCCGTATAGCTTCGCCCAGCTGGCCAGCGCCGCGTCCAATTATTTCAGCCTGCGTGCCGTGGACGTGGCGGGCTCCACCTATACCTGGAACAAGGTTTTCGGCATCGGCAAGAACGTGAGCGGCCCCGCGGTGACCATAAGTTCGCCCACCGCGCTGCAGCTCTTCCTGTCAACTTTCGGCTACGTGGCGGGCGGCGCCGCGCCCAGCAACGGCCACGCGGTGCAGCGCAGCGAAGTTTCCCTGCGCGACCTGTTCCAGGGCAAGTTCTACACCGGCTCCGCTTTTACGGCGGACTCGCGCGTCTGGTTCAACGCCGCCGGGGCGGCCCCCGCGTTTAACTATATTTTCCAGAATCTCGCGCTGGTCAGCGGCCGCCAGTACCAGGTGGTGGCCCGCTCCTCGGACTCCGCGGGCGACTATTCGCAGACTTTCGCCACGCACACCTTCACTTATGACACCCAGGCCCCGGATACGCTGGTGCTGCTGCCCGGCCAGGACGCCGTTTACTCCGGCTCCTCCTTCAGCGGCAGCGCGGACGACCCCGCCGGCCTGTCCGCGGTTAATATCGCGCTGCAGCGGGTGGCCACCGGCAAATGGTGGGACGGCATGCTGGGCTGGAATACGCAGATCACCGCCGTTTCCGTAGTGAACCCGGTGCCCGACTGGTCTTATACTTTCCCGGCGCATTTGCGCGACGCGCTGGTGCACGGGGCTTCGTATTATATCACCGCTTACGCCGCCGACGGGGCTTCGCCGCCCAACGCCGGGGTCTTTAAGGTCTCCGGCTCCACCTTCGCCTATTCCGATACCACGCCGCCTCCGGCCACCCTCAGCCTGGCCGCCGGGGCGGGTACGCAGCGGGGCTCGGTGCTGCTGTCGTGGCAGACCGCCGGCGATAACGCCTATACGGGCTACCTGCCGCTGGGCGCTTACAAGATCTTCTACGCCACTTATACGCCCGCCCAGGTTTCCACCGCCGCGGCCCAGATCTCCATCTCCACGACGGGCCTCAACGCGGGCGCCACCCAGGCCAGGCTGGTCACCGGGCTGGAAGCCGGCGCGTCCTATTATTTCACGTTGTGGACCGCCGACGACGCGGCCAACTGGTCGCCGCTTTCCAACGAGGCTATGGCCATAGCCAATATCCTCGATTCCGGGGCGCTGACCGGCAGCGTGCTCGACGCCTCTACGCAGGCCCTGACCGGCGTGCTGGTGGAGGCGCTGGGCGAAACCGGCGCCGTAGAGGGCAGCGACTATACCAATACGCTGGGCAGGTACTCTATTTCCGGCCTCAGCTCCGCCATCCTTTCGGTGCGGGCTACGCTGACCGTGCAGGATATCGAGAGCATGGTTTCCAAGGACCAGGTGACCAACGGCGCCGGCGGGGTTGATTTCAGGCTGAGCGCCACTTACCAGCTGGCGGCTATTTCCGGCGTGATCCCGGCCGGCTTTATGCCGCAGCGCTATGCCGCGCCTTCCGGCGCGCGTTACACCACCAGCGAGGTGCGCGCGGAGCAGGGCCAGCCCTTCGCCGAAATTTACCGCCGGGGCCGGCGCATCGGGGCCGCGTTCGTGGACGCGAACGGCGGCTTCGAAGTGCCTAACCTGCTGCCGGCCACTTACGGCGTGCGCGTTTATAACGGCACGGACTTCAGTAAAATGGAAACGGTAAAACTGCGCCCCGGGGAGCGGTTCACCTTCACGCCCAAATTTGACCTCCTCAACAAGGACAGCGTGTTCGCCTACCCGAACCCCGTAAATGGTAAGTGGGTCTACGTCCACTTCTCGCCCGTAAATACGCTCGCCATTTCGGCGGCCCAGGTGGAGGTTTTTGATATAACCGGACGGCTGGTAAAGACGCTGAAGGATTATGAGACGGATAACACTTACAGCGGCGGCGGCAGCCGTTTCGCCTGGGACCTTTCCAGGGAGAACGTCGCCTCCGGGGTTTACGTGTTCATCCTGCGGATGCGGGGCGTTTCGGGCGAGGTCGTTAAGCCCGTCATCAAAAAGTTCGCGATAATAAGATAAAGCGGTTGTTTTGAAATAGCGGCTGCGGCGCAAAATACATATAATTAAAATCTATATTAATGGGAATACGGATACTTCTTAGCGCTTTCTTCTGCTTCACCGTCTGCACGGCCCGCGCGTGGGCGCAGGACGCGGCCAGCCTGCAATTTACCGTGGCGGCGCCCGACCCCGTGATGGCGGGGGAAGAGGTGCGGCTGCAGACGCTGGTCGTAAATACCGGCAGCCAGCCCTGGCCGCATGGCACCTATTACTGGTCCGGCGAAATTTACGCCCTTGAGGGCGATACCCGCAAATTCATAACGCAGACCGTTACCATTACCCCGCCCGAGGACGTGGCGCCTGGCGCCGCGCATGGTTCGCAGATCCCGTTCACCGTGCCGGAGAACATGCAGGGCCGCCGCCTGCTTTACCGGGTGTTCCTCATCAAGGACGGCAAACGCATACTGGAAACAGACTACAAGGGCTTCCAGGTCATAGAAAAGGAGTTCCGCCCGCCGGCGCCGCAGGATTTCAAGCTGGGAGGGGATATAACTTTCAGCTACAAGAATTCGAGCCGGGACGGCTGGGACGACCACCAGGGCGTGACCGCGGCCAATTTCGTGGGCAAGGTGCGGCAGTCCTCTTTCCTTTTCAATACCTACATTATCCATACTTATCACCGGCCCATAACCCCGTCGATAGTGCTGCTGAATTACTACGCGCCCTGGGGCAACCTGAGCGTGGGGGATATCTCCCCTACGCTGACGCCGCTGTCCATGGACGCGCAGGGCATGCGCGGAGTTTCGTATGAGCGCGCCAGGGGCCGCTTCGCCCTTACGGCGCTGATAGGCCGCATAGTGGCGCCGGAAGAGCCGGACAGCTCTTCGGCCGGGCGCTTCGCCCGGTTCACCGGCGGCTTTAAGACTTCCTGGCAGCTGCTGCCTAACCTCAGGGTCGCCGCCGACGCGGTGATGAGCCGCGACGAAGAACATTCCATAATCATTTCTACTCCGTCCAATAACCTTAAGCCCCAGGAGAACGCCGTTTACGGCTTTAACGCCGAATGGAAGTTCCTGCGCTACCTTACCTGGAACAGCGATTACCAGATGAGCTCCTACAAGGCCGATATGACCGGGGCCGCGCCCGCGGTGAGCGGCACCGCCTGGAAACAGGAGCTGAAGTACAAGGGCTCCCTGGTCAACGTGCGCGGCTCGCTGTCGCGCATCGATCCGGCGTTCGCCTCCTTCGCCAGCCCTTCGGTCATAGCCGACCGCACGGTGCTGGACGGCGAAGTCGGGTTTTTCCCGGCGGATTGGGAAACTTTCACTTTCGGGTTCAACAGCTACGAGGATAACCTGGACAAAGACCCCTTGAAAGCCACCACCAAGCAGTCGCAGGCCAGCTTCGCGAACATGCTGCGCATCCTGGGCAAGACGATGGTCAACACTTCGCTGATCATTAATACCACGAAAGCGCAGCCGGCCTCCGTGCAGGACAATGAAACCACCACGATGAATTTTTCGGTCACCCAGCCCTGGTCCGTGCATACCCTCAACCTGGGCTACCAGACCAGCGCTTTCAAGGATAAGACCGGCCTCAGTTCCGACCTGGACACGGCTTTGATCTCGGTGAGCGGGGCGTTCAAGCTGACGCCGCGCCTTTCCGCCTCGGCGGGCATGGTGAATTCCACCACCAAAGACAAGCAGTATTCCACGACGGGTAAGAACAACAGCATCACCGGCAATTTCTCGTACGCTATCCCGCGCAAGGCGATGGCCGTGCAGTTCTGGACCACGCTCTCGTCCAACAACAACGACTCCCTGTTCTACCCGACCGATTCCAATTCCCTCTCGCTAAACCTGGAAACCGTATGGCTGAAGAGCCAGGGCTCCCGCTTCACCTTCGGCGTGGGGATGATCTCGAAGACGGATAACCTTAACCCCGCCGCGGATTCCAGCGAGATAAATATCCTGACCAGGTATAACTATTCATTCTAAAAGGGCCGGTGGGCCGGCGCAGGGAGGAAGCAAAAAACCGGGAATAAATTCCCGGTTTTTTGCTTGGGGAGGCTTTGAACCGGCGTTCTACTTCCTGTTCCTTTTGCGGGCGGCGGGCTTTTTTGTTCCGGTTTCAGCGCCGGCGGGGGCGGCTTTGTCCAGCGCCGCCAGGTATTCTGTAAGCTGCTCGTCGTCGGGCGCCAGGCCGGCGGCTTTCTGCCAGGCTTTGCGCGCCTGGCGGTAATCTTTGAGCTGCAGGTAGACGGAGCCGATGCGCTTCAGCGCCACGATATCCTGCGGTTCCAGGCGGAGCACTCCTTCCAGCTCTTTTGCCGCCAGGTAGAACTTGGAATCGTATATGTGGCGCAGGGCAAGTTCTTTTTTGTGGTCGAGGATCTTGGAAGCGGCGGGCTTGGTGTCGTTGAGCCTGAGCTGGGAATCTTCCTCTTCCAGCAGCGCTATGAGTTTTGTAAAAACTTTATCCGCGGGGTCCAGCTCCTGGGCGTAGCGCAGTGCATCGTAGGTGAAGGCCAGGTCCGGTTTTTCGTTGATCCAGGCGGAGAGGCCGGCGGCAGCCGCGTTCCAGGCTTTGGAGGAGGCGGTCTTTCTGGGCGCCACGGCGGAGATCTGGCGCAGGCTGCCCTGCAGTTTCTGGTAGGCCGGGTTGGTCGAATCGGAGGCCAGCATGGTCTCTATCTTCACCAGCGCGTCCGAGTAGCGGCCTTTTTCCACCAGCGCGTAAAAGCTGGACTTGAGGCTGGCTGAGGACCCGGCCATTTTCTGGCGGGCTTCTTCTATCATGTTCTGGGCGGTGATCTGCTTGGGGTCCGCGCGCAGGATCATGTTCCACTGCTCTATGGCCTTGGCGTAATTACCGGCCATGTAGAAGCCGAACGCTTTGTCGTAGAACCCGCGCAGGTCCGCCGCCTGGGGCGCGGGGTCCTGGGCCGCCGAAGGCAGGGCGAGGGCCAGGAAAAAAACGACCGTGAAAATATTGGCGGGCCGCATATATCCAGATTATACCTTTTTGTCTTCCTGCCGCATTATTATTATCTCGATGCGGCGGTTCTTTACGCGGTTCGCCTCCGTGTCGTTGGGGGCCGCGGGGCGGAATTCCCCGTAGCCGAACGCCGTGATGCGCGAGGGGACTACGCCGTGCTTGAGGAGGTAGTCGATCACGGAAAAAGCGCGCATCAGCGAAAGTTCCCGGTTGGAGGCGAATTTTTTGCCGATTATCCTGGCGGCGTCCGTATGCCCTTCTATCACTATCTGGTTCTGCATCTTGACCAGGCTTTGGGCCACCGGCTCCAGCACTTCCGCCGCGGTGTTCTTAAGTGTGGCGGAGCCGGAGTCGAAAAGTATGGGCGCCGTAAAGGTGAGGCGGATGCGCGAGGTCGTGACCTCCACGCCCAGCGAACCCTCGGAGATCTGTTTCTTCAGGTCGTCTTCCACCTTGCGGGTCGCTTCCATCTCTTTGACCTTGCTGTCCGCCGTTTCAACGCCCATCTCTTTCTGCATCTTGGCCATGGCTATTTCATAGTCGGATTTCTTCATGTTGAAGGAATAGCCGTACAGCGCCAGGAACAGTATGACCAGGCAGGTCATCAGGTCGGCGTAGGGGATCATCCAGAGCTGGGAGGCGTCTTTGTGGTCGCTCATTTTCGTGACATTATGATCTCTATCCTGCGGTTGCGCGCCCGGCCTTCCGCGGTCGCGTTGGTGGCCACCGGGCGGTACTCGCCGTAAGCCGCGGCTACCATGCGCTCCTGCGGAATGCCGTATTTTCCGGCCAGCAGTTCCACCACGGCGTCGGCGCGGGCCGCGGACAGCTCCCAGTTGGTATTGTAGTCGCCGGAGCGCACGGGGACGCTGTCCGTGTGCCCTTCCACTATTATATCGTTGGGCAGGCGGCCGATCACCCGCGCCACCGCGCCCAGTATTTCCTCGGAGGCGGCGCCCAGCGCGGCCTTGCCCGAAGCGAACAGCACCGGCGCGGCGATGTTTATCCTGATCTGTTTTTCCGTCATCTGCACTTCCGCCATGTCCTCCATGCCGGACTTGCCCATTTCCTCTTTAAGTTTCTTGGCCACATCCGCTTCCTCATATTTCTGGATCACGTCCAGGGCTTTTTTTTCTTTCTGCTCCTGGGCGTGCTTCTTGTCGAAGCCGTCGGCGAAAGCCGCTTTGACGGTGGTTTCGCCCTGGATGTTGAAGACGTAGAGGATAAGGAAGAACAGCATGAGGTTGGTCATGATGTCGGCCAGCACCACCAGGTAGAGGGGGCTCTCCTCGGTCTTCGTCGTGTACCGGCGCAGAAAACTCTTCATTCTGGGCTCACCGGCCGGCTTTCGCCTTGCGCCGCAGGGCCAGGGACAGGTAGCCCTCCAGCTTTTTTGAGACCAGCCAGGGCACGTCGCCTTCGTAGATGGCGATCACGCCTTTGGAAATAACTTCGCGGCTCAGGATATCCTCGTCGGAGTGGTAGTTGAGCTTGCTGGCTATGGGCAGGAAGATGAAGTTGGCGGAAAAGATGCCGTAGAAGGACGCGGTCATGGCGATGGCCATAGAGGAGCCCATCATCTGCGGGTTGGAGATGTTCCGGAGCACCTGCACAACGCCGATCAGCGTGCCCAGCAGGCCGAAGATGGGGGCGAAGGTGCCGGCGGAAGTGAAAATATTGGTCTGCTGCTGGTGGCGCAGCCGCGTGGTATTGATGTCGTGCTCCATCCTTTCCTGCAGGATATGCAGGTCGACGCCGTCGAGCATCATCTGGCAGGAATCCGTCAGGAAAGGGTGGGGGGACTTGGAGAGCTCGGCGGACAGGGATTCTATGCCGTTCTTTTTCCCGACTTCGGCGAAGTAGACTATGGAGCGGATGAGGTCCGCGATGGGGGGGCGCCGGGGCGGGAAAAGCACCATCTTGAACGAGGAGATCACCCACTTCAGCGAAGCCCAGGGGTACGAGATCATGGTCGACCCCAGGGTGCGGCCGAGGATCAGGATGATGGCTTCCCAGTTGAGCAGGAGACTGAGCAGGCCGCCGGAGGAGAGCACAAAGAAGATGACGCCCATCCCGATTATGCCGCCCAACAATGTCATTAAATCCATTTTTATTCTCCTGTTTAAGGCCTGGGTCAGGGTTTAGGCAGCGGGCCGGCAGCGGGGGCGGCCGGTTTTGCGGGCGCGGCCGGCGCGGCGGCAAGGGGCGGCGCGGCGGGCCTCGGGGCGGCCGGCGCGGGAACGCCCGGAACGGGGGGGCGCTGGGCGGCTGCCGGCGCCTCGCCGGGCATCTGCGCCGCCGGTCTGGCGGCGGCCGCTGTTCCCGCTTTGGGCGGGATGAAGCCTTCGCTGATCATCTGGCGCAAGGCCTCGACGACCCTGGCCCTTTCGGCTTTGTAGGCGCCGGGGGTGCCGGCCCGGGTGAGCTCCAGTTCCTGGCGGAAGCGCTCCTGCATGCCGGCGCTTAACTTGCCCAGGAAGATCTCGGCGTAGGCGGAAGACTTGAGCGCCGCGGCGAGCACGCGTATGGGCAGGCGCCGCGACAGGGCCTGGGCCTGGCCGGGCTCAAGGTCCTTGAGGTCGGCCAGTTTTACTACCGAGGCGTTAAGCCTGCGCGAAAGCGCGATATCTATGCGGCTGAAGGCGGCCAGCGCTTTTTCCTGCACGGACTCGTCGAGGCCGCTGAGGATGGCGAGGGCTTTATCTTCGCCGCCCACCACGTAATCCAGCGCCGAAAGGATCTCGGCTTCCAGCGCCCGCACGCGGGTTTCCGGCATAAGCCTTACCGTGGGCAGGGCGGCCAGCGCCTCTACGCTGCGCGGGTAAAGCGCTTCGGAAAGTTTGGAAGCGACGTCTCCCGGCGCATAGCTCAGCACTATGGTCAGGTCTTCGGCCGGGCGGGACTGCATGATGAACGCCAGGTTGGCGGTATTTGAGGCGTTCAGGAAGTGGAACGGGGGCTTGCGCCCGTCGGTAGCGGCTGCCTGTGCCGCGGCGGCGGTTTCCTTCGCCGTCTCTGCCGGGCTCTTGTCGGGGATATCAGCGGCCCTTTCCTGATGCGTTTCCGCGGCGGCGGCGCCCTTGGCGCTGAAAGATTCGACAAAGGACCGGGCGGTCTTTATCATGGGCGCGAAAAAAAGGAAAAGAGTGGCAAGGGCGAAGACGGCGGCCAGGAGGATCCAGGCCACGCTCCAGACATTGGGCGGGACCAGCAGGTCGGCCAGGGCCAGGGGGCGGGCTTTCCTGAAATTCATCTTTTCAACGTTTATGAGGTCCTGCCGGTCGGGGGGCAGGCCCAGCAGGCCGGCGGCCAGCTTTACCGCCAGCTTAGTATCCTCTTCGGAAACGGACTTGTCCAGGATGATGTTGGCGGAAAGCTTTTTCACCATCGTGAGCGTGCTCGACAGCGACATCTCGCCCATTTTTTCTTTTTCAGGGATGCCGGGCATTATTTCAAAAGCGGCTTTTTTGCCCTGTTCCTGCATATCGGCTGAAATTATAATGATCAGGTCGTCCGTTCCCAGGGCTTCGGAGAGCACCAGTTTCAGGCGTTTCTCCAGGGAATTCTCGAGGGCCAGTTTGGCTTCCAGCGGGGAGGCGGCGGCCGCCTGGGCGTAAAGACTTGCGCCGGCCGCTGCCAGCTGTAAAATTATTGCGTATACGATCAGGATCTTTTTCATAATGTTCCCCGGAAACCGAAGCTGTTTGTTAACCCTTAACAATAAATTATTATATTAATAATTCAGTTTCCATACAAACTGTTTTTCGGTCCGCCGGAGGCGGCGCCCCGGCGGAAGCAGCCGAAAAAATCGGTTGACTTGTGCGGTCGGTTTTACTACCATTCATTTACTGTAAATCCAAGTTAGGAGAAGGTAAAGATGAATAAATTGTTCGCAGCAGTCCTCTGCCTTTCAATGGCTTCCGCCGCTTTCGCGACGGACTTCGACCAGCTCGGCAGCGTTTCCCAGATAGTCAAACAGCTCAATGCCGCCGCTCCCGGAGCCGGCGTGATCCCGCTGCCCGGTAACCCGAAGGCGGCCAAGAAGTGGACCGTAATGGTCTTCGTCAACGCCAAGAACAATCTTGAATCGTTCGGCCTCAAGGACGTCAACGAGATGGAAAGGGGCGGTCCCGACGCCAACGATAATATCGTCGGT
>Ga0116170_10004559_pt1 | contig 12626 bp, 11 predicted proteins | sample AD_JPNHW1_MetaG_FD_89797 | JGI IMG/M metagenome (GOLD analysis project Ga0116170, IMG submission 89797) | Active sludge microbial communities of municipal wastewater-treating anaerobic digesters from Japan - AD_JPNHW1_MetaG | ecosystem: Engineered > Bioreactor > Anaerobic > Digestate | place... | reverse complement strand
CGGCACTCTGCAGGCCGCGGCTCATTTTGCAGGGGTTTATCTGCTGATGCGTCAATCGCTCCCCGAAACCGACCCCGAGATACTTCTCAATGCAATTAAACTTACCGCCCAGGATCTCGAAACCACAGGGCTAGATGATGCAACAGGCTACGGTATCCCGGTGCCTTCTGCGGCGATATTTTATGTTAATAATCCGCCAACAGATGGGCAGAACGCCAAATTACAGAACTGATCTGTTTTGCATTACGCATAAAAAAAAGCCCCTTCGAATGAAGGGGCTTTTTTTTATGCGTAATCATCAAGAAACTTAATCGCAGAGAACCTTATCGCCGCCGTCTTTTTGAGCGTTGGCAAGCAGTTTTTCACCGGTTTCAATGAATTGCCCAATATTCATGGTAATTTTGAACTGCGTAATGGCAAAACTCATCTGAATTGTTTCTTCGATTTCGTGGTGCTTGATGGTGGTGCTGCGAATGTTTTCGATTACTTTCTCAGCAGCTATTTTTGCACCTTCAATCGAAGTATCGGGAAGAATTATCGAAAACTTGTCGCCTTCATAACGGCATGGCAGATCGTTAAACCTGATGATGCGCTTGATCAGTGACCCGACCTTAAGGAGCACCGCATCTTTAAACCCTGAACCATGTGCTTCAAGAAGCTTGTCGAGATTGTCGATGCCAGCCATGATGATTGACAATGGAGATTTAACGCGGCGCACGCGCGAGATTTCCTGCGATAGACGCATTTTAAAATAATGATTGGTATATAGCCTTGTCAGACCATCAGTAATACCACGCTTGTAGAGATTGGCATTCTTGATGGCAATTCCGAGTTGGCTGCACAACAATTGCGCCAGTTCGAAGTCGCGGGCAGTCAGGTTGCCGTTACCATCTTTGTCGGCAAGGTTAACCAGGCCAAGCACTTCGTCTTGAACGACAATCGGAATAACGACGAATGAATCAGATGCATAATTACGCGATCTGGTAAAAGCAAACCGTTCTTCGCATTTTACATCCTGAACGAAAAGCGGTTCCATTTTTTGGATAACATGCTGGGATACCGGTGAAGACCAGAGATCAAGATTTGAGGGCAGCCCACGATTGTTCGGGCAAATATTAAAACGGTTCTCGGTTGGATCGAAGATCGCCATTGAGAACTTCTGGATATTCATTATGCTGCGAAAAATGCCTTCTACAGTGAATGGCAGATTCTCAATTTCGAGTTCAGACGAAATGGTCTGACTTGCTTCACGCACCGAGTCAAGCTCTTTGATGCGGCGGTCAAGGGATTCATTAACGTCACGCAGGTTCTGCATCAGCCTGAAGGTATTGATTGCTGAAGAAATATTGCGGGAAATAGTTGTAAGAAGTTCGCCGTCAAAGGTTTCTTCTTCATCTTTGCGGAAGCGGCTGCCAAGAATCAGCAAGCCCTGGTTCTGGTTGTCGGTGCGCAAAACATAGATATGCTCAATTTCGCCTTCTTTAAAAGTTTCTTTGAAGGCGGTAATTTCGCTGCGGATAATCTCGGTTACTTCGCCGTCTTCTTTGATTGAGAGCTTTTCGAAAACCTTCTGGGGGATTTTCACCTGCGGCAGTCGGGCATTAGCGCGCAGTTTGATGTCTACCAGGCAGTCAAGGCTTTCGTTGGCATTCTCAAAAGTATAGATAGCACCCCTTGAGACGCCAAGGGTACCAAGAAGAATGCGCAGCATTGAGCGCAGGCCGGCCTGCAAATTTTTGCTCTGGCAGAGAAACGAACTCAAATCGATAAAACTGCCGAGAATGTATTTGAGTCGTTCAACCCGCTTATGTTCGCGCATCGTATCAACTTCAGCCGGGGTAGTATTGGAAATACGTTTTTTAACAAGATGAATGAGAGTGCCGGATGGCGGGAACGACGTAATTTCGGCTCCGTCCATGAGGCGTTCCATTAACATCAGGCCCCAGCCGCGTTTGTGTGAAGATTTGAGCTTTTTGCGAATATCTGGTTTTTCGACGACGGAGGGGTCGAAACCTTTGCCAAAATCGCGAATCTGCATTTGCAGAAGATCTTCAGCGAAGGAAAGGGCCACATGGATATCACGTTTATTGCCGTCAGGGATATCTTTGGGGGCATGTTCCTTGGCGTTAATGAGGCCTTCAATAAAAGCAAGCCGCATTTCGTCAATCGTTTCAGATGCAAAGCCGCATTTTTTTGCAAATACGTCGAGATATTCGCAGGCTTCAAGTTCTGAATCTTTCTCGTTAGCCAGCTTGAAGAACAGGTGTGAGACCATTGACGGCAAAGGAAGCCTCCTTAAATACCTCTCAAAAAAATGAGGGATTAGCAACAGACTTTGACATTCTATTGCCTCTACTTGTCTCTGTCAAGAATCATCTGCATTTTACCGGCTGAAGACATAAAAAAACCGGATTCCTGGTTCACAAAATTTATGACACAGTATGCTTAAGCCACTACTGTATCGGCCGGGATTCAGTCTTAACGTATGAGAAGGCCTGTTCAGCTACTAATTAAAATGAGCTGTCAGATTCTACGGTCGGCTGGTTAAGTTATTTTTTAAAACGGTCGATAAAGGCTCGAAGTTAAATAACTTTACAGGAGATATTTCCCATGGACGATGTTCCGATTGCCAACAACAACCCTGTAAACCTCATTATCAGGAAACCTGAAAGCGCACCCCGAAAAACAAGAATTGACCGCATTAAAGAAAGTCTGAAAAATTTCTTTATCATGCTGCCGCTTGCATTGCTGGTGGTTGCTCAGTTTTACTTTCTTGGTAAAAGTTTCGGGGAATTCTCAACCTTTCCGCTGACCAGCATCACAACTTACATTTTTGCTGGCACCATTCTGATGATTCTGCTGTTTACACATATGTTGCTGCGATCGATCATTTATTCGACCCTGGCAGGCATTGCGCTGATAGCAGGTCTATACGCATCGTGGTTTGGCGACTTTCTTACGCCTATGACCGCAAATTTCAGCGCTATGAGTGACATACTGAAGTCGGCGTGGGGTAAAAAAGATCTGCCGTATAATCTGCTGATGAGCGGCATCATGACAGCCGTTATAGCAATTGTTGCTTTCGTTCAGTTTTTCCTGTCACTGCTGGTCAAATCGTTTTTTGAAATGCTGTTTGGGAAAGAATGGGGCGATGGTCGCGCTCTGGGTTTTCTTGGAGCCGTTGCTTTGCTGGCCGGCATTCAGATCAGTTTTTATTATTATTCTTCAATGTCTTCGCAAGCCGCCGAAAAAATTATCTGGAAACGGGTTGTGCAATATCAGCCTGTTGAAAAATTTATTACCAGAGTGCCTGGGAGCATTATTGTTGGCAAAGACCGGCTCTGGGCTGCCGAAGGCGATAAGCTTGTAGCCATCAACAACAAGACTGGTGAACGCAGTGAAAGCCGTAATTTCAAATCAGCCGTAGTGCATAAAGGTTTTATGGTCGGAGACAATCCGGTTTTTGCGGGCAGCGATGGTCTATATGGCTTTAACCGTGATTTAACTGCCGGTAACTGGAAAACCCCCTACCCGGCCAGTTTTACCGGTCTTGAGCTTTCTGAAGAAAAGAAAGATCTGTTCACTAATCTTCCGGTAACTACCCGTCTTATTGATAACGGCACAAAAATGCTGGTGTTTTTCGATTTTGGCTATGCGGGCGTCTATAACGTTTCCGACGGCAGCCAGCTCTGGTTCAAACCAATCGATTTGCAGCTGAAGGTTAACCGGGTTTTTCCTGAAATGTATCTTGAAGACGGCAACTTTATGGAAGCCGGCGACCGATTGATTTTCAGCTGTCACAATGGCCTGGTTCGCTGCCTCAAAACGTCCAGCGGCGAGCAATTATGGTTCTATCAGCACGGAACTCCAAAAGTCAGCGGGAAATCACAGCGTGCCTTTTTGTCTGCCAACGGTAGTGAAAGGATGGTTGCATCATTCAGATCAGGAGAATTCATTACCCTTGGTCTGACCGACGGGCGTCGAATCTATACAGCTGCCAACCCGGTATTTTCACCTTCAACAGCGCCCTGGTGTCAGGACTTGCAGGCTTCATTCGTTACCGACGAAGGCATTTTTTATCAGATCGAACTTGATGGTGGCGTAACCATTTTCAATACTATCGCCCTGCCGAGACGCAGTGAATATCTGCCGATTGTTCAGAGTCTCGCAGACGGAATTATTGCCCAGGGTGAAGAAATAGTGCATGTCGATACCAAAGAACGCAAGGCGAGCACCATCTTCAAAAGCCCGCGTCGGGTATTTGTAACAAACCCTGTGGTTGTAGACAAGGTTCTTTACATCGGAACCCAGGACGGCTGGATCTATTGCCTGCACATTGGCAGCCGGCATGAAAAATGGCGTGTTCATGTCAGTGGCGAGTTGCTCGAAGACTCTCTGACATTGCTTGACGACAGCCTGCTGGTCAAAACCAGATCAGGTTCGCTCTACAGGATCAACCGCAGCTTTTAATTGGTCTTATCTGGCTTTTCAACATGACGCTCGCAGTAGGCAATTCGCTCTTCTGCGAGCTTCTTCATTGTTGCATCAGGTGAGAATTCGAGAAATTTACGGTAATTCACGATAGCGTCTGCGAAATTACCAGTAAAGCCAAAAACTGAGGCCAGATTATAATATGGATCAGCGAATTCAGGCTCAAAAAGGATTGCTTTTTTGTAATATTCAATAGCATCCTTGTTTTTATCGAGTTGATAGTAAGCGATACCAAGATTATTGCAGATTTTGCCTGAACGGGGCGCAATTTTCAGGGCGTTTTTCCAGGATTCGAGAGCCTCTTCAATACGGCCAAGCTTGAACTGGCAGTTGCCAATATTATTGAGTATCTCAGCGTTCTGGGGAGCTTTCTGGATTGCCAGCTGATTCTTCTCAAGAGCTTGCGAGTATTTTTTCTTTTCGTAGAGGCGAATAGCTTCGTTGTAAAGCTCTTCGGCCGTTCCGGAAATTTCTACTATTTCAGCGGGTTTAACTTTTACAACCGGAGGTTTTTCGAGCCCGGCACGGCTTGATTCAATTTTAATTTCTTTTTTTGCTGGCTTTTCGGTCTTTTCAGACTTTTTCTCAGTTGCCTTTTTTTCTACAGTTGGGGTGCCAGAAGCAACGGCCTTCACTGAGTCTGCTTTTGCCGGTGCTTCAGTTGATTTTTCGACGAGGGTCCGATACAGCCAGCCTTCAAGACCGTCAGAAAAAGAGACTTTTAACCAGTTTTTTTCTTCAAAAATAATTTTGTAGCTGTCGCCACGCATTTTTTTGCCAATGATTGGCGAATTAAATTTAGCGTCTTGACGAAGATTAATATAGCTGCCTCGAACAACACCTTCTTTTGGCGCTGCGTGGGCCGAAAAAGACAACATTGCCGCTCCGGCAACCAGAAGAATTTTTGCGAATCGTTTTAACATCATAGCCTCCGGAATTTATGGCAAATACTATACTCATGCTCTCGCACGCCTGTCAATTACCTGCTGACTTTAACATTTAATACAATTTTTACCGGGCCGCTTATTTCGACTTGGAGGCGGTCACCATCGGTTACCGGCCCAATACCCTCGGGAGTTCCGGTTAAGATGATGTCTCCGGGTTCGAGGGTCATGCATGCAGAAATATCGGCAATCAGAGTGGCAAACCCAAAAACCATCGCAGAAAAGTCGCTTTGCTGAACGATTAAATCGTTTTTGCGCACGCTGATACTGCCCGACGACCAGGCTGAAGTGAAAGGTGCCACCAATGAAGCAAGCGGCAGAAAAGTATCAAAACCCTTTGCTCTCGTCCATTGCCCGTCACTTTTCTGCAGATCGCGGGCCGTCATGTCAAGACTGGCAGTAACGCCGCCAATGCATGCCAGAGCTTCGTCATGGCTGACATTAGAAGCCCGCCGCCCGATTAGCAGTGCTAACTCACCTTCATAATCGATTCTGCCTGCGTTTGCGGGTATTTTGACCGTGCCGCCTTCACCAATAATAGAACTTGGTGGTTTGCTGAACCAGAGAGGCCTTTCTGGAACGTCGTTGCCTAGTTCGGCGGCGTGCTTACGGTAATTGCGACCAACGCAGAGAATTTTGCTGCCGCTGAATGGCGGCAACGCATCATCTGGAATCTGCACCCCGTGCTTGAGATCAACGAGCTGCTCCGCGGCGACATTTTTGCTTAACTGTTCGTTAAACAGGTGCGAGCCAGTAGAATTCCAGCTTCTATCTTTAATTGAATAATAATGCCAGCCTTGCCGGCTGAGATAAAACATTGCCTGCTCCTGTAATAAAGGGCAGCCGCCGTGGCGGCTGCCCATGTTGTCTATTATCGATAGCTACTCAGCCCACGGCCTGCTGTTTTGCGTATGAAAGACGGCCGCCGGCCTTGAGAATCACCTTGTCTTCAGCCCCGAGGGTGTGAGTGATGGGAATCTTGTGCCCTTTGGTGAGGTTTTCAAGAACCAGTTCGCCATCAAGGTTGCTGACCGAAATCTTGAGATCATCACCAACCTCAATTTTGTCATAATCAGCCGGGTTTTTGAATGTAGCCGGCAAAATGCCGAAGTTAACGAGATTAGCGAGGTGAATTCTCGCAAAGCTTTTGCAGACAACCGCTTCGACCCCGAGATACATGGGGCAGAGAGCCGCATGTTCACGAGAACTGCCCTGACCATAGTTATCGCCACCAACGATGACGCTGCGCTTCATTTCGACAGCCCGGCTGAAGAATTGTTTGTCAACACCTTCAAACACGTGCCGGGCATACTCAGGAACATTAGACCGCAATGGCAGATACTGGCCAGCGGGCATGATATGGTCGGTAGTTATGTTGTCGCCGACCTTGATAACTGCCTTGGCGCGAATTTCATTGCCCATTTTTTCTTTTATTGGCAACGCGGCGATGTTGGGACCCCTGACGATCTCAACCTTTGCGCCATCTTTGCAGGGAAAAATAAACATGCTGTCATCGATAGTGAATTTTTCGGGCATCTTAACATCCGGGTATTTGCCCCATTTGCGTGGGTCGGTGAATTTGCCTTCAACTGCCGCAACGGCAGCGACTTCGGGGCTTACGAGGTAAACCTGGGCTGAATCGGTTCCGGAGCGCTTTTCGAAGTTGCGGTTTGAAGTTCTCAGGGCAACCGCATCAGACTTGGGAGCGAAACCCATGCCAATGCAAGGGCCACAGGCACTTTCAAGCAAACGGGCGCCAGCGGCAACCAGGTCAGAAAGTTTGCCTTCGTCGGCAAGCATGCGCAGCACCTGGCGAGAACCAGGTGCGATACCAAGAGAAAGCCTTGGATTAACTGTTTTGCCTTTAAGAATGCAGGCAGCGCGGGTCAGATCGGTGTAACTTGAGTTGGTGCAGCTGCCAATCATAACCTGATCGACATGCAGATGTTCGAGTTCAGAAACCGGTTTGACGATATCGGGCATATGCGGGCAGGCAGCAAGAGGAACTACCTGACTCAGGTCGAGATCAATTTCCCGATCATATTTTGCATCGGGGTCGGCCTTGAGTTCGACCCAATCAGCTTCGCGGCCCTGTGCTTTCAGGAAGCGTCTGGTTTCGCCATCGCTGGGAAACACTGAAGTAGTTGCACCAAGTTCGGCACCCATATTGGTGATTGTGGCGCGTTCTGGAACTGTCAAGCTGTCTACCCCTGGGCCTGCATATTCATAAACATAACCTACCCCGCCTTTAACTGTTTCGCGGCGCAGTATTTCAAGGATTACGTCTTTGGCGGCAACCCATGGCTGCAACTTGCCGGAAAGATTGACTTTGACCACCATTGGCATTTTCAGGCCAAAGGGTTGACCGGCCATAACCATGGCGACATCGAGGCCGCCGGCACCAATGGCCAGCATGCCAATGCCACCACCAGTCGGAGTATGGCTGTCTGAGCCAATCAAAGTTTTGCCAGGCTTGCCAAAGCGCTCAAGGTGAACCTGGTGGCAGATTCCGTTGCCCGGTCGTGAAAAAACCAGGCCAAATTTATCGGCAATCGTCTGGAGAAAAATATGGTCATCAGGATTTTTGAAGTCCATCTGGGAGGTGTTGTGATCGACGTAACTCACCGACAACTCGGTGCGCACCCTGGGAACGCCAAGGGCTTCAAACTGCAGATAAGCCATGGTGCCTGTGGCATCCTGGGTTAGGGTCTGATCCATTTTGATGGTAATTGGGCTTTTGGCGATCATTTCGCCACTGACGAGGTGCTGCTTGATTATTTTCTGGGTGATGTTGAGTGCCATTCTCTTCTCCTTGATTTGTGCGTACGGATATTATTTTTTTTGGCCCTTGTACCGGGCTTTTTCACCAGCGAAAGTTGCCAGCAAGGCTGCTGAGATACTTAACGGTCGGGTTGAATGGTTTCAGAGGCAGCGGGAACAACCTCTTCGCGCTTGAATTGCAGGTCTTTGAGGGGTACATCGACAATGATGTCTTCGTTGCCATCGAGTTCTGCAGGCTCAAGCGGGTCACGCCCTCTCGACAACACTTTAATGAGTTCCATTGTATTGTGGTCGGGGCAAGTTCCTGATTCGTCTTGTTCGTAACCGCATTCGGGGCAACGGTAGATATCTGGCAGATAGTCTTTTGCGGCTTCAGAATCTTGAATAAAAAGCGAATCTTCATCTTCAGCCTTTTTTTTGTTGTCTTTGCTGTCAGCCTTTTTTTTCTTTTTAGTTGCTTTTTTGGTAATTGTCTGAGCAAATACCCGTCTGCCGGTTTCGAGTTGCGGAAAGGTCTCTAAAGAAGAAAACCCCGCGCCTATAAAGGCGAACAGGGTAATCAACCTGAGGTATTTTTTCTGGGAAGAAAACAATCCGGTTACTCTCAATCGTTTTCTTTGATGATCTGCATTACTTCAGCGGCGGTTTTGGCTTCAAGAAGAGCCGTTTTAAAATCATCGCTGCGCAGCAGACGAGAAATTTTAGCCAGCAGCTTGAGGTATGGACCACCTGAAGAAACCGGGGCCAGCAGCATGAACACCAGGTTAACCGGGCCGCTGTCGATTGCTTTGAAGTCGATTCCAGATTCAGATCTGAAAAAGGCAACCGTGAGGTCTTTGATCGCGCTTGAACGTGCGTGCGGCATGGCAATACCACCGCCCACACCGGTTGTGCCAAGTTTTTCTCGTTCAAAAAGAGCATCCTTGAGGGCTTCGGGTTCTTTTATTGAACCCGTCTGCTGCAGTGATGACACGAATTTTTCAATGGCCTTATCTTTGTTTTCTGCTTCGAAATTAAGGAAAATCTGATTTTCCTTGAGCACATCAACCAATTGCATGTAATTGCCCTCCGATGGGTGAAGGTTATAGGTAGATTATACGAACAGCTTTTATTGAATGCAATCTTTTTTGTTGGTCTGAAAAAATTATTCGGTGGTCACCAGGAGCAAATTGACCGTTTGACCTCGAACAACCCGCAGCAATGACCTGCCTTCTGAGACTAGCACGGTAATTGCCTGTTCAAAAGCTTCTTCATTAAGAGTAACTTTGCGGTCTACCTGCTGAATTACGTCTCCGGGTTGCAAGCCGGCCCGCGCGGCCGGGGAACCATCGATCACCGAGGTAACCACGCAACCTTCTTCGACGTAGAGGTGAAACCGGCGCACAAGATCGCCGTTGATACTGCTGACAGTAACCCCGAGTGGGTTTTTGCCAGCCGGGTTTTCGTTAAACTCAACTTCAGCGATTCCTTCTTTGCCTTTGCGGTAAATCTTTATTTTTGCCTTATCGCCAACGCGGTGCTCGTCGATACCTTCCTGAAAATCATCAGTGTTTCTGATTTTTCGACCCTCAATCTCGATAATCACGTCGCCAGGCACCAGTTGCGCTTTTTCTGCGGTGGAATTTTTTGCAACATCGGTTACCAGAACCCCTTCAAGCGGGATCTCAAAATATTTGGCCAGCTCGGGGGTAATTTTTTGCACTGATACGCCAAGAAAGGCTTTTTTTACGCGGCCATAAGCCATCAGATCGCCAATAATACGCTTGGCTCTGTTGACCGGTATCGCAAAGCCAATGCCCTGGCCATACGGAATAATTGCAGTATTAACCCCAACGAGTTCACCACGCGAGTTTATCAAGGCTCCACCTGAATTGCCCGGATTGATTGATGCGTCGGTTTGAATCAGATCTTTGTATGAGCGGCTGCGATCAACGGAAAGGTCGCGATTTATGGCCGAGACGACGCCAGACGTCACCGTGATGCCAAGCCCGAATGGGTTGCCGATCGCGATGACCCATTCCCCTACCCTCATGTTGCTTGAATCGCCGATCGGAATATGCGGCAAAGCGGTGTCAGAGTCTATTTTGAGAACTGCCAGGTCGGTCAGGGTATCTTTGCCGATTATTGAAGCCTTGAGAGTTTTGCCATTGCCAAGGTTCACCAGGATTTCATCGGCATCTGCGATAACGTGTTCATTTGTCAGCAGGTGACCTTCGGGGCTGATGATAACCCCTGAACCATTGCCACGTTTTGGAATAACATTGTTGTGCCCGCTGAAGTCGTCGTCAAACAGGTGCCCAAAAAACTGATCAAAAAAGGGGTCTCCTGAGCCGGTGCGGCGCCTGGCTCTAACATACTGCAGCGATTCGATGGCCACCACGGCCGGGCTGACGCGTTCGGCAATGTCTGCAATCAGTGAAGTGCCAAAAAGTTCAGCCGGAGCTGCTTCAGACTTACCAGCAAAAGAAAAGAGCATGACAAATGAGAAAATAATGGGCAGGCAGCGCCTGACATGATGGCGGGTGCTCATGGTTGCCTCCAGGGGGTGTCGTTAGCCAGTTCGATGGCCGGAGTCAGGTTCTGTGATTCTGATGGTTTGTCAGGATGCAGGCGTTTGAATTCCTCAAGGCGGGCGAGGAAATCTTTGACTTCGGCGCCAGATACTTTTTCGAGGTCGTTGTTTTCGATGGCAGGCAGTGCCGAAACCTTTAAATTAACACTCCTGTGACGGTGCAGCAGTTGATCGCCAGGTGAATGGCTGGTAAAGGCTGTGTGCATCAAAAAAACAAACATCAGCAGACATGCGGCTGAAACCATGACCTCAACCGGCAGCAGAATACGGTCAAACCAGCTCGAGAAAACTCCGGAGTCTTCTTCGTCTTTGGGGTTGGCGGCATTATCAGGCAAAGCTTCTATAATCAGCTGATTTAACGAACGTGGATACGCAGGTTCTGGTAATTCGGCAAGTTTTTCGAGCATTGCGCCGCGAAACTGCATATCGAGGGAGCAATCAGGGCATCTGGATGCGTGCATCAGGATATCCTGCCAGAGGGAGGAGTCTTCCTGGGCGTTTTGATCAAGAGCATCAAGATAACGACAACATTTTTTCATTCGGTTCTCCCGTAAACATAAGCCTGTAATGATTCCTGAAGCAACCGGCGACCACGATTGATTCTGGATTTTACTGTTCCAAGCGGGATTTCGAGAATTTCGGCAATTTTTTCAAGTGGCAGGCCTTCGATATCTTTGAGAATGACAGGCATCCGGTAGGTTTCAGGCAGTCTGGCAACTTTTTCGCTGACAATCTGCTGATTTAACTGTTGGATTTCGCGCTCGACCAGGGTTTCTTCTGGGGATGCCTGATGACTGTCGGCCCACCAGTTAAGCATGGTTTGCAGCAGACCTTCTTTGTCGCGCTTCTTTTTATCGGCAAGACTGATACAGGTGTTGGCAGCAATACGATAGATCCAGGTTTTTAGAGATGAACGGCCTTCAAATTTAGCAATAGCTCTGAACACCTTAACAAAGACCTCCTGGGCCGCGTCAGATGCCTCATTTTCGTCAGCGAAAAACCGGTAGCAGATGCGGTAGACACTTTTTTCGTGCGCTGCTACCAGACGGGCAAAAGCCCGCTGATCGCCACGCTGAATTTCTTCCAGCATATTGCTTTCAGAATCTTCTATTTTTTTAGACTCGTTGAACTGTTCCATGGTTCCAGAATTTTTTACCAGTGAAAAAATGGCATTTTTTTATAAACCCTGCTGATACGGCCGGGGTGAATGCCTACCTGGAATGTCTGTTCATGAGACTTGCGGCGACCATGCAAATCACCGCGTGAATAGAGGCGGACGGTGATAAAATAATAACCGTATGCCATTTCAATTTCCGGGAAATTAAAAATACGCCTGTCTTTTTCGCTGCTGACATTCTCTTCATCTTCATTCAAAGATGCGATTCGATGGTCACCAAGCCAAAGCTCAGCCCTTATTGCATGTTGAGCGACTCTTTTGGGGTTTTCGCCGCTGAAGGTTTCAATGGTAATCGACAACCGACCTTTGCCAGACACCGGGTCTGGAATAACCACCGGAGGCAACGGGATTGTATCACTGCCACGAAGAAATGCCGGGGTAAGCTCTGAAGATGTGGCAACAGTCTGTGCCTGAGCAGCAACCGGCATAAAAAATACCAGTAAGAGCATCAACAGCAGAGAACCAGAAAAACTCAGACGCCTCATGGGTGCTAAACTCCGCCCCCGGCGGTAACATTCATCTTGGAGGCGTCAGCCGGCCCTTTAATAAACAGTTCTTTGTACTCTATAAGATTGATTTCGACACGTTCTTTGATGCGTCGCCCAGATGAGTCAGCGACAATTTTTATTACCGGCCTGATAACCGACGATGGGTTATTTTT
>Ga0116170_10004558_pt1 | contig 12627 bp, 11 predicted proteins | sample AD_JPNHW1_MetaG_FD_89797 | JGI IMG/M metagenome (GOLD analysis project Ga0116170, IMG submission 89797) | Active sludge microbial communities of municipal wastewater-treating anaerobic digesters from Japan - AD_JPNHW1_MetaG | ecosystem: Engineered > Bioreactor > Anaerobic > Digestate | place... | reverse complement strand
GACATCTGGAACTGGTATTTTGGCGAACCATATTCAATAAACAACAATTCCAATCTGCAAAATCCAACGCACACTTATTCGGATACGGGAACTTTTTATCCGACACTAATTGTATTTACCAACTTCGGCTGTACTGATACAATTTCCGGAAGGGTTATCGTAGAACCAAATGTAGTACTTTACGTTCCTAATGCCTTTACCCCTAACAACGACCCCAAAAACCAGGTTTTCAGGGCTTTTGGCGAGGGTATCAATCTTTCAACATTTAACATGATCATTTACGACAGGTGGGGAAAACAGGTTTTTCACTCTTCCGATATTGAGACCGGATGGGATGGTAAAATAAACGGATCGGTTGCCAGTGAAGCAGTTTATAATTGGTATATCTCATATTACGATATTCTCGGAAAATATCATGCGTTGAAAGGATCTGTAATCCTTATAAAATAGAGTGTTCTTCTTTCTATTTTACTTAACATACTCTACTGAAATTTGGATATATTCTTTCGTTTCGTAACTTATTTTGCTCGGTAATTTTTCTAATGTTTAATCATCTATTAAAAAAAATATTCGCAGATGATGATAACTTATCTGTGTTTTATTTTTTTTTGAATATCTTATCTAAAACTGGCTTTAACCAAAGTTTTTTTATTTATACGAGTTATTACAATAAGCAATAATATTCTCCAGGTTATTGCAATAAAAAAACCATAGATTAAAAAAAAGATTATTTTTGAGACCATGAAAAAAACAGTACTATTCATTTTTCTTTTATTTATTACAACTTTTATAAATGCGCAAGGTGTAGATTGTTCAAACGCAGATCCATTTTGTACTGGCACAAATTACGAATTCCCAGCAAGTGTTGACGTACCAAATTTGGGAACAGTCGGATGCCTTGGAACAACGCCAAACCCAGCCTGGTACTGGATGCAAATAGATCAATCCGGGAACATTGATATTCACATGGCTAGTTATGATAATAGTGGTTATGGGCACGACGTAGATTTTATTTTATGGGGCCCTTTTTCATCTGTAAGTGAGGCTTGTAATTCTGATCTGATGTCAAATTCCGGAGTTGACTGTAGTTATTCTACCGCGGCAGAAGAGGATTGTAATATCCCAAATGCCCAATCCGGTCAAGTTTATATATTGCTTATTACCAATTATTCAAACTCCGTATCTGATATTACATTTAGTCAAACCGGCGGAACCGGAACCACAGACTGTGGAATTGTAGCGCCACCAGTATCAGGAGATATTGTTTGTGAAGGTGAAACCATACAGTTAACCGTAAATAATCCAAGCCCGGGAGCAACGTATAATTGGACCGGGCCAAACGGATTTACTTCATCGACTATGAATCCTGCAATTCCAAATGCTACTATTGGAATGTCGGGAACTTATTCCTTAACAATAACGGTTGGTACGGATACAAGTCCACCGGTTACTTGTTCCGTCACCGTTAATCCAAATCCAACAATAACTATTTCACCGACCAACCCAACGACGTGTTCCGGATCACCAGTTACACTTACACCCGATTGTACAAGTCCCGGAACAACAGTTTATGACTGGAGTACCGGCGACCATGTAATAAATCCAATTACGGTTACACCGACATCAACAACGACATATTCTGTCATTGGAACTGATCAGAATGGTTGTACCGGAACGGCTTCTGTTACGGTAAATATAGCTCCATATTTAACGATCACTGTTGACCCGCCAAATCCATTTATTTGCACGGGGGAATCTGTAGATTTAACTGCAACGGGTGCTGATTCTTATGTGTGGACTCCCAGTGCAACTTTATCAACTGATACAGGGCCAACGGTTAATGCATCGCCTCTGACAACAACAACATATACTGTTGTTGGCACCAGCAACGATGGTTGCACGGGAAGCACAACCGTCACCGTTATTTCATCAAATGGCTCCTCTATTCTCATAATTGCATCACCAGAAAATATTTGCCCTGGCGACAGCAGTATAATTACAGTATATGGATCGGCTCAAACTTACACATGGTCGCCGGGTATCTCTTTATCAAATACCGTTGGCGCAACTACAAGTGCGTTTCCGCTCACCAATACAACTTATACGGTTACTGCCGATTACAATGGCTGTATAAGCACCGATGAAATAACCATAGAAGTTAAGCCTTTGCCTTCAGTTGATTTTACATCTGATATCAGAGAGGGTTGCCAGGGGTTATTAATTCACTTCACAGATCTTACTATTCCTGATGCGGCTAGCTGGTTATGGAATTTCGGTGATCATTTACCCTACGGAAGTTCATCGACACAACAAAACCCGATGCATTATTATTCTGATGCGGGAACTTTCGATGTATCACTTTCCGTTGTTAGTATTGATGGTTGCAAAATGAAAATGACTTACCCGGATTACATTACCATTCACCCGAACCCGATGGCGTTTTTTGAAGCGAAGCCTGAAGTGATCAACGAACTCGACTCACTGGTTTTTTTCCATGATCAATCTGTAAATGCGGACATCTGGAACTGGTATTTTGGCGAACTCTATTCAATGAACAACAATTCTGAACTGCAAAATCCAACGCATATTTATTCGGATACGGGAACCTATTATCCGACACTGATTGTATTTACCAACTACGGTTGTTCTGACACGATAACGGGAAAGGTAGTTGTAGAACCGAATGTAGTGTTTTATGTTCCCAATGCCTTTACACCTAACAACGATCCAAAAAATCAGGTTTTCAGGGCTTTTGGCGAGGGTATTAATCTTACAACATTTGATATGATCATTTACGACAGGTGGGGAAAGCTTGTCTTTCATTCTTCCGATATTGAGGCAGGCTGGGATGGAAATATAAACGGAGCTAAGGCCAGCGAAGGTGTTTATGTCTGGCACATATCCTATTACGATGTTCTTGGCAAATATTATACTGCAAAAGGATCGGTAACTCTTATAAAATAGAGTAGAAATTTTATTTATTACTAATTAAAAAGCAATAACTGCAGCAGCAATTATTGCTTTTTTAATTGGAATAAATTTATAAAAAGTCTACAATTATATAAAACCAGCTTATTCGGTTTCACACGTTGATGTAACTCCGTGACGGTTTGCGTCCGCTTCAACTGTGGCTTTATAATCATTAATTTTTTTACTGGCACCACATTCCTGCGGATAAGTAACAACCTTAGTTTCGCCAAGATATTCATATTCGTAACTACAGGTAACACATTTTTTACATGAAGCAAAAGCAACAACGGCAATCACAGCAACAGAAATCAATACTATTTTTCTCATCGATATGGGGTTTTCAAATTTCAGATACAAATATATAAACTAATTTTCAAACTATGGCCTTTTTTAAAAAAATCATGATAAAAGCAGACTGCACCCCCTTATATCGCTTTGATCATAGCGCCCAAGTACTTCAAATGAGCCATCGTGATGAACAACGCCAATATCTTTTGTAGAAATAAAAGAGCATGTATAAAGATTAGCCAAGTCGATAATATTTATGCCCCCGCTTTTTCCCGTTTTTTCAGAAATCATCGGATCATTAATTTCTTTAATAACAATTTTCATCCATGGTGGACACACAAATATTCCGTTTTGTTTTGAATATGCCTGTGACATAAGTTCACACATGCTGTATTCGGATTGTATCTCCGATACGCCGAATTTATATTTCAGAAAATCATGTAACTCCTGGCGAGTAAGTTCACTTCTCCGTCCTTTCATTCCTCCCGTTTCAATAACGAAAGTATTTTCAGTGTTTATGCTGAACTTTTCAGCAAAATCCATCAGCGCATAAGTTATTCCAAAAATGATTTTTTTCTTACTATGATTTTTCTTTATTTTTTCTGAAAGTTCTTCCTGCCTGTTAAGATAAAAACCACCTTCAGGTTGCCCAGAGGATTTAATAAGAAAATCAAGCATATACGCCAGAGAAGAATCAGGGGCGCTGCTTGTATCCGGTGCCAAAGCAAAAATTTGATAGGCTTGCGGGGAACCATAAAAAGAGTTAAAACTTTTCAGGATACTGGTTTCATAAAGTGATTTTGAAAAAACAGGATGAGAACTTTTTCCACCAGAAGTTGTGCCACTGCTTTTAAAAATCAATTCGGGCTGAGCCTTTAATGATGAAATGTCGTGCGTTTTAAAAAATTCAATTGGAAGGCAGGGAATTTCAGCAGATGAGTTTATACTGTTAATATTTATACCAAGCAGATCAATAAACTTGCCGTAAGTAGCATTATTTTCGTATTGATAGCGGAATATCGAAATGGCTGCATCTTCAAAATCCTCCGGAGTTTTTATAGTAAAAACCCTTGTTTTCGCCCTTTCAATATCCATTGTAATGAATTTTTTATTAATTTTATGTTCAAATTTAATAATAATATTCCGATGAAAGTCCGTATAGCAATTATCACTTCTTTTTTGTTGTTAGCGCTGGCTTTCTTTTCCTGCACCAAAGAGGAAGATTTTCCGGACATTCCGGCAATTGAATTTATTAGTTTCACCAAAATTCAAAATACAAACAATATTGATGAAAAAGGAATTTTGAAAATCTATTTTACTGACGGGGATGGAAATATGGGGCTAGCTGATTCAGACACCATGCCGCCTTTTGATAAAACGAGTATTTATTATTACAATTTTTTTATTACTTATTTTGAAAAGCAACACGGGCAATTTGTTGAAGTCGCACCTGCGGTAACTTTTAATTCCAGAATACCTTTACTGACTTCATCCAGCAGCAATGGCGCACTTAAGGGAGAAATTGAAATCGAAATATTCATCAACAACCCTTTTTCGATTTATGACACTATAAAATTCGATGCGTACATTGTTGACAGAGCCTTACAGGCAAGTAATGTTATCTCAACCAATGAAATTATCCTGAAAAAACATTAATTTGTTTTTTGTCTTCATTGCAGAAATGCTAATCTTCAGAAAACTGTTTTATCATCAATCTGTATTCTGAAAATACATTTGCACGAGACACAAACCCAATATATTTTCCGTCTTTTACAACAGCAAGATTATAATTATCCGTTTTTTCAAATTTCTGAGCCACTTCTTCCATAGACTCTTCAGGATCTACAATGGGTGTTGGCATAAACATAAGGTCACGGACAAAAAGTTTTCCGTATAATGACTGATTAAACACAATATCCCGGATATCGTTTAGAAACACCACACCAATAAAATTATTTTCATTGTCAACTACAGGAAAAATATTCCTTTCTGATCGGGCGATCACTTTTACCAATTCCCCCAGATAATCATCGGGGGCTACGGTGATAAAATTTGTTTCTATTAATTTGTCAATACGTAAAAGATTCAACGCTGATTTGTCTTTATCGTGCGTAATCAACTCGCCTTTTTCTGCAAGATCAATAGCATCTACCGAATAGGGAATAAAAGATTTAATTGTAAGGTATGAAATTGATGCTGTTATGATCAACGGAACTATCATTGAATATCCCCCGGTTATTTCAGCGATAAGGAAAATACCGGTAAGCGGCGCGTGCATTACTCCGGCAAGAATGCCTGTCATTCCGGCAAGAGCAAATTTCGTCACGGGAAGCTCTCCGATATTCAAAAAACTTGAAAGCATTGTAAACAATAAGCCTGTTATAGCTCCTAAAAAAAGTGACGGCCCGAAAATACCACCAACCCCTCCGGCGCTAAATGTTAAAGAAGTTGCAATGACTTTGAGTATGATAATCGCTGACAATATAATAATAGCTGCGCCCATACTGCCCCTGAACGAACCGAAAAAACTATTATCAAACACAAATTCGTATTGCCCATTAAGACACATATTAATGTTATGATACCCTTCACCATACAAAGCAGGAAACAAAAGAATAAGTCCGCCCAGCAAGACACCACAAACAATCATTTTAACATAAACATTTTTGTATTTATTAAAATATTTATCGAAAAACATCAATACACGGGTAAAATAAACGGAGACAAACCCGCAAAAAATTCCTAAAACAGCAAAATAGGGTAAGTTTGAAAAATCTACCGGGTCAAGCGCAGCAATATGATATATAACATTTTTCCCCAGAAAAAAATAAGACGTCAGCGTGCCTGTAACCGAAGCTATCAACAACGGCACAAGGGATGCCATTGAAAGATCGATCATCAGTATTTCCAATGCAAGCACCACCCCGGTTATCGGCGCTTTAAAAAGGCCTGCAATTGCAGCCGCTGATCCGCAAGCAATAAGCAAAACGATATGCTTATATTTCAATCCCAGCCATCGCCCCACATTAGAGCCAATAGCGCCTCCCATATTTACTGCAGGGCCTTCCATACCGACAGAGCCGCCAAACCCAAGAGTAATGGAACTAGCAATTGATGGTGAATATATATTTTCTGCTGGCATAAACCCATTTTTCTTTGAGATAGCGCTTAGCACTCCCGGTATGCCATAACTTAAATCTTTTTTTACTATATATTTTTTAAAAAGTATGGTGAGAAAAATCCCAATTATAGGATAAAAAAAGTACTCATAATGAACAATGCCGCTTGATTTTTCCAGAAACTTCAGGCTTTCGATAAAATAAACAAAGTTCTTGGTAAATACAGCAATTACGCCCGATATAAACCCGCATAAAACACTCAGGATCATCAACAGGTTACGATCGCTGATATGCTTGATCCGCCAAACCAAAAAACGGTCAAATATTTTTTTTCCTTTCTGCATCCAAATAGTTTACAGAAACAAAAATACATTTTTTAAAATCAAGTACTGCGATATTTTAACCTGGCTTATATTTCCTGAGGATTCAGGCTTGAATAAGCATGTTCTGCGCCGTTTTGTTCGGCTTCTTTTATTGAATGGCCATAACCCCGTGCCAAAACTAAATTGTCATAAAAAACTTCAACGATGTATTGTTTATGAAAGCCTTTTCCGCTTTCTTCTAATACTTTAAACTCAACTTGTTTTTTTTCTTTTTGAGATAATTCAAGCAACACGCTTTTAAAATTGAATTCGGTGTTTTCAATCGTTTCTATATCAATATGGCATTTGATGATGCGTTTAACGATAATTTTCGTCACAAATTTATAACCTTTGTCCAAATAAATTGCACCGATCAAAGCTTCAAAGGCATCACCGTTTATTGATTTGTAAATATTTCCGCTCTCTTTTTCCGATTGAATCAGCTTGTCCAGCCCTAATTTCCGGGATAATTTATTCAGGTGGGGCCTGCTTACAATTTTTGAACGCATTTCAGTAAGGAACCCTTCGTCTTTCAGCGGATACTTGCGAAAAAGATAATCTGCTATAACAGAACTCAGAACGGCATCGCCGAGATATTCAAGTCGTTCATTTGAGTTTTTGTAGCCGTTGACCATTTCTTTTGCAAACGAGCGGTGCAAAAAGGCCAACTGATAAAGATTTATATTTCGCGGAGTGAATCCGAGAATGTTTTTTAATGCCCGTGCTAATTGTTTATTGGTAAGCGTAAAAAAAGAATTAGCCGTTGAATTTTTTAAAAATGATGGTAGCATTATGTCCGCCAAATCCAAACGTGTTCGACAATGCAGCTCTTACTTCACGTTTCTGGCTTTTATTGAAAGTAAAGTTAAGTTTATTGTCAATATCGGGATCGTCTGTAAAATGATTTATTGTCGGACAAATGATATCGTTTTTTACTGTCATAATTGTGGCAACAGCTTCGATAGCCCCGGCTGCTCCAAGTAAATGCCCGGTCATTGATTTGCTTGAGCTCAGATTTATTTTGTAAGCATGTTCGCCAAAAGCACCCATTATAGCATTACACTCTGAAATGTCTCCCAATGGAGTTGATGTCCCATGAGTGTTAATATAATCTATATCTTCGGGTTTCATTCCAGAATTTTCAAGAGCATTCTTCATTACCAATTCAGCGCCGGTTCCATCAGGGTGTGGCTGTGTAATATGATAAGCATCCGCAGATAAACCACCGCCGGCTATTTCACAGTAAATATCAGCGCCCCTGTTTAAGGCATGTTCAAGTTCTTCAAGAACAAGCGCTGCACTGCCTTCGCCAAGTACAAACCCGTCCCGGTCTTTGTCATAAGGACGCGACGCGGTCGAAGGATCATCATTGCGGGTTGAAATGGCGTGCATTGCATTAAAACCGCCAATTCCGCATACGCCGATAGCGGCTTCAGATCCACCGGCAATCATTACATTAGCCTGTCCTAAGCGAATATAATTAAAAGCGTCAATGATGGAGTTGCTTGAAGATGCACATGCCGACGTGGTAGTGAAATTTGGCCCTCTCAAGCCGAATCTTATTGATATCAGCCCGCCGGCAATATCAGCAATCATTTTGGGTATAAAAAAGGGACTAAAACGGGGAGTCCCGTCACCTTTAGCAAATGTTACAACTTCTTCAAGAAAGGTATCAAGCCCGCCAATTCCGGAAGCCCATATAACTCCCGCTTTTTTCAGGTCAATTTTAGCAAGATCAATACCGGAATTTTGTACGGCTTCTTGCGACGAAACTAATGCATACTGCGCAAATAAATCCATCTTACGCCCCTCTTTTCTGTCAAAAAAAGCAAGGGAGTCGTAATTTTTTACTTCGCAGGCAAATTTAGTTTTGAATTTAGAAGTATCGAACCGATTGATTAATGCTGATCCGCTAACCCCATTAAGCAACGCCTTCCAATAATCCTGAAGGTTATTGCCAATAGGTGTTATTGCACCAAGTCCGGTAACAACAACCCTTTTTAACTCCATGAAGTAAAATTACTTGGTATTGTTTTCGATATACTTTATTGCGTCGCCAACTGTGCCAATTTTTTCGGCTTCTTCATCAGGAATTGCTATGTTGAATTCTTTTTCAAATTCCATGATCAATTCAACAGTGTCAAGAGAATCTGCGCCCAGATCGTTTGTGAAACTTGCTTCGGGAGTAACTTCATTTTCATCCACACCGAGTTTATCAACTATGATAGCTTTAACTCTTGCTGTAATGTCTGACATAACTATAATTTTATATTTATAAGGCTGCAAAGAAAACCATAAAATCAGACATGGCAAAGGCTTTTTTAAAAAAAATTCTTCTTGAGCAGGTATTATCTATTGATTATCTGAATATTATGAGCATTTGCAGCTAAAATATTTTAACAAATTTTAAGAGAACTCTTATATTCTAAAACGATAATTATTTACTACCTGTATGACCGAAACCGCCTGTTCCCCTGTCGGATTCTTCAAGCACACTAACCTCTATCCACTCAGCTTTTTCGTGTTTTGCGATAATCATTTGCGCCACTCTTTCACCATCATTAACAACAAAATCTTCTGACGAGAGATTCACTAAAATAACCATTACCTCTCCGCGGTAGTCAGCATCAATTGTCCCCGGAGTGTTAAGTACAGTTATCCCTTTTTTTATGGCAAGCCCGCTTCGTGGCCTCACCTGTGCTTCATAACCAAATGGAATTTCTATGAATATTCCGGTTGGAATAAGAGCGCGATGCAAAGGCTTCAAAACAACCGGAGTTTCAAGGCTTGCCCTTAAATCCATTCCTGCCGAAGCATTTGTTTCGTATTTTGGTAATGGATGTTTCGATTTGTTTACAATCTTTACGTTCATGATTTTCTTATTTTTTAATTTTCAACAACGATGGCCTTTCATAATAAATAATTATAAAAACATAAAATAAAAACATAACGGTATTTACACCTAATCTTATTGCCAACGGAATATCTTTGATCAACCAACTTATAAAATAAAGTATAAGAGCTAGGCCAAAATAACTAAAGATCTTTTTCAGATTATATTTTACATAATAATGTTTTTGCCCAATAAAGTAAGATAGAACCATCATAGAACAGTAACAGGTAAATGTTGCCCAGGCTGAACCCATATATCCGATTATCGGAATAAGTAAAAAGTTCATTGCTAACGTTACTATTGCCCCAAAAATGGATAAATAGGCACCAAACCTTGTTTTATCAGTAAGTTTATACCAAATCGAAAGGTTGTAAAAAACACCTAAAAACATATTAGCCAACAACAAAATAGGCACTATTCCAAGCCCTTCGTGATATTTTTCCCCGATAAAATACTTGACAACATCAATGTATAGCATCACACCAAGAAAAATCAGCAGGCAAATGATTACAAAATATTTCATCACGGCAGCATATATATCTTTCGCGTCGGTTTCTTTTGAATAAGAAAAGAAAAAAGGTTCGGCAGCATATTTAAATCCCTGAATTGCTATGGTCATCAAAATAGAAATTTTATAACATGCCGAATAAATGCCCACCTGCGATAATGCAATATCAGCCGGAGATAAATATTTGAGTAGAATACGGTCAAAAGTTTCATTGATGTTTCCGGCTAAACCAAAAATAAGCAACGGCAACGCATATTTTATCATTCGTTTCCATACTGTAGTATCAAACTGCAGCTTTTTATGAGGAAGTACAATAAATAAAAGCAATACCGTTGAGCCTGTTGCGATTAAATTTGCAATAAAAATATATCCGACTCCGATAGAAGGATTATAGATAAAAGAAATTACGTTATAGAGAATGTGATTATTATAGAAATACGGAAAAACATAAAGAAAAATTACATTCAGCAGAAAGCAAACAGAGATGCTGAAAATTTTAAAAAAAGCAAACATCTTAGGACGGTTCAGCGCTCTCAGCTTGGCGAAAGGAATAGTTGAAACAGCATCAAATACTATGATCAGAGAAAACCAGATAATATATTCACTATGGCCGGGATACCTGATCAGTGAAGCAATCGGCTGAGCCATAAAAATCATGAAAACCAGAAATACCGCTGAACTTACAAGCAATGATATTATGGTAGTTCCATAAACCTTTTCCCTTTCATTTGATTTTTTATCATAGAATCTGAAAAAGGCTGTTTCCATTCCATAGGTAAGCAGCACTATCAGCAAGGCAACATAAGCATACATTTCGCCAACAACACCATATTTTTCAGGACTAAAAATATAGGTATGTATCGGAACTAATACATAGTTTATCAGGCGTGCAACAATGGTGCTTGTTCCATAAATTGCAGTCTGTCCGGCTAATTTTCTGAGAGGATTCGACAAATACTATTTTTTTGCAAATTTATAAATATATAACGCTCAATCGCATTGAAACAGAAAATGAATAATTTTATTTTATCAACACAAATTTGTTTGACTTTTCAATATTAAACATCAGTTATATTACGTTATTGTTTAATTGAATTCAATTACGATGAAAAAGGTCTTAACAATATTGTTTTTATGTTCAATTTTTTTGTTTCAGCTTCATGCGCAGGAAACACCTGAATTAAATCTAAAAATAACAAACTACGTTAAAACCGTCATCGGAATAAAAGTAAACCGCGGTGAGTGCTGGGACCTTGCTTATGAAGCCTTGACACAAAACAACTGTGAATGGGACGGAAACTATAAGTATGGTAAAAAACTTAATCCGAAAACCGATAGTATTTATCCGGGAGATCTTCTCCAATTTAATAATGTTACTTTAAAATACAAGAAAGACGGACTGCTATATAAGGAAAATTTCGGCATGCACACTGCAATTATATATACTGTAAAGGCAAAAGGCGTTTATGAAATTGCGCACCAAAACAATGCTTTTTCCGGACGCAAAGTTGGGGTGAGTGAACTTAACCTTGAAAATCTGACTTCTGGGACAATACAATTTTACAGGCCTATTGCAAAAACTACGCGATGAAAATCTTCTGAAGTACTATTGACGTAATCAGAAGCCACATCATTATTTCACCAAACAACACTTTTTTTAAGCTAAGATAATAATAGGACGTAAGTATTGTAATGGGCAATAGTAAGTATGAAAATTCATAAATAAAATTAGTGATAAGGAACAACATACTCAGCGAATTCAGTAAAAAAAGCCAAAAGATCACATTAAAGACTTTACGCACATATATTATTTTTTCGCGCGAAATCACAAACATTTTCGTAAACGAAACAAGTAGCAACATTCCTATTATTGCCGACGTAATGTATTGAAAGACGGAAAATGATAGCGAATACCGGCCAAGGTTAAAAACATTAAAAACATTCCGATACTGATATACAACCATAGACAATTGATCGGATAATAAAAAATATGTAAACAAATAAATATAAACCGTCGCCAGGCCGATGACACTTATTATCCATTCGCGCCATGAAAAGGTATGAAAAATCAATAAAAAGATCCAGACAATCAAAATCAGGCCGGCAGATTTAAAATAAAACAGGGAGCTAATTCCGGCAAACAACCCGCAGATGAAAATTTCTTTATAACTTTCTTCTTTCGTTTTGATTCTTAACAACATCGTCAGTAATAAAATAATAAACCCGTTCGAAATCAGAAACGGATGAAGTGTCAGCATTACCGGTGTGCTGCTCATTAACAGTATATACAAAAATGCCGTCATATACGATGTTTTGGGCGTTATTTTATATTCCGCCAAAATGTTATTAAGTAAAATTGCTTCGACCATTAATAATGTGAAAGCGATTATTGTATATAAAAAAGACATGTTTTCCAGATGGTAATAAACAAAATTATATCCATACGAAAGGTCAAACGGTTCAAACATGGGGTATCCGTTCAAAAAT
>Ga0116170_10004557_pt1 | contig 12628 bp, 2 predicted proteins | sample AD_JPNHW1_MetaG_FD_89797 | JGI IMG/M metagenome (GOLD analysis project Ga0116170, IMG submission 89797) | Active sludge microbial communities of municipal wastewater-treating anaerobic digesters from Japan - AD_JPNHW1_MetaG | ecosystem: Engineered > Bioreactor > Anaerobic > Digestate | place... | reverse complement strand
GATCATGCCGTTTGAAAGTGGATCGGTGAGTTTTCGGATGCTGGAATTGCCGCGGGCGTTTCCGAAGAATTACGCGGAGAAATTCGCGGCGCAGCGGGCCGGTTCGCTCGATTCCGTGGGGGCGGGGGAGCAGCGCGGTTGGGTGACGGGCCGGCATTTGCTGGACGCCCACATCACGGAAGATTCGGCCCTGCATGCGGGGTGGGTGCGGCTGGCGCTGCGGCAGGCGGAGCGCAAGGTGCCGGCGGCGCTGCTGAAGGCGGAATGCCGCATGGAGGAACTGGCGGTTCTGGCGGCGGAGGGCAAGGCCTATCTCAAGGCGAAGCAACGCGCCGAAATCCGCCAAGCGGTGACGGAGCGCCTGTTGCCGAACATGCCGCCGCAACTGCGGGCGATTCCGTTCGTGTACCAGCCCGGGGCGACGCATCTCTACGTGACGGCGCTGGCGACCGCGCCGCTGGACGTGTTTTCCGCCGCGCTGGCCTCCGCGCTGGGCTTTTCCGGCGCGCCGGCGACGCCCGAAACGCTGGGCCAGACGCTCCGGAAGGTCGATCTGCGCGATGTGCCGGGCGCGAGCTTTTCGCCGGAGATGGAAAACGACGCCATGGAAGCGGCGCCGGGGCGCGAATTCCTGACGTGGCTGTGGTTCAAGGCCGAGACGCAGAACGGCCAAGTGGCGCTGGCGGACGGCCGGAATCTCGGCGTGCTGGTGGAAGGTCCGCTGACCTTCACCCACGAAGGCAACGGCGCGCACGCGGCGGTGCTGAAAAAAGGCGCGCCGGAAAACAGCATCGAGGCCAAGACCTGCCTGCTGGGCGGCAAGAAGCTCAAGGAGGCGAAGATCGCGTTCGCCTTGGACGAGCAGCTGACGTGGTCGTTCGGACTCGAGGCGGACGAATTCCTGATCCGGGGGCTCAAGCTGCCGCAAAGCGAAGGCGCCATGGACGCCGTCAGTCGCTTTCAGGAGCGCATGATTTACCTGGAACAGTGGCGCGAGATGTTCCTGGACCTGTTCGGCACGTTCGCGACCGTGCGGACGGACGCGAAAAAGTGGAAAAGCGCGCTGGCGGACCTGCGGGATTGGGTCAAGGGGCGACCGAGCCGGCGCTGAAGCGGGCGGCGGGCCGCCGCGCGCGGCAACCAACCTCATGGGGGAGCCACGACGGCTGCCGCGGCGCGATTCGCCGGACGGTAAATCGTTCTATTTTCGCGGTGGGTTTGCGCTTTGTTTCCGCTATTCCGAGGCGTAGGTTCTGCCGACAACGGAAGAGTGCCCTCTGCCGGCGGAGACAGCAAATGAAGAAGTTCCTTTGGATTGGATTAAGCGGATTTTTGGCGATGGCGGGAGCGAGTCGGGCCGCGTCGCTGAACGTCGATTTTGCATTTGCGGCAAGCGACGTGAAAATGATCGCGGCCGGGGAGCACGTCGTGCTCGAACTGGCGGGCGGCACGCGCGTCGTGGACGAAGTCGGCGCGCCGGCGCTGCCGGCGAAGTTCGTGAACGTGCTGATTCCGGCCGGTGCCCGGAACGTGGCGGTTTCCGCGAGCGGCGCGGAAACGCTGTTGGCCGCGGACGTCGTGCCGTATCCGGCGCAGCCGCGCAGCCCGAAGAGCAAGCCGCGCCCGGCGTTCGTCTCCGCGAACGCGCGCTATGCGAGCGCGGACCCGTGGCCGGCGGAAGCGGCGGTCTTCCAGGGCGACCACGACATGCAGGGCTATCGGTTCGTCTCCGTGCGCCTGAATCCGCTGGCTTACGTGGGCGCGGAAAAGAAGCTCGTCCTGCGCGAGAAGATCGCGGTGACGGTGACCTACGACGCCGCGCCGGCGACGAAGACGATCCTGGCCCCGCAGAAGAGCGCGTTCGCGCCGCTGGTGGACAGCCTGGTGGTGAATCCGGAAGCCGCCGCCGACTTTGCGCCCGCCGTCCGCGCGACGGCGCCCAAGGCGACGCTGGACTACCTGATCATCACGTCGACGACCTTGAGCAACGCGTTCCAGCAGGTGGCGGACTACCGCGCGTCGACGGCGGGCGGCAGCTATGCGACGCGCGTGCTGACGACGAACACGATCGCGGCGGATTACGCCGGCACGGACCTGCAGGCGAAGATCCGCGCCTGCATCAGCAATTCCGTGGCGACGCTGGGCACGACCATGGTCCTGCTCGGCGGCGACGACACGATCGTGCCGGTGCGCTACACGTCGGTGTCGGTGGTGTCGGGCGACACCTATGAAACCAACATGCCGACGGACTTGTACTACTCCGGCCTGAACGGCAACTGGAACGCCGACGGCGACGCGATCTACGGCGAAACCAACGACGCGGTGGACATGGCGTGGGACGTGGTGGTGGCGCGCCTGCCGATGCGCACGGCGGCCCAGGTGACGAACTACCTGAACAAGGTCGCGACCTACGAGGCCGGCCAGCCGGTCACGAACAAGATCATCCTGGGCGGTCCCTACGCGTGGAACACCTACACGGGCACGAGCCGCCCGAGCGACGACGTGACGGGCGACGGCCACGCGGGCTTCCGCGCGACGACGCCGCTGAACCACAAGACGGTCAGCGATTCGGAACAGTGGCTGCGGCGGCTCTATCGCGACGGCATCCATTCCAATTGGCCGGCCACGGTGGGGCTGATGTGCGACACGATCACCTCGTGGGACACCACCACGAACTGCGGCAGCTGGGTGCAAAGCGAGGCGAACACGCTGGCGGCGTTCAACAAGAATTGGACGCACCTGATGTTCTCCGGCCACGGCGCGCCCCAGGAGTGGGGCTTGGAGTCGGGATCGTTCTACAACACCGACGCATCGTCGCAAACGGGCCTGACGGCGTTCGTCTACACGGACGCCTGCATGACGAGCCACTTCGACAAGAACAGCAACTCGATCGACGGCTACAGCTACACCACCGAACCGTGCTTGGCGGAGAGCTTCCTGCGCAACGCGAACGTGCTGGGCGGCGCCGTCGCCTACATGGGCTGCTCCCGCTACGGCTGGGGCGAGCCGGACGAGTCGCCCGCCGAAAACGACTCGAACGGCGGCACGTCGACGATCTACGCCTACAAGTTCTACCAGCGCATGTACGAAACGAGCGGCCGCACCTTGGGCACGGCGTTCGCGATGCACAAGGCGGACATGGTCGGCCTGTGCTCCAGCAACGAAGCCGAACGGTGGGTCCAGTTCGGCCTGAATCTCCTCGGCGATCCCGCCCTCCAAATGCCGAGCTGGTCGGAAACGCCGACGGCGCCGTCCTTCACCAGCGGCGCGGCATTCGGCGCCACGGCCAACGTGGCGACGGCGTTCGCGGTGGCGGCCGGCGGCTATCCGGCGCCGACGCTGGCGCTGCGGAGCACGACGGCGTCCGGCGGCTACGCGTTCGCCGCGGGCACCGGCCTGCTGAGCTACACGCCGCCGGAAGCGGACGTCGGCGCGCCGACCTTCACCTTCACGGCCAGCAATTCCGCGGGCGTCGCGACGCAGACGGTGACGGCGACCGTGGTCGCCGGGCCTCCTGCGGCGCCGGCGGCCATCTGGGCCAGCGCGACGAACAGCGTGGACTTCACCGCCGCGTGGAGCGCGGTGGGCACCGCGACCGGCTATCGGCTCGACGTGGCGACGGAAGCGGACTTCTCCGACGCCGGCGGCGGCGAGGCCGGCGTGTTGGTCAGCGAAGGCTTCGACAACGGCACCACGGCGCCGGCCGGCTGGACGTTCACGGCCATCGGCGGCACCTACACGTCCGCCGGCAACTATGGAACCGCCGCGCCGTCGCTGAAAATGGATGCGACCGGCGACGCGATCCAGACTCCGGCCTTGTCCAATCCCACCAACGTGATCTTCTGGCTCAAGGGCCAAACCGCCACGGGCTCCTCGCTGCTGCTGGAGGCCGCTTCCGGAGGCGCGTGGAGCACCATCACCAACGTCGCCGCGTTGCCGACGACCGGCACGACCTATGCCTGTCCGCTGGCCACCTCCGTGACGAATCTGCGGTTCACCTACACGAAGAGCGCGGGGAATCTGTCGTTCGACGACGTGCGGGTGACCGGCGCGACCGGCGGCGGAACGAGTTCCTGCTGGGTGCCGGGCTATTCGAACCGGACCGTGGCGGGCACGAGCCAGAGCGTGACCGGCCTGACGGCGGGCGCAACCTATTACTTCCGGGCCTGCGCCGTCAACGCGGCCGGCACGGGGGCGTATTCCGCCGTCGCGACCGCGACGACCGTGGACGTGCCGACCGCGCCGACCTTCGCGGCGATTTCCGGCCAATCGGCGACGGTGGGCGTTCTTTTCGCCTTGGACGTGTCCGGCTACGCGTCGGGTTCGCCGGCGCCGGCGATTTCGCTGCTCTCGTCCACGGCAAGCGCCGCGGATTACAGCTTTGCCGGCACGACGCTGTCGTTCACGCCGAGCGCGACGGGCACGTTCGCCTTCGTGTTCCGGGCGACGAACGCGCTGGGCGCGGCGCAGGCCACGGCGAACGTGGCGGTGGCCGAGAGTTCGGAATTGCTCGCGCCGACCGTCCAGGCCGCATCCGGCGTCCAGGCCGCGCAATTCAACGCCAACTGGCTGGCCGCCGCCAACGCCACCGGCTATCGGCTGGACGTCGCGACCAACGCCGCTTTCCGCCACACCATGGGTCGGCGCACCGCGACCCTGGCCGCCGGCGATCTGATGTTCGTGACGGTCAATGCCGACACGAACGGCACGGGGAAGGGTTTCGACGCCGTGCCGCTGGTGGATTTGGATGCCGGCACGGTCATCTGCTTCACCGACAACGGTTGGAGCAACGGCACGTGGCGCGCCAGCGAGGGCACCGTCACGTACACGGCTCCCGGCGCCATCGCCGCCGGCACCGTGTTGTCCTATCGGTCGTCGAACGAAAACGGCTTCGTGAAATCCGGCAGCTTCGACCTGTCCGGTTCCGGCGACACGATCCTGGCGTATCAAGGCAGCACCAACAGCCCGACGTTCCTCTTCGGCATCGGTTGGGCCATCGCATCGCCGTGGATCGACAGCGGCGCGCTGTCGGCCAACAATTCCATGATCCCCAGCGGATTGAGCGTCGGAACCTACACGATCGTGGCGTGCGGCAGTTCGGACAACTACCAATATCTCGCGGCCAACGGCACGTCGGGCTCGAAAGGCTCCCTGCTGCAATGGGTGGCGAATGCCGGGAATTGGTCGAGCGACGACGCTTCGGCATACGCCAAATTCACGCCCGACTTCACCGTGGGCGCCGTCGAGCAATACAACGACTTCGTGCCGGGCTACGAAAACCGCAACGTGGGCGGCGCCACGACCTGCACCGTGACCGGCCTGACGGAAGGCGTGACGTATTACTACCGCGTCAAGGCCACCAACGCCTCGTCCAACAGCTCCTATTCGGCGACGACGAGCGTCGTGACGGCCGCCAGTTCCACGCCGGATCCGCAGCCGATCCTCATCGGCCACGGTCCGGGCGGCGGCGCGGCCATGTCGTTGCAGATCGCCACGACGGCCGGCGTCGCGTACCAGTTGCAGTACACGACCAACCTGCTGGCGCAACCGCCCGTCTGGGCGCCGGCCGCGACGACCAACGGCGACGGCACAACCTTGACGTTGGACGACGCCAACCCAATCGATGGACGGCGGTATTACCGCATCGTGAAGCCGTAGATGGAATTAACATGGGCCGGGCCGGAAGGTCCGGCCTTTTTCGTCGCGCGAGGAAAACGCCGATTTTCAATCGTACAGGGTTGCACTGGATGTTCAGGGAGCCTAATCTAAAACAAATGGGTTGATCGTACCCTGCGGAGGCGCGTCATGAAGAAATTCCTGGGATTCTGCCTGGCTGGTTTGTGGACGTGTGCGGTGCTGGCCGGCCGCGCACCGTTGATCCTCGATGGGGGCACGCTCGACACGTCGAGCGCAGAGCGACAGGCGGCGACGCGCGCCTTGCGCGGCGCGTCCAAGGTCGCGACCGTCCAAAAGCTGAGCGTCCAAGGCGCCGCGCCGTGGTTGGTGCAGTTCGACGACGTGGTCCAAGACGAGTGGCGGGCGAATTTGGAAGCCACCGGCGCGAAGATCAAGGGCTACATGCCGGAAAACGGCTACTTGGTGCAGGCGACGCCGGCGCAGGTCGCGGCGATCGGGACGCTGGCGCACGTGGCGTACGTGGGGGAATTCATGCCGGAATACAAGCGCGCGGCCAAGGTGCGCGCCAAACTGGCGCGCGTGAAGGCGGCGCAGGAAAGCGACGTCGCGTCCGCCTATCGCGTGATGCTGATGTCCGGCGACGATCGAGCGGCCGTGCAGGCGAAGATCGAGGCCCTGACGGGCGTCGCGCCGGCGGCGGCGGAAGGCGAATTGATCCAGGCGGAGCTGACGGCGGCGCAAGTCGAGGAAATCACCGGCTGGGGCGAAGTGCAATGGGTCGAGTCCTACGCCCGGCCGCGGCTATGGAACGACGTGGCCGTGCGCACGAACATGATGAACGTGTCCAACGCCTGGACCGTGCTCGGCCTGACCGGCACGAACCAGATCATCGCCGTGGCCGACACGGGCCTCGACACGGGCAGTCTCGCCAACCTGCATCCGGACTTCACGAACCGCGTGACGGGTTTCGGCTGGAGCAACGGCAGCTATTCGGCCAGCTACAGCTGGGGCGATTACGACGCGCACGGCTCGCACGTGTGCGGTTCGGTGCTCGGCAGCGGCCTGATGTCCACCGGCCGCTACAAGGGCGTGGCCTATCAGGCCAACCTGATCATTCAGGGCACGCAGGAAGATCTGAGCGGGATTCCCACCGCGCTGGCCACGCTGTTTCGCCAAGCGTACACCAACGGCGCGCGCATCCATTCCGACAGCTGGGGCTACGACGACCACGGCTATTACAACTCGGATTCGCTGGCGGTGGACCAGTACGTCTGGAGCAACAAGAACTTCCTGATCTGCATCGCGGCCGGCAACTCCGGCACGGACTCGAACGTGGTGGACGGCGTGATCGACCCGATGTCGGTGGCCTCGCCGGCCACGGCGAAGAACTGCCTGACGGTCGGCGCGGCCGAAAACTATCGGACCTCGGGCGGCTATTCGACCTACACCTGGGGCGATGCCTGGCCCGACGACTACGGCACGGCGCCCGTTTCGACGGATTACCTGTCGCGGCCCGCCAGCAACAACGTCCAGGGTCTGGCCGCCTTCTCCAGTCGCGGCCCCTGCAACGACGGCCGCATCAAGCCGGACATCGTCGCGCCGGGCACGGACATCATATCCACGCGGTCGCGGCGGGGCGCCAGCACGGGCTGGGGGACGGTGACGGGCACGACGAACTATCTCTACGAAGGCGGCACGAGCATGGCCACGCCCCTCACGGCCGGCGCGGCCGGCCTGACGCGCCAGTGGGTGACCACCACCGGCGGCATCACCAATCCCAGCGCGGCGCTGCTCAAGGCCCTCATGCTCAACGGCGCGCGGAACATGGCGCCGGGACAGTACGGCACCGGCACGAAACAGGAAATCGCCGCCCGGCCGGACAACGCCCAGGGCTTCGGGCACGTCGATCTCTACAACACGCTGCAACCGGCGACCAACCAGTTCCTGGACCTGTACGACACCAACAGCCTCGCCACCGGCCAGACCAACGCGTTCACCTACGTGGTGACGACCGCCACGACCAACAAGTTCATCCTGACGCTGGCCTACGCGGACTATTGGGGCACGGCCGGGTCCGGCAAGCAGCTGGTCAACGACCTGGACCTCACGGTCGTGAAACCCGGCGGTACCACGAATTACGCGAACAACCGCACCAGCAAGGATGCGACGAACAACGTGGAGCTGATCGAGTTCGCGGCGGACGAAGCCGGCACCTACGTCGTGCGCGTGTCCGCCCGGACCGTGCCGTCGGGCAGCCCGCAGCCCTATGCGCTGGTGGTGCGCGGCCCCGAAGCGGATGAGACGCCGACGGCGCCGACTTTCGGCGCCAATCCCGGCCCCGTCAGCACGACGACGGGCGTGGCCGTCGCGTTCTCCGTGTCGACGTCGGCCGGCTATCCGACCCCCGTGCTGGCGCTGCAATCGACGACGGCTTCGTCGGGCTACACCTTCACGGCCAGTTCCGGGCTGTTGAACTACACCCCGCCGACGAACGACGTCGGCACGCGGACGTTCACCTTCACCGCCACCAACGCGTCCGGGGCGGCCACCCAGACGGTGAGCGTGACGGTCTATGAAGCGCCGCCGGCGGCGCCGGCTTCGATCTGGACCAGCGCGACGAACACGAGCGGGTTCACCGCCGCGTGGAGCGCGTCGTCCGGCGCCACGGGCTACCGCCTCGACGTCGGCACCAACGCCACCTTCTCGGCCGGCGGCGGCGCCGGCGGGCCGGCGACCAACTGCTACCACAACGGGACGTTGGGCGAAGGCACCGGCGGCACTTGGACGGAGACCGGCCTGACCCAAGGCTCCGGCTATCTGGTGATGCTGACCGGCGACGCGCTGATCACCCCGGCGATGGATTTCACGGCGAGTTCGGCGGAAACCTTGACCTTCAACGCGCGGACCTATGGCGGCGCCGTTTCGAACAACAACACGATCACCGTCTCGATCTCGACCGACAACGGCGGCAACTGGACGGCGCTGGGCACGCGGACGCCGCTCAGCACGACCTTGACCGCGATGTCGCCGTTCGACCTGAGCGGCTACGACGGCAGCCAGGTGCTGGTGAAGCTGGAGACGCCTGGCGCCACGACATCGGTCGGAGCCGGCCTCGACGAAGTGTTGATCACCAATCTGGCCAGTTCCTCCGTGGCCGCCTACGTGCCCGGCTATTCGAACCTGACCGTGGCCGGCACGAGCCAGAACGTGACGGGCCTGGCTTCCGGCGCGACCTACTACTTCCGGGCGCGCGCCGTCAACGGCGGCGGCACCAGCCCGAATTCGCCGACGGCGAGCGTGACGACCACCGTCAGCGCCGTCGCGCCGAGCTTCGGCGCGAATCCGGGACCCGTGTCCACGACGTCGGGCGTGGCGGTGGCCTTCGCGGTCAGCGCGTCGGGCACGCCGACGCCGACCTTGGCGCTGCAATCGACGACGGCTTCGGCGGGCTACAACTTCACGCCGGCGACGGGCCAATTGACCTACACCCCGCCGCAGGCGGATGGCGGCACGACGAAGACCTTCACGGTCACCGCCAGCAACAGCGTGGGGGTGGCGACGCAAACGGTGAGCGTGTTGGTGACCGCCGGCACGGCGCCGGCCTTCACGGGCGGCGCGGGGCCGTACAGCACGACCGTGGGCGTGGCGGTCGCCTTCACGGTCAGCGCGTCGGGCACGCCGGCGGCCGCGCTGGCGCTGCTGAGCCAAACCGCGTCGAGCGGCTACAGCTTCACGCCGGGGACGGGCGCTTTTTCCTACACGCCGCCGGAAGCGGACGTCGGCACGCGGACTTTCACGTTCGTGGCCACCAACGTCGCGGGCAGCGTCACCCAGATCACGAGCGTGGCCGTCGCCGCGGCGCCGGCGGCGCCGGCGGCGCCGGCTTCGATCTGGGCCAGCGCGACGAATTCCAGCGGCTTCACGGCGACTTGGAGTTCGGCGTCCAACGCGACGAGCTACCGGCTCGACGTCGGCACGAACGCCACCTTCTCGGGCGGCGGCGGTGCGGGCAGCCAGTCGGTGTTGGCGAGCAACGGCGCCACCGTTGCCTCGATCACGAACGACGGTTGGACCGCCTACAACATTTCGGGAACCAGCTATGCCCAGATGCTCCAATCTTCCTCCGTGGTGACTTCGCCGGCGTTCTCGACCGTTGGGTTCACAAATCTGACAGTGGACATGAAGGCGCGCACCTACAACGGCGTGAACTCGAACAACAACGCCATCGCGATTTCGATTTCCGCCAACAACGGGGTTGATTGGACCGCCATGGGCACGGTCGTGCCGGGCAGTTCCACCATGACGGCCATGCCGACCCTTTCAAACACGGCGAATCTAGGCGGTAGCCAGACGCGCATCCGGTGGCATACGCCGGGGGCCAGCGGCACGGTCGGTGCCGGCATCTCGAATCTGGTGGTTCAAGGCTGGAGCGGAGGTTCTTCGGAATCCGCCTTCGTGGCGGGTTTCTCGAACCTGACCGTCGCCGGCACGAGCCAGGCGGTGACGGGCTTGGCGGCGAGCGCGACCTACTATTTCCGGGCGCGCGCGGTCAACGCGGTCGGGACGAGTTCCAATTCCGCCGTGGCGAACGTGACCACGACCAGCAACGCGCCGGCCGGCACGCCGCCGGTCATGAACGCCGTGACGTCGCGCGTCGCCTTGACCGGCCGCGACGTCGTCTGCACCGTGTCGGCCACGCCGACGGACGGCGATCCCATCTTGTCCTACGCCTGCACGACCGCCGTGAATGCGGCCACGTGGGATTTCGACGCGGGCACGGGCGATTTCCTCTTCGTGCCCACGGCCGCCCAGATCGGCGCGAACGTCTTTTCGTTCACGGCGACGGACAAGGACGGCACCAGCGCGCCGGCGGCGATGACCGTCACCGTTTCGGCGGCTTCCGCGCCGACGATGGTCGCGATTCCGGCGCAGCTCGCGAACGTCGGCGCGACGTTCGACTACACCGTCTCGGCCACGGAGCCCGACGGCGATGCGGTGACGTTCGCCTGCACGAGCGCGGTGGACGCGGCCACGTGGGACGCCGACACCAACGGCTACTTCCTCTTCGTGCCCACGGCGGCGCAGCTCGGCACGAACGTGTTCAGCTTCACGGCCACCGACCGCGACGGCGCCAGCGCGCCCGCGCTGATGAGCGTCAAAGTCTACTCGGCCGCCGCCACCAATGAATTCACGCAATGGGTGGAAGACGAGCAGGAGAATCCCGCCAGCTCCAATTTCACCGCCAACGCGGACTACGACGGCGACGGCCAGACGACCTATCAGGAATATCTGGCCGATACCGATCCGGCGGCGTCCAACGACGTGCTGAAGTTGACGGGCCTCGACGCCAGCCTCGGCCGCTTCTCGTTCCCGGCGAGCGCGGCGCGGTATTACCAGTTGGAGTATTGCACCGAGATCACCAACCAGTCCGGCACCCTGGTGGTGTCGAACTTGGGCTGGGGCGTGCCCGGCATGGTGATCACCAACAACGGTCCCACCAGCTGGTTCGGCGTCATTCGCGCCTTGCTGGACGCGCCGTAGGCGCGGGTTCGCGGTCGCGCGCGGCGCGGCCCGCCGGTCGGCGGGCCGCGCTTTTCGTCGCGCGAACGGATTCCGGCTTTCCAACCTGCGGCCGGCTTGGGAGAATGCCGCCATGAAATTCCTGGCGACGTTGGGCGGGGTGGCGGTGTTGGCATGGACGGCGCGGGCCGAAGAAGTCTTTCCGCGCGCGGATTGGCGCGAGGCGCCGAATCCGCTCGCGTCGGAATTCGCGGAAAAAGGCGGGATGCTGGCGACCTATGCGGGGCCGTATCCCAAGAGCTTCAACTACTATCTCGACCAGAACGTGACGTCGGCCGAGCTGTTCGGCCAGCTTTACGAAACGCTGTTGGCGCAGAATCCCGTCACGCTCGAGCTGGAACCCCTGCTGGCCGATCGCTGCGTGCTCGGCGACGACCGCAAGACGTTCACCTTCCACGTGAATCCGCTCGCGAAGTGGAGCGACGGCCGGCCCGTGACCGCCGAAGACGTGCGCTGGACGTTCGCGACGATCCTGGATCCGAAGAACCTGACCGGGCCGCACAAGATCGGCCTCGAGCGCTTCGAGCCGCCCGAAATTCTCGACGCCGCCACCGTCCGCTTCGTCGCCAAGGAGGTGCATTGGGAAAATCTCTTGACGCTGGCGGGGTTGCAGGTGCTGCCCAAGCACGCGTTCGCCGGCAAGGATTTCAACCTGCAAAACTTCGAATTTCCGGTGGTTTCGGGACCGTATCGCTTGGGGGAAATCAAGGAAGGCCTCCAAGTGTCGCTCGAACGCCGACCGGACTGGTGGGCGGCCGACCTGCCGCGATTCCGGCACGTGGCCAATTTCGACGTGCTGCGGTATCGGTTTTTCGAGGACAACGACAACGCCTTCGAAGCCTTCAAGAAAGGCGAAATCGACGTGTTTCCCGTGTACGTGGCGCACGTGTGGGCCAACCAGACGAGCGGCGAGAAATACGACCGCAACTGGATCGTCAAGCAAGGGATCGAAAACCGAAATCCCGTCGGCTTCCAGGGCATCGCGCTGAACCAGCGGCGCCCGCCGCTGGACGATCCGCGCGTGCGCCGCGCCCTCGCGCATCTCTACCACCGCGAGAAGATGAACGAGACGCTGATGTACAACGCCTATTTCCTGCACCGCTCGTATTTCGAGGATCTCTACGACGAGGCGCATCCGTGCGGAAACGAAATCATTTCCTTCGACAAGGACCGGGCCCGCGCGCTGCTGGCCGAAGCCGGTTGGACCGCCGACCCCGCCACCGGCCTCTTGACCAAGGACGGCCGCCCCCTGCGCCTGCGCTATTTGTCGCGCGGCTCCACCGACGACAAGTTCACCGCCATCTTCCAGGAAGACCTGAAGGACGTCGGCATCGAACTGGTCGTGGACAAGAAGGACTGGGCGGCGTGGGCGAAGGACATGGACGAATACAACTACGACCTGACGTGGGCG